>Ga0172371_10013784_pt1 | contig 10486 bp, 7 predicted proteins | sample Lak12m_FD_114543 | JGI IMG/M metagenome (GOLD analysis project Ga0172371, IMG submission 114543) | Freshwater microbial communities from Kabuno Bay, South-Kivu, Congo - kab_022012_12m | ecosystem: Environmental > Aquatic > Freshwater > Lake | place: Democratic Republic of the Congo: South-Kivu... | reverse complement strand
TGGAATAAATCACAGGTCAACCGGTTGCGGATCATTTCTGGCAATTGGCCTCTTGCGGATCACGAGATCTTTATCGAACAATACAAACTGCCTGAAACACACGCCCAACTGGGCGATTTGCTAACGTTCGAATTACCCAATGGAGGACAACGAGGTCTTACCCGGCAGATTCGCCTGGCAGGTGTGGTGGAAGAGCAGACCCTGGGAGCCTTCCATTCTGGGCCAGGCTTCTTCCTTGCTCCGGCGCAGGGTTATGTTAACGAAAACACTCTGGAATGGTTAGGACAACAACGGTCAGAGCGGTTGAATACGGTCTATCTGACAGTGGATCAAGACCATGAAGATATGACTTATTTGAGATTGGTTGCAGATCAAATGTCGGATGAACTGGAGAAAAATGGAGCAACCGTTATCAGCGCCGCAGAGAGAAGCTCATCTGACCACCCAAACCGGGTTTTTGTAGATGCAATCGCCATTTTATTGGTCATGCTGGGTTTCCTGGTTGTGTTTTTAAGCGCCTTCTTGATTACAAACACCTTGCAAGCGCTGGTTACTCAACAGGTGCAGCAGATAGGAATAATGAAATCGGTCGGCGCGCGCCAATCTCAAATCATCTTCATCTATATGCTGCTGATCTTCATTTTTAGCTTATTTTCTATCGTAATTGCTATTCCATTGGCGTATGGCGCATCTTTTCGGATCTTAGGTTCGCTGGCTAACGAGATCAACATTGTCTTTCAAGGTAAACGAGTTGTACCACTCGCCATTGCGCTACAAATCCTGGTTGGCATTCTCGTCCCGCAGGTAGCCGCGCTCTATCCCATATTTCAAGGCGCAAGATTGACCATCCAGGAAGCGCTGAGCGGGATAAAACAAAACAACCCCTCCACACAAGACCGACTGAGCCAATCCCTCTCCCGTCTGCGTCATATCTCCCGACCCACCCTAATGGCTCTACGCAATACTGTGCGGCGAAAAAGCCGCCTGCTTTTAACCCTGTTCACCCTATCGCTTGGCGGGGCGGTCTTCATCGCCACTTTCAACGTCCAATATTCAATGACAGAATATGTCCGGCAGATCAGCCTGTACTTCCTGGGCGACGTTAATCTATCGCTGGCTTTCCCCTATCGGGTGAACGAAATCGAGCAATATATTGGCGAAATCCCAGGTGTATCTTATATCGAAGCCTGGGGCGGCGCACGCAGCGAGCTGATTTCCGGTGCAGATGAAACGGTGGGCGAAACCGTTCAATTGCTGGCGCCGCCTGCTAACAGCCGGTTGGTACAACCAATTTTGTTCGAAGGTCGCTGGATAGAAACGGGCGATCAAAACGCTATTGTCCTGAATGAAAAATTTACCTCCCGCTTTCCCGATCTTCATACCGGAGATCACATCAAGTTACGCGTCAACGGTAAAGAGACCGAATGGATCGTCGTCGGATTTTTTAAACTGGCGGGAAAAACTAGCGGCTTGATTGCCTATACCAGCTATGAATATCTCGCACAGGTCACCAACCAACCTGATCGGGCGAGCGTTTTCCGCCTGGTCTCGCAGCAAAAGGACCTGACGCAAGCGCAACAAAAAGAGCTGGGACGGCAGATCGAAAGTGGGTTAAGGAAAAAGGGCATCGAAGTCAGCGAAGTCACGGCTGGAAAATGGCTCAGTTCCACCGCTGCCCAGGGATTCTCAGTTTTGACCGGCTTTCTCTTGTTCTTGGCAATATTGACTGCGCTGGTCGGTAGCATCGGCCTGGCTGGCACCATGAGCATGAACGTTATGGAACGGACACGTGAGATCGGTATTTTACGCGCCGTCGGGGCCTCTAACCGCGTTTTGATGTGGATGATCCTGCTAGAAGGTTGCTTGATCGGTCTTGCCAGTTGGGTATGCGCTTGCTTCCTGGCAATTCCGATCAGTAAAATCATGTCCAATAACGTCAGCCAGGCGCTTTTTGGATCAGATTCGCCTTTAATGATTACGCCGAAGGGATTTTTAATCTGGCTTAGCGTCGTAACCCTGCTATCCATTCTGGCTAGTGCGCTGCCAGCCCGGGCAGCCGCCAGTCTGACTATCCGAGAAGTTCTGGCATATGAATAACCCTGATGATGAAGTTAACGCTCTGCCTGAAGTAAGCCAATCTGGGATATAATAGGACAAGATTTGTTGCATTTCTGGAGGAGGCCATGTTTGAGAATTTAAAATCAACTCTTGAGGGCTATATCCACTATCGGGGTCGCGGCCATACCGCCTTTCTTCTGCACCGTATCTCGGGATTAGCGACCTTTATCTTTCTGACAATGCATATTGCGACCACCTCGACCGTTTTTTTAGCGCCTTCCTGGTATGAGCTGCTGATCCGTATTTTTCGCAATCCACTGGTGATGCTGGCCGAAATCATGATGGCCTTCTTCGTGGTTTATCATGGCGTGAACGGATTCCGGATCGCTTACAATGACATCTTTAAGCACAAGCTGTGGGCAAAAGCCTCGACCCGCAGAGCCTTAGTTTATGTATTCGTCACTGCCTTTATTCTATGGTTGCCAGCAGTGGGGATCATGGGATATAACCTGCTTAAATCCGGTCTGGGTCTTTTTGGTGGAGAATAGCCATGAGCGCAGAAATCAATTCGACCCATATCCCCAAAAAATTTGAAACCATCTCCTGGAAATGGATGCGGCTCAGCGCTTTTTTACTCATTCCGCTGGTCTGGTTTCATTCCATCCTGCAAGCATTAATTACTGGCGGCCATAACTTAAGCCTGGAATATATCCAGTCCCGCTGGCTATTTACCGGCTGGCGAATTTACGACATTTTTTTGCTGGCTTTTGCGTTTTCGCACGGGATCGCCGGGTTGAGACAGGTACTATTCGATTTTATTCAATCAGAAAAGAAGCGCAAGATCACCAATTGGGTTCTGCTGGCAATCTGGTGTTGCATCATCACTATCGGCGCCATCGCAATTATTGGCGGCGTCAGGATGCCAGGCTAGAATGCCCGAACAAATTCTTGTAACAGGCGTAACAGGATATGTCGGTGGGCGATTAGCGCCCCGACTTTTGGAGGCGGGTTATCCTGTTCGCTGCCTGGCGCGTGATCCGGAACGGTTGCAGGGTCATTCCTGGCTCAAGCAGGTCGAGATCGCAGCAGGCGACGCACTGAATAGAGACTCATTGGTCGCCTCGATGCAAGGTGTAACCACCGCCTATTACCTGATCCATGGCAAACAAGCCGGCAGAGACAACGCCATCCAGGATCTTCAATCCGCACGCAATTTTATTACTGCGGCAGAGGAAGCAAGGGTAAAGCGGATTATTTACCTGGGGGAATTGGTTAATCCAACCGCTAACCTATCGCCTTATTTACGATCCCGACACGAAACGGGATACATCTTGCGCCAGGGCAGCGTGCCAGTTACGGAATTTCGGGCTGGCATGATTGTAGGCTCTGGAAGCGTTCTCTTTGAAATGATCCGTTACCTGGCAGAACGTCAGTTGCTATTCATCTGTCCAAGTTGGTTTTACTCCTTAGCGCAGCCGATTGCAATTCGTGACGCGTTAGCTTATCTAATTGCTGCCATCGAACAGCCGATGAGCCAGGGAAAACTGATCGAAATTGGCGGCGCGACAAGATTGAGCTACGCCGACATGTTGTGCGCCTATGCAAAGGAGCGCGGATTAAAAAGATTGCTCTTCCGCATACCGATTTATGCACCCGGATTGTCAGCCTATTGGATCCATATGGTGACGCCCATTCAATGGAACGTAATTTTACCTTTAATCGAGGGTTTAAACGCCGAAATCGTGGCTCGGGATGATCTTGCCAAAACGCTCTTTCCTAAAATTCAGCCGCTTGAATTTCAAACAGCCTTACATTTGGCTCTCGGACGCGTTTCAAACGATACGGTTGAGACATCCTGGAGCGATGCCCTGGTGACCGTACAAGGGGACGCCAGACCATATAAATTAACCACGATTGAAGGAATGATGCTGGAACAACGCAATTTGCTGGTTAATTTACCAGCAAATCAAATTTTTCGGGCTTACACAGGGCTGGGTGGGGAGCGCGGCTGGTTGTTTATGAACTGGGCCTGGGAAATTCGAGGTTGGATTGATAAATTATTCGGCGGCGTGGGTCTGCGCCGCGGCCGTCGCCACCCGGATGAAATTTGGGTAGGCGAAGCGCTAGACTTCTGGCGGGTCGAAGCGCTTGAAATGGAGCGCCTGATCCGATTACGTGCGGAGATGAAAGTTCCGGGCAAAGCCTGGTTGGAATTTCGATCCATTCCGCAATCAGATGGTAAAACACTGCTAACACAGACCGCGTATTTTGCTCCACGCGGGTTATTGGGTCTTTTATACTGGTACCTGCTCTACCCGATCCATGGTTTTATCTTTAGCGGCATGATAAAAAAAATAGCAATAAGGGCAAGCGAGTCAGCAAACCGGTCGAAATAGCTTTTTATTAAGCGGTAGCATTTTTAGAGGTGAAAATGAACTCAAACGACCTCATTTTGGTCACTGGGGCAAGCGGTTATATTGGTGGATGTTTGGTTCCGCGTTTGTTAGAGAAAGGATATCGCGTTCGTTGCCTTACACGCAATCCAACCAGTTTACAAAACCGCAGTTGGTTTTCCCAGGTGGAGATAGTTCAAGGAGATATCCTCGCCTCTGCCGCCGTGTATGAAGCCTTGGAGAATGTGAGAAGATGTTATTACCTGGTCCACAGCATGTCCAGCGGACAGAGATACATCGAGCAAGATCGGCTTGCGGCGACCAACTTTGGAGCTATTGCCGGCAGAGCGGGAGTACAACAAATTATCTATCTGGGCGGGTTAGCGGACCCGACCTCAGAACTCAGCAGCCACATGCGCTCCAGAGTTCAGACCGGAGAATTACTGCGCCATGGCGGTGTCGCAGTCACCGAGTTTCGCGCCAGTATGATCATTGGGGCAGGCAGCATCTCTTTCGAGATGATCCGTTTCCTCACTGAACAATTCCCTGTTTTGGTCGGCCCAAGCTGGTGCTACAACAATTCCCAACCGATCGCGATCGAGAATGTATTGGATTATTTACTGGCGGCGCTGGAAACCGCCGGTTGTGAAAATCAGGTCTTTGAAATTGGCGGCAAGGATTTAATCAGCTATGCGCAGGCGATGCTCATCTATGGTTCTCTTCGCGGCTTGAAGCGGAAATTTATGATTGCGCCCTGGATACCTGTCGGTTGGTTGGCTTTTGGCGTAGAATTATTTACGCCCGTGCCAGCAAATATCGCCCGACCTTTGATTGACGGTATGCACAGCCAAAGCATCGTCAAAAACAGCGCAGCTTCTATCATCTTTCCCGACATTCAACCTGACAATTATCGGTCAGCGGTTACTCAGGCGCTTAATAAACTCTCGCCGACTTATATCGAACCTGTATGGGAAAATTGTAAAGATTCGGTTAAAATAACAAAACATGCTGGTTTTCTGATTGATAGCCGACGCGTAAACACACCAGTTCAACCTTGGGTAGTTTTTTCCATAATTGTCGGTTTGGGATGTAAGCGTGGCTGGTTATCTATCGGCCTGATCTGGCGAATACGCGGTTTGCTCGACCGGCTGGTAGGAGGGACTGGCATGCGTAGCAGGCAAGACGGTGAACTAATCGTGGGAAGTTACACTGGTTTCTATAGCGTCGAAACGATCGAGCCAGATCGGCTATTACGCTTACGGGCCGAAGTGAAGGCTCCGGGCGCTGGTTGGCTGGAATGGCTCATTAAACCATTGCCTGAAGGAGGCGTTCAACTCTTGCAGACCGCCTATTTTGCTCCAAAAGGTTTTGCCGGTTTCTTTTACTGGTATTTCTTGTTGCCCATTCGCCGGTTGGCATTTGCAGGTCTCATCAAACACATTGTTCGACAAGGAATTGCGAAGCAATGCGATTAGATTGACTGATCCTACCATTCGTTAACAGGAGTTGCCAGATGGGAATCAACTTTTCAATGTGGAAAACCGCGCTGTGGAAGCTGGTCAAAATGGACCAGAAAGGGGAATGGGAGCAGCTTGATATTATCTCCAAATGGCTGATCGCCACCCGCTCTGCTGTAACCACCGTTACGCTCTATGCCTGTATCATCTCCGGTTTATTGTGTATTCGAGACGGTGTCTTTTCGTTTTTCCCATGGCTGATCGTCAGTCTTGGATTATTCATCGCGCATGGCGCGAATAACCTCTTGAATGATTATACAGATTTCAAGCGCGGGGTGGACCAGGATAACTATTTCCGAACCCAGTATGGCGTCCACCCTTTGGTACAGGATTTTTGGGATCAAAAACAACAAATCCGCGTGTTTCTCATCAGCGGCTTCCTGGCAAGTTTAACGGGCGTCTTTGCCCTTTTCTATACTCACTTCTCCCCCATCGTGATCGGGCTATTCGCGTTTGGCGCGCTGGCGCTGCTTTTCTACACCTGGCCGCTCAAATATCTTGGCTTAGGCGAACTGGCAATTTTCCTGATCTGGGGGCCGATCTTGATCGGCGGCGTATATATCGTGATGGCAAAGGGTTGGACCCCGAACACCTGGAATGTGATCCTGGCCGGCGTGCCATTCGGATTGAGCGTGGTTAGCATTAATATCGGAAAGCACATTGATAAAATGGCAGCCGATAAACAAAAAGGGGTCGGTACGTTGCCGGTGCGGGTGGGAGAGAAAGCCGCCCGTTACATCAATATTGTCGCGCTTCTCTTGATCTACATGGTAGTCGTCTATCTGGTCTTTGTACCGCATTATTTCACGCCGATCATGTTGATCATCTTCCTGGCATCGAAACGATTAATTACTGCGATTAAGATACTGAATCAACCGCACCCAACCGAAGCGCCAGCCGGATTTCCTTTCTGGCCGACCTATTTTTCGGCATATTGCTTCAACCATAACCGCATGTTAGGAGGCTTATTTATCCTCGGTTTGCTATGCGACACAATCTTAAGGCTCTATGTTAGCGGCTTCTGGCCGGTCAGATGACCGGGGGATAACAAACAAGCCAAGTTTTAGAAGCTAAGGGTTGAAAGCTAAGATTTAGATGGAGGTATTGAATGGATCCAGTTTTCCTTTCACGATTGCAATTCGCCGCCACAACCATTTACCACTTCTTCTTTGTTCCACTGACGCTGGGACTGGGTTATTTCGTCGCCATCCTGGAAACTTTATATGTTTGGAAAGGGGATGAAAACTATAAGCGGATGGCAAAGTTCTGGGGAAAACTTTTTTTGATTAACTTTGCTATGGGGGTAGTTACGGGGCTGGTTCAGGAGTTCCAATTTGGGATGAACTGGTCTACCTTCAGCCGCTTTGTCGGCGATGTTTTCGGAGCGCCGCTGGCGCTCGATTCTTTGCTGGCATTCTTTCTCGAGTCCACCTTCCTGGGCATCTGGATCTTTGGCTGGGATAAAGTCTCCAAGAAACTACACCTTACCGCGATCTGGCTGGTCGCGCTGGGTTCTAACGTCTCAGCCTTGTGGATCTTGCTGGCAAATGGCTTCATGCAACATCCGGTTGGTTTTGTGCTGAACAATGGCCGCGCCGAAATGGTTGACTTTATGGCGCTGATTACCAATCCACGCGGCTGGTTGCTCTTCTGGCACGCCCTGGCAGCCGGCTTTGCAACCGCCTCGTTTTTCGTTTTAGGGATCAGCGCGTATCATCTGGCGCGTAAACAGCAAATTGAAGCGTTCCGTAAATCATTTGGAATGGCCGCAATTATCGGTCTGATCAGCGCAATCGCGGTTGGTTTGTTTGGCGATCTGCAAGGTAAATACCTGCGCGAAGTCCAACCTATGGCGGCTGCGGCTTCGGAAGCGCATTGGGAAACACAGGATCCAGCCAGCTTCTCTGTTGTGGCTTTATTCGACGCCAGCGGTAAAAAGGAAATCTGGAGCATCAAAGTTCCTTATTTGCTCAGCTTCCTGTATTACACCCGGTTTTCTGGCGAGGTGAGAGGCATTAATGATGTCCAGAACGAATATGAAGCCAAATATGGAGCGGGAGATTACATACCGCAGGTCAGCCTGACATATTGGATGTTCCGCTTCATGGTCGGCATCGGTTTGTTATTGGTGGCGGTAGCAGCATACGCTTTATTCCTGCCCTGGAAAAAGTGGCCGGACAAATGGTCGCGTTGGGTCAAATGGTTGGTATGGGCAATTCCTTTGCCCTATCTTGCCAATACCGCTGGCTGGATCCTGACTGAGACCGGACGCCAGCCCTGGATTGTCCACGGCTTACTGCTCACAAAAGACGCCATTTCGCCAAACATCACGACCGGGCTGGTAGCCGCCAGTCTGACCGGATTTGTGTTGGTCTATGCGATCTTTATCCTGGTGGATATTTATCTGCTTAGGGCCTACGCCCGTGCAGGACTTGACACTTCTGCCGGCGATCAGTCGGCAATTTAATCATGAGAGGATTGCTATGGACCTGAATACGCTCTGGTTTCTCTTGATTGCATTCCTGTATATCGGATTTTTTATCCTGGAAGGGTTTGACTTTGGAGTTGGCATCCTGTTACCTTTCTTAGGTAAAAATGATACTGAGCGGCGGGTGGCGCTGAACACCATTGGGCCGCACTGGGACGGAAACGAAGTGTGGCTGATCACGGCTGGCGGCGCCACGATGGCTGCCTTTCCAGATTGGTACGCCACGCTGTTCAGCGGATTCTATCCAGCCTTCTTCTTACTCTTGTTAGCCTTGATCTTGCGCGGGGTGGCAATCGAATTTCGCAGCAAGAACGCCCAGCCACAATGGCGTTCCGTATGGGATTGGGGGATTTTCAGCGGCAGCCTCGTTTCGGCTTTACTGCTCGGCGTTACCTTTGCCAATCTGGCGAAAGGTTTACCGGTAGATCAAAATATGCAATATACTGGCAACCTCGGGACGCTGCTTAACCCATATGCTCTGATCGGCGGGCTGACTACTGTTGCCGGTTTCGTCTTTATCGGCGCCTTGTTCATCAGTCTGAAAACGCAGGCTCCCTTATCTGCTCGCGCCATTACATTCGCCCGCCGGTTGTGGTGGCCGACGATTATCCTGACCTGCCTGTTGATCGCAATGTCTTTCCCATATACCGACATGCTCCAACAAGCGCCAGTACGAGCCGGTGTACTGGCCTTCCTGGCGCTGCTGACTTTGTTACTCGCCGGCTACATGCTCATGCGTCAGCGCGTTGGCTGGGCTTTCATTTTGAGCGCCGGCTATATCGCCATGTTACTGGCGCTTTATTTTGGGATTCTGTTCCCGCGCGTGATTATTTCGAATATTGATCCCAGCTTCAGCCTGACCATTCTCACGGCCTCCTCTTCGCCTTACACCCTCAAAGTCATGTCTATCATCGCGTTGATCTTGCTCCCCATCGTCCTGTTATACCAGGGGTGGACTTATTGGATTTTCCGCAAGAGAATCAGCGCTTCCCCGAAGGACCTGACTTATTAATCGCATTTGATAATCCATCGAGGTTATTTAATATGGCTGATTCATTCAAGCTCACTTACGCCACAATGTTCAACCCTCCAGAGGATCTGCATATTCAGTACGAAGCCGCGCTGGCGAAAATCAAGACGAACCTGGGCAAAGAATACGCTATGTTTATCAACGGTGAAGACGTCTTCGCCGAACAGAAATTCGAAGACTGCACACCCATCAATACGGATGTGATTCTGGCAGTGATGCAAAAAGGCAACGCGACCCACGCCCAGGCCGCGCTCAGGGCGGCTCGCAACGCCTTTCCAAAGTGGCGCGATACGCCCTGGCAGGAACGCATTCGCCTGCTCTGTAAAGCGGCAGATATTATGGACGAGCGGCTGTTCGACCTCGGCGCAGCCATGTCGCTAGAAGTCGGTAAGAACCGCATGGAAGCCCTGGGGGATGTCGCCGAGACTGCCGATTTGATCCGTTATAGCTGCTATCAGATGGAAAAGAATGACGGCTTTATCGTAGAGATGGGTAAAGACCCGTTGGTAGGCTACACGGCTACTAACTTCTCCGTCATGCGTCCATATGGAGTGTGGCTCATCATCAGCCCGTTTAACTTTCCGGCTGCCCTGACCGGTGGGCCGATGGGCGCGGCATTGGCAACCGGAAACACTGTGATCCTTAAACCAGCCACCGATACGCCCTGGATCGTCCGCTTGCTGAGCGACTGTTTTCGCGACGCCGGTTTGCCGGAGGGTGTGGTGAATTTTGTGACCGGCCCAGGCAGCACATTGGGGCAGGCGTTGATTGACAGCCTGGAGGTGGATGGCGTGACCTTTACCGGCTCATTCGATGTCGGGATGAAAATTTTCCGCGATTTCGCCGATTGCCGCTGGATCAGACCTACCATATTGGAATTAGGCGGTAAAAATCCGGCCATTGTCTCGCGGCATGCTGACCTGGATCGCGCCGCCACAGGGATCGTGCGTTCGTCGTTTGGCTTGCAGGGACAGAAATGTTCAGCCTGCTCAAGAATATA
>Ga0172371_10013777_pt1 | contig 10490 bp, 8 predicted proteins | sample Lak12m_FD_114543 | JGI IMG/M metagenome (GOLD analysis project Ga0172371, IMG submission 114543) | Freshwater microbial communities from Kabuno Bay, South-Kivu, Congo - kab_022012_12m | ecosystem: Environmental > Aquatic > Freshwater > Lake | place: Democratic Republic of the Congo: South-Kivu... | reverse complement strand
TTTTATAATCAGGTCAAACTTCTTGCGTGTGCGTGTTTCTTTATCGGTCATCAATGCCACTATGTGAATGACCGAACCATAATGTTTTGCCAGTTCAACAGCGTATTTCACTTTCTGACGTGAAGTGTGAGAATCATCCACCGGGAGTATAATGTTGCTGAATCCTTTTCGTGTGGCATGCTTCTGTATGGTAAGCACCGGACACGAAGCCTGTGTGGTCACCTTGTAAGCATTGCTCCCCATGAAAAATTCGGCAAACCCTGATATGCCGTGCGTTCCCATCACAATGATGTCTGCCTTTATTTTATCTGCGGTTTCAATAATCTGGTCAGAAATATTGCCTGACTCAACAAGAATCTCAGGTTTATAAATCCCCTGTTCAGCGTGAATATTATCGGCAAGCTCATCCAGCTTATCGTACGCCAGTTTCTTTATTTTATCATTCAGCGACCTCATCTCTTTCATTTCAAAATTATATCCCACAGGCTCTATAATGTGGACAAAGAATAATTTTGCATTGAAGATTTTCGCCATGAATATAGCATGGTCAATTGCTCCCTGTGAAGTTTCAGAGAAATCTACAGGAGTTAAGATTTGTTTTATTTTGAATTTCATAAAGGAGAAATCAATAAGGAGTGAATACCATGGTGTCTTTCGAAGGCTGCGGAATGATGCTCAAAACAGGTATGTCGGAATTATTAATAACCTCCTGAGCTGCTGAACCGATAAAGTAACTGGTATATTCGGTTTCCTGTTGTGTCATGATGATGATTAAGTCGCCTTTGGATTTGTTGGCATAATCAATAATCACTTCAGCCAGCGTTTCGCTGCCTTTGGTGCTTTTTATTATTTCAGCGCTGCACTCAAGAGCTGATTTTTCAATGAATTTCTTTACCTGGTCCAATTGGCGTGTAAGGCGGTTAACGATAAATTCATCGCTGGTAAACAATACAGAAACCACACGGATGGTGGAGCCAAATCTCCTTGCAAACTCAATGGCGGTGTTCACTTTTTCTTTGGTTTCTTTGGTCAGGTCAAGCGGTAAAATAATGTTCTGACATCCTTTCCGGTGGTGCTGCCCTTTGATGGTGATAACCGGGATATTCGATTCTCTCACCACCCTTAACGCATTGGAGCCGATAAAACGTTTTCTTCCGCTGTCAGCGCCATTGGTACCCATTACTATGATGGTAGCTTTTATTTCTTCTGCAGTTTCAACTATTTCGGTATATACTTTCCCTTTTTTCACAACCGGAGACATTTTCACTCCTGTTTTTTTCTGATGCTCGGCAGCAAATTCTTTTAACTGGATTTCTGAAGCAGCCATAAACTCGTCCATGTGTTTGGTAGAAAAAAATGAAGACACACCGCTTGTTTCCGCAACTCTTAAGATTACAATCTCCGCATTAAACACTTTGGCTAAGTTTGCAGCCTGCTCAAGGGCTATCAATGACTGCGCTGAAAAATCGACAGGTACCAGTATTTTGTTCTTCTCACTCATGTTTTTGTTTAGCTTTGAAATTTTGAGGTGCGAATTTAATACATTATCACAAACGATGAACAAAATACCTGAATCTGAATTAATAATTAACCCTGACGGCAGCATTTATCATCTTCACCTCCACCCTGAAGATATTGCTGAAACCATTATCGTTGTTGGCGACCAGGAAAGAGTAGCCGCCATTTCAAAGCATTTTGACAAGACAGAGTTTAAAATGCAGAACCGCGAGTTTGTAACCCATACCGGAAGAATTGGCAACAAAAGAATCACAGCCCTTTCAACCGGGATAGGCACTGACAATATTGATATAGTCATGAACGAACTCGATGCCATTGCAAACATTGACCTCGTTAAAAGAATTCCGAAAAAGAAACAACGCTCATTAAACATTATCCGTATCGGAACTTCAGGTTCGCTGCAACCTGACATCCCGGTTGACAGTTTCCTGCTTTCCACACAAGGTCTGGGTTTCGATGGCTTGATGAACTATTATGATGTGAAGAAAAAGGCTGAGAATGGAAAGTTGGTAAACGCATTTATCAAACACACCAACTGGAACGCCAGTTTTGCGCGTCCTTATCTTTTCCCGGGTTCAGAAACGCTGATAAAGAAACTGGAAAAGGGAATGTACAAAGGCATTACCGCAACTGCCCCGGGCTTTTTTGCTCCACAGGGAAGAGAACTTCGCCTGAAAGCATCTATGCAGGGATTGAATGAGAAACTGACTTCCTTTAATTTCAAAGGGCAGCGCATTACCAACTTTGAAATGGAAACTTCTGCGCTTTATGGTTTAGGTGATGCGCTCGGACATCAGTGCGCAACTGTATGCGTTATTATTGCCAACCGAATCAGAAAAGAATACAGCAAAGACTACAAAAAAGCGGTCAGCAAACTGATTGAAACGGTGCTGGAAAGGGTGGAGGATGGGATATAGGGTATAGAGGTATAGAGTATTAAGGACAAACACGCCCTATACCACTATTTCCCTATACCCTTATTCCCATTTATCACTCCTATTGCAAAATAGAACGCGAGATTACAACTTTCTGTATCTCTGAAGTTCCTTCATATATCTGCGTGATTTTGGCATCGCGCATCAAACGTTCCACATGATATTCTTTTACATAACCGTAACCACCGTGCACCTGCACAGCCTCAATGGTGGTGTCCATCGCAACTTTTGAAGCATACAGTTTCGCCATCGCACCGGATTGTGCATAATCCAGGTGCATGTCTTTATGCCATGCAGCTTTGTAGCAAAGCAAACGCGCTGCTTCAATTTCGGTAGCCATGTCTGCCAGCTTAAACTGTATTGCCTGATGCTCTGAGATAGGTTTGCCGAAAGCCTTGCGTTCTTTTGAATATGCCAGCGCCAGTTCGTAAGCTCCGGCAGCAATTCCAAGCGCCTGCGCGGCAATTCCTATTCTTCCTCCCGCCAATGTTTTCATAGCGAACTTAAAACCAAAACCATCGGCTCCAATCCTGTTTGCTTTCGGAACTTTCACATCATTAAACATCAGCGAAGTGGTGTCACTGCCGCGGATGCCAAGCTTATTTTCCTTCGGACCCACTACAAAACCCGGCATGTCTTTTTCCACTATCAGCGCATTGATTCCTCTTGAACCTTTTGATGCATCCGTTTGCGCTATTACAAGATGAACTGAAGCTGTTGCTCCATTGGTAATCCAGTTTTTCGTCCCGTTTAAAAGATAATGGTCGCCCATATCAATCGCTGTTGTTTTTTGTGATGTTGCATCACTGCCTGCTTCGGGTTCGCTCAGGCAGAAAGCACCTATTATTTCTCCTTTAGCAAGCGGAACAAGATATTTTCTCTTTTGTTCTTCCGTCCCGAATTCTTCCAGCCCCCAGCAAACCAATGAATTATTAACCGACATGCATACCGAAACCGAAGCATCTATTTTTGAAATCTCTTCCATAGCCAGTACATAAGAAATAGTGTCCAAACCGCCACCGCCATATTCCGGGCTTACCATCATGCCAAGGAAACCAAGCTCTCCAAGTTTCTTGCGCTGCTCATAAGCTACCTGTTGTTTTTCGTCTCTGTCAATTACTCCGGGCAGCAATTCTGTACGCGCAAAATCGCGGGCTGCTTTTTGAATCATTTTGTGTTCTTCAGTAAGTTCGATATTCATAGTATAAGTTTAAAGTTTAAAGTTTAAAGTTCCCTCGTCCCCCGTCTCTCGTCCCCTTTTTAAAAGGCAGGCAAAAGTAAAAAATTAGAATTATATAATCTTCAAAATAAACGAAGGTAAAATTGTTCATGTTACGACTTAATAGTTGTAGTCTTTTAAAAGCCATTATATTTGTTGCCTAACCCCAAAAAATAAATTACAATGAAAACACTTACTACCGCAACTCTTGCACTGCTTCTGTTTCTTAACATTTCCGTTTTCGCCCAGCCCACCCAGGAATATGATTTTCTGAAAGGAAGCACCCTGGTTTCCATGGTTGGAACCACCAATATTTACGAAGTTGATTTCAAAGGCTCAAAATATGATTTCATAGTTACCGTAAAAGAAAACTCAGCCGCAAAAGGTTTGGTTTTCGATTACAAAATGACCAACGCGCCCGGCACCAACGGAACCGTTTACATGACTGATGAAGCAAGAAAAACAGCGCATGCGCAAAACAATTATTTCAGCGGGGGCGAAATGAAGCTCGCTGATATGACCACCGTGTGGATGAGCAATGAAGTGTTTGAAGAACTGGAGAAGAAAGGCGAATCAAAAATTTCAACGGATGGAGGAGAAACCTGGGTGGTGCTGAAACGGAAATATTACAATTATGATTTCCCTATACAAACACAATCAGGGTTGAAAGCCGAATTCGGTTACATGTATTGCGAAAGCGATGACGGCAGTGCAAAGTACTGGATACAAACAGGCGGAAACCCCATCATCCTGAAAATGGATTTGGGCTGGAGCATTACCTACAAGCAATTTAAAATGGCAGGGGAGTGATGCAAAACAAAAATATCTTAATCACAGGCGCCACAGCAGGCATAGGTTTTGAAACCGCCATAGCGCTGGCAAAAAAAGGAGCCAACATTTATATTCACGGAAGAAATAAAGAGAGGGCGCAAAAGGCTGCTGAAGAAATCATCAGCGCGACAGGGAATAAAAACATTGACTATTTCATTGCCGACCTTTCTTCACAAAAAGAAGTGCGCAGGCTTGCAGAGGAAGTGAAAGCAAAACTTCCCCGCCTCGATGTGCTGCTCAATAATGCAGGCGCAGCCTTCCAGCAACGCCAGCTTTCAGATGACGGCATTGAAATGACCTTGGCTAATAATCACCTCAGTTATTTCCTGCTCACCAACTTATTGCTTGATTTATTAAAGAAGTCTTCGCCTGCGCGGATTGTGAACGTAGCTTCTCATTCCCATTACAGTGGCAAATTTGATTTTGATGATATGCTCATGCAAAAGGGATATAACGGTTTGAAAGCTTATGAACGTTCAAAACTTGGTAATGTGTTATTTACCCTTGAACTTGCTGAAAGACTGAAAGGCAGCGGTATTACCGTAAATGCCTTGCATCCCGGAGTGGTGAAAACCGAAATCTCAAAGAAACACAGCGGGCTGGTAGTGCAAATAGGCTGGAAAATTTTTGAAGTGATGCAGGGCGCTATCACTGCTGAAGAAGGTGCAAAGACTTCTGTATATCTTGCTTCTTCGCCTGAGGTGGAAGGTGAAACAGGAAAGTATTTTGACCTCTGCAAACACAAATGGCATTCGCGTTATTCGCAAACTGAAGGCTTGAAAGAAAAACTCTGGGAACTGAGTGAAAAACTTACCGGCTTATCCTGAGCATAAATGAAATAAGTATCTTCGCTCATTAGTATTCTAACCCCTTAACCCCTAACTCTTATTATCATGATGAGAAAAAATTTCTTATTTGTCTTTGTTGCTTTCTTTATTCTTGAAAGCGCAGGTGCACAAAATCCCACGATTGTTTTAACTTCTTTCGCTACCGGTTTCTCAAGCCCGGTAACTATTGCACATGCAGATGATAGTCGCTTGTTTGTGGTTCAGCAGCGCGGACTTATCAGGATTTTGAACACAAACGGAACGATTAATTCCTCACCTTTTCTTAATATCACTTCATTGGTGAGCCAGAGCGGAAATGAACGCGGTCTGCTGGGGCTTGCCTTTCATCCCGATTATGGAAACAACGGCTATTTCTATGTGAATTATACCCGCAGCAGCGATGGAGCTACCCGCGTATCAAGGTTTACCCGCGACCCGGCAAATGCTGACCTGGCTTTGGCAAACAGTGAACTGAACCTGCTTACTATTGACCAGCCTTACAGCAATCACAACGGAGGTGAAATACAATTCGGACCTGACGGATACCTGTACATTGGTATGGGAGATGGAGGCAGCGCTGGCGACCCTGATGGTAACGGGCAAGACCCGCTTGTTCTGCTTGCTAAAATGCTCAGGATTGATGTGGACAATGGAAATCCTTACGGCATTCCTGCAACCAATCCGTTTTATGGTTTCTCCAGTGTGAGAAATGAGATATGGGCTATCGGCATGCGCAATCCCTGGCGTTTCAGTTTCGACCGCTGCACAGGCGACCTCTGGATAGCTGATGTAGGACAAGATGACTGGGAAGAAATAGATTTTGAACCTGCCGGTGACGCGGGAGGGCGCAACTACGGATGGAGTTGTTATGAAGGCACGCACGCTTACAACACCAGCGGTTGTAATCCTTCGGGTTATACCATGCCCATCTTTGAATTCAGTCATAGTGAGGGCTGCTCGGTAACGGGAGGATACGTTTACCGTGGCGACCAGGAAGGCGACCTTTACGGAACTTATCTTTTCACTGATTTTTGCAGCGGAAAAATATGGGGAACAAAACCCAACGGAAGCGGAGGATGGACAACAACATCTCTCGGAACATTTCTCACTAACCAGTATGGAACATTCGGTGAAGATTATCTTGGCGAGCTTTATCTTGCAGGAAGAACCAACGGCATTATTTACAAACTCACAACCGCAAGTTCGGCAGTTACACTGACCTTCACCGGGCTTGATACGGATTATTGCAATACTGACGGAGCAGTTACGCTCATACCTGCGCCTGCGGGCGGAACCTTTTCGGGCAGCGGAGTTACGGGTAATACATTTGACCCGGCAGCAGCAGGAATTGGAACACAGACCATCACTTATACCTACACCGACCTCAGTGGCTGTGTGAAATCAGTTGTGCAAACCACTACGGTTAATTCCTGCACTTCCATTGATGAAGTTCCTGTTTTCAGCAGGCTGAATGTATATCCAAACCCTGCCGAAGAAATACTGAACATTGAATATGTAGCCTTGAAGAAAACCTCTTGCAGGATGAATATTTACAATACAACAGGACAATTGGTTTACACTGAAATCATAGATTCGGATACGGGGCTGCAGAAAGAAAGCATCAATATCTCCGGCATGAATAAAGGTGTTTACCTGCTCGAAATAAGCTCCGAACAGGGGAATGTGGTAAAAAGTTTTGTGGTAGTGAACTAAAGTTGTTTTGTTGTAAAACAGATTTCAGGATAATTATACTCCTGGCATAATAATATGGAAGGAAACTGTGGTTGATTGCCTGCTGAGATATTTACCTATTTTTGCGCTCTCAAAAAATAATTAATCATGACAAGAGGACCGATTTCACAATTTATTGAAAAACATTACCTGCACTTCAATTCAGCGGCACTGATGGACGCTGCCAAAGGCTACGAAAAGCATTTGCTGGATGGCGGTAAAATGATGATTACGCTTGCCGGAGCTATGAGCACCGCTGAGCTTGGAAAATCTTTAGCCGAAATGATAAGGCAGGATAAGGTGCAGATTATTTCGTGTACAGGCGCTAATCTTGAGGAAGACATCATGAACTTAGTGGCGCACTCGCATTACAAGCGCGTTCCGCATTACAGGGATTTATCTCCTGCGGAAGAAAGAGACCTGCTCGATAACCATTTCAACCGCGTAACAGATACCTGCATCCCGGAAGAAGAGGCTTTCCGCAGGTTGCAGAAACATATTCACCAACTGTGGAAAGAAGCGAGCGACAAAGGCGAGCGCTATTTCCCGCATGAGTATATGTATAAGATGTTATTAAGCGGAGTGCTGGAACAGTATTATGAAATTGACCCGAAAGACAGTTGGATGTTAGCTGCGGCTCAAAAAAATCTGCCTATCGTTTGTCCCGGATGGGAAGACAGCACGATGGGAAACATCTTTGCATCCTATATAATAAAGAAGGAACTGAATGTAAGCGCGATGAAAACGGGAATAGAATACATGGTATCCTTATCGGAATGGTATCGCGCCAATTCAGGGGGGAAGGGAGTTGGATTTTTCCAGATAGGTGGCGGTATTGCGGGTGACTTCCCTATTTGTGTGGTGCCGATGATGTACCAGGACTTAGAATGGCACGATGTACCCTTCTGGAGTTATTTCTGCCAGATATCGGACAGCACAACGAGCTACGGCTCCTACTCAGGGGCGGTGCCCAACGAAAAAATCACGTGGGGCAAATTGGATATAGACACACCTAAATACATCGTGGAGAGCGATGCCACCATTGTAGCCCCGCTGATGTTTGCCTGGGTGCTGGGGTGGTAGGGAATAGAACGCTGATGACGCGGATCAGGCGGATTTCCGCAGATTGAAGAAAGCTGCCCGGTTTAATATACTTTATCGCGCCAAAATAACTGACCTGCTGTAAGCCTTATCGTTTGCGATGATGCGGTAAATGTACTGCCCGGCTGCAAGTTGCCCGGAAGCGGAAGCTATTTTAACGCGATGCGTTCCCTCCGGCATGAAAGCGTTGTTAAGTTGCGCTACCTGCTGCCCCATGATATTGATAACACTGATCTGTATGTGCTGTGGTGAAGGCAAACTGTATTCAACATAAACGTCTCCGTCCAGCATATAAATGGGTTTGTGGCTGATACCGGAAGTTTGTTGTTCATCAATGGAAGTAATACATTCTATGCCCAGCGGCAGGCGGGTATGATGCACGCCCAGGAGGGCATCGTCAACAATCTGTTCATCTATGCAAAGCCAATCTTCTAACACAGTGGCGTAAGCCTGGCGGTAGTCGGTATCGAAGAGCATATTGCCAGCGTTGTCGAGGTTAGAGAGCGAAGGATGCTGACCAACAAAACCGCTTCCGTTGAGACCGGCACCAAAGAGCATGAGAGGGGCAGCCGCCCCGTGGTCGGTGCCGGCAGAAGCGTTTTGTTCTACCCTGCGTCCGAACTCAGAGATGGTCATGCAAAGCACATCGCTGTCTCTGCCTGCACCGGCAAGGTCGTTGTAGAAGCTGCTGATACCGTGTGCGACATCCGTAAGCAGCGTCTGGTGGGTATCGGTTTGCTCGGCATGGGTATCGAAACCGTCAAGTGTAACAAGGTAAACTTTTGTGCCGAGTCCGCCTTTAATGAGGCGCGACACGAGGGCGAATTGTTTTGACAGCGTGGTGTTATCATAGGTCACGGTATTGGCTCCGGCAGTGTAGGCATCATTGATGACACCGGCATAAATAAAGGTGCTGTTGGCTATCCCGCGCAAATAACCTAACTGCTCGCCATAAAGACATTCGGGCAGGTTGGTTAAATCATGCAGCCAGCCATTTTGGGCGAGGTTATATAATTGCTGAGGGTCGGCAACGGAAAAAGCGTAATTGGTATTGTCTTCGCCCGTAAACAAAAGGTTTCCAACGCTGCCAATCTGAATAGCGAGCGGCTCGGCAGGAGGATTGGTTAAGAAATCGGGGTACTGACCGGCATAGTATCTTCCGAGGGTACCTGAATTCTCAACAACGTCCTCATCGGTGCCGGAAGCCCATATATCGGCAGAGCGGAAGTGGGATAGGTTCTGGTCCTGGTAGCCCACGCCATGAATGACCTTCATTTTTCCATCGCCCCAGAAAGGTTGCAGGGCGTTCATGTAGGTGGGCATGGCATAATCAGAGGAAAGGCTGAAGGTATTGGAGACCGGTATCTTTAAAGTAGGGCGGAGGTTGGCGTAATTGGTATAATCATTCAAAGGAATGATGGTGTTAAGCCCGTCATTGCCGCCTTTGAGACGCACAATCACCAGCACGCGGTCGTTATTGGAAGTGGCGAGGGCGGAAGATAAGGGAGACATCACGGAAGCGGAAACATTGAGTTTGCCGAGGAGCATGGAGCCACCGCCTACCAAGCCGAGCGCTTTGAAAAAAGTTCTGCGGTCCCAGGCGCGGTGCTGGCGGTCGTGTTCTAATTGCGCGGCAGAGGGAAGGGAGTAGGGATGGTTGAAGAGGGTGGGGGATTTTATTTTTAGATTTTGCATAGTTGTAAATTTCTAATTTCTAATTGCTCTAATTTCTAATTAATTTTAATAAGCATCAAGCCCCAAGCTCCAAGTTCCAAGCTCCAAGATTTGCATGATACCCCCTTTGAATTTGGAATTTGAGATTTGGGACTTGGGATTTAATCATGTTCTTCATGTTCATGAGGTCAGTTATTATCAATTGAGTTGAAATTCGGGGGTGTGGACAATGTGGATGAGCAAAAAGTAAACCTGGGCGGGCATGGTGCTCCAGCTTGTGTCCCATAATCCCTGGTCGTAATAATTTTGCGGGACTTCCCATTTAAAGACGGTGGTAGCCTGCGCGTATTCAGCGGGAGTTTGCAAGCCCCGCGGAAGAAAATAGTCTATAATTTTCTGCGTGGCAAGAGCGGGATCATTGGTGTCGCCTACAATGGAGAGCGCGAGGTTCTGCAGTTCAGCCTGGAAATTCTGGTATATCCAGCCGATAAAATATTCGGAGATGAGCCATCTGCCGGTGAGGGTGGATGAGTTAATCCAGAGGTGATTGCCCTGCCATCCCGCCACATCCACGGGGTTGAGGATTTCCTGCCCAAGCAAAGAACCGTAATACTGCGTGCCTGCCAGCACCTGGTTATCATAAGAGAAAGCCCC
>Ga0172371_10013776_pt1 | contig 10490 bp, 5 predicted proteins | sample Lak12m_FD_114543 | JGI IMG/M metagenome (GOLD analysis project Ga0172371, IMG submission 114543) | Freshwater microbial communities from Kabuno Bay, South-Kivu, Congo - kab_022012_12m | ecosystem: Environmental > Aquatic > Freshwater > Lake | place: Democratic Republic of the Congo: South-Kivu... | reverse complement strand
ACGGGGTGAAGGAGGGGACCGAGCAGTGCGACCACGGCTCCGCCGGGTCGTCCACCTGCTCGCCCGCCTGCAAGCAGATCAAGAAGTAGCGCGATGCTGCATTCGAGGGCGCCTCCCTCCGCAAGAAGGGTCTACCCACCGTGTTCTTCCGAACACAAGACCCGAGGAGATAGGCGCTATGAAACAGCACTCTGCCGCCACAACACGAACAAGTTTTGTAGTGCCTATTCTCCTTTTAAAATTTTTATAAAAAGATACGACAAAAAAACATAAGTCGTTTTTTAATGTGCCTATCTATTCCCATTTAACAGCGCTGACAGGACAATTATCAATTGCTTCTTGAATTTTTTGCTGTGAATCTTTTTCTGAATTTTTTGCAATACTTTTCCCATTTTCATTCATTGAAAAAGTATTTGGAGCAATTTGTGTGCAAAGAGTGCAACCTATACAAGCTTTTTCATTAACTTTAATTTTTTCATATAAAAATATTTTTTAATTTGTAATTTTGTATCATTCTTGTCCGCTGTGGTGGATCAAGATCTACATTCTTATATCAAAAAAAAAATATTAATTCAAACTTCAAATATAAAAAGGAATAACTCGCATTAGTTATATAACCGGGACGCGAAGAGGGGGCGCCGGCGCGGCTCTGCTTTCACAGGCCGGCCGGCGCCCCAACATCTTCGCTCGAGCGGAATCGAGCGGAAGAACAGGAACGTGGAGACGTTGCGACTCTTGGTAGGGATGGGGGGCACGAGTCGCAGTGAGGACGCGAACGACGGTTCACTCAGGGCGCTTCATCCCACGACTGTGGTGGTCGGAACTGGATCAGTCGTGGGTCGGGAAGCGAGCCCAGATGCGGGAGACAGGTACGTCCCATCCGGAGCCTTCGCCGCAGAAGGCGTAGTCGGAGGGCTCCCACTGCCACGCGGGGCTGCCGTCCCACATCGGGCACCACTCCGCGAAGTACCACTGTTGCTGCGATTCGGGCAGCGAGAGATAGTTCACTGGCAGTGCGACGTTGATGTTGACGGTCGGATCGGCTCCTCCGGGGAGGACTTCGAGTGCGATGATGAGCGGGAAGTTTGCGGGCGTCACCGTCATCTCGAAGTAGCCGGGCTCCAGCACCTGGTCGTCGTCGCAGGTGCTCGAATGCCAGTAGAGGATGGACGTGCTCCCGACGAGGATCTGGAACTTCATTCCTCCTTCGGGGATGCACGAGCCGTCATCCAGCAGGACGCCGTCGTCACCGCAGATGGGGACGCAGTAGCCGTCGCCATCGCGGATGGAGCCCAGGGGGCACTCCTCGGGGACACAGTAGGAGTCGTCCCAGGGGATCTTTCCGTCCGGGCACTGGCAGCCGCTGGGCGTGCTCAGCATGCCGTCCGGGCACGTCTCCTCGTCGGGGACGCAGTAGCCGTCTCCGTTCCGGATCGTCCCGGGAGGACAGGTTTGGGGCACGCAGTGGTCGCCCCACATCACCTGGCCACTCGGGCAGGTACCTCCGGACTCGGGGATGCAGTACCCGTCCTCGTTGCGGACGGTGCCCTCGGGGCAGTTCTGCGGGACGCAATGCGTGCCGTCCCACAAGATCTGGCCGCTCGGGCAGGTACCTCCGGACTCGGGGATGCAGTACCCGTCCTCGTTGCGGACGGTGCCCTCGGGGCAGTTCTGCGGGACGCAATGCGTGCCGTCCCACAAGATCTGGCCGCTCGGGCACTTGTCGCCGTCGGGGTTGGTGTCGCCGTCGGGGTTGCCCCCGTCGTCGTCGTACGAGTCGGCGTCGCCGCCATCCTCGTAGCTGTTCGTGCCGCACCCCATGGCGAGCACGAGAATGCCGATCATCATGAAGAAACGGGAAATGGTCTGCTGGCTCATCGGAACCTCCGTGGTTTTGGTGGCACGCGGCCACCTTGTCCTGTGAAACTGAACTCCGTGATCTCTCAAGCCGAAGTCTTGTCTCCTTATCGAAACCTCGATTTCATCGAGGGAAAAAAGGGTTGGTTATATGTTAGGACCACCATTACAAAAATAAAAAAATTATTTTCATAATGGTGATCCTAAAACTAATGCGAGTTTTAAAAGATCTCCTGAAAATTATTCTGAGAAAAATATTTTCCCAACAATGGCTTATGCATGCAGACATATAGCAAGCATACTATAAGCAATAATTACAGGAGCGAAACTATACAACAAAAACTGCAAGTAAGTCAAGTTGTTTTTTTGAAATTATTGTGGAGGCAAGCCAAAAAACGACTATGAGGTCGATATGAACTTAAAGTTATCATTCTGAACTCGTTTCAGAATCTATTTTAATATAGATTCACGATCAGGTCGGGAATGATACATTTTATGAAAATAGAAGTGAACTCGCATTAGACTCAAGTGAATTTTTTATTCACTTGAATGCAACCATCAGGGCGGCGGAGGCGAAGTCGGCTGAAACCGACTCGCCCCCGCACGCCCCTCAGGTCACGCGATGGCTACTTGAACTTGATCACGGCCCGTCCAGCCCGTTGGACGGGAAGATCCACCAGACGCCCGGCCACGTGGGGTGGCTCGACGAGTCGAAGACGACGTCCGTCTCGCAGTCTGCGAGGTTGGTCGGAACGAAGGTCTCGAACGACGAGCCGTCCCACGGGCAGAAGAGCCCCTGGTACGACGCCTTGTACTCCGCCGGCATCGCGTCGAAGTCTGCCGGCAGGTCGTTGACGGAAATGAACATGAAGGGGTCGGAGTCTCCCCAGTTGACTCCGAACCACACGGGCTGTTCGGAGCTCACGAAGGAGACGTTCTGCGATCCCGGCGGCAGGGGGAACATGTCGGGCGCGCCAGGGTTCGTGACCCCCTGGGTGAATAGCAAGACAGAGGCCATGTTCAGCATGGTGAACGACGACGACGGGGGCACGCAGTGCGTTCCCATCGCGTCGAGGACCAGGCCGTTCATGCAGACCAGCGGTTCGGGCGGACCGCTGTCGGTCTCACCGCCGTCCACGACGTCTCCGTCTCCGCCATCTACGACGTCACCATCTCCGGGATTGGGCGTGGTCTCGTGTGCGGGCAGGTAGACGATGACCTGTCCCGCGAACCCCCACGAGTTGGTGTTGACGCAGGCTCCCCAGTTGGGCGGCTCGTAGTTCATCGAGCCGTTCCAGTCGAGGCACATCGTGAAGCTGTAGAAGTCCTTCACGTCCTGGGGGAGGCTCTCGAAGTTGTCGGGCAGGATCACGCTGACGTCGGCCGGCGTTCCGGGGTATCCGCCCATCAGACCCAGTTTCCCGGGCATCTGGGAGGGGAGGAACGTCACGGTCTTCATCATGGCGACGGTCTCGCTCGTCTCCGGTACCCCTGCCTTCTTGATCTTCAGGGTGAAGGTGGGGGCCGTCACCTGGAAGGTGATGCCTTCCGCGGGGACGCACGAGATCCCGGTGCTGTCGAACGCGAATCCCATCGGACATCCCGGGGGGGTGTCGCCGTCGGTGAGTCCGCCATCGCTGGGTCCGCCGTCGGAGCCGCCGTCGGTGTCGATGTCGCCGGGTCCGCCGTCGGAGCCGCTGTCGGTGCTGGTGTCGCCGGGTCCGCCGTCGGAGCTGCCGTCGGTGTCGGTGTCGCCGGGTCCGCCGTCGGAGCCGCCGTCGGTGCCGGTGTCGCCGGGTCCGCCGTCGGAGCTGCCGTCAGTCGTGCCGGCGTCTCCGTCGGTCGTGCCGGCGTCTCCGTCGGTCGTGCCGGCGTCTCCGTCAGTCGTGCCGGCGTCTCCGTCGGTCGTGCCGGCGTCGCCGTCAGTCGTACCGGCATCAGCATCGTCGTCTCCGCCAGCGTCCGGGCACTCCGGGCAGGTACCACAATCGGTATCCCCGCCGTCGCACTCGGAGCAGGTCGGGCAGTCCCCGCCGTCGCACTCGCCGGCATCCGGGCAGGTCGGGCAGTCCGCGTCACCGCAGGATCCGCCGTCGCACTCGGAGCAGGTCGGACAGGCGTCGCACTCGGAGCAGGGCAGGTTGGGCGGGCACTCGGTCGAGCCGGCGTCGAGGTCTCCACCCCCGTCGCCGACGCTCATGGACGGCTCGTAGGACTGGGTCCCACAGGCCGTCAGGTTGAACATCATGCCCAGGCACAGGGCCAGGGCGGCCAAGAACGAGTTGGTCGAGATCTTCATCGCACTCTCCTTGTTGCCTCCGTACGCCTCAGCGTAGGAGGGATTTGGGAACGGAAACAGTCTTCCGAGTTTCACCAGGAACTAGACACTAGCCAGAATATCAAGACTCAGATATGTCAGCACGACTTTTTAGGGTCGTGTAAAACAGGGGGTTTATATCTAAACCCAAGAGGTAGCCATCAGTCTCTTGGGATTGCATTCATGGAGACAACATGCCTAAAAGTGCCCGCTTTTAGAAGGATTGTTGTTGTCTCCATGGGGTGCAACCCCAAGAAACAAAAAAAGTAAATAGTCTAATGCGAGTTGTTAAAGAACTCTGACTACATACTTTGAGACACATTAGGGCTACTTTGATAGACCTATTGGACTCGCCAATGGCCTATGAATACTTGCATATAGCGGGCATTCTATAGGCAGTAATAATCAGGAGCGAAAGTTTACTAATATTTTTAGCTTTTGTCAATATGTATTTTTTGGCAGAAGCGAGCCGAAAATAAGATTATTTTTTCACAGAAAAAACCCACCGATTGCTCAGTGGGTTTTTCCCCTCATTCCTATGAAAAATTTTCTGTCGTATTAGTGTTTAAGGTCCTTACATCTCTTAGTCCATGTATCCAACTGCTTTATTTAATCTGTAAAGTAGTAATGCAACTTCACCTCTTTGTACGTACCAAGCTGGATGTAAGTAATTTTGTCCATTGAAGTAGCTAGGTGTGTATAATCCGTAAGAATAAGCTGCTCCAATATATTTTGTATACCATTGAGTGTAATCAGCATCTACGTAGTTTGAATTCATCCCGATTAGGTTTACACCTTTGAATGATTTCATAGCTTCAAGAGCGAATTTCAAGAATTCAACACGATTGATATAGCTTGATGGTCTTGCAGATCCGTCTGGGTATCCAGATAACATTCCGTAGAATTGAGCTGTTCTAGCATATGTCATATACCATTCGTATGGGTTTAAATCCCAGAATCCTAGATTTGTTCCATTTGGTGGAAGAAGTACAGAATTGAATGATAGTAATATAACTTTTAGAACTTCAGCTCTATTAATATTTGAGTAAGGTTGGAATGTTCCATTTGGATAACCTCCGAAAATTCCTTTATCAGTTACCCAAACAATAGCTTCACATAGTTCTGCATCATTGATGCTTCCAACGTCAGAATATTTAGTAGTTTTGCAAGTTGTAGTATCTGGACCTTCTTCTCCGTCACCAACTACGAATCTACCGATTTCAGTATCTTTGCTTCCGCTATCTGTTTTGCTAACTATCTTATAAGAATAGATATCTTTCTTTAAAGATTTTCCATTCTCGTCGATTAGATTCCATTCTACTTCATGACATCCACCATTTTGTTCAACATAATCTAATAGTTCAATTTGTTCTTTTCCGCTACCAGATAATCCTTTGTAGATAGCCATGAATACTTCTGCGTCTTGATCAACGCAATATTTGATTGTTAATTCATCTGTATCACCTGTAATAACTGGAATTGTATAGTCGTTAGTAACATAAGCTTTCTTTGTAGAATCTCCGTCGCTTTCAACATTTACATCTACAGTTATAACATTGTTTACATCATCATCAGTTGTATTTTCAGCAGTAATTTTGAATTTCCAATCTTGTCCTTCGTCTACAGGGTCTCCGTCTTCATCAAGTCCGTCCCATTTTACTGAATACCATTTATTTTTCTTAACATCCATGTTCTCAACTAATTCGAATTCTTTCTTAGCTCCTTCATAAACCTCAACAGTTACTTCTGAAGTTTGATTTATTTTGAAAACTAAGTTTGTGAATTCATCTTCTTCTGGATCGAAAGATGTTTTTGTAACGAAAGCTTCAGTAATAGATGGAGTATCGTATGTTACTGAAACATTAAGTTTCTTAACATCAACATGGTTGTCTGCTGTAGTAGCTGTAATTGTGATGTCCCAAGTTGATCCATCTTTTATATAGTCACCGTCATCATCAGTTCCATCCCAAGTTTCTGTATAATCATCTGAATCTACAGAAGATTCGTCGATGATTTCGATAGTTTTTGAGCCACCTAAAACTTGTACGGCTTCGATTTTTAATTTTTTAACATCTTTTGTAAGTTCATATTCAATTTCCATCTCTTCACTTGAAGGATCCCAGTCTGAAGAAGGATCAATAGAGAAATTGGTAATGATAGAATTATCAATAATTCCACCAGAAACTATTACATTCATAGATTCTGTATCTTCTCCGTAACCATTTCTTGCAGTTACGACAAATTTATATGTAGTAGCATCAACCAAATTTCCGCTATCATTTCTGCCATCCCAATATACAGATTGAGTTTTATTTGCTTCATATAGATCATTTGTATAAGCAGAGAAAGATCTAACTAAATAGTTATTAGAAGATTTCTTTACTTGAACTGTAAGATAAGCATCTTCAGTTGATTTGAAAGTTAAAGTTGAACCGCTAATACCGTCAGCATTGAAGCTTGATGGATTAACAGCCATGTTTATTACCTCTGGAGCTTCATTTGTTTGTCCACCACCAGAAGTTACAGTTACTGTAGTTTGTCCGTAACCAACTATTCTATTTAAAGAGTTTCTTGCAAAAGCTCTGACAGTATAAGTACCATCAGCTAAAACTGCACCAGATGCAGAATTGTTTGCTCTACCTCTCCAAACATAAGATACGTTACCAGCAGATGTTTGTGCATAGTTAGAGAAAACAAAAAGTCCAGAATCTGGATATGCAACGTAAGCATAAACTTCTGCAGCCTCAGTCAAATTGAAACTAACTGTAGCAGTTTCATCATTTGATGGGTTGAAAGAAGTTGGATTTACAGAAAAATTCTGAACGGTTCCTTGTGAAACATTTGTTCCAGAAGGATTCACCTCAACTGCTAATGCTGTTGATGTAGCAAGAGTAGCTACTGCAACGATTAGAGTTAACAATTTTTTCAACATAATGTTTGTTGTTAAGTTATTAAATTGTTTTTATTAAGATATATATATGTAAATTTTTTTGCTTACGAAAATTGCAAAGGTTGCTATATTACCAGTGATAAAAAATTTGTCAAGCATTTTAATCCCCATAATCGCGCAACAAAAAAGCCCCCGCTTCGCGGGGGCTTCTATAAGCCAATTTTAAAATTTCTACAACAACCCTGCTTGATGCAATTTATACAATGCAGAAGCGACTTCTCCTCTTGTACCATATGCTCCTTTATCGAATGTAAAATTGTTTAATGGAGCAAACAAAGAATACTTATTTGATTCACATACATATTTATAATACCAAGCTCCGCCATCTAAATCTGTATATCCTGAAACAAGAGAACAGCTAGCATTAAATGAATATGATTTAACTGATTTAAGTCCTTCAAAAATAAATTTCAACATCTCAACTCTATTTACGCTTGCTTCTGGTCTAGCTGTGGTTTTTCCGGAATCTCCATTAAATATTCCTTTATCTTTTGCGACCTTTATATAAGGCATATACCACTCACCAGTTATTACATCAGAAAATCCAAGATTCCCACTTACGGAATTAGGAACGGTAACATTCAGAGCTTCAAATACAACTTTTAATGCTTCACCTCTATTTATAGCTTGATTTGGTCTGAAAGTACCATCATTGTATCCTGTAAAAATTCCTTCAGATTTTACCCATGTAATCGCAGAACAATAACTAGAAGAAGCTGATACATCAGTAAATCCAGCACATTTTGAGCCAGTACTTGAAGAACTTCCTCCATCTACTGTGACATTAGGATTGATTTTGCTTGAAGAACTTCCTGAACTAGAAGAACTGCTGCTTGATCCAGAAACATCTCCCACTTCTCCCACTACAAAATAAATATATTTAGTATCTGTAGAAGAATCTTTTGAAACGATTTTTAAGGTATAAAATCCTTTTGCAAGTTTATCTCCATCATCATCTCTACCATTCCAATTTATAGTATGATCGCCAGAATCTTGTTCTTGATCATCTACAAGTTCTATCATAGTAGTGCCAGATGTAGATTTTCCTTTGTGAATTGTAACTGTTACATCAGCTGGATCTTCTAATTCATAATATATTTCCATCTCACTATTCCCATCAGTAATTACAGGATCTATATCATAATTTGAAATTCTTGATTTGCTGCTAGTGTCTTTATTTTCGGTAAGATCTACATTCACAGTCTTAGTATTGTAAATATCTTCATTAGATCTATTCATAGCCTTAAGTTTAAGACCAACGTCATCGTCATAATCATAGCTTCCTCCATCCCATTCAACCGCATACCATTGATCTTCTTCTACTTCCATTTCTTCCTCTATAGTGTCTTCTTCAGAACTTCCTTCCATTTCATAAAGGTCGATCATTGCATCCTTATTTATTCTAAATATAGCGTAAGTGTGTTCGCCAAGATCATTGTCGAATTTTGGGTTTGATACAAAGAAATCACTGATAGTTGGTTTGTCGTATTCTACGTCAATAGTGTCAGCTGCAACTAAGTTTGTAGATCCTACTTTAGATTTAAATTGGATTTTCCAAGTTCCTTCATCTGCATATTCATCGTCATCTGTCATTCCATCCCATGTAACTTCAACATTATTTTCTTCTTCAACATCACTCTCATCGAAAAGCTCAATGCTTTCAGATCCTCTAACTGCATATACTTGTAATTCATCCAAATCTTGTTTTACATCAAATTCAATAACTAATTCATCATCAACTCCTGGTTCAAAACTAGAAGAAGGGTCAAGATCGATGCCAGAAATATGAGAGTTGCTTGAAGATCCACTATCACTTGATCCACTAACAGTTACATCTTCTTTTTCAACATCAACTCCGTAATCATTTCTTGCAATTATAACTACTTCATAAGTGTCATTATCAACTCTTTCTTCAGAGTCGTCTTCTCCATTCCAAACTACAGAATGTTCAGAATCAGCATCATATGTGTCGTCTTCATAATTAGAGAATTTTCTTTCAGTTTCTCCCTGACTATTTCTAATTTCTACAGTCAAATCAGCCTCTTCATCATTTGTAAATTCAATAATTGCGTCCTCTGTCCCAGGATTGAAAGAAGAAGGATCAACGCTAAAACTAGAGATAGAAGGTTTATCTGAATTTGTATAACTTACAACCACATTTTTAGTAGAAGTTACAGTTTGTAATCCTGTTTTTGAAGCAGAAATTATAACTTCATAAGTTCCAGGTTCTACAAAATTACCACTACTTTTTCCGTCCCAAACAAATTCTCCAGTTTGTAAATTTGCATTTGAGGCATTGAAAGATTTTACTTCATTGTCGTTTTCATCTTCGATATCTACAGAAAGAGAACTAGGAGCAATATTTAAAGCGTAATTTATAGTTAAATATTCTTCGTCATCATCATTAGAATCTGGATCACATCCCCAAGAATAAGAAGCGTCATTTGAGCTATTTAAAGTAAAAGTGTTGATAGTAAGTGGAGCAGAAATTACTAATTGTCCATTTCCAGTTTTTACAGTTTCTCCAACAGTAGCAGTTACTTCTACTACATAAGTTCCTACGGCAAGTGCAGGAGTAATTGTGTTGTCAGCAAGAGTCCAAGTAGTGCCATTATTTGTAGCAGTATAAGGATTCCCGATAGCTACATCATTTTGTTTAATTAATACAGAAATAGTAGCAGTCCCGTCATTCACAGTCCCAGTCAATGCAGGAGTTGTATCATCAGTAGTTAAAGCATTTACTGTAACTGAAGTAAATTCAGCAAACACTGTCATTGGAACAAGTGTGAAAAACATTGTTGCCAATGCCAAAAAAGAAAGAATTTTCTTTTTCATAAAAGGTTTGATTAAAATTATATAAATAGGAGGCGAATAATAAAGCTTTATTGAGGTTTGAGTCAATATAACTTTTCGTTCGTCATTCCCATCCGCTGCGGCGGATCATTCCCGCGATCCATCCGTTGTCATTCCCGTGTTTATACCCGAAAGGGTGAAAGCGGGAATCTATTTTTAGAAAACCGTTGGCCGATAAATATGAAGCTTAAAATTATCCAAAATAAAACCGAATTTTCTTCTAATCCATAAGGTAAATCCATTAGTCCATGTCCTAGAAAATATGCAAAAACAAGTAAATATAAGTTTCTATTTGGATTCGAAAAATCTTTAAAAATATTCCAGATAACAAAAATATAAATAAAAATAATTGCTAGAAATCCAAAAGCTCCAAGATCACTCCAGAACCCGACAATTAGGTTATGTGGATGTGGAGGGATCTCTTCTTCAGGAATTACTTCATTAAGGTATTTTTGCTGGTTTTCTCTAAAATAACTTTGATAATTTCCAAGACCGATTCCTTTAATTGGATGT
>Ga0172371_10013772_pt1 | contig 10491 bp, 9 predicted proteins | sample Lak12m_FD_114543 | JGI IMG/M metagenome (GOLD analysis project Ga0172371, IMG submission 114543) | Freshwater microbial communities from Kabuno Bay, South-Kivu, Congo - kab_022012_12m | ecosystem: Environmental > Aquatic > Freshwater > Lake | place: Democratic Republic of the Congo: South-Kivu... | reverse complement strand
GCGGACTCAAGCCAGAACGGCCCAACGCACTCAATCGCCAGCTCGAAAGCTCAAAAACCACAACGCCATTTTTTGCCTTCTCAATCTCCGCCAAGACATCCAGAACCGGCTTTTGTCCGATCCCCGCCGTGAAAACTTTTTTTCCATCCGTTTTCAAAATTTCGGCAACGAGCGTCGCCGTTGTTGTTTTTCCTTTTGTTCCCGTCACACCGATGATCGGCAGCTTGCACAACTTGAAAAATATACTCGAGTCCATCTCAATCGGAACCTTTTTTGCGAGTGCCGCTTCAATGTGTTTTGATGTCCACTTGGCTGCCGGACTCATAACAACCATATCCACCCGTTCGAAATCCTCGATCCGGTGTTGACCCAAAACGAATTTCACATTTTTGAGACCCTTCAGCTTTTCGAGGGATGCTGCCAGATCCTTTTCCGTTTTGAGATCAGTCGCGATCACCCGCGCACCGGCCGAAGCAAAAAAACGGACGGCTGCAATGCCACCTCCGTGAAGTCCAATTCCCATTACCGTTATTTTTTTATCCTTGAAGTCAGTTTTTTTCATAGCAGTTCTCCTGCCGTTTCTCCTGTTATCTTTCCATCTTTCAAGACCAATTTCCCATTGACGATCACTTCGTTTACGCCCTCGGCGTATTGGTATGGATTCTCAACCGTGGCCTTGTCCTGAACCGTCGCCGGATCGAAGACCACTATATCAGCTGCGAAATCTTTTTGCAAGATTCCCCGATTTGCAAGCCCCAACTTTTTGGCCGGCGCTGATGTCATTTTTTTGACCGCCTCTTCGAGCGTAAGCAACTTTTCTTCACGGACATATTTTCCCAAAACCCGCGGGAAGGTCCCGAAGCAACGCGGATGGACCAATTCGCCCGTTTCTTTGTGGGCAATGTCGTAGCCTGATCCGTCCGAAGCGATCAGCGAAGACGGATGCGCAATAAGTTTCTTCACATTCTTTTCGTCAAGGCATTCCAGAAGCGTGACGACTCTTCCTTCGCTCGCAACAAGCAGATCAACAATCACCTCTTCCGCAGAAATTCCGCGCACTTCGGCAATTTTCGAAATACGCCGCTCGGACATATTTTTGAGAGACGATATAGCCACAATTGTGTTTTCATAGTGGTATTGGGCGTGTTCTTTCATTTCAGAAATTATTTTTTCGCGCAAATGTTTTTCGCGCAAACGACGCAAAAGCATCTTCTTCCCGCCTTCGGCCGCCCAGGCGGGAAGATAAACATAGAGGACCGAGCCAGTTTGGATATAGGGATAGACATCAAAATCAACATTGAATCCGGCTTTTTGCGCTTCTTCAATTTTGCTGATCACGGCACCCTAAAGTCCCCAATTTTGCTCGCCCATCACCTTGAGATGAGAAATTTCAAGGGAAACGCCCGAGTGCTTGGCCAAATCAACGGCTTCTTCGATCGCCGAAATTATATTTTTTCCCTCGTCCCTCAAATGCAGAGAAAAAATTTTGTCGTGCTGTTCGACGACTTCAAGTATCGCTTCGAGTTCGTCCCATTTCGCATCGCGTTCGTGACTGTAGGCCAGTCCCGCCGAAAAACCCAACGCGCCCGCTTCGAGCGCATGCTCCAGATTGTTTTTGAAAAGCTCCAGTTCATTTTCGGTGAGCCGCCGCATTTCGTCGCCGATGATTCCCCGTCGCAGGGTTCCGTGCCCGACCAGCGTGCCAAAATTCAAACCCAGTTTTCGCCGCGACAATTCCTCGCGAAATTCGGCCATTGAGAGCCAATTCACATTCACTTCGCTGATATCGGCCCACTTCTGGACTGATTCGATCACTTTTCCGCTGGTGAGAGGCGCGATGGAAGCACCGCAGTTTCCGCCAATGATGGTCGTCACACCTTGATACACAAGACTGGCAAGCTGCGGCTCAAGAAAAATTCGCCAGTAGCTGTCGGAATGGTTGTGGATGTCGATGAATCCCGGCGCAATGATTTTGCCATCGGCGTCAATTTCAACCCGGCCTCGCGACCAGGCCAGGTTTCCAATTTTGGCAATTTTTCCTTTTTTGACACCGACACTGCCTTTCACGCCGGCCTTTCCGGTTCCGTCGATTATTGTTCCGTTGCGGATAAGAATGTCGAACATTTTTTTTACCCTGTAACAGGGTGAATTTTTATATTTCTATTTTTTTTATTTTCACACTTTTTCCCAATATCCTCTCCGCAAGTTTTTCGAAATGCGGCGTCAGGTCACTTACAAAATATTCGTCCCTGCCCGCCTCGCTATCCCACTTGGCGGGATTGCGGGCGGGTCCCAATTCTTTTCTTAGTTTCTCCGCCAACTTTCTCCCTGATGCAATCACCTTTGTTCTCCTCCCCATCACGCCGGCAATCATTTTTTCAAGCAAGGGATAGTGCGTACAGCCAAGAAGCAGGGCATCAACTTTTTTGAGCTTCAAATCTCGCAGATAGATTCGTGCAATTTTTCTTGTTTCCGGACGATGAATCCAGTTTTCCTCAACGAGCGGAACGAAAAGCGGACAGGCCTTCATGAAAACTTCGACTTCCGGGTCAATTTCCGCAATTTTTTTCCGGTATATGCTGCTGTTGATGGTCGCGGTTGTCCCAATCACTCCGACTTTCTTCGTTTTCGTCGCTTCCGCCACCGCTTCCGCGCCCGAAGATACCACATCGTATATTTTCAGATCCGGATATTTTTTGCGGATATAATCCCCCGCCAAAGCCGAGGCGCTGTTGCAGGCAACCACAATTGTCTTGCATCCCTTGGATTTCAAAAAATCAACAATTTCAGCTGAATATTTCTGAATCGTCTCCTGGCTTTTGTTACCGTATGGCAGCCGCGCGGTGTCGCCGAAATAGACAATGGGCGTCTCGGGCAGAATTTTTTTGATTTCTTTGACGACTGTGAGTCCTCCCACCCCTGAATCAAAAACACCTATCATCAAATTTATTCTACAATACTATTTACAACTAGTCGACTTTCTGCTAAGGTTCGACCTTAGCGAAAATAACCTCTATTCAAAAACCAAATCTTCATCCTGTTTCCTTCTCTGAAAATCCTCAACATTTTCTTTTGCATATTCCTTCAAGTCTTTTGTATTTCTAAATTGCCCTCTAAATTCTTTGTCGCTCACAAAATCATCTTTTCTTTCTCCAAGATGATGCAGAAAACTACACCACGAATAATTTTTAGCTTTGCATATTTTATGCACCTCGCTATTGCAGCTTACATATACAGCCATTCTTAATAGCGAACCTTCCGATTTCAAAAGAGAAGATCTGAATTTGCCCTGAAGCAATGAACCGTTGCGGCGATATCTCTTATTGAAAAACATCGTATAGCCGGTTGACAGCCTTTGCATAAACTTTTCGATACCCTTATCTTCCATCTGCTTCAAAATAAAATGAAAGTGATTCGAATTGCAGCAATATGCAACTATATCGACAAGTTTTTTTCTGTCATCAAGAGTTGAATCCAGAAAATGTTCAACTGTGGTATCCTTGTGAGATTTCTTGTAATTTCTCCACTTTATCATCAACCCGTCTTGCTTGTAATTCATTAGCCACAAAGACAGAATGAATCTTTTATAATCAGCGCCATCACTAAAGATATCTCGCTTGTCTACGCCGCGATTGTAAATGTGATAAAAATGATCATTTATCAGCGGGTCTCTTCGCAACATATCTTTTTTCTGCTAAGGTTCGACCTTAGCAGAATTGTAGCATGAACCCGTATAAAACAAAAGAGCGGGTCTTTCCCGCCCTTGCTAAGGTTCTAGCCCTTGCTAAGGAGCCCTTGCTAAGGTTCGACCTTAGCGAAGCTCTACTACTTCCCAACATCGGATGTTGGGAAGCGGTTAGGTTTCCCCGCTCTTGCTAAGGTCGAACCTTAGCGAAGCTTTATATTAAGGTTCGACCTTAGCGAAGCTCTAATTTCTTACCAGGGGGCTCCGCCGGGCCAATCAGCCCAGAGTCCTCCATTAACAGATTGCTTGCAAGCTGTTGATCCCGTGCCATTATCTGTTGTAACTCGGCAACAGAGAGTTCCAGCCGCGTTACCGGAATAGCCGCAATGGATATTGTATTTGCCTACGCTTCCCGTCGCTCCTGTTGTCCAGGGGGCTCCGCCGGGCCAATCAGCCCAGAGTCCTCCATTAACAGATTGCTTGCAAGCTGTAATTCCCGTATCAGTTTCAATCCGGCAACAGAGAGTTCCAGCCCCGTTACCGGAATATACAGCGCAACTATACTGGTATTTTCCAATCGGATCCGCTGCCACCACCGCCTCAATCGCCCGCTGGGTGGAATCTCCTATGCCTTGGGTTCCCACGGAACGGACGGCTTTCACTTCGGAAATATCATCGTCGGGTGTAACGTCAGGATTACTGTCGCTGATGATTTTACCTTTTTCATCCAGAAGATATACCTTGCAACCAAAACCGGCGGGACAGTTGTAGCTCCCGTCAGTTGCAGGGGTCCCAAAGGCAGTGCTGCTGTTTATGGTCCCGGAACTGGACGCAACCTTGTTCAGTGCCCATTCGACTCCCGATTCGGAGTTATAGAAAGCTCCGACCGAACTTTTGGTTTTTTGGTTCATTTTGGTCTCAAGGATCGTCACGCTCGACAATGTGACGACCATCGCCAGAATCACGAAAAGCAGAATGACCGCGAAGATGAGGCCGGAACCCTTTGTTTTGTTCATAATTTTTTGTTTTAAAGAATTAGGCTTGTTTTAATTATATAACCTTTTGAAAAATGCAACAAGTTGGGAAATTTTCAATTGAGTCAACATTCAATGTTAGGTTTCACCTAATATTGAATGTTTGTCCCACCAATTCCGCCATCTCGACAAGTCTGTTCGCGTATCCCCATTCGTTGTCATACCAGCCGACGACTTTGGCCAGATTTCCATTGGCCATTGTGAGCGGCAAATCCACGATAGCGCTTGCCGGATTGCCCTTGAAATCCATCGAGGTCAGCTCTTCTTCGCTTACGGCCAGAATATTTTTAAGATATGTTTCAGCTGCTTCACGATAAGCCGAATTTATTTCTTCGGTGTTGGTTTCTTTTTTCAAATCGCAGATAAAATCCACAATTGACACAATCGGCGTCGGAACTCTAAGTGATATTCCGTTCAGTTTTCCTTCAAGACCTTTCATCGCTTTGGCAACCGTTGTCGCCGCTCCCGTCGTGGTGGGAATAATATTTTGACCGGCCGAGCGGGCCCGACGCAAATCCTTATGAGAAAAATCCAAAACTCGTTGGTCGTTTGTATAGGAATGAATCGTCGTCATAAATCCTTTTTCCACCCCGAATTTTTCATCGAGCACTTTTATCATCGGCGCCAGGCAATTGGTTGTGCATGATCCGTTGGAGATGATTTTTTCTTCCGCCTTCAGCTCGCTTTCGTTGACTCCGATGAGATAGACCGGGATATCGTCGCTTTTGGGAGGGGCAGACAGAATCACATATTTGGCGCCGGCGTCGAGGTGCTTTTGGGCATCTTCGCGTTTCGTGAAAGCGCCGCTGCATTCCAAAACTATGTCCACTTCCAAATCTTTCCATGGAAGCTTGGTCGGATCGGGTTCGGAAAAACTTTTTATCCTCTTTCCGTCCACAACGATTTCGGCTTCACTGACTTCGACGCCTTTCGCGTATGTGCCATAGAGGCTGTCATGCTTCAAAAGATGCGCGAGCGTTTTGTCATCACACAAGTCGTTTATGGCGACGACTTCAATGTCCTCTTTCTCGAGCGCGATTTTGAGCGCGGGACGACCTATTCTGCCGAATCCATTAATTGCAATTTTAACATCCATAATTTTTATTTTAGATTATTTATTTAAACAAGTTTTGAATTTTCAATTTACAAATTTTCAATTTTCAATCAATGACCTAATTTTTCAATGACCAAATGTTTGAAAATTGTTGAATTGAGAATTTTTTGAAAATTGAAAATTGATCATTGAAAATTAATCTAGCAGCTCCAAGCCCCTGAACACCTTTTCATATCCTTCAAGCGCCGCCTCAATCTCTTCAGTGCCGGTTTTGCGTCCCGAATCACGCACAATTTTTTTGAAAACCTCACGCGCCTGCCTCGCTTCATTGAGTCCGATGAGCTGTCCCGGCTTCACCAACTCCAGCCTCTCGCCTGCGTCTTTTCCCTTGTAGCCGATTTTCTCAAGCGTCTCTCCGAACATTTTGTCCGCTTCGATCACGGCTATTTTTGCCCTTGCAGGATCGCCGGATGCAGCATTTTTTTTGACCCGCTCCCAAAACTCCGCGTATTTCGATTTCTTGAGCGGCGGAACATTGGACCCCCGAAACGCCAATCTCCAATCGCTTCGCATTCGTTTCGAGAGCAAAAGAATGTTGGCGATGAGAAGAATTGCGAACGCAAACACGCCGAAAGATTTGAGAAAAACAAAAAACGACGATGCAACAAATGCCTGCCAAAGGGACTTGATGATAGCAAAGATATTGATGTCCATAAAATTTATATATCAACTATTTTCAAAAACATGAGCAGCACTCAATACTGTTTCCTCGTCAAACCACTTTCCCATGAGTTGCAGGCCGACCGGCAGGTTTTTTCCATCAATTTCAACCGCACCGCAGGGAATGGAAATCGCGGGAATGCCGGCAATGTTGGCCGTCACGGTGTATATATCGGCCAGATACATCTCAAGCGGGTTCTCCGTTTTCTCGCCGATTTTGAAAGCCGGCGTCGGGGAGGTCGGCCCCAAGATCACATCCACTTTCTTGAACGCTTCTTCGAATTCTTTTTTGATGAGCGCGCGCACTTTCTGGGCTTTTTTATAATATTGGTCATAATATCCCGCCGAAAGCGCGTATGTTCCCAGCATAATTCGGCGCTTCACTTCCGGTCCGATATACTTCGCCCGCGTTTTGAAATAGATGTCCCAAAGCGTATAATCCGTCCCCGCTTTTTCCGATTCCGCCCCGACTGATTTTCCAAAACGGATTCCGTCGAATCGCGCCATATTCGAGCTCACTTCGCAAGGCATAATGACATAATAGGTTGCCAGCGCATAATCAAAATTTTTGAGGCTGATATCAACGATCTTTGCTCCCAGTTTTTCATATTTGGCAATCGCGTTTTTTGTTTTCTCTTCAACTTTTTTGTCAAGCCCTTCGGCTGCAAAAAATTCTTTCGGCACCCCGATTTTCAACTGGCTCAAATCTGCTCCGCCAAGCAGGTTTTCATAATTCTTGTCTGCCATTGGCATCGTTGTCGAATCAAACCTGTCTCTTCCGGAAATTCTTGAAAAAACAATGGCCGCATCTTCAACGCTCTTTGCGGCAGGGCCGATTTGATCGAAACTTGACGCCATCGCGATCAATCCATACCGGGAAACCGCGCCATATGTGGGTTTGAATCCCACGACGCCACAGAATGAAGAAGGCTGCCGCACCGAGCCTCCCGTATCCGATCCCAAAGCCCACACACATTCATCTGCCGCGACAGAAGCCGCCGCCCCGCCCGATGTTCCGCCCGGCACGCGCGAAATGTCATGAGGATTTTTTGTCGTCTGATAGGCGCTATTTTCCGTCGAAGCGCCCATCGCAAATTCATCCAAGTTGGTTTTTCCAAGAAACACGGAGTCGCATGCTTTCAATTTGCTTATGACCGTCGCGTCATAGGGAGCAATATAATTTTCAAGAACTTTTGAGGCGGCTGTCGCCGGCAACCCTTCGATGCAAATATTGTCTTTCACGGAACACGGAATTCCGGCCAGCAGGTCGACTTCTTCGCCTGATGCGATTTTTTTGTCGACCGTCGCGGCTTTCGCGAGCGCGAATTCCTTGTTGAGAGACAAATAGGCTTCGATTTCTGGATCTTTTTTCTCAATTGTCGCAAAATAATCTTCAGTGAGTTTTTCTGAAGTTATCTCCTGATTTATCAATTTTTCATGCAAATCTCGAATCATCTAGAAAACAGCTTTTACTTTGTCGAATCGGTCTTTCTTTTCCGGAAAATTGCTGATGATATTTTCTTTCGTTTCACCATTGTATTCAATCACCTTGTCTTCGCAGATGATATTTTTCGCGCCCGTGATGTGAGCAATCGGCTCAATGCCGTCCGTATCGACTTCGTTCAGTTTTTCAACAAAATCAAGAATCCCCGAAAGCTCTTTCGAATATTTTTCAGCTTCGGCATCGGTTATTTCGATTCGAGCGAGGTTGGCAATTTTTTGAACTTCGGATTTGGTCAACATACTATTTGATCAGCCTTATAAATTCTTTTTCATTAACAATTTTCACTCCCAACTCTCTCGCCTTATCATACTTCGAACCCGGATTTTTGCCAACCACAACAAAATCCGTTTGTTTACTCACAGAAGAGGAAATATCCCCGCCAAGCAGGCGGATTTTTTCCTTCGCTTCATCGCGGGTCAACGATTCCAACTCGCCGGTGAGAACGAAGGTTTTGTTATGTAGCATGCGGCTTGCAACATGTAACGCGGGGAATCTTACTTCGACTTCCAAGTTTTTCATCTTCTCGAGCAATTTCAGATTTTCTTTGTCATTAAACCACTCATTTAGGCTCTTCGCAGATTTTTCGCCTATGCCTTTTATACCCATCCAGTCCTCGACACTGATTTTGGGAAAATATTTGATTATATCATCTGAGTTTTCAATTTTTGGATTTTTGATTTTGGATTTATTTGGAAATTGGAAATTGGAAATTGGAAATTCCATACTAATTGCTTTGGCAATTAGTATGGTTGTCTCTTCTCCCACATGCCGAATTCCAAGCGCATACAGAAATTTCGGAAATTCTATCTTTTTGGATTTTTCGATGGCGCGAACGAGATTGTCCGCTGATTTTTCGGCAAAGCGCTCGAGCGGTTCGAGGTCGCCAATTTTGAGTTCGAATATCTCGGCGATATTTGCAATCAAGCCTTCGTTCATCAGCTGCTCAACGATTTTTTCACCAAGTCCTTCGATATCGAAACCTTTTCGCGAAACGAAATGGATGATATTCTCTTTTTCTATCGCAAAGCACTTTTTGTTCAAGCAATAGTGCATTGCACTAATTTGGGGTGTTTTGGATTTTTGATTTTGGGATTTTATTGGGTTTTGGGATTTGGGATTTAGAATTTCTCGCTTCACTCCGCCCCCGCAAATCGGGCACCGGGTCGGCATATGGAATTTTTTTTCTTTTCCGGATCTCAATTTTTTCAAGACTTCGACGATTTCCGGAATCACATCTCCCGCCTTGTGAATCACGACCGTATCCCCGATCCGCACATCCAGCCGTTTGATTTCATCCTCATTGTGAAGCGTCGCCCGCGAAACGGTGGAGCCGGCCACCTGAACCGGTTTCAAATGAGCAACCGGAGTGAGAGCACCGGTGCGGCCAACCTGGACTTTTATGTCCTCCACAATCGTCGTCACTTTTTCCGGGACAAACTTGTAGGCAATCGCCCACCGCGGCGCCTTGCCGGTGTAGCCAAGCGTATCCTGCAAGCCCCTTTGGTTTATTTTCACAACCACTCCATCAATCCCGTATTCCTGCAAGACCCGCTTGCCTTCCCATGATCTGAAAAATTTTTCGACCTCTTCGATGTTTTTGCACAACTTGTGATATTCGTTGACTTTGAATCCCAGCTGCTTGAGAAATTCCAGTTCCCGGATTTGCGTCGGGGGAAATTCGTTTTCGATATCGTCTATGTCATAGATAAATGAGTCCAGTCTTCTTTTGGCCGTGACTTTCGGATCAAGCTGGCGGATCGAGCCGGCCGCGGCGTTTCGCGAGTTGGCAAACGGCGGCAATTTTTCTTTTTCCCGCTCCTTGTTTATCTTTTCCAAATCGCTTTTTTTCATCCAGGCCTCCCCGACAACAACCGCGTTGACCTGTTTTGCCAGCTTGAGGGGCACGCTTTGAATCGTTTTCACTTGCTCCGTTACATTTTCACCGATCACCCCATCTCCCCGCGTCGCCGCTTGCACCAACAACCCCTTTTCATATGCAAGAACTATCTTCAAGCCATCGATTTTTATTTCAGCTGAATATTCTGGTTTTTCCTGAATTCCTTTCTTGGCAAGCATCCGCAGAATTTTTTCCTCCCAAGCTCGAAGCTCTTCAAACGAAAAAGCGTCATCGAGCGACCATTGCCGACGAATATGCCGGACGTTGTCAAATTTTTTGAGGGGTTTGCCGCCGATTCGCTGCGTCGGCGAATCGGGAGTGCGAAATTCAGGATATTTTTCCTCATATCCGCGAAGTTCGCGCGTGAGCGAATCAAAAACCTCGTCGGAAATTTCCGGCCGGTCCAAAACATGGTACTGATAGCGGTACTTGTCAATCAGTTTGCACAGTTTTTCGACCCTTTGCTTGATTTCAGATTTGCTTTTCATAGGGAAATTTTAGCATATTATTCAAGAAAAATAAAGGATTTTCCCGGTTTTTATAAAAAATATCCCGCGAAGCAGGACATCAAAACTTTCAGTTTTTCACTTTTTATTT
>Ga0172371_10013770_pt1 | contig 10492 bp, 12 predicted proteins | sample Lak12m_FD_114543 | JGI IMG/M metagenome (GOLD analysis project Ga0172371, IMG submission 114543) | Freshwater microbial communities from Kabuno Bay, South-Kivu, Congo - kab_022012_12m | ecosystem: Environmental > Aquatic > Freshwater > Lake | place: Democratic Republic of the Congo: South-Kivu... | reverse complement strand
CGGCGAAGCCGGGTATTAGAGTTGGTCCGGTTGCGCGGGTTCGCCTCCCTGCCCGACTTGGCCGGAGAACTCAAGGTTTCCGAATCAACCGTTAGGCGTGATTTAGATTATCTAGAGGAAACCGGCGTCGCGCGGCGAACGCATGGGGGAGTGTTTTACACGGGGCCCTCGCCCAAGCTGTCGCACTTCGACTTGAAGCAGTCGGTCGAATGGGACAAGAAGCGGCAGATTGCGGTCGCGGCGGCAAAGTTGATCGAGGACGGCGACACGGTCCTGTTGGATGGGGGCAGCACGACGTACGAATTGGCTCGCGCTTTGGCTGGGCGACCGTTGCAGGTCGTCACCAACTCGCTGCCCGTCGCCCTGCTGTTCAGCTCCAGCGACACGGTCGATCTGGTGTTGGTGGGCGGTTACGTCCATCGGCGAACGGGCGTTTCGCTGGGGCCGTATGCCAACCAGGTGTTGGCCGAGTTGAGCGTGCGGAGGACCGTGCTGAGCGTGGCGGGCATTAGCGAGCGGGGGTATTTCAACAGCAATCTGCTGCTGGTGGAAACCGAACGGGCGATGATGAACGCGGCGGACGAGGTGATTGTGGTGGCCGACAGTACCAAGTTCGGCCGCACGTGCCTGTCGCACCTGTGCGAATTGGGCAAGATTCAGACGCTGGTGACGGATGCCGAGATCAGCACGCCGTGGCGGACCGCGCTCGCCGAGGCGGGTGTGAGGCTGGTGGTGGCCGAATCGCCGAACGGAAAGTGATTTTTTGGGAGTCAGTGAGCATGGCTTTGACACTTCCCCTGGATCGCCAACTGATCGAGACCATTGTCCGGCAGGTTGTGCTCGGCCAAGCGGGCGGCAACGGCCAGCCCGCGGGGGCGTACGTCCCCAAGCTGGTCGTGAGCATCTCGGCTCGGCACGTGCATTTGACCGACGAGCACACCGAGATCCTGTTCGGTCCGGGGCACAAATTGACGCCGATGAAGGACTTGTACCAGGACGGTTTCTACGCGGCCGAGGAGACGGTGATGGTCGTCGGCCCGCGGCGGCGGATGCTGCCCACCGTGCGGATCCTGGGGCCGACGCGGCCGGAAAGCCAGGTGGAACTGGCCTTCACCGATTCGATCTCGCTGGGGATCGAGGCGCCGGTCCGGCACAGCGGCGTTATCAAGGACAGCCCGGGCTGCGTTCTCGTCGGGCCCAAGGGCGTCGTGGAACTGAAACAAGGGGTCATCCGGGCCGCGCGGCATGTCCACATGAGCCTCCGCGACGCCGAGCACTACGGCGTCCAGAACGGCGACATGATGAACTTGCGCGTCGAGTCGCCGCAGTGCTCGGTGGTCCTGGAAGAGCTGAAAGTGCGGGCCGACGAGAAGATCAAGCTCGAAGTGCACTTGGATACGGACGAAGGCAACGCCTGCAACCTGGATCACGCGACCAAGATCGAGCTGGTCAAGGTGAACGCGGGCGGTTGTGCGTGCAAGCAATAACAGGATTTTCGTCAAGCTTGTCTTGAACGATCACGGGTTTGGGTTTCATTCCTTTTCTGGGGAGAACTGGCAAGATGGCAAAGGCGATGGAAGCGTTGGGGATGATCGAGACCAAGGGATTCATCAGTCTGATCGAGGCCACCGACGCGATGTTGAAGGCCGCCGACGTTACGTTCCACGGTTGGGACAAGGTCGGCAGCGGGTTGGTTTCGGCGTTTGTCACGGGCGACGTGGCGGCGGTCAAGGCCGCGACGGACGCGGGGGCGAATGCGGCCAGCCGCGTCGGCGAAGTGGTCAGCGTGCAGGTCATTCCGCGGCCGCACGAAGATCTGGGTATCGTGCTGCCTCCGGCGATCAAGCGGGCGGTGGCCAAGTAGTCGGTGGACAACAAACAAACCAGCTGGGGCGGGGCCTCGGCAAGCTATTTACACAGATGAGGATTTCACGCGATGCAAACAGCAATCGGATTGGTGGAAACGAAGGGCCTGATCGCCCTGGTCGAAGCGACGGATGCCATGGCCAAGGCGGCGAATGTCGAGATCGTGAAGCGCGTCGGGATCGGCGGCGGTCTGGTGACCACGATCGTCAAGGGCGACGTGGGCAGCGTGCGAGCGGCGGTCGAAGCCGGCGCGAACGCGGCCAGCCAAGTCGGCGAATTGGTCAGCAGCCATGTGATTCCGCGTCCGGCGGACGGCCTGATCGAGGCGTTTTTGTCGTAAGGCGGGACCATCCGACCGTCGCCATCGAGGACGGCGGATGCGGCGCGGAGTTGCCAAAGGATGTCCGGAGTCTCCAAACGGAGTGCGCGATCATGAAGATCCTCGTTGCCAACCTCGGTTCGACCAGTTTCAAGTACCGGCTGTACGATATGACCGACGAGCGCCAGCTGGCGCGCGGCGGCGTCGAGCGGATCGGTTCTGCGGAAAGCCGCTGTTTCGTCGAGATCGGCGGCCGGAAGCAGGAACTGACGGCCCACGTGCCCGACCACGCCGTCGCCGTGCGGCAGTGCTTGGAGCAGCTGACGGACCCGCAGACCGGCTGCTTGCAGTCTGCCGCCGAGGTCTCGGCGATCGGCTTCAAGGCCGTGCATGGCGGGCGGGTCAGCGGGACCCAGCGAGTGAACGCGGACGTCCTGGCGGCCATGGAGGAGATGAACCAGGTGGCGCCGGCGCACAATCCGCCTTACATCCGCGCGATGCGGTTGCTGGCGGAGAAACTGCCGGAGATTCCCTTGGTGGCTTCGTTTGAAACCGGCTTTCATGCCACCGTGCCTGACCGCTGGCGCTACTATCCGGCGCCCTATGAATGGGCCGGCCAGTTGCACGTCATGCGTTGGGGCTTTCACGGGGCCAGCCATCGATTTGTGGCCGGTCGCGTTGCGGATCTGCTCGGACGAGAAGACCTGCGGGTGATCTCGTGCCACCTGGGCGGCTCGAGCAGCCTGTGCGCGATCCGCGGGCGGCAGAGCGCGGCGACGTCGATGGGGATGAGTCCCCAATCGGGGCTGCCGCACAACAATCGCGTCGGCGATTTCGATCCGTTCGCCTTGCCCGTGATCATGAAGGCCACCGGCAAGACCTTGGACCAGGTGCTGGACGATCTGGCTTGCCGCAGCGGCCTGCTGGGCTTGAGCGGCGTCAGCGGCGACGTGCGGGACTTGGAACAAGCGGCCGACGCCGGCAACGAGCGGGCTCAACTGGCCCTGGATGTGTTCTGGACCGAGACGCGCAGGCACCTGGGCGGCCTGCTGGTCGAACTGGGCGGAGCCGACGTGATCGCGTTCACGGGGGGCATCGGCGAGAACGGAGTCCGGACGCGGCAAGCGGTGTGTGCGGGACTGGAGGAACTCGGGATCGCCCTGGATCCGGCTGCCAACAAGGCGGCCAAGGGCGAAGGCAAGATCAGCGCTGCCGACAGCCGCACGCAGATCTGGATCGTCCCGACCAACGAAGAGCTGGTCGTGGCGAGGTTGGCGAAGCAGTTGTTGCAGCACAAGGACTGACCCATGTTCGTCGCCAAGGTAACCGGAGCGCTGGTCTCGACCCAGAAGGTCGCTTCGATGGTCGGCTACAAGCTGATGATCGTCGAACCGTACCGGATCGAACCGAAGGACCGCAAGAGTCTGACGACCACCGGCCGGTCGTTCGTGGCCGTAGACCTGTTGGGGGCGGGTGAAGGGGATCTCGTCCTGATCACCCAGGGCTCCAGCGCCCGGCTGACCCCGGAAACCAAGAACATGCCCTTGGACACCGTGATCATCGGTATCGTGGACAAGGTGCACGTCGATTCGGCGTGCGTCTACTCCCGCGAGGGAAATGACGCGGATGAGGGGACGAGGTAACTAGCAATATCCATGTCAGGGCGTGCCCTGACTTTCGAGGAACACCATGCAAATCGACGAAGCACTGATTCGCAACGTGGTCGCGCAAGTCCTGGCCGAAGTGGGCCGGATTCCGGCGATCAGCAGCACCAGCTACGAGGGCCGGCACGGGATCTTTACCGATGCCAACGAAGCCATCGAGGCGGCCGCCGAGGCGTACGAACGCCTGCGCGAGCGAAGCATGGAGGACCGCAAACGGATCATCAGCCATATCCGCCGGATCGCGATCGACCAATGCGTCGAACTCGGCACGATGGAAATGAACGAAACGAAGATCGGCCGCCTGGAGCACAAGATCGAGAAGCTCAAGACGCTCGGCGAGCGCAGCCCCGGCGTCGAGTTCCTCCGCAGCGAGGTCTTCAGCGGGGACCACGGCTTGGCCGTCATCGAGCACGCTCCGTTCGGCGTGATCGGCGCGATCACCCCCGTGACGCACTCCCTGCCGACGATCACCGGCAACGCGGTCAGCATGATCGCGGGCGGCAACACGCTGGTCGTCAACCCGCACCCCAGCGGCAAGCAAGTCGCGGCCGAAGGCGTGCGGCGGTACAACGAAGCCATCCACCGCGATGTCGGGATCGACAACCTGATCTGCGTGATCGTCGAGCCGACCTTGGAGACCGCGGACATCATTTTCAAGCACCGCGACGTCAAGCTGATCTGCGTGACCGGGGGCGCGGCGGTGGCTCGGGCCGCCCTGAACAGCGGCAAGCGGGCGATCGTGGCCGGCCCCGGCAATCCGCCCGTCGTCGTCGACGAGACGGCCGACCTGGATCGCGCCGCCCGGGCGATCGTCCAAGGCGCCGCCTACGACAACAACCTGCTGTGCATCGCCGAAAAAGAGGTCTTTGTGGTCGAGCAGGTGTTCGACCAGCTGATGGCGGCGATGGAGCGAGCGGGCGCGGTGAAGCTGTGCAGCAAGGAAGTGGCCGAGCTGACCAAGAACGCCATCATCCAGGTGGGCGACGACAAGCACAAGCACGACGCGCCGGCCAAGGAATTCCTGGGCCAGGACGCCGCCGTGCTGGCTCGCGGGGCGGGCCGCACCGTCTCCGGCGACGTCGAGCTGCTGTTCGGCGAGACCGACGAATCCAACCCGTTTGTGCCCGTCGAGCAGATGATGCCCTTCGTGCCCTTCGTCCGCTGTCGCAACGTGGACGAGGCGATCGCCAAGGCCAAGAAGGCGGAACACGGGTTCCGGCACACCAGCATCATCCACTCGAACAACGTCCGCAACATGACCAAGATGGGCCGGGCCCTGGAAACGACCTTGTTCGTCAAGAACGGCCCCTGTATGGCGTCGCTGGGACTCGGCGGCGAAGGCTACATCTCGTTCTCGATCGCCGGCCCGACGGGCGAAGGCGTGACCACGCCCCTGACGTTCACCCGCGAGCGGCGGTGCTCGATGATCGACGACCTGTGGATTTTGGGACGAGGCTGATGGAGATGCAACTTCGTCGTAGGTTGGGTCTCCGACCCGACCCGCGTTGGTGAATTTTGGAACGAGGCTGATTGAGATGCAACTGGCCCGCGTGATAGGCACGGCGACGGCGACGATCAAGCATCCGACGCTGCGAGGCGCCAAGTTGCTGCTCGTGCAGCCGTACCTGGCTGACGGCCAGACGCCGGACGGCGACCCGCTGCTGGCGGTCGACGCGGTCGGGGCGGGACGGGGAGAGACGGTGATGATTACCAGTGACGGGCGGTATGCTCGGGAATGGCTCAAGACCGACGCCACCCCCGTCCGCTGGACGACGATCGGGATCAAGGACTAAGGACTAATGGCCGGCCAAGAATTGGATCTCGAAGCGATGGTCCGCGAAGTGCTTCGCCGGCTGCAGCAGCTGAGCGGCGAGCCGGCCCCCGGTGCGCCGACTCAGGGCGCAACGCCAGACCCGATTTCGTCGTCGCAGGCGTCGCCGCCGCAGGCCTCGCAGCCCGGGCAGCTGCGTTTGCCGGAGCGGACGATCAGCTTGGGGACGGTGACGGGACGGCTGGCCGGCGTCAAGGAAGTGCTGGTCTCGGCCGGCGCCGTGGTGACGCCGTCGGTGCGGGACGAGTTGCGCAAGCGGCAGATTGCTTTGCGAGTTGCTTCCGAGTCGGCGGCCCAAGCGGCGGAGCCCGCCGGGCTGGTGCTGGGCGTGGCCGGCCGGGCACAAGCCACCGGAGCGGCCCTGGCGGCGGTGCAAGCCGAGGCCGGCGGGGCCGAACGTTTTGAACGCGATTGCGTCGTGGAAGTCGTCCGCCAGGTGACCCAGGCCGTGACGCGTCAAGGCAGAATCGGCTTGGTGCTGACCGATCGCCCGGCAGTGGCTTTGTGCCTGGCGAACCGGCAGGCCGAGATTCGTGCCGCGTGGGGAGTGAACAGGGCTTCGGTCCGCGAAGCGGCGCGGCTGATCGGCGCCAATTTGCTGGTCGTCAACCCGGCCCAACATGGCGTGTACGAATTGCGAAGCATGATCCGCGAGTTCGTCGGCTCGCGGCACGATTGCCCGACGGGGTATCGGCAAGCCCTGGGAGGAGCAACATGAGGATCGCCCAGATCGTCGGCACGGTCACGCTGAGCCAGATGCATCCGAGCTTCAAAGGAGCCCGGCTGAAACTGGCCCTGCCGCTGTCCCTGAGCAACCTCACGGGCCAGACGGAGCCCGAGTACGATCCGGTGGTCGTCTGGGACGTGTTGGGCGTCGGTCTGGGCGACAGGATCGCCTTGGCCGAAGGCCCGGAAGCGTCGCAGCCGTTCCGGCCGGAAGTCAAACCCGTCGACGCCTACAACGCCGCGATCCTGGATCGCATTGAACTGGAACAACCACCCAAGTAACAGGCACACTCGCTGTGCCCATCATGGAAACGAACGAGGACCCCAAGATATGATGAACACGCACAAGGTCAAGCAAGAAATCTGCGAAATCGGCCGCCGCATCTACGCCAAAGGTTTTGCCGCCGCCAACGACGGGAATATCTCGGTACGCATCAACGACAACGAAATCCTGTGCACGCCGACGATGCACTGCAAGGGCTTCCTCACGCCGGACGACATCGCCACGGTCGACATGAGCGGCAAGCAGACCGCCGGCCGCAAGAAACGCTCCAGCGAAGCCCTCCTGCACCTGGAGATCTACAAGCAGCGGGCGGACATCAAGAGCGTGGTCCACTGCCATCCGCCCCACGCGACGGCGTTTGCCGTGGCTCGCGAACCGATCCCCCAGTGCGTCCTGCCTGAGGTCGAAGTGTTCCTGGGCGATGTGCCGATCACCAAGTACGAGACCCCCGGCGGCCAAGCCTTTGCCGACACGATCATTCCCTTTGTCCACAAGACGAATATCATGCTGCTGGCCAATCACGGCACGGTCAGCTACGGCGAGACCGTCGAGCGGGCGTATTGGTGGACCGAGATCCTGGACGCCTACTGCCGCATCCTGCTGTTGGCTCATCAGTTGGGCCGCGTGGGGTACGTCGGCCAGGAGAAGGGGCAGGAACTGCTGGATCTGAAGAAGGGCTGGGGCTACTCCGATCCGCGGAATACGCCGGAGTACCAGAACTGCGACGTCTGTGCCAACGACATCTTCCGCAGCAGTTGGAAGGACGCGGGGGTGGAACGTCTGGCCTTCAACCCCCCGCCCCCGGCCGGTCCGCAAGCTGCCGCCGCTGCCCCCGCCCCTGCTGTCGGCGACCAGGAAGCCCTGATCCGCGCCATCACCGACCGCGTCATGGAAGCGCTCAGCAAGCAGAAATAGCCCGCGTGCCCGAAAGGCCTGGGGTGATGCACGAGCACTACATGCGGTTGGCGCTGCAGGAGGCGGAACAGGCCCTGCGGGAAGACGAGGTTCCGATCGGCGCGGTCATTGTCCACCAAGACCGCGTCATCGCGGCGGCGCACAACCAGCGCGAGCAGTTGCGGGATCCGACCGCCCACGCCGAGATGATCGCGATCAGCCAGGCGGCCGCCGCCTTGAACAGCTGGCGTCTGGAGAATTGCACGCTGTATGTCACCCTGGAGCCCTGCCCGATGTGCGCCGGGGCGATCATCCAGGCCCGCATTCCGCGGGTGGTCTACGGGGCAAGTGACCCCAAAGCCGGCGCCGTTCAATCGCTGTACCGCTTGCTGAGCGATCCCCGCCTGAACCACCACGCCGAACTCGTCCCCGGGGTGCTGGTCGACTCGTGTGGCGAGTTGCTCACCCGCTTTTTCCAGGAAAAACGCCGTCTGGGCAAGAAGTGAACGGCATTTTTCTCCATTTTGCCGTGGCAAGAAAAGCCCGCCGGGGTAAAATGCGGGCGTCTCGGCAGACTTTCCGGTTATAGCGTTCGCAAGGATTAGGCGAGCCTGACAAGCTTTGCCTAACACGAAGACATAGCCGGATACGATAATGGGCTAAGCCCGACGCTAGGTTGGGACGCTATTGGCAAGCAAAGGAGTGGTGCGATGGGGCGGGGCATGCGAGGGATCCTTCAAGGACTAGTCATTTTGGCCGCATTGGCGGGTGCCAGAGCGCCGGCTGCCGAGCAGACGGCCGAGGCCGAGCTGCGGCAGCGTTGCCGCGAACTGGAACAGTGGCTGGGTGAAGACGCCAAGGCCCCCGGCTGGCGAAAATACCTTCAAGCCGACCAATTGGCCGCCGAATTGGAGAAAGGGGCCGCGGCGGATCGAGTCGTCGTGCGGGAGATCCTCGCACGCTATTCCAGCGGCACCGCCGGCTTGGAACGAAAGCGATTTGTCGCCGTCCGCCAGGCCCTCGCCAAGTGGCTGGCCGCCCTACCGGCCTTGTCGGCCGAGCAACTGCCCGAAGCGGCTCGAACCGCCAAGCAGGCTTTTGTGCCCGCCTCGGACGCCGATGCCGACCGCGAACGAAAACGCTTGACGGCCGCCGTCGCGAACCTGAAAAAGACCATCGAGAAAGCCTCGGCCGAAGACGCCGCCCGCTGGCGTGAAGCGTTGGAGTGGGAGCAGTTCGAGAGCATGCTGAGCGCGACGGACGCTCGTCCCGACCTCAAGAAGCTGCAGGCGGTCAGTGAACGGTACTACCAGGACGTGGCCGGTCTGGAGCGGGAGGAGTTCCTCGCCGTCCGCCAGACGCTGGACAAGTACGTCAACGTGGCGTGGCTGGCGTCGAGCGCGAAATCGCAGGAGGCTTACGAAGGCATCCTGGACCAGTTGGCGGAGAAACTGACGGCGTACCGCGAGAAGCCCACCACCGACGAGGCCATCGCCATCGGCGAGCTGTTGGGCTGGATGGAGCGTTTTGGACAGGCCGCGGAACTGGTCCAAGCCACGCGTTCCTCTTACTCGCGGCCGAACTTGTTCCTGGACGTTTCCGAGGCCATGATGCAAGCGGGCGTCGACCAAAACGTCGACGAGACCGCGGCGGTGAACGAGGTGATCTTGGGAACCCGAGTCCGTGGCAAAGCACGCTTGACGGGCGCGGTGACCCTGGATCTGGTCGCCAACGACCAGCATGCCGCGCTGGACATCCTGCTCAAAGGCTCTACCATCTCCGACAGCGTGGGGACCAACGGACCGGTGCGAGTGTTCAGCCGCGGCTATACCAGCGTGGCGGCCAAGAAGAGCCTGACCCTGGACGCGATGGGGCTGAGCGGCCGTCCGGCCACGGCCCGCTGCAGCACCCGCACGCGGATCGGGAACGTCGAGGCGGGGCGGTTGATCAAGCACGTGGCCATGAAACGCATTGAACAGACGCAACCCGAAGCCGAAGCCATCGCGTCCCGCCGCGCCGCCGGCAAGATCGCCAGCAGTGTCGATGAACGTTCGAAGGACCTGCTGGGTGACGCGAATACGGCGTTCGCCGACAAGTTCCGCCTGCCGCTGGTGCGCCGGGGCGGTTTTCCGCAGCAGTTGCACTTCCAGACCACCGACGACGCCCTGCAAGTGACCATGCTGCAGGCCGCCGGGGATCAATTGGCGGCTCCCAACGCTCCCCCGGCCTTGGCGGGCAAGTTCGATTTGGCCGTGCGGATGCACGAATCGTTGGTCGGCAATTTGTCCCAGGCCGTGCTGGGGGGCGTCACGCTGACCGATGTCCGCTTGGCGGAGATGATCAAGGAAGTGACGGGCAAAGTCCCGGACGAGTTGGCGGTCACAGAGGAGAGCGAGCCGTGGGCGATCACCTTTACCTCTAAGCGTCCGATCGAAGCCCGCTTCGACGGCCAGACGGTAAAGATCACCATCCGCGGCAAACGCTTTGGCCGCGGCGACCAGGAAGTCAGCAGGCTGTTGGAAGTTTCCGCCACCTACACCGTCGAGAAGTTGCCGGACCGGGCACGCTTGGTGCGGCAGGGCGATGTGCAGGTCGACTTCCTGGGACGCGCGTCGTTGAGTGCCTCGGACGTGACGATGAAGGCGTTCATGAAGAGAAAGTTCGGCGACCTCTTCAAGCCGGAGATCGTCTCCGAGGGGTTGGCTTTGCCGGAGCGTTGGAAGAGCATGGGCAAGCTCCAGTTGCAGCAACTGGGCTGTGACCAGGGCTGGCTCGCCTTGGGTTGGCTCAAGCCGCCGGCCGCCGCCGAGGCGCACGTAGCCAGCAACGATTAGGGGCGGAGCATGAACCGCTGGGTCGAGATCACGTTTGACTGCCTGCCGCTGCGGAGCGTCGTCCGGCTGGACGTT
>Ga0172371_10013769_pt1 | contig 10492 bp, 4 predicted proteins | sample Lak12m_FD_114543 | JGI IMG/M metagenome (GOLD analysis project Ga0172371, IMG submission 114543) | Freshwater microbial communities from Kabuno Bay, South-Kivu, Congo - kab_022012_12m | ecosystem: Environmental > Aquatic > Freshwater > Lake | place: Democratic Republic of the Congo: South-Kivu... | reverse complement strand
CCGGCTTCGCCGGCTTCGTGGATGTCCCTTGAGCTACGGTCAAGAGAGGAGCAGCGGCAAAGGCCAGCAAGGCAAGCACGAGAAAAAACGTCTTCATATGAGCCTCCATGCCAAGATGTTTACCTCAGGCAAAGCCTGTGGGTTCGGACGCCATTCGAACCGAGGTCGTGCCGAGTCCAGATGGTTAGTCGTTGAGATCATGTGTGATCCGTGGATTCGGCAATGGCGGTATCGGAAACAGATCGTCTTTCCACCAACGAATAGAGCGCCGGTAGGACCAGGAGCGTGAGGAGGGTGCTCGATACGAGCCCGCCGATAACGACGGTAGCGAGAGGTTTTTGAACTTCAGCGCCTGTTCCGGTGGCAATGGCCATTGGCACAAAACCCAATGAGGCGACCAGAGCCGTCATCAACACGGGACGAAGCCTGGTCAGAGCGCCTTGCAGCACTGCATCGTCAACCGAGCTTCCCTCGTCTCTCAGCTTGTTGATAAAGGTTATCATGACGAGCCCGTTCAGCACCGCAACCCCGGACAGCGCGATGAATCCGACGGCCGCGGAGATGGAGAGCGGGATATCTCGCAGCCACAGCGCAACGATTCCGCCGGTGAGCGCGAGGGGAACGCCGGTGAACACCAGCAAGGCATATCTGAGGGACCCGAAAGCAGCAAAGAGCAGGGCGAGAACAAGAAACAGCGCAAGTGGCACCACGATTTCCAGGCGTTTGGCTGCCGAAAGCAACTGCTCAAACTCACCGCCCCAGGTTATCCAGTAACCGGCCGGGAGCTTGATGCCCTCCTTTACGATCCTCTGTGCTTCATCCACGAATGAACCGAGGTCTCGATCCCGCACATTGCAGGTCACCACCACTCGACGCTTTCCGTCTTCACGGCTGATTTGATTGGGACCGATCACGACAGCAAGGTCGGCAACCGACCCGAGACTGACGAACGATCTCTGCTTGCGTTCAAGGCTGTGACTGACGGAGGTCCGAACCAACTCGACTCTCGGGTCTCGTCGAGGGAGGGGAATCGGTATGCGTGTGAGGGCCTCCACGTCAGTCCTCAAATTTTCCGGTAGTCGAACAACGATGTCAAACCGACGGTCACCCTCGAAGACCTGGCCCGCGGCTTTGCCGCCTACGGCTATTTCAACAATATCTTGTACTTCTGAAACATTCAACCCGTACCGGGCCATCTCAGAGCGCTTCAGTTTCACGGTGAGTATGGGCAGTCCCGTAACCTGCTCGACCTTCACGTGAGACGCTCCCGGGATGTTACGGACCAACTCCGCCGCGTCTTCCGCGTGGCGCAGAAGGACATCCATGTCGTCGCCAAAGATTTTTACGGCCACGTCGCTGAAAACACCTGACAGGAGATGATTGAATCGCATCCGAATCGGTTGACTGAACTCGGAGTTACTCCCGAGCAATTTTCCTGCTTCTTCTTCGATCGCCTTGACCAAATCCGTTTTGGACAGGGACGGATCGGGCCATTGATCTCGAGGCTTCATCACAAGCGTATTTTCACCTATGCCCGGAGGATGGGGCTCGGTGGCAATCTCAGAAGTGCCGACCTTTCCCACGATGGTTTCGATTTGCGGGAATTTCTCTTTGAGGGTCTTTTCCAGAATCGACTGAAGTTCCAGGGCCTGAGACAGGCTCGTGTCAGGAAGGCGCATGGTGTGGATCGCTGCGTCCCCTTCGTCGAGCGTGGGAATGAATTCCCGTCCCATCAGCGTTGTTGCAACCGTGCTCACCGCCACGACGACCATCGCGGTGACCACAACCAGAGCCCTGTTCCTGAGCGTAAACGCCAACACAGGACGGTAAATCTTTTTGGTGCTTCGGGAAATGAGGTTCTCCTCATGCGCGATTTGACCGGAAAGGAAAGCCGCAACCGCAGCCGGCACGAAGGTGAATGAGAGTATCAGTGCTCCGGTTAGTGCCAGCAGCACCGTGAGGGCCATGGGCGTGAACATCTTCCCTTCAACGCCGGTCAGAGTAAGTATGGGAAAGTAGACAATGATAATGATGAGCTCGCCGAACAGCATCGGCTTCCGGACTTCCTGAGATGCTTCCCAAATTACGTCGATGCGTTCACCCCGAGAGAGTGCCCGTCCGAGATCTTGTCGTGCTTCCGTAAGCTTACGAGCGCAGTTTTCCACGATGACAACGGCCCCATCCACGATGATCCCAAAATCGATTGCCCCCAGACTCATGAGGTTGGCCGTCAACTTGTTCGTCACCATGCCGGTGGCGGTGAACAGCATGGACAACGGGATCACGAGCGCGGTGATGAACGCGGCCCGGATGTTACCGAGGAACAGGAAGAGGATCACCACAACGAGCACTGCCCCTTCGGTGAGGCTCTTGGTCACCGTCTTAATGGTTTTGTCCACGAGGGTGGTGCGATCGTAAACCGCCTTAGCGACCACGCCAGCGGGAAGTGTCTTGTTCACTTCCTCAAGTTTACGAGCGGCTCTTTGAGCGACCTCGCGGCTGTTTTCGCCCATGAGCATGAACACCGTTCCAAGAACCGTTTCTTCTCCGTTCTTGGTAGCTGCTCCCACCCTCAGTTCCATCCCATACCCTACGTTTGCCACATCCCTGATGAAGATTGGTGTTCCGTGGACGCTCGTGACGGTGATATTCCGAATGTCCTCCAAATCGGCCACCTGTCCGGGAACCCTCACGAGGTACTGCCCGCTGCTGCGCTCAATGTATCCGGCTCCAACGTTGGCATTATTGGCCGACAGAGCCTGGATCACGTCTCCAAACGTCAGTCCGTGCGAAATGAGTTTGTACGGGTCGGGCGTCACGTGGAATTGCTTCTCATAGCCACCTATCGTGTTGATCTCCGTCACGCCGGGGGTGTTTCTGAGCTGCGGTCGGATGATCCACTCTTGAATCGTGCGCAGATCCGTGAGCGTGTACGGGGTCCCATCGGGCTTCTTGGCCCCCGGCGCAGCCTCCACCGTCCACACGAAGATCTCGCCCAGACCGGTGGAGATCGGTCCCATGGCAGGCTCTATTCCTGGAGGAAGTTTTCCCTTGATCTCCTGAATTCGCTCGCTCACGAGCCTTCGGGCAAAGTAAATGTCGGTCCCATCCTCGAAGATCACGGTAATGAGCGCAATGCCATACTGAGAGAGGGACCGGGTCCTTATCAATCGAGGGAGCCCGGCCATTCCTGTTTCCAGGGGAAAGGTGATCCGTTGCTCGATCTCCAAGGCTGACAAGCCCGGCGCTTGGGCACTGACGAGTACCTGCACGTTTGTGATGTCCGGTACTGCGTCGATGTTGAGTCGCGTAACATTGTAGACGCCCAGTCCAGCCATGATCAGCGTCAGCGCAAGCATGATCCATCGCTGCTGAATAGAAAACTTAAGAATTTCACCGATCATCATTTATTCCTAGTGTTCATGTGACATTCCGGCTTTGCCCATTTCGGCCTTCAGGACATAACTATTTTTCGTTACGTACCGCTCTCCTGCGGAAAGGCCGTTGAGAATTTCGGAAAACGTGTCGTTCGATCTTCCCACCGTTACGGGACGCGCCTCATATTGGTCGTCATATTGGACAAAGATAACGGATTTGTTTTGATGGGTCTGAAGAGCCTCAGTTCGTACGACTACGGGTGGCGAGGCATTGTGTCGCACGAGCTCCACTTTGGCGAAAAGTCCCGGTCGCCATCTGCCGTCAAGGTTGGGGATTACGATGCGGGCCGTCGCGGTCCGGGTATCTTCGCCCACGAGAGGACCGACGTAGGAAACTCTTCCGACCTCTTCAAGACCGTACGATTCGGTCTTCACCGAGGCTTTCTGCCCCAAGTGTACAGAGTCTATGTCCTTTGCGTACACGATTACCTCCACCCACACGTGGGAGAGATCGGCAATGACGTAGATCTCCGCGTCCTCCTTCGCCCATTCCCCCTGAGATAGGTGCTTCCTGGTGATGACACCGTCAAACGGGGCTCGAATGATGAAGTGCGTCAGCTTGCTGTCGTCCTCACACGAAAGTTGACTCAAATCCTGCTTACTCAGTCCCAAAGCCAGCAACTTGCGCCGTGCCGCGGTCAGTTCTATCTTTTCTTCCAAGTAGGTCTTTTTTGCGGTAAGGAATTCTTTTTCCGCAACGGTCGAAGCTTGCCAAAGCCGTTCCACCCGCTCGAAATTGTAGCTCGCCAGCTTTTCCCGCTCCACCGCAACAAGGTATCTGCTTTTGGCCTCTCCCAGATCGCGGCTGTCTATGACGGCAATGATCTCTCCCTTTTGCACAGTGTCACCCAAATTCTTTCGTGATTCCAAGACAACACCGGCAACGCGGGGAACAACATGCGAGACCATATCGGCGTTGAGCGCGATCTCGCCCGGCAGTTCGAGGACCGAAATCACGGTGCCAGGTCCTGCCACTTCGGTTTCAACCCCCATTTTCTTGGCCAAATCCGGTGGTACGGTCAGTCGGTTTTCATATTGGGAGTACTCCCACTCAAATTTCTCGCCTTTGTACTCCGCTGAAACCTTTATGAAAAAGGAATGGGGCTCCTCTATCTCCTGTTCGCTGTAGAGGAATTCGCCCGTGGTCTTGAAACTGATCTTGTCCGTCTTCTCTCCGAGTCGTTCGAGCTCTACGCTCATGTTCACGTCCTTGGGATTCACGGGTTTGTGACCAAGGGACGGATAGATTCGGAAGTGGGCGGGGACACCCTTCTCAAAAATGACCACCTCCAGCTCGAACTCCCCCTCTGTCAATATTTTGCCGCCATGTGGCCCTTGAGAGCCCGAATGATCGTGACCATGTCCTTGGGCCTCCTGACCATGCCCGTGGCCATGGTGATCTTGAGCGGTGGGCTGCGCCTTCTTGCCGAAAAATATCAGCATGGCTATGACGCACAAGCCCACCACGACCACAGCACCAATTCCCATTAGCTCTTTTTTCACCATTTCTTGCTCTCTTCTCCGATACCTTTGCTCAGCCCGGTCATCAATCAGCCGGTCGCCGGCACTGCCGTTGGTGTACATTTGAATGCACGCCCGACCAAGAGGCTTCTGAACCATCCATCGCTCTCAGGGATTTGTCTGCTTCCCGAAGGAACGACCTTCCCGGATCACCAATAAACGTCTTCGCGAGCGGATTTCTTAGTAAATCAGTGTAGATTGAAGAAGGATTATCAAATCAAGAGAATAGGAGAGTGGACAGATCGAAAGAATGCAGTGGCGAGGTTGTCTGAGAGATGGCATGAACCGATCGCTGCGCCGCTCTGCGGAACGGCGATTCCTTCCGGAAGGATGGCTTGGCCTCCAAGATCCGCACTCCCCGGTCCTTGGCACTGTCTCGTCACCGCGTGGGGCGGAAGTCCGAGCTCTTGCTCTCCCTGGCTTAGGCAGCAACAGTGCCTCGCGGCGAGATGCGTGGCCGCTCCCGGACCCGGGGTGTGCAATAGTCCGTGCACGGCGGCCAGGGCTTTCGAGTGAGCGTGCTGGTGGGCCGGATGTTCACCCGCAGCGTGCGCCGCTCCGTTCAGGCAGCAATCGGCATCGAGCAGGTTTCCACAGGCCATGAAAAGGTATGAGACCAGTGCTAGCCCCACAGCCACACGCTTCATAGAGTTCTTTGCCTCGAACACACAATTTGGTAGGAGTCGAGAAAACCCCTATCACTTTCCTAAAGAAGTCTTAGCGCGGCAGAGGGCTGATGTCAAGCCCCGTCGAGCTCGCGAGAGCAACTATAGTGGAGCGCATTGAAAAGGATGGAAAACTGGAAGTTGAATCTCGAAGAAGGCTCAACGTCCTTTTGGGGAAGTGCGCTCCACTATCAGTCGGCCATAACCATGAGATTCCGAGAAGTTGTGCATGATCGCCACGCGGGGATCTTACTCAAAGTCAACGAAGTCTCACTGGCTTTCCCGTATGTGAAGAGTGCCGCGAATTTCAATGAGCGGCACTGTAGGTCTTTCGATAGTTTCGATCCGCGATTCAGGTTTCCTGGCCGGAGGCTCACCTGTCTCTTGACCCCGTGCGCGGGCAGTGGTATCGAGTGGCCCATGTACTCGGAAGACTTCCTGCCACTCGCCAGACCTCACGACCGCCGATGGGACGTCGAAAAGCTCTTGTCCGCGGCCAAGAGGGTCAAAGAGCATGCCTCCGTCCCTCTCAGTCGATTTCGGGTCGGTTCGGCCGTAGTGACGACGTCGGGGAGGATCTACGAAGGGTGTAACACGGAGTGCCTCATCCCGGTGCTGGGGGTATGCGCGGAGCGCAATGCCATCAACCACGCGCTCATCCACGGCGAAACGGGATTCCTGGCCGTCGCGGTCGTGTCGGATCTGCACGCCCCACTCTTGCCGTGCGGCACCTGCCTGCAATACATCCAGGAATTCGCCCGTCAGGAGGGCCGCGATATCCTCATCATCGCGGAAGGACGCTCCGGCGACCGGATAGTCACCAGCCTGGACGATCTGTTCAAGGGCGGATTCCCCCCTGACACCTCGGTGCGAGAAATTCAGCAATCATTTCAGTGGAGCCAGGCGGAAGACTGATACCAGCTCGCTTTCAAACAAGTGACATGCGAGCTGCCGGCAGGGAGAAACTGTCTCAAAACCCGCGATGGGATGGAAATCGTGCTACGGGAATCGACCAACTTGGCTTTGGATCGTGCCCCGATTTGGACTCGAAACTGAATTCTGAGACAGTTTCGAGACGCCGGCCCCACCAACACACGGTAGCGGCGGGCCTCCGTGCCCGCCTATTTCGGTTCTTTGAACGCGAATTGGTGTGAATCCAGCCTGCCACGGTCGGTTGCGAATCTTCGTCATTCGAAGTGGATGGAGTGCTGGCCGAAGAAGTCATCCACCTCGGCAACAAGCGCGTCCGTCGGGTCGCACGTGACGGACGCGAGACTGATGACGGTCTCCGTGCGGTTGGGAATCACTACGTGAAGCTTCACCGGGAGCCGCCCCTTGTGCCTCGAGAGTATTCTCTTGAGATCCTTGATCTGGAGAGGATCGGTCCCCGACGTCGACATTCTGATCTGAATGCTCTTCCCGAGGTGCCGCGCGGCTTCCTGAAGCCGATAGATCTCGCCGGCCACGAGCTTGGGCGAATCCTTTTCCCCTTCTCCCGCGCCGCAGATGAGCAGGGGCTCCCCTGACTGGAGCAGTCCCAGGTTCTGACGGTATTGTTCGGAAAAGACGGTGACCTCAGTGGTTCCGGTGAGATCTTCCAGGGACACGAACCCCATCCGGTCCCCTTTCTTGGTCGTGATCTCCTTGATCTTCTTCACCAGGCCCGCCATTCTCACCTGCGCAGATGGGACGAGCGATCCCAGGCTGGCAGCGGTGGCATTGGTGTACTTCCTGATATAATCCTCGTATTTTGTCAGGGGATGGCCGGTGACGTAGAACCCCATGATCTCCTTCTCGAAGTCGAGCTTGTTCTTGTCGTCCCATTCCTCGACCTCCGGAATGGGCGGATCGGCCGGATTTCCCTCCTCTCCGGGCGAGCATTCCATGGCAAAGAGGTTGAATTGCCCGGCGGCTTTCTCCCGGTGATACCCCGCGGCCTGTTCCAGCACCGAGTCGAGAGCCTGCGCCATGGCCTTACGCGTGGCCCCCATGCCGTCAAATGCGCCGCACTTGATCAGGCTGTCGATGACTTTCTTGTTCACCTTGCGCAAATCGGCCCGCCGCGCAAAATCGTGAATCGTGCAGAAGGGCCCTCCTTCGGCCCTTGCTTCGATGATGGAGTGCACGGCTCCCTCTCCAACGTTTTTCACCGCGCTCAGCCCGAACACGATCTTTCCGTCACGCACGTTGAAATCTTCGTCGGACTCGTTGACGTGCGGCGGGAGCACCTCGATGCGCATGTCCCGGCATTCCGATATGTAAAGGGTGATCTTGTCGGTGTTGCCAGATTCACAGCTCAGTTGCGCGGCCATGAACTCCGCAGGGTAGTGAGCCTTCAAATAGGCCGTCTGGTAGGCGATCAGGGCGTACGCGGCCGAATGGGACTTGTTGAAGCCGTAACCCGCGAACTTCTCCATGAGATCGAAGATGAATGAGGCCTTTTCCGGATCGATCTTGTTCTTTGCAGCCCCCTTTTCGAATCGACTCTTCTGTTCCCCCATCTCTGCGGCCTTCTTCTTACCCATGGCCCGGCGCAGGAGGTCTGCCTCGCCCAGAGAGTAGTCAGCCAGCGCAGTGGCGATGTTCATCACCTGCTCCTGGTAGAGAATGACCCCGTAGGTTTCTCGCAGGATGGGCTCAAGCTGCGGCAGTGAATACTCGATGGAGGTTCGACCGTGCTTGCGGTTGATGAAATCGTCCACCATCCCCGATTCCAGCGGGCCGGGACGATAGAGCGCCAGGATCGCTATGAGATCCTCGAACACCGTCGGCTTGAATCGGGTCAGGATGTCCCTCATGCCTGAGGATTCCAACTGGAACACGCCGAGGGTGTCGCCCCGCGTGAGGAGCGCAAAGGTCACTTCGTCGTCCAGGGGCATGGTCCGGATGTCCAAGGGGAGTCCTGTCGATTTCCCGATGAGGCGGGTGGCCTGATCGAGAACCGTGAGGGTCTTCAGGCCGAGGAAGTCAAACTTTACCAGGCCGATGCGCTCCACCCAGGTCATGTCGAACTGGGTCATGGTTTCCTTGTTGTTGCCCACGTACAGCGGCATGTGCTCGACGAGAGGCTTGTCCGAGATGACGATCCCCGCCGCGTGGGTGGACGCGTGCCGGGTGAGTCCTTCCAGAGCCCGAGCCGTGTCGATCAGATCCTTGACCTCGGGGGACCTGTCGATCCTTTCCTTGAGTCTCGGCTCCTCCTTGATCGCCTTCTCGAGGGTCATCTTGAGGGCGTCCGGGATCAATTTCGCGATCTGGTCCGCGTCCGCATAGGGGAACCCCATCACTCGCGCTACGTCCCGAACCACCGCCTTGGCCTGCATGCGGCCGAAGGTGATGATCTGGGCCACGTTGTCCTTGCCGTATTTCCCGGAGACGTACTCGATCACCTTCTCCCGCCCCTGGGTGCAGAAATCCACGTCAATATCGGGCATGCTCTTGCGCTCGGGGTTGAGAAAGCGTTCAAAGAGGAGGTTGTAGCGGATCGGATCGATGTCCGTGATGCCGAGCGAGTATGCTGCCAGGGATCCGGCCGCGGAACCTCGCCCCGGCCCTACGGGAATGTCGACCTGACGAGCATAGTTGATGAAATCAGCCACGATGAGAAAATATCCGGAGAAGCCCATGTTCTGGATGAGGCCGATTTCACGATCGAGTCTGTCTCGGTACCGGGCTTCCGCCGCCTCATCAAAGCCTCCCCCGTCCCGTAGCTCCGCGAGCCGTCGCTGGAACCCGGCTCTTGCATCTTTCTCGAACCGTTCCCTCAAAGTCTCGCCGGTCCCGAGATCGAACCGCGGCATATGAACCTGCCCGAACTCCACCATGAGAGAGCAGCGATCCGCTATAACCCGCGTGTTACGGATGGCCTCCGGGATGTCTCGGAAGTCGCGGGACATCTGTTCCGGCGACTTGAAGTAGAATTCCTCCGTGCTGAAGCGGAGTCTGTCCTCGTCCTCGAGCTTCTTGCCGGTCTGAATGCACAGGAGGACCTCGTGCGCCCGATGATCGGCCTTTTCCAGGTAGTGGCAATCATTCGTGGCCACGACCCCAAGGCTGAGCTTTTTCGCCAGAGCCGCCAAATCCCGATTGGCTCGGCGCTGGTCTTCTATGCCGTTTTCCTGGAGCTCGAGATAGTAGCGCTCCGGTCCGAAAAGGTCCCTGAACCACGATGCGCAGCGTTCCGCGCCTTCGTCGTCACCCGCGAGGATTCGAGAAGGCACTTCTCCGGAGAGGCAACCGCTCAGGCAGATCAGCCCCTCGTGGGAGGTTTCGAGCAATTCCCGATCCACACGGGGTTTGTAGTAAAATCCCTCCTGATAGCCGAGAGTTACCAGTCTGCACAGATTCCGGTACCCTTTCTCGTTCTCGCACAACAGGATGAGGTGGAAATACGCGGTTTCACCGACACGGGAGGATTGATCGAACCGAGAATGGGGCGCTACGTAGACCTCGCAGCCCACAATGGGCTTGATCCCGCTGGATTGCACCTGGGAGTAGAATTCCATGGCTCCGAAGAGATTGCCGTGATCGGTCATGGCAACCGCGGGCATTTTGTAGGCCTTGGCTTTTCCGATGAGGTCGGGTATTCGGATGGCCCCATCCAGGAGTGAGTATTGCGTATGCACGTGGAGGTGAACGAAGTCCGCGGCGTCCATGGCTATTCCTTATTAGGCTGATATCACTAGTCTTTTATGAATCAATTGCTCACCATATCACTGTGCGGGTGCGGATGCAATGGCATCCTGCGGCCAGAATCCGCCACCTCATTTTCCGGGGGATCGTTTGAAGTCTCGTCGGACCGTAAATTCCCCCTTGATGATGTCCCCCGTCCGTGCGAATCGGGCTTCGTGGCACGTGTGTCAGGTTCGT
>Ga0172371_10013768_pt1 | contig 10493 bp, 8 predicted proteins | sample Lak12m_FD_114543 | JGI IMG/M metagenome (GOLD analysis project Ga0172371, IMG submission 114543) | Freshwater microbial communities from Kabuno Bay, South-Kivu, Congo - kab_022012_12m | ecosystem: Environmental > Aquatic > Freshwater > Lake | place: Democratic Republic of the Congo: South-Kivu... | reverse complement strand
TGTAGCACCGAGCGTAAGTATCCCGCGGACAAGCCGTGGGCATCCCATTCCTCAGGCCGCGACAGACTCTTGACAGTTGTTTCTCGAACGGTGCTTACGCGTCGGGTTCCGATGCGCAGGACTCCGGACACGCCCCCGGTCGACCGGGGTGGCTTCGCCTGAGGCTGAGTCAGCGCGGGCGTGGCGTCAAGTCGCGCCAGCCGAGCTTGAGGATGCCGCCGGAGTCCTGGGCGACGTACAGGTTCCCCTGGGAATCGATCGTGAATCCCTCCTGCTTGTCCCCGGGCAGGTCCCAAGCCTGCCGCCATTCGCCGCGTCGGGACATCGCGACCAGCCGATTGGCCTGGTCGCTGATCAGGTACAGCAGACCGGACGCGCTGTCATAGTGCAAGTCGGCAATGTCATCGATTCCGGCGTCCAAGGAACGCAGGATGTGCGCGTGGCTGCCCCCGGATTTCAGCGGCACTTCGACCTCGAACACCGCCGACAGGTCGCGCGGCGAGTCGGGACTCGCCGCCTGATTTCCCACATAGAACGTCCCGCCCTCGGGGTGGGCGGAATCGGGCACAAAGGCGATGGCCTCAATCCCGCCGCCGTCCTTCTTCAGCACCGTCTTGCCGTGCAGCTTGCGGGAGATCGAGAATGTCCGCCGCAGGGCCAGGCTGTCGGGATCCAGTTCCAGGATGTTGTCCACGCCTTCGACCGCGGCGTACAGCAGGCCGGTGAGCGGATCGTGCGTGATTCCTTCCAGGTCAGCGTGCGGCAGTCGGGCCGCCTTGAGCCGTGTGCCGTCCGTCTTCCACTCGGCCACATCGCCCTTGTCGCCCACCACGAACAGAGTCCCGCGCCGCGTGTGAAAGCAGATCCCCGAGGGCTCCCGGAATCCGACTCGATCGATGTCCCTTGCGTCCGGCTGGGCCGCCGCCCGCAACAGCACCTGGGGTGGCTTGGCGCAGACCGGCGGTGCGGCGCAGGCCGTCAAGGCTAGGAGTCCGGCAAGCGATACGGACGTGCGAGGCCGGCAAGTCGGTGGAGTCGATACCATGACAGGGTCTACAGCGAACTGGATCCAGGCAGTCTGCAGAACGTGACGTCGATCAGTTCGCCGGGACGCAGCTCCAGGCCGGGCGGCGGCTGGATGCAGACCGGCTGGCCCCACTCCTGCACTTTCGGATCTCGCAGGTGGTGCGTGGGCACCAGTTCGACCTGCGGGCCCACCCGGGCGACAACCGATTCGACCGGCGGCGTACGGGACCCGCGGACGCGCACGGCGACGCTCATCCCGACCGCCGGCCGGATCCGCTGCTCCTGGCGAACATAGCTGATAATAGAGCTTCCCACTTCGGCCGCCAAGGTGAAGATGGGGTCTCCGCTGCGGATCCGCTGGCCCGGCCAGCCGTGAATGGCGCAGATCGTGCCGCGGAACGGAGCCCGGATCTGCAGGGCGGCGAGTTCGACCTGCAGCTGATCCAGACGCCGTTCGCCCACCGTGATCGCCGCCTCGAGCGGGGCCAGCAGCTTGTCCGCGCTGGCCGCGGGACTGCCAGGGTAGGCGTCCAGTGTCGCGATCGCGGCTTGCAGCTGCGCTTGGGATTCCGCCAGGGCACGCTCGTTCTCGCTGATCCGCTTCTGGACGACGTCCCGCTGCAAACGCTGGACGGTGACCTGCAGTTCCGTCACCGTGCCCCGGGTCCGCAAGGGCTCCAGAAACGACAGTTCCGTCTGCAGGCGGAGTTCTTCGGCCCGGTCGGTCTCGATCAGCGTGCGGCGGTCGAGCAGGTCCAGGCGATGCTGCTGCAGTTGCCAAGCCAGTCGCCGCGCCTCGCGTTCGTGATCCAGTTTCCGCGCCGCCTCGTCCAGCGCGAGCTGCTCGACGGCGGCCGTCAACTCGCCGCGAAGCCGCGCTACCTCGGCCTGCAGCGTGGCCATTTCGGCGCGCACCGCGCGATCGTCCAGTTGGGCCAAGACCATCTCCTGGTCGACCCGGTCGAACAGCCTCCACGGCCCGTGGGACGACGGGGCGAGCACGCCGTCGGCCGGGGCCGAGATCTCGATCCGCACCGCCTCGACTTCGCCCACGGCATTGGGGAACTGGGCCTGCCGCCCCCACAGCCACAGGGCCGCCAGGCCGCAGCCGCAGAAGCAGACCACCGGCAGCAGCGACCGCCGCGCGCGATCCCAGCGCTGAGTCCACGGTGTCGGTATGACGTCAAGCTGACGCAGGTTCATATCTCGGATTCATCGGTTCGCAAGTAGAGGGAGATCTGCTCCAAGTCCGTCATCCGGTCCAATTCCGCTTTCAGTTCGCCATCCCGGCGGGCATCGCGCAGCAACAGCCGGTAGGACAGGTCGACGCCCTCGTCCGAGTGGCGGCGTTCATTGGCCAGCAGGACCCGCGAGCTGTACCGCCGCAGCACGCGCTGCAAGGCCGCGAGCCCCGCCACCGGCTCGCCGACCAGACGCAGGCTCAAGATCGCGTCATAGCGGTGCCGGCTGCCGAAGTCCGTGGCCCGCAAATAGACCACGACGGCCCCGATCCCCGCCGCCGCGATCAGGGACGTGGAGAACCGCAACGTGCCGACGCCCAGCCCTTCGATGATCGCCCACAGCACAAAGGCTGTGTCGCGGGTGTCTTTCAAGACATTGCGGAAACGGACGACGGCAAACACGGCCAGCAGCCCGAACGCCACCACAATGCTGTTGGCCATCAATACCATCATGACCGCGACCAAGATCGGGATCAGCACCAACGACGTGACAAACGTCTGCGAGTAGGACAGGCCGCGATGCGTCCCCATGTACACCCAGCCCACAAACTGGCCCAGGATCAGGGCCAGCAGGATGATCAGCCCCGTGGTCTCGGGATTGGCCGTCGCCCCGCCATAATCGCCGTCCAGGAACAGGCTCAGCCACTGGTTCATGCCGTCAGCCTCCGCTTAGAGACTTTCCGTTCCCAATCCCGCGGCCCGATCTCAGGCTCGCGCGGGGCTTGCACCCACGCCGAGTCCTGGCACCGCGCGTCGTGCCAGGGGCCGCTGCGCAGTTTCAGCGCCTCGACGCAGTACACGTACTTGGCCACCGAACGGCGCTGCAGATCAAACGTGCATACGAGGTCGCGCATCCACGCGGGAAAGCGATCGACGAACTTCAGCTCGAGCACGACGCCGCTGACGGGGGCCGGGACGCTCGCCAGCGGCGTCGCCAAGCCCTTCCGCCCCTCGAATACTGCGGCGCGGATTTCGCGGTCAAAGGTCACCCGCAGCTGGTCGCTGTTCGAGGAGACATAGGCTTCGCGCAGATACGAGACATACGCCGCCGGCCGGGCGCCGAGTTCTTCGACCATGCGACAGAACCGCTCCAAGGAAGCCGCCGCACGGCCATTGCCGGCCGGCGACAACGCGCAGGGGTCCAGCAGGCGGCCATCCAGCAGGCGGTTGACTTCCCGGCGGCTGAGCGCCGCCCGCTCCTTGCGAATCACGTCCGACAGGCGGCCTTTGATTTCCAGGAAGGCGGGATGCGCAGGCTCGTCGTCGTAGAAGCGGATCCGCAATTTGAATCGATTCTTCAGCCCCTGGACCGTCTGGCGGTACAGTAGCAGCGTGGGCGAGTCCAGGTACAGGCTGTGGATCGGATACGAGCACGTCCGCAGGTCCTGGACGTGCTCGTCGGGTTCCACGAACCCGCGGAGATAGTGGCGAATCGCCCGGGCACGCTGCTCGTCAATCACGTATTTAAGCTCGAATCGATTGGCTTGCAGTTGTTGCGCCATGGCGTCAGCCTCCTTCCGCCAGCACGCCATCCACCAATTCGGCCCACCGGTCGGGCGAACCGCCGACGTCGCCGATTCCCCAGGACTCGGGCAGCCCCGGGTCGGCGCCCCGCTCGCGGAAGATCGATACCGGCCGCTCCCGGAAAGCCGCGGCGCGGAGCACCGTCGTCGCGGAAATGGTCATCGCGCCGGTGTACTCCAGACCCGTAGTGACCGTCGGCTCGCTGCCGTCGAGCGTATAGCGGACGGTCGCGTCGTCCGTGGCCACCGCCAGTTGGACCGCAAAGGGAGCCAAGTTCGTGAATTGATCGCTGCCGACCACCGCCCCGCTGAACGCCGTCGATTCCGAACCGTCCAACAACGCCTCCGGCTGGGTCTCGACCAATTGATACGTGCGGGAAAGAAGCCCGCCAAAGAGAAACGAGCCGTCGTCCGCCGTCAAGCGATACTGGACGATCGACTGGCCGTCCGCGCTGCTGCCTGTCAGACTGACCTGGACCCCAGGCACGCCGATATCTCGGTCGCCTCGCGTACCGTCGCCGTCCCTGTCCAGGTAGACAAACCCGGACAGCCGGCCACTGTCCTCCGACGCCAACAGCGTTGTCAGGGCATCTGGATCGGCACCGACCACGTCCACTGTGCCATCCAGGACGATCCTCGGCTCAAGGGGCTCCACGCGCAGAGGGTGGCGTGAGCAGCGTACTTGGCCTTTGCGGCGCCGACGCCGGAGGACGAATTCGAGAGCGTGGGGCCGAAAAAAACTCAATCCGAACATCCGACACTCCACGCCAGTTCGCCAGGAAAATGATCTATCTTCACGGACGACAATCCGACCAGAATGTCACAGTCGAATACCGGTCGGCGGCAAGAAAGCCCCTCAACACTGCACGAATCCCAGCGCGGACGGTTCACGGCTCTGTCGCGACCTGAAGCGTAAGCGATCGTGCAAAACGAGTTATCCTCCCTGACGCTTCGAGTTGCGAGGGCGTGCTGTCGCCGGATACTCGGGACACAATACGGACGCCCTGCGGGAGCAAACGTAAACGTCGCCGAACAAAGACGGTTTCTGGACAAGTGAGCACGCGGACTTTGCCGATTGGGAGAAGATTAACGCTGATCGCGATCGTGGCTCTGTAGAAGGCGCCCCATGACGATGCCGAGGTCTTGCATCCTGTGGATGATGGCACTGCTGGCAGTGGGCCGTTCCGCACCGGCGCAGCAGTCGGCGGCGGACTTTCCCACCGTCACCCTGCCCGCGGCGAATTGGGAGCAACCTCCGTCGCCAGACCTGCCGGCTTGGCCGACGGACCCAGTCGCTCCTGCCGAATCGGCGGACCAACGGCTCGGCGAGCGTCTGACAGAATCGTCCTGGTCCGCCCGGATCGACTATTTTCACTGGAACGAGCGTGTGGACGGCGAGGATTTCGTGAACGAGGACGGTCCCCTGGTCGCGCTGAGCTATCTACGGCGGATCGGCCCCGAGCGGTTTCGCGCCGAGTTGTTCGGCGGCAGCGTAGGCTACGGAGCGGACATCGACTATTTCGATGGTTCGAGCGAGTACCTTTCGTCCCATACGAACTATTTGGGACTGCGCGGCGAGTACGACTTTGTGTTCGAGCCTGCCTGGCTGCCCGTGGCCAACGTGGTTGCCGGTCTAGGGACGCGTTTCTGGTTCCGCGATCTGCCCGATTCGACGACGCCGTCCGGCACGGAGATCTGGGGCTACCGAGAGACGTGGTGGACGATCTATCCTTACCTGGGGTTGGAGACTCGCGGCGTGCCCGACCTTCGGAACATCGAGTTCTTCGGGTCAGCGCGGCTTGGCTCGACGGCGATCACTTACGAGCACGTGACCTGGAACGATGTTTCGTTGTATCCCGAACTCGGTGTCACGGGCCAACTGGAACTCGGCCTGCGCAGCCGGCGGTTGTTCCTGTCGGCCCACACGGAATTCATGACTTGGGGCGAGTCCGACCTGGTGCGGGATTCGTGCCAGCCCCGGTCCCGCTTGGTGACCGTCGGACTGCGGACGGGATTCCGCTTCTAGCTGGCCCGGGAATCAGACGACTCGCCGTCAATGGTGACATCCAAAGCGCCGAGCACGGCCTGGATCGGGTTGGCGATACTAGTGATTCTTCTTTCGCCCGGAAATGGCGTAACATCCGCAGCGCGGATTCGTCCTAAGAGGTCTGGATTTCATCCGAGCTTCCCGATGGAACGACCTTCAGATCTTGAACGCCGGATGTGGCGGGTAGAAAGGGCACGAACATGTCGCGGGACAATCACGCGAAAGCAATTCAGGCGAATGCTCGGCAGGCGCAACTTCGCAGGACCTCAAGACGCCAGGGTCGCCGTTTGGCGGTTGAGGCTCTCGAAGATCGTCGGCTGCTAGCGTCCGGATTCCTGCAGGGCAGCATCGCCGGCACGGTATTCAACGACCAGAACGGCGACGGCGCTCGATCCGCCGGCGAGGCGGGGCTGCGGGGCTGGGTTGTGTACGCGGACGGCAACGACAACGGACGGCTTGATCGCGGCGAGGCTTGGACCGTCAGCAGCCGCAACGGCGAGTACCGGCTGGCCGTGTCGGCGGGCACGCACACGATCCGCGAAGTGGTTCCGGACGGTTGGCAAACGACGATCCCTGCGCAGGGCGCCTACTCCGTCTCGGTCGCGCGCCGAACGACCGTGACGGGCGCCGATTTTGGCAACCAGCAGGCGATCGCGGCCGTCTCGGGCATCGTGTTCAACGACGCGGATGGGGACGGCAGTCGCGATGCCGGCGAGCTGGGGCAGGCCGGGTGGCGGGTGTTCGCGGACGCAAACGGCAACGGCGCGCTGGACAGTGGCGAGGCCAGTGTGCTGACGAGTCGCGACGGGAGCTACCGTTTGACGCTGACTCCGGGCTCCTACACCATTCGCGAAGTGTCCACGGACGGCTGGCAGACCACCACTCCCAACGACGCCGGCTACGGGGTGACCTTGGCGACCGGGGACTCCCTGACCAGCCTGGACTTCGGCAACCAGGAAATCGCCACCGAGCCGCCGGAGAGCGGGGCGTTTCAGATCGACCTGAGCTTCTCCGGGCTGTCCGCCGGCGCGCAGGCCATCGTCGAACAGGCGGCCCAGCGTTGGGAACAGGTCATCGTCGGGGACTTGCCGGATGTGCGGATCCGCGGCCAGACGATCGATGATGTCCTGATCCAGGTCGTCGGGCAGAGCATGGACGGCGTCGGCAATGCCTTGGCGGAAGCCGGCCCGACCGCCGTGCGATCCCGGGGTGGGCTGCCCTACCAGGGGACGATCGTCATCGACACCGCCGATGTCGCGGCCATGGAGAGCAGCAGCCTGCTGCTGGACGTGATCACCCACGAGATCGCCCACGTGTTGGGCTTCGGGACGTTATGGAGCAGCCGGGGCCTGCTGACGGGGACAAGCACGTCCGCCCCGCAGTACACGGGGACGCAAGCCGTCGCCGAATACAATGCCTTGTTCGGCGTCAATGCGAGCGGAGTCCCCGTCGAGGCCGGCGGAGGCTCCGGCACGGCCCTGGGCCATTGGCGGCAATCCGTGTTTGGCAACGAACTGATGGTGGGCTATGCGCAGAGCGGCGGCATGCCGCTCAGCCGGATCACGGTCGCCGCCATGGCGGACCTTGGTTACCAGGTGAATATGGCTGCTGCCGATCCGTACCTGCCGCCTGCGGCGAGTTCGGCCAGCGTGGTCGGGACGTGGGCCGGGAACTCGAGTTCGGTAGCGGTTTCGACGTCCACCGAAGCCGAGGCCGGCGCAATACCGGAAGCTGTCGCGGACGGAGACTCCGACGGGTGGGCCTACGAGCCCGCAACGGCGGAACGGAAATCCGAACCGTGTCGCTCGCCGCGCACTTCCTCGCGGTCCCCCTGGCTCGATTGGTCCACCGCCGTCGACGACATCTTCGCGAGCGAGTCGGATTGGGCTTGAACGCGGTGCCGCGGATGGTCCGTCAAACGGCTACGGGCGGTGGCTCAGCGGCACCCAATCCCCGTGCCTAGCGATACGCCAACGCCGCCGCCCCCGGAGCGGAAGCCCCCGGGGGAACCGCCCATCCGCGGGAAGCCGGCGTCTCCGCCCGCCGTATCCCACGAGTCGAACGAACGCCCGGTGCGATTCTCCGGCACGCCGTGAATCCCCACGCCAACCCGGGGACGATCGTCGTCGATGCTAGCTCCCCCCTGCCTCGGCTCGCCGGATTCGCGGCGTCCGCCCGCTTCCGGCCGGGAACGTCCTGCTGACGCATTACCGCGCGCGTCGGACGTGGCAAAGAAAGGGGGCCGCGACGAGCCGGCCAAATCGCCCTGCTCCGGCCGCTCCGCATGCCAAGAGGGGCCGGGCGTGCCGTATGACTGCGGGCCCGCCACCGTCGCAGGCGTCGCCGCCTTGGCCGTCGGACGCGGGAACAGCCGGAACGGATTCCAGCGAGTCCACAGACCTTCCTCCGCACCGAGCGGGCGGCAACTGAAGACGACTACCAGCACCGCCCCGAAAATGAGTTTGTCCCGAGTGCGTTTCATTCGTGCCTCCTCCCTGAGCCAAGCGTCGAAGCGATGGCGCCTCTCTCTCATCGGCAAAACCGTTGCCGTCCCATGAGGTCCCTGGCGACGCGATCACGAAAACGGCAGCCAATCCGCCTCGGCAAACGCCTGGTCGACGTCAGCCGCCCAACCCGACGACGCATCCGCTTCGCCCTCGCCAGCGGCCGTGATGTCCAGCGAGGCGTCGACGAACAGCACTTGATCGAACGGCACGCTCGTGTCCCGGCCGTACAGCAGGGTGTCGCCGCCGGTCGAGAGGTTCGTCGTGTCCGCGGTGAATTCGACCCGTCCGCTGGCCAACGCTACGAAAGTCACGCTGACGAGGCGGAACTCGCCGGATCCCAGTTGCGTGAATCCGGCAAACCCGCCGGCATCGGCGACCGTGCCCAGCGTGCTGGAGTCGGCGCGGTGCCCGTTCGGGAAATCCTCGCCGTATTCAATCCCCTCGCCCACGACCGAGACCAGCGACGAGTCGTACAGCAGATCGAAGTACGAGGCAAACACGCCCTGGGGCGACGTACGCAGGTCCGTGACAAACGCGTTCACCACAAGCGTCTGACCCACCTCCACCGCGCTCACCGGCGTGCCGTCGGTCGAGGCCACCTCCAACCGCACCTGAGCCAAGTCCGGTTGCGCGACCGTGATCACCACGGTCGCGGGAGCCGACGTCTCGCCACCCGCCGTGACCGTATAGGAGAAGCTGTCGCTCGCGACGAGCGTGGACGGGGACACGTAGCTGAACGAGCCGTCGGTGTTCAGCGTCAGGCTGCCGTAGACGGGCGCACTGGCCAGAACCGCGGTCAGCACGTCGCCGTCCGCGTCGCCGTCGTTGGCCAGCACTCCCTGGGACGCGGCGACCGTCAGGGTCTCGCCCGCCGCCGCTTCGTAGGCGTCGTCGGCTGCCAGCGGTGCGTCGTCGACCGCTGCGACGGCGATCGTGGCACTGGCCGGCGAGGAAGCCTCCCAGCCGTCATGCACGACGTAGGTGAACGAGTCCGTTCCAAAGAAGTTCGCGTCCGTCGTGTAGGTGAACGAGCCGTCCAGGTTGAGGATCAGCGTCCCGTAGCCCGGCCCGGCCAGCAGGGCCACGCTGAGCGCATCGCCGTCGGGATCCGCATCGTTGGCCAGGACGCCGCTGGCCGCATCGACCTCCAGCGTGCCGTCCTCCTCCATCGCGTAACTGTCGTTCTGAACCGCCGCTCCGTCATTGACGTAAATCGTGACGGCGGTCTCGGCCGACGTCGTCAGGCCGTCGCTGGCGGCATACAGGAACGTGTCGGAGCCGTGGAAGTCCGCGTTCGGGGTGTACGTGAACGAGCCGTCGGCGTTCAGGACCAGCGTGCCGTTGCTGGGCGAACCGGTCAATTGAGCGGTCAGCGCGTCCCCGTCAGGATCACTGTCGTTGGCGAGGATGCCTGCCTCGGCGTCCACCGTCAGCAGGCCGTCTTCCGCGACCGCGTAGGCATCGTCACCGGCCGTCGGCGCTTGGCTGGCGGACGCGGCCGTCACGCCAATCGTGACGGTCGCGACGTTCGACGACGCCAGGCCATCGCCGGCCTGATAGGTGAAGGTGTCAGTCCCGGTGAAGCCGCTGTCGGGGGTATAACTGAAGGAGCCGTCGGACGCGAACGTCACGACGCCGTCGCTGGGATCCGTCACCAGCGTGGCCGTCAATACATCGCCATCGGGATCCGTGTCGTTGGCCAGCACGCCCGTGTCCGCCGTCGCGGTCAGGATGCCGTCCTGGGCGACCGTGTACGCGTCGGCCGTCGCCACTGGCGCCGCGTTCACGTCTTCGGGGACGTCCGTGCCGCCGTTCAGAATCGCCTCGGCCAGGATCGTATTTCCCGCCAACAGTTCGCCCCTGGCGATGGTCTGCCGCAGCATCTCCTCGACGGGCGGCGTCGACGCGAGGAACCAGGCGATGGTGATGAACGGAGCCCGCAGACCCAACTCGCCGAAGTTGTTCTCATCCAGGGTCTGGCCTTCGCTCAGGACCAGGTTGGAAATCTGGTCGTCGCCTGCCACCGCCCCCGACGCGGAGGTCGACTCGGTGCTGTCCAGGAGCGATTGAGGCTGACTCTCTGCGACCTGATACGTGCCCGCGGCCAAGTCCGCAAAAGCGTAGGAGCCGTCGCTGTCCGTGAGCGTCG
>Ga0172371_10013767_pt1 | contig 10493 bp, 21 predicted proteins | sample Lak12m_FD_114543 | JGI IMG/M metagenome (GOLD analysis project Ga0172371, IMG submission 114543) | Freshwater microbial communities from Kabuno Bay, South-Kivu, Congo - kab_022012_12m | ecosystem: Environmental > Aquatic > Freshwater > Lake | place: Democratic Republic of the Congo: South-Kivu... | reverse complement strand
TATTTCTGCAATTCTACTAACACTTAACCCTGATTTTTCAATAGCCAATTTGAAGTTTTTGGTTAAATCGCACATTTTATACACCTCTTTTATACAAACAATATCACGTTTTATACCTATAGTCAATTAATTTTATCAGAATACCGAAAATATTACCATAAATCTATTGACAAATAACAAAATACCGATTATCCTATACTTAAATTATCAGATTTACGATAGAAAGGGATAGAACAATGTTAAATATTATAGTCATAATGAAAAATAGAAATGTAAGCATAAGCGATATAGCGAAAACTCTTGAATGCAGAATCACCACGGCAAGCATGAAACTTAATAGTAAAACCATAATTACTACAAAGGAAGCCTTTAAAATAAAAGACAATCATTTTTCTGACAAAACAATTGATTTTTTATTTTCTGACTACAAAGAAGAGGAATAACAAATGAGCAAGGTTAGCCCGTTTTTAAGTGTACCCGATGCGGCAACAGAATTTAAACTGGGAAGAAACCGCCTGTATGAGGCGATAAAGACAAAAAAACTTCGGGCATATAAACCTAACAATAAAACACTCTTACTCAATCCGGCAGACATAATTAAATGGATTTTAAAAAATCCATTTTAAAAGCAGTCTTTAGAAGCGGCCAAAACAGGCCGGGAGGGAGAAACAGATGAAAAGCAGGAAGCACTTTAAAAAACCGGAGAAGGGCGGACGGCCAGTGATGGACCGGAAGATAGCGCGGAACCTTCTTAAAATGCGGACAAGAAACAACAATATCCGTGAAGCTTGGTTCAACATGCAGATCAGAAAATACGGGCCGCAAAAATATATGGCAATACTGAAAGCATCCAGTAAATAAGTTTATAGGCGAGGCTAAGCCTGAGTTGCTGGGCTGCGTACAAAGGCAAGCCAAACCCATAAATCCAAACGATAAAGGAAAGGAGGTTAAAAAATGGAGCAGGAAATAATTGCACTCTTAAAAGAAACAAATGAACGTTTAGGCAGAATTGAAAAACTACTTGAACCAACAGAAATTTTTATGGAGGCGACGGAGCTTTCAGAACTGGAAACAACCAACATAAACATTGAAAACGCAACGATTCACATTGGAAAAAATGATTAAACAAAGGCAGGCCGGGCCTTGACCGGCAGGGAGGCAGGAGGATTTGGGCGGGACATACCCGCCCACGTGGGAGCTTTAGCTCAATGGAAGAGCGCCGATGCGGAGTAAATAAGGCCAAGGGCCGTTCCTCCGAAGAACGGAGATTCTGGGTTCGACTCCCGAGCTTCCACCATTCCAACCGGATATGAGGATAGGAGCTGACGATGAGCCGGATATCAAGGAGGCCGCCAACACGCGGGGCAGGCTATAGCGCCGCGAGGGGGATATCATATCGCGGGTGGGTAAGGGGAATTAAGGGGAGGCTATAAAATGGAAAAGTATATTAAGGCTATAAAAAAGCTTGTAAAAATTATAGAACAAAACCCTTATGATGATGAAATATTTTGCAGTGTAAGTTATGAAGATTAAAAATCAAAATCAATAAATGGGAGGCTCTGCAATGAATCAAAGAGAAGGACTTAAAAAATATTTTGGTATTGATGAAGAGAAAATGAAGCGGATTGAGCAAAACAGGCAAAAAAAAGAACGACGCAAGGAGAGGGCAAACGAATTTATAATTTATGGTTTTGCCGGAGGAATAGCGGCTTTAATTACATTTTTGATTATAGGTTATGCAGGATGAAGTTTGTCAGCAGCGCGCCAACAACCCCGCCGCATAAAACCTTAACCCACTCAAGGGTAATGGATAATGCTTTTTTTCTGAGATTGCTTTTATATAATTCAAAAGATGCGCGCCGGACTAAACAAAGTTTGCTTTTATTATCAGTTAATTTTATATAGCCTTCGGAAACCAGTATATCGGCAAGCGCAATAAGTTTGCGGTCATTAAGAATTCTAGTTTTTCGGGTTAAATCTTCATGCGTGATAGGGCCATACAAAGCAACAACAGACATGATCTTATATTTAAAAAAAATGAGAATCACCATCCTTTTATAAGGTGATTATACCAAAAAAATCATGGAGGAAAAAGAGGCATGAAAAGCAGGGCGAAGAAACGTTATCCAAAATGGCTGATAGTGGCCGGAAAGGTGGCGCTGGCCATCGGAATAGTGATTGAATTCTATTGGTTCGCGGCAATGCTCGCGGCCATGACACCTATATATTAACAGGAAAGGAGGTTAAGAACATGACGGTTGTTGAGGAACAATTAAAACAGCATATCAAAAAGCTGCATGACAACGCGCTTGATGCAGGATGGGGGTTCACTTTCCATGTGGGCAAATACCCGATAGTGGTGACGTTTGAAAGCCTGATAAAGGAAAGCGAGCAGATCGGATTCATCCCGGAAGAAAAACTGAAAGAGCCTCAAAAGTTCCATTTAATATTCACGCCTGATCCCATCATCGATATTCCGGACAGGGTGAAGATTGCGGAGGGACAGCTAAACAGCTTTAAGAACGCCTGCAAGAAGATTGTACTGCTGTATTACTTCTATCTGCACCGCTGCCTGAAAGAAAAGCTGGAGGATGGCGCGGACTTTTTCACTGAACTCATGGAAAACACGATTGAAGCGGCACTGAAGGAATAACCGGGGAGGCTTTCGAAAATGCAGGACCTAAAACATTACAATGAGCAGATACCCATTGGATGGCCGGGCAGCATCCCTAAAGAAGAGCTGGGCAGACGCTGGGGCCTCTCTGTGAAAAGCGATCCGAACGACGACAGGCAATACAGGCGTATCATGCATTCGCTCAGGACCAGGGACAACGGGGACGGCATGATTATTGTTTCGGACCATACCAGGAGCAGGGTTTACCGGACAAACAACATTTATGAGATCGCGGCATACCGGAAAACCATAAAGCGCAAGGGGGGCTCCACGCTTCAGATCCTTTCAAAGATCGACAGGACACTGCTTGATCAAGCAAACGGCAAACAGGTAAAGTTTTACACATTCAACCGTATGCGGGATGCCAGGCTTTCCCGTGGATTGCGAAATATGGACGTGGTGATCGAAATGCAGAAGGCGGGGATCAGCTCATTCAACAAACCGCTTTTATCGTACATCGAAAACAACCATTGCAGGCCGACACCGGAAATGTGGGCAGTGTTTTATAAGCTTTACGGCCTGACACCGGAAAGCCTGATATGGGATTCGGTGGAGATCATGCCGCCTTAAGGCAATACGGATCATAAAAAAAAGTAAATAAAAAGACCGGCTCATGCGGCCCGCCAGCCTACCGGTCTTTTACAAAATGCTTATTAATTAAGTTACTTAAATTATCTCATATTCGGGCGGATTTGTCAATAAAAAAATGCTAAAAAAACGCTCTATTATGGGAAAAAACGGCGATCACTGCGGGCCTTGCGATCCGGCTCTTTTAATTATTTTTAGGTGGAGATCAGGAAAGATGGTCAATTATAAAAAAACAACTAAATCCGGTGAAAACATCCTAGAAGTAGAGTATGTGCAATCTAAAGATCGCGGAGCCGGAGAAAAGGCAAGGCAAAAGAAAGCGGGGCCATCGTCCGAAGGGCAGAAAAAGGCAAACTACCACAACAAAGTACGCGGGTGCAGCCAGTACGTAAATGAAAACTTTAAATCCAAAACCGAATACAGCAAAGGCGATCTGTTTGTAAGGTTTTCGTTTATAGGTGATCAGCCGACAAAACAGGAGGCCAGGGCCCTATTCAAGACGGGCTTAAAAAAGTTAAAGGATTACCGTGATCTGCTGGCACTGCCGGAACTGAAATATATGTATGTAGTGGAATGTAAACGGAAGCGGACACACATCCACGCGATACTATCAAGCATGAGCATGGAAGCGGTGTCCCGCATATGGAGGTTTGGAGGGTGCAGCCTTGAGCGGTTATATTCAAACGATTTTCAGGGGTTGGCATATTACATAAGCAAAGAGCCGCAAGAGCCGGGAGAGCACTCATGGTATGGATCAAAAAACTTAATAAAGCCAAAGCCTGTATATGATAAAAAACCACTGAGCAGGGCGGAGCTGGACAGGCCGATACCCTGCCCGCCGGGGTACAGGGAAGCATATCAAACGGCGGTTGAGATTGACCAGCAGGAATACAAAGGACTTTACCGATACGCAAAATTCATCAAGGCAGGGACATTTGACCTCTCCATGGGATGGCAGGAAATCAATGAAGCGATAGACGCGGAGGATGCATATTTCGATGAGGACTGATAAAAAAGATTTATTCAAGCCGGAATATCTACCGGTACCGGTTGAGAGCGTGGAGCAGCAATGCCTATTCAGATGGGCGGAGATGCAAAAATGTGCATACCCGGAATTGAAACTGTTACACCACATCCCGAACGGCGGGAGCCGGAACAAGACAGAAGCGGCGCGGCTGAAAGGCGAGGGCGTAAAGCCGGGGGTGCCGGATATATGCCTGCCGGTTGCCCGCGGAAAGTATCACGGCCTATACATAGAATTAAAACGCATACGGGGAGGCCGGACCAGCGAAGATCAGGACGCTTGGATTGAAGAACTGCAAAAACAGGGTTATTGCGCCATAGTGCGCAAGGGATGGGAAGCGGCGGCAAAAACGATCATGTTATATCTAAAAGGAGTGAGAATTAATGTGTGACAATGAGTGCATATGTAAAAAATGCCGGAATAGTTGCAGCGATTGTTTATCCAGGGAAGAAAAGGAAGCCGAGTGTTTCAACGGAGGTATAAAAGCCTGCGGGGAATATATTGCAAAGGGGGAATTTGATGCTGAGGAAAAGCAGAAAAATGCTACTGGCATTAACCATTTTTATAATTTTAGCGGTGGCGCTGGGCGGCGCGAGAACCGCAAAAGCCGCGCCGTATGAAAGCTATGACGGTGCCGCGCGGTGGACGGAGCCGGAACCACTGACATACATAGGCAAGATTGAGTTTTCGGCATACTGGCCGTATGAGGACAGTTACAACAATAATTTTAAATGTGAACCGTTAGAGGGTTTGGTGGGCGAGATCGTCGCATGCCCGACCGGAAGCGATCTGCTGGGCAAGGATATCCTGATCATGTATGACGGGGTACTGATAAAGCGGAAAGTATGGGACACCGGATGTAAACCGGGGAGGCTGGATTTACTGGTGGCCGGGCCGGGAGAGATGAACGCATGGGGGCTCAGGGATTGTCACGTTTGGATAATAAATGAAACGGAGGAATAAGCAATGGGAAAGTTATTTGATTTCAGGAACATAGGAAAGAAAAATAATTCAGGCAGCAGTGCAATTATTGAAATAGTGACGGAATGGCTTCCATGGGCTTACAGGGTGCCGGGAGGACCAGGAGAAGAGGACATATATATCACCTACGGAAAAAACTTAAAAGTGGATCATGAATACCGGATTATAACAGTGGCCGGCCAAGAAAAGGCAGAAAGAATAAAATAGGTTTCCCGTATTTTGGCTGCGGGAAAATATAGGCGCTGCGGGGTGGAAAGAGCAACAACGGCCCGCCCCGTGGTGCCGGATATATAGGGGAACTATGGAATACTATGAATTTTTAAAAATCAAGCAACAGACATACAAGCCATCGGGCTTTGAATATCCGCGTGAAAAACTAAAGGCATTTTTATTTGAGTGGCAAAAGGACATCATTCTATGGGCACTCAGAAAGGGAAAAGCCGGGATATTCGCCTGGCCAGGCATGGGCAAAACGTATATGGAACTGGAACTTGCACGAATTATCCACGAAGTAACCGGAGAAGATTTTTTGATATCAGCACCGCTCACAGTATCATACCAGACAAAAAAGATGGCCGAGGAATACGGCTACAATGTAAACCTTGCCAGCAGTTGGCGGGATGTGAAGCAGGGTATCAATATAACCAACATTGAGAAGATAGAAAACTTTAAGCCTGAGCGGTTCGCCGGATATGCACCGGACGAATCCAGCATCATAAAAGATCAGGCATCCAGAACGCGGGACATACTCACGGAGATGTTTGCACAGACGGCATATAAATTCCCGGCCACGGCAACGCCATCACCGAATGATTATATGGAGCTGGGCACGCATGCGGAGTTCTTGGGCGTGATGAGCCGGGCAGAAATGCTCTCTACATTCTTTGTGCACGATGGGAGCGACACGGCTAAATGGAGGCTGAAAGGCCATGCAGAGGATAAGTTTTGGGAATGGCTGGCTCAGTGGGCATGTGTGATCACCAACCCCGCCGATCTCGGTTATGAGAAGTGGGTACTGCCGCCGCTGCGGATACATGAGCATACAGTAAAAGCGGGGATTATAACGGACGGGACCGGGCAACTGGTATTTACATCGGATATTCTCAGGCAAACGCTTAACGACCGCCGTGCCGCCCGGCGCAACAGCCTGGAAGAGCGGACGGATAAAGCAGCAGAGATCGCAAATGCGGATCATCAGGTTTTGGTATGGTGCGGCCTAAACGATGAATCCGAAATGCTGACCAAAAAGATAATAAACGCGGTTGAGGTAAGGGGCGCGAACACCATAGAACATAAAGAACAATCCATGATAGGATTTTCATCCGGTGACATCCGGTGTCTGGTGACCAAGCCATCCATATGCGGTTGGGGTATGAACTGGCAAAACTGCCATGAAATGATTTTTGTTGGGCTATCGGATAGTTGGGAGGAGTGGTTTCAGGCCGTGCGGCGTTGCTGGAGGTTCGGGCAGGAAAACCCCGTTGATGTTCATGTAGTGATCAGCGAACATGAGGGGGCCGTCCGGCAGAACATAGAACGGAAACAACGGGACGCGGAGCGCATGACGCGGGAGATGGTGCAGCGGACCAAAAAATACATTTATGCCGATATGCATAAGACGATCAGGATGTCGGACACCTACGAGGCAAAAAAAGAGATAGAATTTCCGGAATGGTTAAGGAGTGCATGACATGGTAATAGATCAGGTGATAACAGACAAATACGCGGTATACAATGCGGACTGCATAGAGGTAATGCGGGATATGCCGGGTGATTCAGTGCACTACAGTATATTTTCCCCGCCGTTCGCGTCGCTCTATACCTATTCAAACAGCGAAAGGGATATGGGCAACAGCCGGAACCAAAGCGAATTTTTTAAGCATTTTAAATTTATGGTTGCCGAGCTTTACAGGATCATGATGCCGGGGAGGCTGGTTTCATTCCACTGCATGGATATCCCGGCCATGAAAGAGCGGGACGGATTTATCGGGTTGTATGACTTTCCAGGGGATCTGATCAAAGTATTCCAAGAGGCGGGATTTATATATCATTCCCGCGTGGCCATATGGAAAGACCCTTTAATTGAGGCAACGCGGACAAAATCACTCGGCTTGATGCATAAGCAAATCGTGAAGGATTCGGCCATGTGCCGTCAGGGACTGCCGGACTATCTGATAACCGTCAGGAAGCCGGGGAGCAACCCGGAGCCGGTGGCACACCCAAAGGGGTTTACATCGTTCATCGGGGAGGATGAGCCGGAAGCGCCGAAAAAGGATGCGGATATAAAAGACAGCCGGATTCATAAAGACATTTCTATGAGTAAGGTTGATCCTGTGTATTCTCACCATGTATGGCGGCGGTACGCATCCCCGGTATGGATGGATATCAATCAAAGCCTGACGCTCAACAAAGAGGGCGCGAGGGATGAAAAGGATGAGCGGCATATCTGCCCGCTGCAAATACAGGTAGTGCAAAGAGGCATAGAACTTTGGAGTAATCCGGGGGACATAGTATTTACACCGTTCGGGGGGATCGGAACTGAGGGCGTGGTTGCCCTGCAAATGAAACGCCGGGCAGTAGTTATTGAAATAAAACCATCATGGTATTCACAGTCGGTAACAAATTGCGCGAATGCGATCAGCGCGGACCAGATGAGCATGTTTTAAGGCCATATATGCCCGCGAGGGAAGGAACGCCGCACATTGTACAAAACCACGCTTTGAAGTGTTTATACGCGGGTGAAAGAATGATCAGGTTATAACCGCCCGTATCAAGCGAGGCAAAAAATAAAAACGGAGGGAAACACAGATGTTAAACGAGTTTGAAAAGGCAATTATTGAGCAGCTAAAGAAAGACTATCCGATGAGCGGAAAGGTTAAATTCATCCGATACCAGCCGACGCACGGACAGCCGGAACTATCATATGTGATCATGCATTTACCTATTACCGGCCATGCGACATTCTCTCTCATAAACAGCATGGACATCCGGGAAGTGCGGCTATTCCTGCGAATGGACATCAGCAACCATATGCTTAAGATGGCAAATGATCTCATGGACGCGGTAAACGGGCTATGAACGCAAAGCGGTATTTTGATCTGCCGGAGCAGCGGCGCTGCATTGAGATAAAAGCAGACGGATTTATGAAGACAGTAGCAAAGGAACTTATAGAGGCTCAATATAAAACGCCGATGCGGGAAGTAGACGCGCTGGAATATGTATTGCTTAAAAGAGAGTATTCAAAACCGTATGAGCCGGAACAGCAAACATTCTTATAAAAGGAGAGGCTTTTAAATGAGCGGTAGATTAATTGGACTGCATGATTCAGACAAAAAGCATTTACATGGAACCGGCCTTAACTTTCCAAATTTGGCGATTATGAAGATATCGGCATATCATAAGGCGCTGGGTGATCAGGTGGAATGGTTTCTTCCGTTGAACAGGGAAAAATACGACCTAGTATATTCGAGTAAAATATTTGACTTCACGCCAAAGGAAGCGGCCCTGCCATCAAACACAATAAAGGGAGGTACAGGGTATGACATTGAAAGTAGGCTGCCAAAATATATAGAAAAGATGGAACCGGACTATTCAATATATCCGGGATGTGATTATGCAATAGGATTTTTAACGCGTGGATGTATACGAGCATGCCAGTGGTGTGTGGTGCCGCAAAAGGAAGGAAAGCTGCACAGTTACAAAAAATGGGAGCAAATAGTGCGGCCAGATAGCAATAAACTTGTTTTGATGGATAATAACATCCTTGCAAGCGAACACGGGACAAACCAGCTTATACAACTGACACAAACGGATTATGAAATTGATATTAACCAGGGGATGGACATCAGGCTTCTTACTGAGTTTCACGTTGCGGAGATATTCAAATTTTTAAAATGGATTAAATATATACGTTTTTCATGTGATACAGCGGAGCAGTTGCAATATTTTGAAAAGGCAATTGGATGGTTCAAAAAATACGGAATTGCACAGAGAAAATTGTTTGTCTATATGCTGGTACGGCGTGATCTGCACGATGCAGATTTTAGGGTGCATGAATTACAGAAGATGAGCCTGAGCGTAAAGATTTACGCTCAGGCTGAACGAAACAGCCGGTTAGGTATAGAACCGTCATTCGATCAGATTACATTTGCGCAAAGGTATGTTTACGGACGGTGTTATAAGAATGAGACATGGACGGAATACTGCAAGCGCCATCATTTATTTAATATACAAAACGGGGAAGGAAGCGCCTTATGAATTTTACCGCTTTGCGTAAAACCATCATTACAAAACTGAATGATATTGAAAAGCTACGCCAAAGCAGGAATAAGCATGACCAGCGCTGGGCCGAACTGATCAACGCCTATATTATGAATAACAATAACAAGGGGCATGATGAGTTGATCCGGTTACGGTATGAGGAACATAAAGAAGTTGATGAAATCCTTCCAATACTCTTTATTGAACGGACAACATACTACCAATGGGAAAAAGAAATAATTTGGAACATAGCGCTTTTGGCGGCATATAACAGGCTGCTAAAGCTGAATTGGGGGGAGGCCGGTACCGGATGAAAAAAGAAGAATCATATATCTGCCCGGTTTGTAACGTTGAATGGGACTCACTCTCAGAGGCGATAAAGTGCAGGAATTCACATCCGATATTTAAGCGCACATGGTGCAGATGCGAATTTTGCGGGCAGGCATGGCGGGAGAACGCATTCGGAATCGGGGAGGCTGAAAGACTGGCAAGAAAATGCGAGCAGGAACACATTGATAAAAACGAGGTTGAAGAGGTAAGGGAAAGAAAACGCAGATTAGAAATACGATTAAAACAAATGGGGAGGCAAACAAGAAGATGAATAAAATTGACCAGTTCATAAGGGATCATACTCTTTCAATCAGGGACATCATAAACGGAAAGAAGCCGGAGAATATAGATATGACTCTGCTCAGGGAGGCAAGCAGGGATATTGATCGCATTCAGAGTGAGCGGGATGCAGCAGTGAGGGAAATTGCAGTTACATGTGGTACATGTAACTTTTACGGGTATACAGGGTGCGTATTTAATACAAAAGATTTTTGCATAAATAAAAATAAATGGGAATGGCGCGGGCCACAACCGCAGATAGAACCTATGCAGACAATCAAGCGCCCGGAGGCACAGACAGCCGAAAAGGATCTATTTAAAGAATACCCATATATGGGGTGTAATTTGGAAAAGGGG
>Ga0172371_10013765_pt1 | contig 10494 bp, 12 predicted proteins | sample Lak12m_FD_114543 | JGI IMG/M metagenome (GOLD analysis project Ga0172371, IMG submission 114543) | Freshwater microbial communities from Kabuno Bay, South-Kivu, Congo - kab_022012_12m | ecosystem: Environmental > Aquatic > Freshwater > Lake | place: Democratic Republic of the Congo: South-Kivu... | reverse complement strand
GTTACCCTGAGGGAGAGGAACCGCAGACCGGCGTCAGCCTGACGATGATCAACAACATCTTCGCTTTCAACACCGGGCCGGAGGTCGGGTCGCCGACGGGCATCTATCTGGGGCCGGGAGTGGTGCTCGCGGCGGAGAACAACAATCTCTTCCACAGCCGCGATGACGGCGAGATCGTGGCTGCATTCACCGCGCGGGGATATTATTCCCGGGACGAGATTGCCGACGGCACCTGGGCCGCGGACACCGGCAGGGGCGGGGCCGACCTGGTTGACGATCCGCTGTTTGTGGATGCGGCTAACGCCGATTTCCATCTGGCGCCGGGAAGCCAGGCGCTCGACGCCGCGTCGCCGGTTGGCGCCCCAACGACTGATATCGCCGGCTGGCAGCGGCCTCGCGGCTCCGGATTTGATATCGGCGCCTACGAGGGCGGCGGCGTCGCGCAGCCGGTCCTGGGTTGGGCCTGCGCGCGTTCATATTGGTCCAGCTACGCGGATTACGTGGCGAGGACCCTGAGCGTGGAATACTCGCTTTCCAACACCGGCCCGGGCGCGGCGCTGACCCTCGCTATCACGGATTCGGTCAGTGGCAGCGGTGTTGAAGTGCTCACTTCCCTGCCCTTGGGTCTGGGCGATCTGTCCGGAGGTCATAATCAGCAGGTCACACTGCGCTACCTCATCCCCTCAGGCGTGGCTTCCTTCACCACACTCACGCGGCTGTCGGGCACCGACTTAGACGGGGGAGAGGTCAGATATCCCTGACGTTTGATATCGCATTTTGCGAGCTCAAAGAATCGCCAGGTGACGTGTTTTCACTATTTGAGAGGTGGTCACAAATTGTGACCACCTACCTGTCGTCAGTATAGGCAACTTCCGTCCGAATGCTTTGATAGAATGGATTGAAATCACAATTTGCGACCTCAAGGTTATTCGAATCTTGAAATCACAATTTGTGATTTCAAGATTGCAATCTAGTTGGAAACAGGCGCAGTTTAGAAAGAGGAGGAAGGATGACTGGGAACAAGTCTGTGATCCCGATGGATCGAATCGAACGGCGAATCTTTAATTTTCGGCAACAAAGGGTGATGATCAGTAGCCATCTTGCCGAGCTCTATGAAGTGGAACCCCGTTCATTGGTCCAGGCCGTGAAGCGTAACATAGAACGCTTTCCTGAAGACTTCATGTTCCAGCTAACGGCCGAGGAGTTTGCAGAATTGAAATCGCAAGATTCGACTGCCAGCTGGGGTGGTGCCAGGACCCCTCCATATGCATTCACGGAGCAGGGTATTGCCATGCTTTCGGCCGTACTGAAGAGCACGCGCGCAATTCAAGTGAGTATCGAAATCATGCGCGCTTTCGTGCGCTTGCGTCATCTGATGGCAAGTCATGCAGAACTTTCCCGCAAACTCGACGCCCTCGAAAAGAAATACGACGCGCAGTTCAGCGTCGTCTTCGACGCCATCCGGCAGCTGATGGAGCCCCCAAAACCGAAGAAGAACCAGATCGGTTTCCATCGGGAAGACTCTACGGCGAAAGTGAAGAAAGCTCCCGCGAAAAAGAAACCGGCGAAAAAAGCCGCACCCGCCTGAAAGAACGATTAGATCCACTGCGAATCGCGCCGAGGATTCGGAACGAACCGTCCACCACGGGTGATATAATCGCCGCATGTCAACCATCCCCAATTCCATCGATGAGGCCCGTGTCCGCATAGAGCAGCTGGTTGAGCGCTTCAGCGCCAATATCGAGGCCTACAGGAACCCCGCCTACAACGAGACCCAGACCCGCCGCGAGTTCATCGACCCGTTCTTCAAGGCCCTAGGCTGGGACATCGATAACGAAGCCGGCTACGCCGAGGCTTACAAGGATGTAATCCACGAAGATGCCATAAAAGTAGGCGGCGCCACCAAGGCTCCCGATTACTGTTTTCGCATCGGCGGCCAGCGCAAGTTCTTCGTCGAAGCCAAGAAGCCATCGGTGGACATGAAAAACGACGCCATGCCCTACTACCAGGTGCGACGATACGCCTTCAGCGCCAAGCTACCGCTATCAATCGTCACTGACTTCGAGGAACTTGCCGTCGTCGACTGCCGCGCCAAGCCGTCGCCAAGCGACAAGGCCAGTGCCGGCCGCATCCGCTACTGGCACTATAAAGAATACCTCGACCACCTCGACGAGCTGTGGAACACCTTCTCCCCCGAGGCCATCCGCAAGGGGAGCTTCGACCGCTTCGTCGCCAGCGCCAAGACCAAGCGCGGCACCGGCGAGGTGGACAAGGAATTCCTCAAGGAGATCGAATCCTGGCGCGAGCTGCTGGCGCGCAACATCGCCCTGCGCAATCCCGGCCTGACCCAGCGTGAGCTAAACACCGCTGTACAGCTGACTATCGACCGCATCATCTTCCTTCGTATTTGCGAAGACCGCGGCATCGAAGACTATGGCGTTCTGCAGGGAACACAGAACGGCGCCAACGTCTATGCGCGGCTCTGCGAGCAGTTCCAGCGCGCCGACGAGCGCTACAACTCGGGACTGTTCCATTTCCGCGCGGAACGCGAGAATCCCAGTCACCCTGACGAAATGACGCTGGGCCTTGTGATCGACGACAAGCCCCTCAAGCAGATCCTCAAAGGACTTTATTATCCCGACAGCCCTTACGAGTTCTCGGTATTGCCCGCCGACATTCTCGGTCAGGTCTACGAACAGTTCCTGGGCAAGGTCGTCCGTCTAACTTCCGGCCATCGCGCTGTCGTCGAGGACAAGCCCGAGGTCAAGAAGGCCGGTGGCGTCTACTACACGCCCACCTATATCGTCGAGTACATCGTTAAAAACACTGTAGGCAAGCTGCTGGAAAAGAGCACGCCGACGAAGGCCGCGAAGCTGCGGATACTTGACCCCGCCTGCGGTTCCGGCTCGTTCCTGATCGGCGCGTACGACTGCCTGCTCGACTGGCACCGGGACTGGTACACGAACAACGATCGCGAAAAGTGGGCCAAGGGAAAGACGCCGCGACTGTATCAGGGGCCCGCCGGCGACTGGCGTCTTACCACATCGGAGAAGAAGCGGATACTGCTCAATAACATCTACGGCGTGGACATCGACGCCCAGGCTGTCGAAGTCACCAAGCTGTCTCTGCTTTTGAAAGTCCTGGAGGAAGAATCCCAGGAATCAATGAACGCCCAGCTCAAGTTCTTCCATGAGCGGGCATTGCCGGATTTGAGCAGAAACATCAAATGCGGAAATTCGCTAATCGGCTCGGATTTCTACGAAGGCCAGCAGATGGGACTCCTGGATGAGGAAGAAGTCCAGCGGATCAATCCGTTCGACTGGGAGGACGAGTTCCCGGAGATCATGAAAGCGGGTGGGTTTGATGCGGTGATTGGGAATCCGCCGTATGGCTTAATGACAGATGATTTATTAAAGAATCATTTTGAGAAGCATTTTCAGGCAACAGAAGGCCGAATTGATATTTATGAGTTGTTCATCGAGCATGGTTTAAGCCTGTGTAAGGAAGGTTTGCTTTTAGGGTTTATTATTCCTAGTCCGCTTCTCAGCAATCTATATGCTCGAAAACTCCGACTATTCATTCTTAAACAAAGTTCGATCGAAGAGATAACAAACTTTGGAATGAACGTATTTGCTGATCCGACCATCCACACTTGCATAATTATTCTCGTTCGTGGCGCAAAGCAGAATCATCGAATAAAAGTCAGGAAACAGATCACCGCTAATGAGCAGCTGACAGGAGAATACGATTACGAGGTGCCGCAAGAAGATTTTGCTAATACTGAAAATGCAACTTTCGACATTTTTATTGATCCCGGAACATCTCGGCTGATTAAGAAGTTACTTCTTAAGTCCCAACCGTTAGGAAACATTTACTATATAAGACAATGCATAAAAACTGGGAACGATAAGCTGTACGTCACAAAATCTGATTTTCAGCCGAGTGTTTCATGGAAACCAACCCTGCGAGGAAAATCAATATCGCGTTACACAATATCAGAGACAGATTTGTGGCTAAATTACGGACCTTGGCTCGCTCGGAATTGGAAAAATACTTCTTTTTACGAGACGCCAAAAGTAGCTATTCGCGAAACTGGAAATAGAATTACCGCCACCGCTGATTTTGAAAAACGCTATTTCTTAAGTTCACTTTACGGCGTTTATCCGAAAAAGAATGCCGAGCCACACTCATTATTATTTATTCTGGGACTGCTCAATTCTTTATTTGCGACGTTTTTTGTAAAGAAGGTTGCTTTAGATCTTACAATGGGAGCTTTCACAAAAATTCGCACGAATCAATTAGGACGCTTGCCCGTGCCAAAGCTTGATTTCTCAAATGCCACTGATAAATCTCGCCACAACCAAATAGTCGAACTGGTCGAGAGAATAATGCAGCTGAACAAGCATCTTCAGGCTGCCAATACCTCGCACGACAAAACCACTCTCGAGCGCCAGATCAGTGCCACAGACCGCCAGATCGACCGACTCGTCTATGAACTCTACGATCTCACGGAAGATGAGATCAAGATCGTCGAAGAAGGAATGTGATGTCTGAATCATTAAAGGATCTGAGGGCGTTACCGTACGACGAGTTAATCGAAAGGCATGATGATCAGGCGCAAAGCACACAAGTCGATGTGAACCACTACTTAAGCGAAATAGCTAGACGAGATCAGGAGAAAAAGACAAATAGGATGCTCTCATTTACAAGATGGATTACGATCATGACTGTTGCGATAATGATATTTACTCTTGTGAACGTCGTCTTAGCATTTATGCTGATGAGTAAGTGAAACCATGAAACCTAATATCGAAATTCCAGCAGCGGAGATCAAAGCGTTCTGCCTCCGCAACCACATCCATAAACTGGCCTTTTTCGGCTCGGTTCTCAGAAGTGATTTCAAGCCAGATAGTGACGTGGAGTATTAGTCGAGTTTGAGCCTGGGCGCATTCCCGGGTTCATCAACCTAGCGCGCATGGAGCGCGAACTATCCGAACTTATTGGCAGAAAAGTTGATCTGCGTACACCGGAGGACTTGAGTCGCTATTTCCGCGATCAGGTTGTTGCAGAGGCCGAGGTCCTGTATGCAGCTCAGCGAATTTTGGGACTCCGTTACCGAAGAATTGCCCCCTCTGATTGATGAGCTTCAACAGTTAATTGAATCCTCGAGGTTGCGCATAGCAGATACAAGCCTCAGTTGTCCTATAGTGATGTGCTTAACGCCCCCACTTAGTAAAGAAACCTTTGCTAACTTTTGAGCTAGTAAAGGAATCTTTACTTTCCGCGCTTTTGGGAATCTGATCGGTCCGGCGCCACCGCCACTCTTCCCAAATTGCCCTCTGCCTGATAACGTATACATCACTATGAAACGGAAGCGGCGTATAAATCCATCCTCGCAGCGCATGGACAGGTTGCAGTTCTATCTTGAACCATCATTGAACGATGAACTGGACCGGCTTTCGGCCGAATGCAACGTTTCCAAGGCCGAGCTGATCCGCGATGGCGTCAGGCACATCGTCAAGGAGCATCAGGCCATCGAGGACGATCCGCTCTTTGACATTGTTGGCGCTGGCGAGGCTGAGGCGAAAGACGGCTCCGCCGAGCATGACAAGTACCTTTACGGCATGCCATGAGCAAGCCTGTCTTCGTAGATACCTCGGCATGGTTCGCCCTGGAATCGCGAACGGATGCAAATCATGAACAGGCCGCCGGGATTCTTCCTTCGCTGGTCAGGTCGCGCACGCTCGTTACTTCCAATCATGTGCTGGGGGAGAGCTATACGCTGATCAGGCGGCTACTGGGGCACGCACAGGCGGTTGAATTCATCCACTCGATTACCCGAAGCCGGCGGGTCGAGGTTATGTTCACGCCCCAGGAACTGGAAAAGAGAGCGTATCAATTGCTGCAGCGGTACGACGATCAGCGCTTCAGTTTTGTAGACGCCACATCATTCACCTGGATGCGGAAGCTCCGCCTCAGGGAGGCGTTCGCCTTCGATCAGCACTTCGCCGCAGCCGGGTTCGTGGTCGTAGGGAATCTGAAGAGATAGCGGTGCCAGAATCATCAGCCGCCTGTATGCAGCGACCTGCCACCTGTTGCCAGCGTCAGCACGATCAATCCCACGCCTGCGATCAGAAACAGGACCACCAGCACCGCCACGGTAACGCCGCGTGAGAACAGCCGCGGCCGCAGGGTCACCAGGACCAGATAGAGGACCGCCCCCACCAGGCCCAGAGCCAGCATTATCGAGCCCACCGTGGCCATGACGTTCCATCCTCCTTTCCCGGTCCTGGACCGCAGCGCCGCCCCTGATGCACCTGCATCCTTCCTGTTATATTATTGTATCTGTTGATTTGCGCAATCCGGTCATCCGGCTGACTGCGCCAATCCAGGCCCGATAATCACAACCCCCGGAGGAATCAGTGTCCGGACATTCCAAATGGTCATCCATCAAGCACAAGAAGGGCGCCGCTGACGCCAAGCGCGGCCAGCTCTTTTCGAAACTCTCCCGCGCCATCACCGTGGCCGCCAAGGAGGGCGGCGGCGACCCCACCGGCAACGCCAACCTGGCCACCGCCATCCAGAAGGCCAAGGACAACTCGATGCCCAAGGACAACATCGAGCGCGCCATCGCCAAGGGCGCCGGCGGCGGCGAGGGCGAATCCTATGAAACCATCATCTACGAGGGCTACGGCCCCAACGGTGTCGCCGTCCTGGTCGAGGCCATGACTGACAACCGCAACCGCACCGCCGCCGAGGTTCGCAATATCTTCAACCGCACCAACGGCAAGCTCGGCGAGACCGGCACCGTCGCCTGGATGTTCGAGCGCAAGGGCTCCATCGTGGTCGACGCCGGCACCACCGACGAGGACACGCTCATGACCGCGGCTATCGAGGCCGGCGCCGAGGATGTATCTCAGGATGAGAACATCTACGAGATCGTCACCGATCCCGCCGACTTCATGGCTGTGCGCGGGGCGCTGGAGGAGGCCGGCATCGTCTTTACGTCCGCTGAGATTGCTATGCTTCCCAAGAACACGGTGCAGCTCGAGATGAGCGACGCCAAGAAGATGATGCGCCTGATGGACGCGCTCGAGGAGAGCGACGACGTCCAGGAAGTCCACGCCAACTTCGACATCAGCGAAGAGATTCTCGAACAATTGGCCTAGATTGACGGAAACGCCAAAACTGATCCTGGGACTCGACCCCGGCACTGCCGTCACCGGCTGGGGGGTCATCGAGAATCATCGTGACAAATCCCGCCTGGTGGCCCACGGGACCATCACCACCTCGGCCCGCGAGCCGGCACACGAGCGGCTGTCGCAGATCTATCAGGGCGTCCTCGACGTCCTCGACGAATACCAGCCCGCCGCCGCCGCCATCGAGGAACTCTTCGGCGGCGTCAACATCAAGACGGCGCTGGCGGTAGGGCAGGCGCGCGGCGTCATCGTCCTCGCCTGTGCCGAGCGGGGAGTCATCCCCACGGACTACACGCCGCTGCGCATCAAGCAGGCTGTAGTGGGCTACGGCCGCGCGAGCAAACTGCAGGTGCAGCAGATGGTGAAGGTGCTCCTGGCGCTGCCCAAGGTGCCGACCCCAGATCACGCCGCCGACGCGCTGGGGGTGGCCATCTGCCATGCGCATTCGCTCACGACAGGCAACATGATTCAGGCGGGTATCCAGATGCCAGTAAGCGATCGTCCGCCCCGGCGGCCCGGCGATCGCACGATCAACAGGGCGGCGACCAAGTGATTGCCTCGCTCTCGGGACAGATCCGCGCCAGGGACGCCGAGGGCATCGTGCTCGACGTGGCCGGCGTCGGCTATCGTGTCGCCATGCCGTCGCGCAGCCTTGACCGCCTCGACGTCTCCGGCGAGGTCTTCGTCCATACTTACCTCCATGTTCGCGAGGACGTAATGTGCCTCTACGGCTTCATGGATACCGGCGAACGCGACTTTTTCGAACTTTTGAAGGGCGTCTCCGGCGTGGGGCCGAAGGTGGCCATCAGCATCCTCTCGGCTTACGGGCCGGCGGATCTGCGCCGGGCCGTCCTTAACAAGGACATCGCGGTTTTCCAGAGCATCTCGGGAATCGGCAAGAAGACGGCCGAGCGGCTGGTGCTCGAGCTCAAGGACAAGGTCGGGGATCTGGGCGCCGCCGGCGAGGGCCCGACAGGTGAATCCGGCACCGGCGGCAACGGTTCTTACCGGCTGGCGCGCGAGGCGCTGGTGAGCCTGGGCTACAATTTCGCCGAAGCCGAGTCCGCGCTTTCCGGATCCGACCCCGGTGAAGAAGTAGAGGAACTGGTGCGCCAGGCGCTGAAAAGGATAGGCAACAGCTGATGAGCCTGCCGCTGATACTGGGCTTGCTCATCGGGCTCGCCGTGGGTGGTCCGCTTTACTATCTCTACAAGACCCACTCGGCGAAGCGGCGGCACGCCCAGCGGATACAGCAGCGCCAGCAGGTAATGGATGCAGCGAAGGAAGAGGACCTGGTACATCAGGATGAAGGACAGGAGAACCAGTCAAGTGAATGAAGAATCCCGCCTCGCGGACCCCGTGGTCCACAATGAAGACGAGGACATCGAGGTCTCGCTACGGCCGCGCCAGCTGGCCGACTTCATCGGGCAGGAGCCGCTCAAGGAGCAACTGCGCATATTCATCGAGGCTGCGCAGTCGCGCCGCGAGGCGCTCGACCACGTGCTGCTGGTGGGTCCGCCCGGACTGGGCAAGACGACGCTCGCGGGCATCATCGCCAGCGAGATGGGCGTTTCCATCCGCACCACCTCGGGTCCGGCGCTCGAGCGCAAGGCGGACATCGCCGCCATCCTCACCAACCTCGAAGAGGGCGACGTCCTCTTCATCGATGAGATCCACCGGCTGGGCCGCTCCATCGAGGAGGTCCTCTACCCTGCGATGGAGGACTACCAGCTCGACATCATCATCGGCCAGGGGCCGAGCGCGCGCACCATCCGCCTCGACGTCCCGCCGTTCACCATGGTAGGCGCCACCACGCGCACCGGTCTGATCACCACGCCGCTGCGCGACCGCTTCGGTGTCACCCACCGGCTCGACTATTACAACACTGAGGAGCTCGCGCGCATCGCCGGGCGTTCGGCGTCCATCCTGGGAGTCGAGTTCGAGGAAGAGGGGCTGCTCGAGATCGCCGGCCGCTCCCGTGGCACGCCCCGCGTTTGCAACCGCCTGCTGCGGCGCGTGCGCGATTACGCCCAGGTCAAGGCCGATGGGCGCATCACAGCGGCTCTGGCGCAGAAAGCGCTGGCACTCTTCGAGGTGGACGGCGAAGGGCTGGACAAGACCGATCGGGAGATCCTCAGGCTGATCATGGAGAAGTTTGACGGCGGTCCGGTGGGACTCAGTACCCTGGCGGTGGCTATCGGTGAGGAGCGCGACACCATCGAGGACGTTTACGAACCCTACCTGCTGCAGCGGGGGCTCCTCCAGCGGACGCCCCGCGGCCGCGTGGTCACCCGACTCGCCTACGAGCACATGGGCTCCGAGGCGCCTGATTCAGAGGCACCGGGTTCGACTGAAGCTGAACCGCTTTTCTGACTCGACGCTCCTCGCGTTCCCTAACCAGGAACCAGAACCAGAACCAGGAACCAGGAACCAGGAACTGTCTTTAACTCCAGCCCGGCTGGAAATTCGTGTCGACGATCTGCACGAACGACAATCCACGATTTAGCGGTATCGGCTTGTGTGCGGCGTCGTAGTACTGGGTGATGTCGCCACGTCCCGGCCGGGACCAGGTCCCTTCGATCACCTGTCCATCGCGGAAGATCAGCACCCTTCCCGTACCCGTGAGCTGGTACTGCATTCCATGCGAGCCGCCCGTATCCTCGACGATGTCACTGAGTGACGAGGGCACGAACTGGATGATCACGTTCTGGGGGGCCAGCTGTAGACCGGTCTGGGCGTCCTTGTGGGGCTCCTCCCCGTGGAATCGCAGCCAGCCGTTGGTGCCAGGGTCATACCGGTATCTGATGTCTGCCAGGCCCGAATAATTGATCTCGATGTTGGTGATCGCCGGCGCCGGCGTGCCATCCTTGAAAGTCAATGAAGGCAGTCGCACCGTGGCGGGAATGCCTAGTGTAGCGCCGCCCTTGCGGACGCCCGCGGTGCTGGTCATCAAGTTGTGCGGTGCGACTCGGTCGTCGGTGCGCCAGAAGGCGATATCGTGATAGCCGTTGTCGTTGATATTGGGGATGTCCGGTGTCGACTCCAGCGCGGCGGTCACGCCGTCACTGGAACCGGAGTTCGCCAGTAGAGCGCTATACTCAGGAACGAGCTCGAGGTCGATGAGACGGGCGCTCCGCACCGGGCCGATGACATCGGCCTCGTGGCAGGCGTAAACCGCCGAAAACCGGGTGACTTCGCCTTCGGCCATGGCCTCGTAGACGATATCCGCCCTGCTCAGGCCCGTCTGGTCGCGGGCCGCCGGCGCGTTGTCCACCTGCACCACGACCGGGCGTTG
>Ga0172371_10013762_pt1 | contig 10495 bp, 8 predicted proteins | sample Lak12m_FD_114543 | JGI IMG/M metagenome (GOLD analysis project Ga0172371, IMG submission 114543) | Freshwater microbial communities from Kabuno Bay, South-Kivu, Congo - kab_022012_12m | ecosystem: Environmental > Aquatic > Freshwater > Lake | place: Democratic Republic of the Congo: South-Kivu... | reverse complement strand
TGACTCCGCGCGCAAACAAAGACGGGCATACATGAATAAAGAATTCTATCATAAACTTTGGTATTAAAGAAAGTAATTTTTCTATTACCCCACCCACCCCTAAATGATACCAATATTCCTGTTTTATAATATTGAAGTAGGTTAATACAAAATCTCTGTTTTGCTGAATAGTAGGAAAATGCAAATGGTATCCTGCTTTAAAACCTGTACCATCGACCCCCTTCCCTAGCAACATTTTTAGGCGGTGATATAAAGTGCACTCGTTGGGAAGCGATATTAGAATTTTACCCCCGGGCTTCAATACTGCCTTAGTCTGCTCCATTAACTTTGCCGGATTTCTTAAATGCTCTAAAATTTCACCCATAATAACTATATCGAAAGAATTATCTCTAAAAGGCAAAGTAGCTGTTTCAAAATTAAGATGAATTATCTTTGCGCCACGGTTCGAAGCTATGGTTAATGCTATTAAATCCGCATCAACGCCTGTATAATCTATATCTTTGGCAATGCTCTTTAATGCCTCTAACATTGCGCCATCATAACAGCCGATATCTAATATCTTTATATTCTTCTCTAAATAAGGCATCAATAAGTCTTTAAAAATATCAAAACGCATCTTCACAAATCTATCTTTAGCATAATAATTTCCATAGCTATAAGAAAATTCTTTTACCATTTACAACGCATCCTCTTAATTAAAACTTAATCTTATCCAAGTATAAAACAACAACCTAGAATACCTTGAATATCTTACAATAATATATGACTAAATAACTACTAATAAACCTGCAAAACTATATTTTCTTCATCTTCATATATTGCCTTGTAATTCTCTTTGTACTGCGTGATATTAACGGGATACCACTCGGTAATGAACGGGGTAATAAGCTTCTTATGTATGACTATATACTTAACTTTATTTTCCAATAATTGTTTCTTCTGATTATCAAAATCTTTTATGTCCAAGTAATCAATAAGAGCAGTTCCAGTTTTTCTAGCAACAGCTCCTTGAGCTATAGGAAAACCATGATAAATCTGATACATCATATACAAACTTCGATTTACATAAGGACCACTTGGTAGATCTAGTATTCCAAAAATTTCTTTTTCATTGTTGATGGCTCTATAGCAATGAGGCAAATGTACTTTAGCCATTGCTTTACATACTGAATAATAATCAAAAAACAGTAATAATATAAGCAAAATTAAGAAGAAATTCTTTTTAATCTTTGTTTTATAGCTATTTAATAAAGACTTTAATCCCAACGCCACTATTACTGCTAAAAAGAGATAAACATAAACAATTATCCTTGAGGGACAACGCATATTTTTAAGAAAAGGTATATATTTAACAACCTCATACGGCAGCATTACGGGAATTATTTTTCCTAATATATGAATCGATGGCCCCATAGCGAGAATAAGAAATACGAAGAAACCACAAAAATATTTAGCTGCTTCGTTCTTAATCCTTTTGAAATTAAAGATAATTATCAAAATACTAATTATTCCTAGATAAGTTGTAGCTTCTATCGGGTTCCCGGTAAATTTCAGGTTCATGCTTTCCACTATCTTTAAGTTCCCTAGCGTATGAAAAACAGATGGCGTAAATAACGCGAACATATCAGCTGTAAATACGTCATGCCAACCGTGATTCACCTCAGGATGTTTTATGCCAAATAATATCATCTTCCACAGCCATAGAGAAAGAATTGATACTGTTATTCCAATTATTATTACCATTTTGGCTAATATATCTCGCAAAATGATTTGTTTTCTTTTATAGGCTAAATATATGTAACTAAACACCATAAAATAAATTGATAAAACAAAATAATACCAACAACAGAGAGTGTTCATTAAAAAAAACAATGCAGATAAAAATAAATATTTTTTTGAATTGTTTCTAATGAATTTTATAAAAAATAACACAAAAAAAGGGATGAATTGAATGGAGGATATATTGATATGATAAAGTGAGTGGATAAAATGCGAAGGATTGAATGCAAAGATGAAACCACCAATGAAAGCGAGATATGAATCTCTAACCAAATATTTAATCAATAAGAATGCACCGATACCAGCCAAGACAAAAGAATGCAATATTAATAAGTTATATGACATTATAGGATTCAGGAATTGTCTTAATATAATTGATAAAAAGATATTATAGAAAGAGTAGGTTTGAAATAATAATGAAGTACCCTGGGGATAAAAGATATAATTAGAAAAAGTAAGGCTTATATTATGATCTGTTATTGTTTTATTTGCCCACCACATGTTCCATAAATTCATCATATTATCACTCGGTGGACCAATAATATAGCTATCTATAAATCTAAAACAAGGATAAAAGAATAACATAGTACAAACAGTATATAACGCAAAAGCTACCAATAGATCATTTCTAATATATTTTTCTTCTTCTTTATTCTTAATGATAACCATATTAATTAATTTTAAGAAATAACCGTATAATTTGGTTAAAAGAAAGAAAAAAGCAAAAGTAAAAGGAATAAAGATAACATAAAACAAAACCGCCCTATCTGTTCTTTCAAAATAATAATCCAGTGAAAAATTGGTCTGGCCTTTATTAATTCTATTCAAAACATCAACTAATATATTTCCAACAAGTTGATGACCATAATTTAGGTACATAAACCAACCTATCACCATACCTAAAAATAAAACCAAAATAGATATAGCAACTATTTGATTTCTCTTGAACCAATCTCTAATCATGAATTTCATTTATATATATTCTTATCTTAAAAGAACTTAAGATCTAAGGGGTATATTTTTTAAATAACAATCAGCTTTTTTAAAATAAAAACATAGCGATCGCCTTAACATAAACCTATCAAAAATAACACTATCCTTAACTTTTCTTATCTTATTCTGGATAATTTCTCTTTTTTTAATAGTAGATTTTATATTGAAAAAATTCCATGAGATACCTTTTATAATTAAGATTGAATCTTTTCTTTTCTCTTTCAGCAAAAATATTAACGATAGAATAATCCAAGTTAAAATATGCAAAGGTAAGATTTTTACCAAACTGCCTATACTTAAATTTTTCAAAAGAGTCAGAATATAATTTCTACAACCGTAAAATCGAATCATATAGCTTGTGTAATATTTCTTCGATTCTTTTAATAATGTTCCGTAGGCATGCCAAACTATTGCTCTGGGCACAAATACAACCCTATACCCAGCCAACCATACCCTAAAACAAAAATCCGTCTCCTCCATGAAAATAAAGTAATCGCTATCATACATACCTAACTCCTTATACACTTGGCTTCTTATCATGGTAGCGGCTGATTTAGCGCTGAAAATATCCTCTGTCTTATTAAATTGCCCCCTATCAATACCCTGATGTGAACGTTCGTATAGAATTCCTAAGGGTGTTAAATAGTCACCGGCGTGGTCAAATCTGTTCCGTTCGACCATGTTCAGCAACTTACACTGAGCTACGGCAATTTTGGAATCGCTTTCAAAAACTTTTACCAATTCCACAAGCCACTCGCCGTCCACCTCTGTATCATTATCCAAAAAAACAATATATTCGCCCCCGGATTTCTTGAAACCGATATTTCTCGCAGCCGCGGGGCCATAGTTTTTATCATTCTCAACTATTGAAATACGCTCATCTTTAAAATTGCCCCTGACATACTCAATACTTCCGTCGCTGGAAGCATTGTCAACAAGAATTATCTCAAACTTTTCATAATTAGTCTTTAAAAGCGAAGGAAACAGAATTTTAAGAAAATCCCTGCCGTTAAAATTAACAACTATAACCGAAACTAATTTCTGCTGAAGCATTTCAGTATAATATTGCGATATAAACCATATAAAGTACCCATGATGCCTGACAACCAATTAGTATTCCTCGTTTGGAGCGCTTTATAGACCCAATAACCATTCATAAACAGCAGATATAGATAGAATCTTGTAAATTTATGCAAAGTATTCGGCTTAATATGCCTGAAATAGAAATTTATAAAATTGGCGCTGCGTTCAAAAGCATAAGTCCTAGCTCTGAATACGCCGCTCAAGCTCACTCTGTGTTCCGCAATAGCCTTGGGGTTAAAAACCAGCTTATACCCCAGTTTTCTTATCTTAAATGCCAAGTCTGGCTCGCTCCACTCGCTTGTCCCAGTATAAAGATAATCAAAACCGCCAACTTCAGCAATCAGATTTCTGCGTAAACACATATGACAAGCCTCAAGATAATCCACTTCAAATGGTTCCTTTATTTTTAGGCAATCCGGGAAATTTGATCCTATAGTGAATGTCCCTGCGTCCAAAATCCGACCCACCTCTTTTACTCTTCCCTCAAGTATAAAATCCAAATAAATCCTACCAACTAGTCTCCAAAAAATATTCCCTTTCTCAAACCTTCTAATTAACAATATGGCGTCCCTGCGCCTCCTTCTTTTCTCGCTTATAAGAGTTGGCCCGCTCACGCCGCCTATTTTCTCATCCGAAGAAAATGTCTTTAAAATTTCTTCTAACCATGTTTTTGATAGAACCAAATCATCATCGATAATACAGACAATATCGCTTTGCGCTTCTTTCCAGCAGATATTCCTTGCCTCAACCAACCCCATTCTCTTTTGCGGTACAACCTTTATGGGTAAATTAAAATTCCTGGTTAAATTATCGACCACCTCTCTATTGCCGCCATTGACAACAACAATATCAAAATCCCTATAAGACTGCCTGCTCAAAGAAACCAAGCACTTCCATAAATCCCTGGGCCTATTAAAAGTATTAATTGCTACCGTAACTGTCATATATATGTTTTACCGAGCTACGACTTCGTAAACCTCATCATCGCCAAATCTGGAAATAAGCTTAAAACCTGCGGATTTTGATAAATCAGGCGCTTCGCCTACTACATCTACGGCCCTCTTGTCGGTTCCTTCTCTATAGCGGTCAAGATGCGCTATCGCATACTTTACACCTAATTCCTTTAAAAGGACAGGAATCCCACTGTCTGTAATTTTTATTATTTTCTGGATAATATTGTAAGCCTCTGTGCCGGGGATTGCTCCGTTTACTAGCTTTTTCTGATGGATTCTCTGATAAAAAAGATAATCCATCTCAACATATGTTTCGCCTTCTGCGGACTCCCCTATAGGATATTCAACTATTAAAAAATCTCCTTTTTGTTCAGATAACCACTTATAAACAGCAGGGGGATGAGTTATATCAGTAACGCGAAACGGCGGAATATTATTAAATTCAAACAATACAAGAAAACTTATTGAAATAACCAAAGCCAATCTTTTTTTGGAGCTCTTTATCTTATCTAAGATATATTTTAAACCTACTCCGGCTAGTATGCTTACCGCAATAATAGCTAAAAGACCAAATCTTGCATAGGCTCTAAACATAGGGAATATTTTATACATAAAAAACGAAGGAAAATAAATCTTAAAAATTCCTAAATTAAGATATGGTGGCATAGAAAATATTGCTCCGCCGATAGCTATAAAACTAACAATCTTATATAAAATAACTTATTGCTGTCTTTTTGTTTATCATCTTTGAATCTGTTCTTCCAGGCGAACCAAGATAATGCCAACGGGATAATGCCTAAATACAAAGTATGCTCAATGGGCCCTCTCCCGTAGAATATGCTTCCTTCCAATGATTTTGCTAAACCCCCCAATATTGGATTTGCGCTTGATGGTACAATATAGCTTAAAATCCTTGCTGATTGAGTAAAGAGATAGTGGAAAGGCCTAATCTTAAGATCGGCTGTGGCGGCAGACAATTGAGGAGCGACAAAAATAGATTGAACAATTTTCCAAACAAAAGAAAAATTTATTAACAATCCCAAAAGACCTACGGAAATAAATTTTAAAAGAAACCTGGCGCATAGATTTGCCTCTATCAAAAAATTCTTAACATTTCTCGAAGAATCTAATAAATTCCTTCTGAAATTATCTATAAATATAAAAATGAAGAAAAATAACGTTAATACTGCCATAATATAAGCATAATTAAACTCAAGATGAACCACTAATGTAGAGGCTAAAATAAAAATCAGGATGTCCTTCCAATTAAATGTTTTATATAACCTGAGGAGCGAAAATAAATAAAAGGCCGGCCATTGAATCTGAGCCAAAGAAAAATGCTCCCAAGTTCTTTGAAAATGATAAGGACAGAAACCAAAAATAATCCCTGAAACAAACGAAACCAACCTATCCTTTGTTATGGAATAGGTAATGAGATATATAAAAACACTGGCTAATATGAAGGATAATAGTAAAACCAAGTTAAAAGCAAATATTTCATTAGTAATAATGGGCAGCCATCTTATAATTAACGACCAAAATAAACCCTCCGGGAAATAGCTTACATCATTACCATAAGGCGCAGCGACAACAGAATGAAATGTATAATCTAAGCCATTCTTAAATGCATAATTTGACCACCACAACTGCCAAATAGTGCCTCTGCTATCTGTTCCGTATAGCGGGCCGTAGACAGCAGTATCCATATTGCAGCAAATAGGAAAAGTAAATAAGAGCGTAATTAAAACAAATATGGAAAAATAAATTATATGCCTCTTCATAAAATTATCCAATTAATCATAAAGCATCGCATGTGTATTGCTTTTCAAAAAACTATTGATAAATATTTTGCAACCGGTCATCAAAAACCTTACAGCACAATAGAAATCTTCTAAAGACCTTATTTTGCGGATAAGCCTTAATGTAAACATAAAAGATAAACCGCGATGAATTATAAAATTGCGGTAAGCCTGCATTTGTATTTTTCTCAGCTGCTCCTTTTTAAAAAATTTAGTATCTACCCCCTCTTCGCTCAAAGCCCTCTCCATTTCTTCAAAGCGGTCTTCATCTAATACTTCTGAATCAAAAATAGAATCAAAATCCAGCAATCCTTCTTTCTTAAAATACGGATAAACATCCGACGTCATATCAGGACATAAAAGATAAAAAGTAGCGAAATCAGTTCCAGAACTTTTAGCAAAGTTAACCGTGTCTTTTATGGCGGATTCTGTTTCGCAAGGAAAGCCTATTATGTTGGTACATATCGTCCACATGCCTATTTTATTTGCATAATTAATTAACTCACGCGCCTGCTCTAAATTATACGGCTTGCCAATAAATCTTCTAGTATCCAAATTACCTGATTCTATACCAAAGGTTACACGATAACATCCAGCATCTTTCATCTTCTTGATAATATCTTTATCTAGCGTCCAATGGGCAATACCGTTTGGAGTAGTCCATTTTATATCAAGATTTCTCTTTATTATCTCATCGCATATTTTTATCCATCTTTTTTTATCTACGCTTGCCGAATCATCCATTATGGCAAACTCTCTTATGCCGTACTTTTTATTTAAAGATTCTATCTCATCCACAAAACGCTCTGCGCTTTTACCACGCCATGTCCTACCCCATACATTCTTTACAGTGCAAAAAACACATTGGCCAGGGCACCCCCTGCTAGAAATCACGTCAAAAGACGGATACCTCATTAAAAACGGAGAAACTTTAGTATCATCAAGGTATCTTTCGATATCAATAAAAGAATAATCAAGGGCTGGCAATATATCTAAATTGGAGATTAGCTCCCTTTTCTCAGTGGCGACATTGTTTCCGTCTTTTCTAAAAGATATTCCATTGATCTCTTCTAATGTATTCTTCCCAGAGAGAATCTGTTTGCACAGTTCATAAAACGTTACCTCTCCTTCACCTAAGACAACAAAATCTATACTTTTTTCTTTCAAGACAAGATTTACATATGAAGTAGCGTGGTTGCCTCCAACGACAACTTTTATATTGCTATCTATCTCTTTAATAAGCCTCGATATATATAGAACATCCAGATAGTGCCTGGAAAACATACACCCTATTCCCACAATCTTAGGTTTTTGTTTCTTCACTAAATCTACTATTGATTTATCGCTTATCCCGTATCTGATTCTGCCTCTGTCTTCTATGGGCTTGTCAAACCTGTGTATGCCTAAATCTAATATCTTACTGGGTATCCCTTTTGACTTAAGATAGTTAGCCAGACACAAAAGATTTAGTGGGAGAATAGATAAATAGACATTAGGGTTATCTTTTGTAGCAGTAAAAAACTGATTTATAAAGACTACTTCCGCCATTAAGAATCTCGCCCTTTAAAAACCATTAAATTATCGCAATACCAGCTAAGAATCCCTGCTTTCCTCATGCTGCTTTTAACTTCTTCTGTTGTCTTTGCATCATAGGAATAATTCATACGCTTAAAGATATTAATCCAAAATTCATGGGGCTGTTCATTTATATGGAAGTGGCCGCCCTGACCAGGCGTAGCAGCCGTAAAAACAACTGTATCGCTTAAATCGGTAAGGTTCTCCACGAGCCCGGCGGAAAATTTATTTTCTATATGTTCTGCCACTTCCAGGCATAACGCCAAATCATACCTCTCTTTGGCTTCGATTCTATTTCTTAAATCAAACAATTTAATATATTTTCTATCTATTAAGGCTTTACCGATGGCAGAGCGGCTGCCTTCATAACCCTGCACGACAATACCTTTCTTCTGAAATTCGTTAAGAAACTCCGCATTGCCGCAGCCTAAATCGACAACCGAACCAGGATGAAAATAATCCATTAAAACACCAACCAATTGAGCGGCTATGGGCGTATTCCACTCTAAATTCTTTTCAAAAAACTTATCATTATAAATTATATCCTTATGGTTACCCCTGGCTTTAAGAATATGATATTTAGCCTTCTGGTAGAAAACTTTGGCTTTCTTAAGGATTTTATACAAAAATGGCAGGTATTGAGATATAAACTCTTCGATATAATGCAATTGTCTATCAAATATGCTCATATTAAACTAATAAGGTTCACCCTTAACATATCTTCTGGCTATATCTAAATAATAACTTAAAGGTTTTTTCTGTTGTATTATAGCGAATAAATCCCTATCCTTTACTCTCCTAATCTTATTCTGCACTAAATTTCTCTTACTCATAATATTCCTACAATCTACTACTACGCTAAAAAGGGCCTTAATGATAAAAAATGCATCGCTGAATTTCCCTCTCAGGCAAAACAATAATGACAAGATTAAAAAACTAGGCACTTGGAAAAACAGCATTTTAACAAGCCTTAAGAAACTGGCATTTTTCAGAGCCGTAATTAAATAATTCCTGCAGCCATAATACCTGATCACATAATTTGAATAGTATTTCTTCTCATCCTTAAGCGGGGTTGAATAGGCATGCCAAACTACCGACTTCGGAGCAAAAACAACCCTATAGCCAGCGAGCCACGCACGCCAGCAAAAATCAGTCTCCTCTAAATACATAAAGTATGAATCATCGTACATACCTAATTCTTTAAAAACTGCGCTATTTATCATCGTGGCTGCGCCTTTAGCGTTAAAAATATCTTCTACCCTATCAAACTGCCCGATATCCTTAGCGCCGTTGGAACGCTCCACCAAAAAACCAAATGGAGTAAGGAAATCCCCTGCGTGGTCAAACCTATTTCTTTCTGCCATGCTGAGCAGCTTTGCCTGAGCCGCTGCTATTCTGTTATCTTTTGAGAAAACTTCTAAAAAACCTTCAATCCAATTTTTATCGACAACCGCATCATTATCCAGAAAAATTATGTAATCGCCTCTGGAATGCTTAAAGCCGATATTCCTGCCGCCAGGAACTCCGTAATTTTTATTTTCACTAATAATCTTAACCTTATCAATAGGATAATTATCTTTTAAAAATACCACGCTGCCGTCGGTAGAATCATTATCTACTACGATAATCTCGAAATTCTGGTATGTAGAAACCAATACGGAATCAAGGCAGGGTTTCAGAAATTCTTTGCCGTTATGATTAAGTATAATTATAGAAACCAGCGGTTGGGAATTCTTGTCCGAGTATTTTTCCACGCCTAAAAAGATTTAATAGCCTGCGCAACTGCCTTAATTTCTTTATCTTTTAAGCCACTGCCCGAGGGCAAATATAAACCAGTGGATGCCAAGGCATCTGTGTTGGGATATTTTTCGCCATGAAATAACCCCATCTTTCTAAACACCGGCTGCTTATGCATACCCATAAAAAAATCACGGGTTTCAATGCCTTTTGCCTTTAGGTAATTCATAAGGCTTTTCTTTTTATTGCACATTTCCCCTTTTAAGGTTATGCCATACATCCAGTAGACATTTTTAGCATAGGACTTCTCAACGGGAATATTTATCCAATCAACGCCCTTTAACAACCTGTTATAGAGATGGGCGTGTTTTCTCCTTAGGTTAATAAATTTATCTATGTTCTCCAGCTGCGCAAGGCCTATGGCTGCCTGGATATTTGTCATACGATAATTAAATCCTATCTCATGGTGAATAAACCTTCTTTTAGTAAAAGAAAGATTTTTAAGCAATCTCAGCCTTGCGGCTATCTTTTTATTATTAGTTAAAACCATGCCGCCTTCGCCTGTTGTAATGATTT
>Ga0172371_10013760_pt1 | contig 10496 bp, 5 predicted proteins | sample Lak12m_FD_114543 | JGI IMG/M metagenome (GOLD analysis project Ga0172371, IMG submission 114543) | Freshwater microbial communities from Kabuno Bay, South-Kivu, Congo - kab_022012_12m | ecosystem: Environmental > Aquatic > Freshwater > Lake | place: Democratic Republic of the Congo: South-Kivu... | reverse complement strand
TGCTCGCGTCGTCCCCCGGGGAGGGAGCCGTTGGTCCTTATTTCCATGAGCCTTGTTCGAATTTCTCAGAGCCAGGGGTTTCAGAATCAGGAAGTTCATCCAGCGGCGTCATGCGCATTTTGACCGACCAGTTGCGATATGAGGACGGGATATGCGGAAGGGGATGAGTCTCAGATATTTATCAATATAAGCTTGACAGGTACTAGGATTTTTAATACGTTTCCTCCCGCGCCGGAGGAGGAGAGGGATCGCTGGTCCCTTGGAAGAGGCGTTGGGAGAGATTTTCATGAATGGTTTGTTGCCGTTGTTCACACCCTTGATATGAGGCGATGACGGGGGGCCCGTGCGGTTCCCGGTAGCGTGTCGTCCTGCCTTCTCTTGCTGCTGATTCCTTAGCCTTCTGGTGCTCGTGCCGCGGAGATGCCGGCATGACGCAAACAGGAGGTTTTTTTGCCCAATCCTTATTCAGTTTCCAATTCAGTTGCCGTCCTCTGGAAATTCAGAAACGCACCCCGCGGTTCTGTTCGTTTTCCTGCGGCGTCGGTGATGTGTGGGCAATGGCAGCTCAAGGCTTCGGGAAGGTGGGGATTGGCAGCTGTTCGCCTGCAAAATGGGGGCGAAGAATATGAATGAAATGCGGGAGACGCCCGCCGCCGCTCCAGAAGGATCCCGATATAGATGCGCGCTGGCGCCTTCCTTGCGGACAAACCAGTCGGCCGATTTCATCGAATTGAAAAATATCAAAAAGTCCTTCGGAACGAATCCGGTACTGCGGGATGTCTCGTTGTTCATCGGGAAGGGGGACTTCGTGACCTTTTTGGGGCCATCCGGCTGCGGGAAGACAACCTTGCTCCGCTGTTTGGCCGGCCTGGAAACGGTCGATCGCGGTTCGATTTTCCTGGACGGTGCAGACATTACCTACACCCCGGCGAACAGGCGGGGTATCAATATGATCTTCCAGCAATACTGCCTCTTTCCGACGATGAACGTGTTTGCGAATGTCTCTTTCGGCCTTCGCATGCAAGCGCAGTCCCAAAGCGACGTGAAGAAGACTGTCGGGCAGGCCTTGGCCATGGTGGACCTTACCGGTCATGAAAAAAAGTATCCCTATCAGCTGTCCGGTGGGGAGCAGCAGCGAGCAGCCCTGGCCCGTTGTCTTGTCATGAATCCCAAGGTGCTGCTGCTGGACGAGCCGTTTAGCGCCATAGACGCCAAACTGAGGAAGGAGCTCCAACTGTATCTAAAGCAGATTCACAAGGAGCTGCATATGACATCGGTGTTCGTTACCCATGACCAGGAAGAGGCCATGCGGATCTCCGAAACTATCCATCTGTTCAATAAAGGGGTTCTGGAGCAATCGGGGGCCCCGCGGGAGGTGTACGCGGCCCCTAAAACCGCCTTTGTCGCCGGATTCATCGGGAGCTACAATCTGCTTCCGGGCGGGGATTTTGGGCGGATCACGGGATCCGGTTTCGGTGACGGTCGGCTTGTGGCCTTTCGTCCTGAAGCCGTCAGACTATCCTCCGCGCCCTTTGAAGCGGATACCGGTTTTCATCAGGCGCGGGGTCGGATCACCGACAGCATCCCGCAGGGCAACGTGATACGCTATGTCGTCGGAGTGGACGGGGTAGCCGTCAACGCCGATGTCATGTTCGATCCCTGCCTGAAATGGTCGAAAGGGCAGGATGTCTTTCTCCGGATCGGCCGGGAGGATGTTCTGGCATACCAGCAATGAACAGGGAGGCATGCATGGATAGGGTTTCGGCAGCGGAAAAGCTGAAGGGGCTGCTGGCATTGGGCCGGAAGGCGGTGGGCGTCAAATTGGTCAAGGAGCATCAGTACGAATCCTTTGCGGCGCGAGGTCTGACCAAACCTCTGCACTACTGCGTGGCGGTGAAATGCGCCATGGCCGGTCACTGCCTCAAGATGGCCAGAGACACTTCGGGGTGCCCCGGGGGTGACCGCGCCCTGGGGTTTATCGCTCCGCCGGCGCAATTTTACAGCGGAGTCCATGGTCGCAACCTGGGACTGTACAAAAACGAGCAGATCGCCTCAGCGGTGGCGTGTTCCGTCCCCCTCATGCCCCCCGATACATACGGCATTGTTGTAAAGCCGCTGGACCGGTTCGAAAGCGATCCCGATGTGGTTCTGATTGCCGCCGAATCCAGCGCCATCATGCGCGTGCTCCAGGGATACACTTACACCTATGGCTTGCCCGAGGGGATGCGGATGTCGGGGAATCAGGCTGTATGCGTGGAATGCACGGTTACACCGATGAAGACGGGCAGTGTCAACGTCTCCATGATGTGTTCCGGAACAAGACACGCCGCCCATTGGAAGGATACAGAATCCATGATCGGCATCTCTTTTAACAGGCTGTACGGAACGATCGAGGGGATCGAGGAGACGGTCAACGCCGTGGAAGCGGACGGGCGAAAAAAACAGATTGAGGCCGCGCTCCGGGAGAACAAGTTGCTGGATATTGAGGTCGAATATGGCAGGACATACTATGCTCGGGAAAAATAACTTGGAGCGCATGGCGCTGGCCGTTCGGATCGCGATCATCGCCGCTGCGGCTATCCTTTGGGAAATGCTTGCCCGGAACAATACGCGGGTCGCCTTCTATACAAGCTTTCCAACGGAAATCGCGCGCGAGCTGCTCTATTTTGCAACGAGCGGGGGGCTTTTCCGGCATGTGGGCATTACGCTTGCTGAATCCTATCTGGGACTCTTCTATGGTTCTCTGGCCGGGATTTCTCTGGGCATTCTTTGTGGGCAGTTCTCGACATTTGGCAAGATATTCGCACCCATCGTGTCGGCCCTTCAGGGAATCCCGCAGTTGACCCTTGCCCCGCTCTACATTCTCTGGTTCGGCATCGGTCTGCAATCGAAAGTGATCCTCTCCGCCCTGATGGTGTTTTTTAACGTCTTCATCTCTACGTACGGCGGCATAAGGAATACCGACCAGAAGCTGATAGAAGCAGCGACACTGCTGGGGGCGAGCAAAGGGCGGATCCTGTGGCACATTGTCCTGCCGGCGAGTATGCCCTGGATCCTCGCTGGAATCAGGATTGGAGTGAGTGTTTGCATGGTGGGGGCCATCATCGGCGAGTACATTGGTTCCTCCGGCGGGTTGGGCTGGATGGTCTCCTACGCGTCTTCATTTTTTCAGATCAAACGGGCCATGGCCTGCATCGCAGTTCTTCTGGTCATCGGCCTGGTGGTGAACGCCGTTCTCGATAGTGTGGAGCGATACTTGCTGCGATGGCGGGCCGCAACCAACCTGGGGATGCGCATGGGCAGGTCCGCGGCGAGCAATCTGTAGTGACCGGGAGCATGCCCTGTCTTGTCGATATGGCAGTATAAACAATTCAATTGGAGGAAAAAGATGAACAAACGCTTTATCAGCTTACTGCTGGGCTTCCTTTTTGCCGCGGGCCTTCTTGCCGGTTGCTCTGAAAAAAAGGAATCGGCAAAAGGGGAAAAAGAAATGACCAAGATTCGGATCTCCGCGATTACGGGTATTAGCTGGGCTCCCCTGTTCGTCGCCGATTCGGAAGGATTCTTTGCAAAGGAGGGAATCGCCGTTGAATTCATCACTCCCGGAGGTCCCAAGGGTTTTCAGGCCATGCAGGCTGGGAAATGTGAATTCGCCATGCTGTCCCAGGAGCCCCTGCTGATCGCCCAGGAAAAGGGGATGCAGTCCACGATCATCGCGACCATGCTGAAAAGCAGGGTCTATGGCATCCTTGCCTCGCCAGAGATCAAGAAGGTGGCAGACCTGAAAGGCAAGGCCATCTATGGGGGCGATCCGGGCTCTGCTCCTTATACCTTCACCTCTGCCATCCTCCGGGAAGCCGGACTGGATCCGGGGAAAGACGTATCCTTCCTGCAGATGAACGCCGATGCCGCAATCATGGCCCTCGGCAAGGGGGAGATCAAGGCAGCCTTCATCAACATGTTCAAGATGCCGGAGCTGAAGGGCATGAAGGTGAACGTTCTTGTGGATGCGACAAAGGAAGCGGACCGCCTGAAATATCTCGGGAACGATGAGTTCCCGGCGGAGATGCTCTGTACGACGGCGAAATATGCGAAAGAAAATCCGGAGAACTGCCAGAAGGTAATCAACGCGGTGATGAAGGCGCAGGAGTGGATTCAGAAGCATACAGACGCCGAGGTGGCAGAATCCCTTTCCCGGATATTCACTGCCCTCGACAGGGAAACGCTTGCGAAAGAGGTCGCCATCATGAGGAATGTGTTCAAACCCGATTGCTTCATCTCGGAGGGAGGCCAGGCGGCAGTCGTGAAGATGGGGATGGACAGCGGGCTCATCGGCAGGGCGATTCCCTATGCCGAGATTGTCGATATGTCTTTTGTGAAGAAGTTTGGGAAGTAGTTCCGACGAGGGCGAAGGCGAGAAGCTGGTAAGGGGAATAGGTGAGGACCTCCGTCGCCCGTCCGGCCACATCGGGTCGTGCGCCTCACTGCACTGGGCGACCAGATCCTGATTCGGCAGGCGTGGACGAACCTCTCGGACAACGCCATTAAATTTTCTTGCAAAAAGAAGCGCGCTGTGATCGAAATAAACGTAAGACAGCAGGGAATGAGGTCGTTTACCTGATCAGGGACAGCGGCGCCGGTTTCGATATTAAGTACGCGGACAAGCTCTTCGGGATGTTTCAGAGCTTGCACTGCACTTGGGAATCCGCGGGTACGGGTGTGAGCCTGGTCATTGTCCATTGCATCATCCTTTGCCACGGCGGCCAGATTTGGGCGGAGTGTGAAACAGTCAGGGGAGCGACGTTACATTTCACCATAGGGAAGATCGTCCCGGACGTTTTTCCTGAAACTGAGTCGGGGGGAGAAAAAAATGACCGCACTCAAGCAGATGGTTATGCCGGTTACGGGGATGACGTGCAGCAACTGCGCTTCCGCCGTCGAACGAAATGTCCGCGCCCTGCCAGGCGTCCAGGAGGCTCATGTCGATTTTGTTGGGGAAAAGCTGAAAGTCGTCTTTGATTCTACCCAACTCCACGAGAGGGCGATCATCGAATGTGTCCGGCGGAGCGGCTACGACGTGGCGATCGGCAAGACCGAGTTGCCTCTCGGTGCGGAAAAACAATGGATTAAGAAAATGATCCTGTCGGCGCTGGCCCTGACGGGCATCGTTCTGGTGATTGTTCTCGCCCGGACTTGGGGGCATGCACTGCGGATGCCTGCCGTGGATTCCCGGACCGGCTACACCATGGTCCTGATGTTCGGCTTCATGACCGGCCTGCACTGCGTGGGCATGTGCGGCAGCTTTATCGTCGGCTACACCGCCCTGGATGCGGAGCAAGGTCGCTCCCCCTATCGCTCGCATCTGCTGTACGGCGTGGGCAAACTCATCTCCTACGCCCTGTTAGGTGCCCTGTTCGGCTTGGTCGGCTCATTTTTCCGGATCACCCCCCTGCTCAGCGGCATCAGCATCAGCCTGGCGGGCGCTTTTTTGATTCTCTTCGGCCTCGGCATGCTCGACCTTTTCTCATTCAAAACGATTCATCTCCGGCAGCCTGCATCCCCGGCAACGACCGGAGGCAAGAGCCGGGAGGTTTCACGTGGTCCTTTCTTCCTCGGTCTTTTTTCCGGATTATTGATCGGCTGCGGGCCGTTGCAGGTCATGTACGTCGCAGCTGCCGGCGTGGGAAACGCCATCGGGGGGGCAGTCATGCTGGCTTTTTTCGCCGCGGGAACTTTGCCTGCCCTGCTTGGGTTCGGCTTGTTGACACGGATGCTCTCCGGTGCCATGACCCGCCGCTTTCTGCATGCCTCGGGTCTGATCCTGATGGTCTTGGGGATGATGATGCTCAATCGTGGATTGGCGAGGGTTTTTGCGTAGCCCTTTTCCTAAGGCAGGATCGGTCTGTGAAAGGATGGAAATGATCGTGCCGGACGTTTTTTCAGAGACAGAAACGGAGAGATGGAAAAATGACTGCCACCAAGCAGATGATTTTGCCGGTCACGGGGATGGCATGCAGCAATTGCGCCTCGTCCGTCGAACGAAATGTCCGCGCCCTGCCCGGGCTCCAGGAGGCTCATGTCGATTTTGCCGGGGAGAAACTGAAGGTCGTCTTTGATCCTGACCAGCTCAACGAAAAGACCATCATCGATTGCGTCCGGAGGATTGGCTACGACGTGGCGATTGGCAAGATCGAATTGCCCCTCACGGGCCTTCAGGATCATACCGACGCCCTCGCGTTGGAGAAAGCGCTTCTCCGGCAGGAGGGCGTCCTTGCCGCAACGGTAAGCTACGGTTCGGAACGGGTTGTTCTGGAGTATATCCCAGGGATGACGGGTATCGCGGAACTGGCGGGCGTGATCCGACGGGCGGGCTTTGATATCGTTCAAGCGGGCGAGGCCGAGGCGCTAGAGGACGTGGAAGCGAAGGTGCGGGATGCCGAGCTGAGGGAACAGAAGAATTTGCTGATCCTGGGACTGATTTTTACGGTGCCGCTTATCGTCTACAGCATGGCGCGCGATTTTGGCCTTCCGGGATTCGCGCACGACCGGTTCGCCATGCTGCTGGCCGCAACCATTGTCCAGTTTGTCGTGGGCTGGCACTTCTACATCGGCGCCTACAAAAGTCTGCGTTTCGGCAGCGCCAACATGGATGTCCTGATCGTGATGGGTTCGTCGGTGGCCTATTTTTCAAGCCTTCTGGCAACCATCGGCGTTGTGGAGAGCCCCTATGTCTATTTCGAAACCGGTGCCGCCATCATCACGCTCATCCGGCTTGGCAAGTATCTCGAAGCGCGGGCCAAGGGCAGAACCACCGAAGCGCTCAAGGCCCTAATGGGATTGCACGCCAAGACCGCCTCGGTGGTTCGCAACGGCGAGGAGATGGAGATCGATATCGAACAGGTCGTTGTGGGGGATGCCCTTGTCGTTCGCCCCGGGGGAAAAGTGCCGGTTGACGGCATCATCCGGGAGGGCCGCTCGGCCTTTGACGAGTCGATGATCACCGGCGAGTCGCTGCCGGTCAGTAAGGGTCCCGGCGACGAGGTGATCGGCGCGACGATCAACCGGGAGGGGCTGATCCGATTCGAAGCGACAAAGACCGGAAAGAACACCACGCTGGCCCAGATCGTGCGCATGGTCCAGGAGGCGCAGGCCAGCAAGGCGCCCATCCAGAAGCTGACGGACGAGATCGGCAAGTACTTCGTGCCCGTGATCATCGGCCTTGCGCTTTTCACCTTGTTCGCCTGGCTCTTCGTCGCCCGAATCGACTGGGCCGGGGCGATGATCAATGCCGTGGCCGTGCTCGTGATCGCCTGCCCCTGCGCGATCGGCCTGGCCACCCCAACGGCGATCATCGTGGGCACGTCCAAAGGCGCTCAAAACGGTATCCTCTTCAAAAACAGCGAAGTATTGGAGCGGGCGGGCCGGGTGAACGTCGTCGTCCTGGACAAGACCGGCACGATCACCCGGGGGGAGCCGATGGTTACGGACATCATATCCGCGGATCAACATTCCAGGGATGGGGTGCTTCGACTGGCCGCCAGCGCCGAGCGCGGCTCGGAACATCCCCTGGGTCGCTCCATGGTCAAGGCCGCACAGGATAGAGGGCTTGATCTCCTCGATCCGGAAGCGTTTCAGGCCTTCGGCGGCTTCGGCATCCGGGCTGCCCTGGAGAAGCAGGTCGTCACCATTGGCAATCCGCGGATGATGGAGAAGGAGGGGATTTCCCTGGAGCCGGTTCACAAAGAGATCCTGCGGCTCCAAGAAGAGGGAAAGACGGTGATGGTGGTCGCCCTGAAGTCCTTTCAAGACCCGGCACCGGCCCGGGTGATCGGGATCGTCGCCGTTGCCGATACGGTGAAGCCCGGGGCTAAAGAGGCCGTCTCCGAACTGCGCCAAATGGGTCTCGACCTGGTCATGATCACGGGGGACAACCGGTGCACGGCCGAGGCGATTGCCGCGCAGGTCGGCATCGATCGGGTTTTCTCGGAGGTCATGCCCGGGGAGAAGGCTGAGGCGATTCGCCGGCTGCAAGCCTCTACAGAGCTGGGCAACTTTGCCCATCCAATCGTCGCGATGGTGGGCGACGGCATCAACGATGCGCCGGCCTTGGCGCAAGCCGATGTGGGGATCGCCATCGGCACTGGAACCGATGTCGCCATGGCGGCAGCGGGGATTACGCTGATCAGTGGCGATCTTTCCGGGGTGGGACGCGCCATCTCCCTGTCGCGGGGCACTTCACAGACCATCGTGCAGAATCTGATTTGGGCCTTGCTCTACAATGTGGCCCTGATTCCCATTGCCGCCTTTGGTCTGCTGGCCCCGATGTTCGCGGCAGGGGCCATGGCGTTCAGTTCCATCTTTGTGGTGACCAACAGCCTGCGGTTGCGGGCCTATCAAGTAGAGACCTTTACCCCGCCGAAAACGCTATGGCGCCAATGCATGGAACTGGTTCCGCGGATCATTGTCCCGGCGCTATCCTTGGCGGCCCTCATTATCGTACCCTTCCTGGCGATGTCTGCCGAGGAGATGGAAATCCGCGGCGCCCTTGCCGGCAACATGACGCCCCTCCTGATGATGGTGATGGCCATCTCGAACGGCCTGATTGCCGTCTCCTATGCTTCCATTCCGATCTTCCTGATCGTGATTATCCGGAAACGCAGGGATATTCCTTTTACCTGGGTCTTCCTCCTGTTTGGGCTGTTTATTCTGGCCTGCGGCACGACCCACGTCGTGCACATCATCGGCCTCTGGTGGCAGGTGGATTGGTGGCAGGCCGCGGTGGACGCCCTCTGCGCCGCGATTTCCGTTGCCACCGCCATCGTTATCTGGCCGATCTTGCCCAAGGTGCTGGCCATTCCCAGTCCCGAGCAGTTGAGGAGGGTGAATCACGAACTGCGGCAGGAGAGTGACAAACTGGTCTGCGCGCAGGACGAATTGCAGAGGGTTTACGATGAGGTGGAAAAGCGTGTAATAGAACGGACTGCCGATCTGATGATCGCCAACAAATCGCTGCAGGCTGAAATAAACGAGCGTATGAGGACCGAAGAAAAACTGGAAGAAAGCTACGCCCATCTCCGTGTTTCGGAAGAGAAGCTACGCGAAACGAATGATTACCTGGAGAAGCTCTTCAACCATGCCAACGCGCCGATCATCGTTTGGGATCCTTTGATGAAGATTACCCGTTTTAACAGGGCCTTTGAAGCTTTGAGCGGCTACGATGCCGCAGAGGTGATCGGTCGAGACGTGACCGTGCTCTTTCCGAAAGATGAAATCGAATCATCTTTGGCGTTGATCAACAAGACCGCTGGGGGCGTCCTGTGGGAGACGGTCGAAATTGGAATTTTGAGAAAGGATGGAGGCATCAGGGTCGTTCTCTGGAATTCCGCCAACATTTTCGATAAGAACTGCCATACAATCATGGCGACCATCGCCCAGGGCAACGACATCACCGAACGTAAGAAGGCTGAGCAATCGCTCCATGAGAGCGAGAAGATGTTCAGGGCCATGGCGGAGACGATCCCCGTGGCAATATACCTTTCGGTTGGAATAGAACAGAGATGCGAGTACCTCAACCCCACGTTCGTCAAATTGTTTGGTTACACCCGGGAGGATATCCCTTCGGCCGAACAGTGGTGGCCGCTGGCCTATCCCAATGAAGAATACCGAAGGAAAATCGCGGAAGAATGGACAACAAGGGTCCGGCGGGCGCTCGAGATCCAAGCCCCTATCGAACCCATGGAAACGGTGGTTCGCTGCAAGGATGGCTCTAATAAGGTTATCTTCTGGGAGTTTATTACCCTGGGGGAGATAAACTATTCTCTGGGCCTCGATCTGACCGAGCGCAAAGAGGCCGAGGCGGAGATCCGCAGTCTGAATGCCGAACTGGAGCAGCGGGTGGCGGATCGCACGTCCCAGTTGGAGACCGCCAACAATGAGCTGGAGGCCTTCACCTATTCCGTATCCCACGATCTGCGGGCGCCGCTTAGGAGCATTGACGGGTTCAGCCAGGCAATCCTTGAGGACTGCGGGGAACAACTGGACCGGGAGGGGCGGGAATATCTGGAGCGGGTCCGGCAGGCGACGCAGCGGATGGGGCGTTTGATCGACGATCTTCTGAAGCTCTCGCGGTTGGGCAAGATCGATCTCCGCCGCATGCAGGTCGATCTGACGGCCATTGTAAAAAAAATCCTGAAAAATCTGCGCGAATCCGATCCGGGGCGGGTAGTGGAGGTGGTACTCCAGGAAGGGATTCTGGTCGAGGGGGATCCGGGACTGCTTGAGGTGGTCTTGGAGAATCTGCTCGGAAACGCCTGGAAATTCACCGCGAAGACCCCCCATCCCCGAATCGAGTTCGGCTGGGCGGAAGGAAAAGAGCAACAGACCTGCTTCATCCGCGACAACGGCGGCGGCTTTGACATGGCCTATGCCGGGAAGCTGTTCGGCGCCTTCCAGCGCCTCCATACGCAGGAGGAGTTCCCGGGGACCGGGATTGGGCT
>Ga0172371_10013759_pt1 | contig 10497 bp, 9 predicted proteins | sample Lak12m_FD_114543 | JGI IMG/M metagenome (GOLD analysis project Ga0172371, IMG submission 114543) | Freshwater microbial communities from Kabuno Bay, South-Kivu, Congo - kab_022012_12m | ecosystem: Environmental > Aquatic > Freshwater > Lake | place: Democratic Republic of the Congo: South-Kivu... | reverse complement strand
TGTTTAGATGAAGGTAAGTATACTCAGGCGGTTAAAGATGATTTGCTGTTGGCTCAAGAAGTGGATGCGGGAGGGACGCCGACTTTTTACATTAATAAGGTGCAGTTGGTGGGTGCTAGAAATTATGAGTCGTTTGAGGCAGTGATCAACGGAGGAGTAGTGGATGATGGAGAGGCTCCAGTGGTGGTAGATGATACCATGTGGAAAGAAATGCTTGATAAGGCGACGGTTAGTAAGGGAGAGGCGGAAGCACCAATAACTATGGTGGAGTTTACTGATTATCAGTGTCCTTATTGTGCTGAGTATGCAGGTTTTGATGTGATTCCTAACCGACCGATTGACCAGCAGAAAACTTATGAGCAGATAATAAAGAATTTCGTGGATACGGGCAAAATGAGATATCTACTTATAGATTTGCCTTTGCATGGAGAGAAGGCAATGAAGGCAGCTGAGGCTGCCAGATGTGCCGGAGACCAGGATAAGTATTGGCAGATGCATGATAAACTATTTGAAACGCAGGCTGAGTGGAGTGAAGCGGAAGTATAGTTATCTTGAGCTGATAGGCTATAATATGGGTATGTTTAAGAGAGTGTTGTCAGTGTTTTTAAGTTTAGTAATGTTAACCGGTTTTTTACAGCCGGTTTTTGCTGCTGAGAAAAAAACAGAATCAGTGAAGAGTGAAGTGGCCACTGAATCAGCAGAAATGGCTTCTTCGTCAGGGGCGTTGCAGATTGAGGAAGTGGTTAAAGAAGATATTACTGAAAGACAATCGCCGGTGAAGGGAAAGCTGGAGGGATATTTAGCCCAAAAGGGTCTGGAAAGCTTGCAGTGGAACAACTTTGTCCAGTGGGGCATAAGGCAGGCAGTAGACCAAGGAGTGTCAGCTAACACGATTGTGTTGGTATTATTGTTTCCTTTGGTAGCGGCAATGATTGCTGCCGGACGACATCTTTTGGGATTAACTGGTTTTGGTATTTTTGTGCCGGCGATGTTGTCGGTAGCTTTGGTGGCTACCGGTATTCGGGTAGGATTAATTTTATTTGTAATTATCTTGCTGGCGGCTACTTTATCGAGAAAAATGACTAAGCAATTAAAAATGCAGTATATGCCCAGAATGGCTCTTTTAATGTGGTTTGTGTCAATGGGGGTGTTGGCAGTACTTTTGGGAGCGGTCCATGTGAATTTGGGGGAGTTATCAGCCGTGTCGATCTTTCCGATTTTAATCCTGATGTTGTTGGCTGAAAACTTTATTGAGGCGCAGCAAGGTAAGTCTAAAAGGGAAGCTAATCAAGTAACGGTGCAGACGGTTTTAATGGCAGTGGGAGCGGCTTGGATCTTGAAGCTGGATTTGGTACAGAGATTTGTACTGTTAAATCCGGAACTATACTTATTATTGGTGGCGGTATTTGATGTTTATGTAGGTAAATATGTGGGTCTGAGGGCGATGGAATTAATTAAGTTTAAAAGCTTATTGAAAAAATAAATTTGAAAAAGGGCAGGGATTTATGGTGAAAAGATCAGACGTTTTGGGACTTAATGCCCGAAACCATTTATACCAATCAAGATACAATAGTCAGAAGGGTAAAAAGATTGCTGCTTCGAAGATATTGACAAAAAGGTTATTGCGTCAGCATGGTTTGGCAGTGCCTAAACTTTATAAAAGGTTTAATGATGAAAGAGTAGTGGAAAGGTTTGACTTTACCAAGTTAGCGGAAAGTTTTGTGGTAAAACCCAGCCAGGGTTTAGGGGGAGAAGGAATTTTGGTGGTGGAGAAAGGGGCGGAGTTTGCCGGTGAGTGGTGGACAGTGGACGGTGACAAGGTAACCATGGCTGATTTGCGGTTACATATTAGGGATATTTTGCAGGGAAAATACTCGATGCATGATTTGCCGGATACGGCTTTTATTGAAGAAAGGGTAAGGGTACATCCGAATTTCAAGCCGATTTCGTTTCGGGGCACACCGGACGTAGGAGTGTTGGTGTTTAACAAAATACCGGTGATGGCTTTTTTGAGATTACCAACTAAGGAATCTCATGGTAAAGCCAACATGTTTCAGGGGGCGGTGGCTTGTGGAGTTGATGTGGCTACAGGAGTAACCATTAAGGGGATCAGGCAAACCAGGGAAATTAAGTTTTTTCCAGGCACCAGAAGAAAATTGAAGGGGATCAGGATTCCTCGTTGGGATCGGGTGTTGCGATTGGCGGTAGAGGCGGCGGAAACAGTGGGGTTAGGTTTTTGTAGAGTAGATATTGCTTTGCAGCCTAAAAAAACCAAAAGTGGCAAGCTTAAAAGTCAACCAATGGTATTGGAAGTAAATAGTCAGCCGGGAACCAAGATTCAGGTGGCCAACGAAACCGGTTTGAGAAGAAGGTTAGAGCGAGTGGAGGGGTTGAAAGTTAAAACAGTCAGGCAAGGGGTGGAGATTGGTAAACAGTTGTTTGCAATGCGTGATGAGGATGAGTCAATTCAGGGAGGGGCGTTGTATGCCGGAGTGTTTGAGAAAGTAGAGGTAGCAGACTTTTTAGGGGAAAGGCATGAGGTGAAGGCTAAGATTGATACAGGGGCGTTTAGAACTTCGATTGATGAAGAGTTGGCTAAAAAACTGGGATTGATGGATCCGGAAAACGTGTTGTGGAATGTGGGCTATAGAAGCGCTTTGGGAAGAGAGGAAAGGAAAGTGGTGGGAATAACTTTTTGGCTTAAGGGTAGGAAGGTGAAGACTAGTGCGTCGGTATCGGATCGGTCTAAGTTAAAACGAGAGATGATTATTGGCCGGAGAGATTTGTTGGGTTTTGCGATTAAGGTGCGGGAAGCCGAGGCCGGCCAGGAGGCATAAAGCTAGTTATTTTATGATAGCGCCAAAATTTTTTGACCTAGGAGAAATTAAGGAATTGTTTCCGAAGGATTTTAAGATAACTGGGATTGGGGTGACGGCGTTTCCGAGGGCGGCGATTGGGTATTTGCTGCCCAGTTATGAAGTGTTGAGTTTATTAGAAACTGCGGATTTGGAATCGATTAGAAAAGTGTTTCCGGTGGTAAGTTTGGAAAAAGATTTGAAAGCCAAGTTACCGGAGAAGTTTAATACTTCTGAGATGCTTCAGTTACCCGAAGCAAAAAAATATTTAAGCCAAAAACAGGCTTTATTTTTGTATAAGGCCAGTAAGAAAAGTAACCGTTTGGCGGAGGAAATGGGGGTAAAGGTGTTGTCGACACCAGGAGAAATTAGGTCTGTTTATGAAAATAAAAAGGAATTTAGAGTGGAGGGTAAAAAGGCGGGGATTAATATAATTGCCGGAGAGACTTTGTTGGTGGATGATTTGACGGAAAGTAAATGGCAGGAATATCGGCAGAGTTTAGGGGAAGAACTGGTGTTTCAGTTGCCGGATTATACAGTGGGCGGGGGTTTGGGGACATTTTTTATTAGAGAAAGAGAGGATTTTTTAAGATTTAAGGATTTTGTAAAAAGAAGAAGAGAAGTTAGAGAGATTGAGATTGTGAATGTGACTAAACTAATTAAGGGGGAGACTAGTAGCATGACTGGGTGTGCGACGAAGTTCGGGGTGGTGACGGGGAAGCTGCAAAAGCAAGTGATGGATCAGCCGGAATTGGCCGCTTTGCATGGTAGAGATGGGGTGTGGCTGGGGCATGATTGGCAGGTGGAGTTTAGTGAGAAGGCTCAAGCTGAGGCTGAAGCGCTGGTAAAGAAATGGGGAGAATATATTTACAAGCACGGGTACAAAGGGATTTTTGGTTTGGATGTGATGGTGGATGAAAATGATAGAGTGTGGCCGGTGGAGTGTAATGCTAGGTATACGGGGGCGTTTCCGGTGTATACGATGATGCAGATAGCCCAGGGCGAGATGCCGATTGATGTGTGGCATTTATTGGAGTGGTTGGGGGTGGATTATGAGATGAACATAGATGAGGTGCAGAAGATGAGTCGGCAGCCTAAGAAAGGGGCGCATTTACTGCTGCATAATATGGAAAGAAGACATGTGACACCGACAAAAACTATTAAGGCGGGAGTTTATAAAATGGAGAATGGTAAGGCTGAGTGGATAAGAGATGGATTTAGTTTGTTGGACATTCAAAGTGAAGATGAGTGGGTGTTGTGTGATAAGATTCCGACTGAAGAAGCAGTATTAAAGCCAGCGGAAAGAGTAGGCAGGTTGATGTTTAAGAGAAGAGTGATGGGAGACGATAATCGGTTGTTGCCGGAGATCAAAAAGGTTGTGAAAGCGATGTATGACAAGTTTGAGTTGGCAGTAGTGGAGACGCCGGAGGGGTATTAGAGGGGAAAGATAGATTGTAAGATTTTTTCGGCTACCTTTTGGGGTTGACCTTGATTGGGCCAATCGTGAAGTCTTAAACCGGGGTCGGAGTTAATTTCGATAATAGTAGCGTTGTCTTGCCTGGGGTTTTGTAAGTCTTTAATTAAAATATCAATGCCGCAGATTTCTAGACCGATGGTGTGGGCTACTTGTTGGGCTAGGTCGACTAGATCGGGATGGATGGAATTAATATCAATGGTAGTGACAGAGCCGCCGGTAGAAAAGTTAGGGATTTTGTAAAGGGTAATTGTTTGGTTATTTGGTAAAACGTCATCTAAAGATAAATCTTGTTGATCAAGATTAAATTCCAGTCGTGACCAGTTTCGCATGCGGTTGAGCATTCTTTTGCCGGTTTTTTGGTTATTTTGAAAGCGTTGTTCGTTTTCAGTTTTAATTAATTCTCTAATAGTATGTTGATCATCACCGGTAATTTGAGGCGCTAGTCTTTGAGAAAGGCCAATGAGTTTGAAGTTTAAACACAAGAAGCGATAGTCGTTACCTTGGTGGTAAGTTTCGACTAAAGCGCCCTGGGGGTATTTTTGTAAAACCTGATCAACTGCTTTTTGGCCGGAGGCTTGATCTTTGATGTCTAGGTAGATGTGCTTGCCTTTTTCACCAATTAAAGGTTTGATAACTTGAGGAAAAGGGATGGAAATGTCTTGGTAGTTTTGTGGTTGGGAGACAGTTGCGTTTCTGGGGGTGGGCAGGCCAGCTAGGCTTAAAGTTTGAATGGTAAGAGCTTTGTTGCGGGCCAGATTTTTGGCGATTAAAGATTGATTAAGATGCATGGATTTTTCGGAAATGACATGAGATTGGTGGTCGTAAATGAATTTTATTGAGAAGGGTTTTTCGGAGATGATTTTGGTGTCAATGCCTAAGGATTTAGCGGCCTTTAAAAGGATAAGGGCGTTGGAGTTTTCGATTTGAGGCTTTTCCATAAGGGTATAATACTAGAAATATGGGTAAAAAAGCTATCAAAATAGCTGTGGCTATGAGCGGTGGGGTGGATTCGTCTTTGGCGGCGGCACTACTGAAAGAGAGAGGTTTTGAGTTAACGGGAGTGTATTTGGATTGTTGGGAATTGCCTGGTTGCCAGGTAGATGAAAATCGCAAGGATGCGTTAAAGGTGGGAATGAAACTTGGAATTGCGATGAAGGTGTTGGATTTTAAAAAGGAGTATCGGGAGAAAGTGATGGAGGGTTTTTTTGAGGAGCTAAAGAAAGGCCGGACGCCGAATCCGGATGTGTGGTGTAACAGCCGAATTAAGTTTGGACTGTTTTTGAAGTGGGCGGAAAGCCAGGGGTTTGATTTGGTGGCCACCGGACATTATGCCAGGATTGCAGCACCGATTCGGCATAGCAAATTTTGTCTTCACGGGCACAGAGTTCGCCTACAAGACAAAAATTTCCCATTGCCTGCATCGGTGCAATTATTACAAGCAAATGATCGGAAGAAAGATCAGTCGTATTTTTTGTGTATGTTAACCCAAGAACAGTTGAAAAAAGTGGTCTTTCCGGTGGGGGAAATGACTAAAGTGCAAGTAAGAGAAGAAGCCAAAAAGAGAGGTATTGAAGTATGGAATAAAAAAGGAACCAGTGGGGTGTGTTTGGTGGGAGGGGATTTAAGTTTTGAAGAGTTGGTAAAAACAAGGATTAAGGAGCATAAAGGGAAGGTGGTGGATATGGTTGGCAAAGTGATTGGGGAACATAAGGGGGTGGAGTTTTATACCATTGGCCAGAGGCATGGGTTTAAGGTAAAAAATGCGAGCAGTGACAGCCGGCCTTTATTTGTGGTGGCTAAAAATAAGAAGAAGAATGAGTTGGTGGCAGGGAACAAAAAAGATTTAGAAAAAAGAGTGTTTTCGGTGGAGGGTTGGCATTGGATAGGAGGGCACGTGGAGGGGGTACGGTTTAGAATTAGACATCAAGGAGAGTTGGTTAAAGGAAAGATTAAGGCTAAAAGGGTGAATTTGGAAAAACCAGTGATTGGAGTGGCTGAAGGTCAAATAGTGGCGGTTTATAAAGGAGAAGAGTGTTTGGGGGGAGGAGTGATTAGGGGTTGAAATCAGGTTGGTTGCGGGGGTTGTTGGAAGGCCAGGTTTTAAGAGCGGGTGAAGGAGTAATAGGGCTTGGTTCTGGGCTTGGTTCTGGACTAGGAGAAGGACTGGCAATGGTTTGCTTGACTTCAGGGGAAGGATTAGGACTGTTTTCTGGTTCTGCATTTTGTTGAAGGATTGAATTGTCATATTCTGCTCCGGTGATTGTTTCTTGTTCTACTTTTTCAATGATTTCTTCGATTTCTTCCTGAGTGTTTTCGATTTCTTTGGAGGTGGTTTGGTAAATGATTTCGGTTTTATAAACAACGGTAGTGGAGTCGATGATGGTTTGCTTGGTGGTTTCCAGTTGCTGATTGGTTTTTTTGAGAGAGTTAACTAAATTTCGAGAAGCTTTTTGTTTTTGAGTAGACTGAAGTTGAACAGTGTTGTATTGGGCAGCCTGGGCTTCAGCTAAAAGGGCATCAAGGGCTTGAGTGTCATGGGGAGTTTCAATTAAAACGGCGGTGGCCTCCTGGGTACGGCGATCAATTAATTTAATTCTTAGTTCTGATTCAAGGAATGATTGAGGAACTAAGGCGAGAGCGGTTTTTTCCAAGCCCCTTTTAACCGGATAAAGAAATGAATAAGGTAAAGCATTCCAGGAGGCTAAAATGGCGGTGGCAGGAAGAGCTAGGAAGATAATAATGCCAGTGAAGATAATACTGGCGGTTTTTTTAGGGCGAAAGACCATTTTTTTAATTATATATTAAAATGAAATATAGATGAAAGATTGGCGGCAGTGGCAGATTGGTAATGTGAGGTTTAATGAATTGCCAATGAGTTGGCGAAGAATTAAACCAAAGATTGAGAAACTTTATTATCGGGGGCATTGGGATGAGCAGTTGTTTGAAAAGGTTATTGCGGTAGTAGGGTCCAGAAGGGTGACGAGGTATGGCAGGAGAGTGGTGGAAATGTTGGTGCCGGGATTGGTGAAGGTCGGTTATACGATTGTATCGGGGTTTATGTATGGGGTGGATACGTTAGCACATAAAGTGTGTTTGGAGACAGGTGGTAGAACGGTGGCAGTGTTGGGATCGGGATTGGATGAGTTGACGCCGGTAGAAAATGACAAGTTGTATAGTCGGTTATTGGCGGAAAATAGTTTGGTGGTGAGTGAATACGAAAAGAATGAACAGGCAAGGTTGTGGACATTTCCGCAAAGAAACCGAATTGTGGCCGGAATGAGCCGGGGGGTGTTGGTAGTGGAAGGGGGGTTGAAGAGCGGCAGTTTAATTACGGCCAGATTGGGATTCCAACAAAAAAAGAAGGTAATGGCAGTGCCGGGGAACATTGACAGTGGTATGTCAAAAGGGACAAACTGGTTGATCAGAAACGGAGCGGTGTTGGTAAGTAGTGTGGAGGAAATTTTGGCGGAGTTGGGGGAAGAAAAAGCGGAGGTAAAAGTAAAGCAAATGCAGTTGTTAAGTAGAGAAGAAAGGCGAGTGGTGGATGTTTTACAAAGAGAAGAAATGGAGGTAGATGAGTTGGCTAGGGCGATGATGATAGATGTACCACAGTTGGGAAGATTGTTAAGTGAGTTGAGTTTAAGGGGGGTGGTAGAGGAGTTTAATGGTAAGTATATGTTAGGATTGGATTATGTTGACTAAGGTGTGGTCAATGGCTCATCAGGGCTTGCAGGCGATTGAGATTGAAGTGGAAGTAAATGTGGCTAGTAGGGGGTTTCCCAGTTTTAATATTGTGGGTTTGCCGACCAAGGCAGTGGAGGAAGCCAAAGAGCGGGTGCGGACAGCCTTGATAAATACCGGAGTGGATTTTCCCAGTAAAAAGATTACGGTGAATCTAGCACCGGCAGATATTCCGAAAGAGGGATCGGCATATGATTTGCCGATGGCGGTGGGAATTTTGTTGGCCAACGGAGAAATAGTTTTAGATGGGACAAAGCGATATTTTTACGGGGAAGTAGGGTTGGATGGAAAATTGAGGCATACTAAGGGAGTATTTTTGTTGGCCAGTTTAGCCAAGGAAAAGGGAGTTAAAGAGATTTTGGTGCCGAAGTTGTCGGCTAATGAGGCTAGTGTGGTAAGTGGTGTAAGGGTGTTGCCTGTGGACAGCTTGGTGAGTTTGATTCGGCATTTTCGGGAGGAAAAAAAGATTAAAGCTTTGAAAAATTTGGCCGGCAAAGAGTTGATTGAGGAGGCGGAGGTGGATTTTGATTTTTCGGAGGTAGTAGGGCAGGAGCAGGCTAAGAGGGCTTTGGAAATTGCGGCGGCCGGGGGGCATAACGTGTTGATGGTGGGGCCGCCGGGGTCGGGTAAAACTATGTTGGCTAGAGCCATGCCGGGAATTTTACCGGAGTTGACGGAAAGAGAAGCTTTGGAAGTGACTAGGATTTATTCGGTGACGGGTAATATTGAACCTGGTGGGGGATTGATTCGAAGACGTCCGTTTAGGGCACCTCATCATACGACTAGCAAGATGGGGTTAATTGGCGGAGGGAGTAAGCCGATGCCGGGGGAGATTTCTTTAGCTCACAGGGGAGTGTTGTTTTTGGACGAATTTGCTGAGTATCCGCGAACTGTTTTGGAGGCTTTGCGGCAACCTTTGGAGGATGGGATGGTGAGTGTGGTGAGGGTGGCGGGAACGGTTAAGTTTCCGGCCAGGTTTATGTTGATTGCCGCGGCTAATCCTTGTCCGTGCGGATTTTTGGGTCATAAAAAGAAAGAGTGTAAATGTTTGCCGGGTCAGATTATAAATTATCAAAAAAGAATGTCCGGGCCGATTTTGGACAGAATTGATATTCATGTGCAGGTGCCCTTTGTGGAGGTGGAAAAGTTAAGAGATGATGTTGTAATGAAAGAGAATTCGTTGCAGGTGAGACAGAGGGTGGTGAAAGCCAGAAAAATTCAGGAGGAAAGATTTAAAAATGAAACAGTGTTTTGGAATGGGGAAATGAAAAATAAGCAGATTAAAAAGTTTAGTGAGTTATCAAAGGATGCGGAGAGGTTGCTGCAGCAGGCAGCGGATAAGTTTCAGTTGTCGGCTAGGAGTTATTTTAGGATTATTAAAGTGTCGCGGACGATTGCTGATTTGGAAGGATCTAGGGGAGTAGAGTATAGTCATGTGGCCGAAGCCTTGCAGTATCGGGTGAGGGAGGTAGGATGAAGAGAGATAATTGGCAAAAGGGAATGGTGGGGGAAGAGGCGGCGGCTAAGTTTTTGAAAAAGAAAAACTTTAAGATTTTAAAGCGGAATTTCAGGAATCGTTATGGGGAAGTTGATATAGTGGCTGAGAAGAACAATCGGGTGATTTTTGTGGAAGTAAAAACTAAATTTGGGGAAGGTTTTGGGGAGCCGTGGGAGATGGTGGGTAGGCGTAAGTTGGGGCAAATTAAGAGGATGGGAAAGATTTATTTAAGTCAACATAATATGATGAATTCCTGGTGTCGGATAGATGTAGTGGGAGTGTGGATGAAGGATGGGAAAGTGGAGAAAATTGAGCATTGGGAGGATGTGAGGAGTGTTGACTTGAGGATTTGAGTTGATATAATAGCCAATATGACATAAGAAGCGACCAGGTGTGTGGGTTGAAACCTCGACTTTGGTCGGGGCTTTTTTGTCTTTTTAAAGCACGTTGATAATTAAATATAAAACTTTTTGTTAATTCAAGAAGTGGTAGAAAGTCAATTTCTTAAGTAAATTTAAGATAATAATCAAACTTTTTTGAGAGTTTGATCCTGGCTCAGGATGAATGCTGGCGGCGTGCCTTAAGCATGCAAGTCGAATGCCGATCTTCGGATCGAAGCATGGCGGACGGGTGAGTAACGCGTAGGAATCTACCCTTTGGTGGGGAATAACCCCGCGAAAGCGGGGCTAATACCGCATATGCTCTTAGGAGTAAAGGTCGTAACTGGCCGCCGAAGGAGGAGCCTGCGTCCTATCAGCTTGTTGGTGGGGTAAAAGCCTACCAAGGCGATGACGGGTAGGGGGTGTGAGAGCACGGCCCCCCACAAGGTCACTTAGATACGGGGCCTACACCTACGGGTGGCAGCAACTGGGAATATTGCGCAATGGACGAAAGTCTGACGCAGCGACGCCGCGTGCGGGATGAAG
>Ga0172371_10013756_pt1 | contig 10499 bp, 7 predicted proteins | sample Lak12m_FD_114543 | JGI IMG/M metagenome (GOLD analysis project Ga0172371, IMG submission 114543) | Freshwater microbial communities from Kabuno Bay, South-Kivu, Congo - kab_022012_12m | ecosystem: Environmental > Aquatic > Freshwater > Lake | place: Democratic Republic of the Congo: South-Kivu... | reverse complement strand
TTCATTCATGTCGAAGTATTTCTGGCCGACGGAGACAATTTTTGGGTCGATCTCAATGCCATCAATGACGGCATTCGGAAATACGGCGGCGGCTTCACGAGCGGTGGTGCCGGCCGCCAGGCCGATGATCGCAATGTCTGTGATCTCATTAGGGTTGACCGGTGAGGAATTAAAAAAGGGAGCAGCGATGACCTGCTCCCAGGGACCGTTGAAGTTATATTGCCCTTCTTTGTATATCGAGTGGACGCCCTGACCTTCGTTCAATCTGAGCAGGTAGTAGCCCTCCTGCTCAAGCACCTGGATATAGTTATAACTGGACTCGGTCTCATAGACCAACCCGGTGGTCTTTTTATCCGTGCCGGAAGTGCCCAGCAGGAACAGAGCAACGATCACCAGCGGCATCCACAGGAAAGGCAGTAATTTACGGAAGCCTCCCGCCAGGAGGAGACCGATGAATGTCGTTAACATCAGCAGGCTGGCGAGGACGAGGAAGGTGCGATAGGTGCCGATTGTGGGTACTAAAACCAGTACTGGGAGAAAAGTACCAATGAAAGAACCCAGAGTCGAAATGGCGTAAATGCGGCCGGAGACCTTTCCAGCTTGATTGGTATCCGTGATGGCCAGACGGATGGCGAAGGGCGAAGCCGTGCCGATCAGTGTGACCGGGATGATGAATAGCACCATCACCACCGTGAAGGATCCGATCAGCACCCCCAGTTGAAGCTGGTCAAAAGCATCGCTGGCCAGGCGCAGAATGGGACGTGAGGCGATCGGGATCAATCCAACGGACAGGGAAGCCCAGGCTAATATTTTATAAAGCGTTTCGTGTTTGGGAGAGCGGTCTGCCCAGGCGCCGCCGATAAAATAGCCGGCAGTCAGGTAGATGAGGATCAGGCCAACGATACTGGCCCAGACCAGGTTGCTGGTGCCGAAATAATTTCCAAGCAAGCGGGAAGCCGCGAATTCAACGGCCAGTGAAACAAGGCCGGAAACGAACACGATAACATAGAGGAACTTCCGCATTTCGTTATTATACCCGTAAACCCCTGACTGAAATTTGGAGGTTGTATAATCAAGGTACACACGGAGGCAGACAATGAAATTGATCAGTGTTGAAAAAATGAAACAGTTGGAATCCGCGGCGAATGGCGGCGGGTATGGCTACGAAAAAATGATGCTGAAAGCGGGCACCAACCTTGCTCAGGTAGTACATAAAAAATACTTTGCATCTTACAGTAATGTACTAGGTTTGGTCGGCGGTGGAAACAACGGCGGTGACACACTGATCGCCTTGACCGAACTGCAAAAATCCGGCTGGACTTGTTCCGCATTTTTAATAAAAGAAGATCTGGATTTAAAACCACTGGTGATAAAGCTGCAGGAGAGCGGGGGAAAGGTCGTTGATCTGAAAGTACTGGATCAGGAGATCGAGCAAGCAGACGTGATCCTGGATGGCATCTTTGGGACGGGTTTTACCCCGCCCGTACGCGAACCTGTTTCTGGTCTCCTTAAACACATTGGAGCGTTGACTGAAGAAAAGACGGTCGTGGCGGTGGACTGTCCATCCGGAGTGGATTGCACTACCGGCGAGGTGAGCCCCGGAACGCTCAAGGCAAAAATGACTGTGAGCATGGAAGCAATCAAGGAAGGCATGTTAAAACTTCCTGCTTTTGAATATTGCGGCCAACTGGTCACGGTTGAGTTGGGCATTCCCAAAAAATTCACCAAACCTTTTGAAGATAACCTGGCGGTGATCGATCCTGAAATGGTTTGCGATAGTCTGCCGGTTCGTCCGCTTGATTCGCATAAAGGGACGTTTGGACATCTGATCGTTTGCGGCGGCAGTGTCAATTATCCGGGGGCGCCGATGATGGCTGCTCGCAGCGCTTATCACTCGGGCGCCGGTCTGGTGGAATGCGCCATACCGGAACGTATTTACGAAGCTGTTGTTGCCGGTAACAGTCAGAGCATTTTTACGATTCTGGAGGACGAAGACGGCGTTATTTCGGAAAACGCAGCCGCCACATTGGCTTCCAAACTGAATGATGCAGACTGTCTGCTGCTTGGTCCGGGAATTGGCACAGAAGATACAACCTTCCGTTTTGTCCAACGATTACTTTTTGTGGCAAACGGAAAAAAACAATCCTCGGGGGTTGGCTTTGTACCAAGTGCGGCAGACAAAAGAGTGGAAGCCGCCAGCAAATTACCGAATTTGGTAATAGACGCCGATGCGCTCAGAATGCTGGCTCGAGTGGATGGCTGGGAGAAGAAGCTAACTGCTGCCGCTGTTCTGACTCCCCATCCTGGTGAAATGGCCGCTTTGACTGGTCTGCCTGTCGTTGAGATCCAAAAAGACAGGCGAAATATTGCATCGGATTATGCAAAAAAATGGCAGCAAGTGGTGGTCTTGAAAGGCGCATTTACGGTTATCGCTTCACCGGATGGTCGCATTGCCCTGCTGCCTTATGCCAATTCTGCGCTTGCGAAAGCCGGGACTGGTGATGTTTTGGCCGGCGTCATTGCCGGATTGCTTACCCAGGGGACAAAGCCTTTCGAGGCAGCCTTGGCCGGGGTTTGGCTTCATGCAGAGGCAGCCGTGATCTGGCCGGAGCACCGTTTTAATGCTTATGGTTTGGTGGCTGATGATATTATCGACTGGATTCCATACGCATTCATGGATCTGCCGGAAAAATAGCGCCCTTTTTATTATAGGATTACGGTTTGCTGGTTTTCACAAAATTTTTTTCAACTCTGTTGTAGTATTAGGGAAATAAAAACAACCTTGACTCTAATGTCAAGGTTGTTTTGCTTATAAGTAAATTACGCAGAAGCTTTCTTGGGTTTGGCAGCTTCTTTTTCACCTTCAAGAAGAACCTGACCTTTTTTCAAGACTTCAGAGCCCTTTTCCTGGGCCTGTTTGATCAGGTCCTGGGCTTTGCTGACTGCGTCGGTCGCTGCCTTTTCAGCCTTCTTGTAGGAATCATCCAGCGTATCAACTGTCTTGTCTTTTAATTCGATTGCTTTATCTTTAATTACCGTGCGGGTCTCATCACCGCTGGCAGGTGCATATAACAGCGCAACGATAGCACCGGCAACACCGCCAACCAGGAACCCTACCAAGAAAGCGCCAAAACCATCTTTTTCAGCCATTTTTTTCTCCTTTTCTCCAGATGGGAAATTTCATTATTTCCGTCTAAGTTTGAAAATATCCAATAATTGTTTTAAACCAGCCAGGTATCCATTCAACTTGATCACCGGCTCAACCAGGTTTGAACTAAGAAATTCTGTGGTGCCTTTTAAGGTATCCACGGTTTCTTTTGTTGATTTCAGGATCGGCTTAACCTCATTCTGAAGCAGGTTAATAAGGGTGGAAACCTGAACCACCAGTATCACCAGAGCAACACCGATCACAATGGATTCAAAAGCCATGAAGATGATGAAGATGTCCCGGATGTGGGAGGTTGTGGAGAGGTCGGCTCTTGCGAGGAAGAAGATAGCGGTAACGATTAACCCCAGGATCAGGGCGGCAACTAGAATGACAATCCAGAGTTTGGAGGAAGATGCGCTGGTTTCTTCTTCAGCATCAACCGGATTTCCCTCTGTCAGTAAAGGTGTGCTCTCGTTTTCCATGGAATAATTATAACATAGGGGAAAAAGGGTAAAACCAATATTAATAAAATTTTTATAATAAATATATATTATTCGCCAGAGAATAAATGACGCTGAGTTTTTTTGATTTGTTGGTTTTTATGGCGTGTGTTAGACTTAACGGTTGCCATGAATCGGTTATTCTTGGCCAGCATACTGGCTCCCTTTTTTCTTGTTTTTCATTCCCTGTTGCAGGTTGTTCCGGGATTGTACGTTCTATCGCCCGAAGACGGCCAACTGGTATCGGGGATCGTGGAGATCAAGGGCTCCGTTCCGGATGACGCCTTTAGTTATGCCGAAGTCTCCTATTCCTTCTCGGATGAAAATGCTGCCAACTGGTTTTTGATCAACCGGCTGGATCAGCCCATCCATGATGACGCTCTGGCATTATGGGATACCACCACCATCACGGACGGTACTTACCGGGTGCGAGTGGCCGTGTACCATAAAGATGGTTCTTCAAATGAGATCGTTTTAGAGGGCATCCGGGTCGGGAATTACACCCACTATGATGAACCAACCGCAACAGTCGAGATCGCGATAGTCCCGCTAGAGGCGGCGACCGAGACGGTCACTCCGACCGTAGCCATTAGTCCGCAGCCGACCGATTTGCCGAAGAACCCGGCCGCCATCGAGGAGAGCGATATCCGCCTTAGTTTAACCAGCGGATTGGTTCTGGCAGTGTTGATCATGGCCATCCTCGGCGTTTATGCCTTTTTCAGAAGGGCAAGCCGCAAGTAAAACAAATAAATTTACTAAGGCAGATTTCTGTTGAAATAATGCCGTTGAGTGTTGAAGCAGAAGAGGTAATGTGAACATTTTTCATCGTCGTGAACCATCCCCAAATGAAAGCGCTGCGCCGTTCCTGTTGGTCGGTTTGGGCAATCCTGGCCGGGATTACCGCGAGACGCGCCATAATATCGGTTTCATGGTCATTGACCGGCTGGGCGAGCTGATCAACTGCAAGTTAATGAAGGTGCAAAGCAAAGCCATCATCGGCATCGGCAAGATCGGTGAGCACAAGGTGATCCTGGCGAAGCCGCAAACCTTTATGAATCTCTCCGGGCAGGCCGTGGTGGCGCTGCTGCATTACTACAAGATCGAAACCGCCAACCTGATCGTCGCACACGATGACGTTGATCTGCCCTTCGGACAGACGCGCATGCGCCCGGGCGGCGGATCGGGCGGCCAAAAAGGGGTTGGCTCCATCATTGAGAAGTTGGGCAGCCAGGATTTCGCGCGCCTGCGCATGGGCGTCGGCCGTCCCCCCGGACAACATGAGACAGCCGACTATGTATTGAACAAGTTCAGCCGCGAAGACGTGGCATTCCTGCCGGAATTTGTGACCCGCGGCGCGGAAGCCATGCAGAGTTTCGTCAAGGACGGGCTGGATAATGCCATGAACCGCTTTAACCCCAAAGTGTAGGGACCCCTCATGCTGGAAAGTCTGCGGAAACATTCCGTTTATATCAGGACGCTCGAAGACATCATGGCGGGCAGGACCCTACAGGGACTTGGCCTTTCACGACCGGCCAGGCTGCCGGTGCTGGCTTCGCTGAGCCTTGACTTCAACGTCCCCATTCTGCTTCTAACCGACCGCACCGACCGCTCGATCATGATGTATGACGAGCTGGGCTTCTGGCTGCCGGAGCATCCGCGTTATTACTTCCCTGAACCCAACCCGTTATTCTACGAACAGGCCAGTTGGGGAGCGGTCACGCGGCGCGACCGGCTGACCGCGCTGAGCGCCCTGGCGCAGTACCACCTGCCGGGCAGCCGCAAACCGGAGAAAGCGGCCGTGATCGTGGCTTCCCTGCGGGCGGTGATGACGCGCACCCTGCCGCGCAGGGATTTCATGCTTGCCAGCAAGACCATCCGCGTGGACCAGCAGGTCCACCCCGAGGCGCTCAAACGCAACTGGGTGGAGATCGGCTACGAGGCTGTGGACGTGGTGCTGGACCACGGCCAGTTCTCACAACGTGGCGGCATTCTGGACGTATGGGCACCTTCTGAACCCTTCCCGGCGCGTATCGAGTTCTTTGGCGATGAGATCGATACCCTGCGGCAGTTCGACCCGACCACGCAGCGTACGGTGAGAGGCGTCAACGAACTGACCATTACCCCCGCGCGCGAGTATCTGCTCAACAAGCTGCCGGAAGGCTATGAAACACTCAACGAGGTGGATGAGTTCCTCATCCCGGTCATGCATCCGGCTCTGTCCACCATCCTCGACTATCTGCCGAAAAACGGGCTGGTGGTGATCGACAACCTGGCCAACATCCAGACCTTCGATGAGGAGATCGAGGAACAGGCGCTCAAGATGCGCCATGAAAGCGTGTCGGAGGGCCTGCTGGACGAGTCCTTCCCCATTCCCTTTGTGACCTGGTCGGAGCTGATCGACAACATCCAGACCCGGCGCTGGGTGGAACTTGGACGCGCACTGGATGAGGAAGAAGAAACTCTCGGCAACCTTTTTACTCCCGGCGAACGTTTTGGCGGACAGATCCACAAATTCATCGAGCACGTGAACGGCTGGTGCGAAAAAGGCGACCAGACCATCATTGTCACGCGTCAGCTTTCGCGTCTGAAGGAGATGTGGGGTGAAGGGCAGCCGGCCTGCCCCGAGAACGAGCCTGAATTCAGGGAAGCCAGCCTGACCGAGGGCTGGGATCTGGCACTGGAAGACGGCAAAGCCCTGCACGTGATCAGCGACAGCGAGATTTTTGGCTGGGTGCGACCCATGCCGCGTGCCAGGGTGAAGGTGACCCACCTGACCCCCGAATCCACCTATGCCGACCTGACCAACGGCGACCTGGTGGTGCACGTGGACTACGGCATTGGCCGATTTGCCGGACTGGTGCGCCGTACCCTGGAAGGCACCGAGCGCGAGTTCCTGCTGGTGGAATACGAGGGCGGCGACCAGCTTTACGTGCCCATCCACCAGGCGGACCGCCTGAGTCGCTACGTGGGTCCCAGCGGTGAGTCACCGCGGTTATCGCGGCTGGGCAGCACGGACTGGAACCAGACCAAGCAGACCGTACGCGAAGAGGTCGTCAAGGTCGCTCAGGACCTGTTGGAACTATATGCCAAACGCTTAAGCTCCAAAGGCTACGCCTTCCAGGCTGACCATCCCTGGCAGCGCGAACTGGAAGCCAGCTTCCCCTTCGTGGAGACGGAAGACCAGTTGCAGGCCATCAACGAGGTCAAAACAGACATGGAAACCGCGCGCCCGATGGACAGGCTGTTGTGCGGCGACGTGGGCTACGGCAAGACCGAGGTTGCCCTGCGGGCCGCATTCAAGGCGGTCATGGACGGCAAGCAGGTCGCCATTCTGGTGCCGACCACCGTGCTGGCGCAGCAGCATTTCGAGACCTTCTCGCAAAGGCTTTCGCCCTTCCCGGTGACGGTGGAGATGCTCTCGCGCTTCCGCTCGCCCAAAGAGCAGGACGAGATCGTGCTCAAACTGGCGCTGGGCGAGGTGGATATCGTCATCGGTACACACCGCCTGCTGACCTCTGACGTGACCTTCAAGGACCTGGGTCTGGTGATCATCGACGAGGAGCAGCGTTTCGGCGTCACTCATAAGGAACATTTTAAAAAGTTGCGCACCGAGGTGGACGTGCTGACATTGACGGCCACACCCATCCCGCGCACGCTTTACATGGCGCTGACCGGCGCCAGGGACATTTCCATTATTAATACACCCCCGGCTGAACGCCTGCCGATCATCACGCACATCGGGCCCTATTCCCCGCGCATCGTGCGCCAGGCTGTCGTGCGTGAGATGGACAGGGGCGGGCAGGTCTTTTTTTTGCATAACAGAGTCCAGACCATCCACGCCATGCGCTCGCACTTGAACGCGCTGGTGCCTGAAGCCAGGGTGGGAGTGGCGCATGGACAAATGAAGGAAGATGAACTTTCCACCGTAATGAGAAGTTTCTCACATAATGAGATCGATGTGCTGCTGTGCACTTCCATCATCGAGTCGGGGCTGGATATCCCCAACGCCAATACGCTGATCGTGGACCGCGGCGATACCTTCGGTCTGGCGCAGCTTTACCAGCTGCGCGGCAGAGTGGGGCGCGGGTCGCAGCGTGCCTACGCCTATTTCTTCCGACACCGCAAGAAACCGCCTACACCCGAAGGCCAGGAACGGCTGGAGACTATTGCCGAGAATACCCAGCTTGGAGCGGGCTATTCCATCGCCATGCGCGACCTGGAAATGCGCGGGGCAGGCGAGATGCTGGGCACGCGCCAGTCGGGCTACATTGCCTCGGTGGGCTTCCATCTCTATACGCGCATGTTGTCTGAAGCGGTGCGCGCGCTTCGCAAAACCGTCCCCAGCACCAAGGAAGTTGAGAAGCTGTTCGGCGTTACGGGCACCTACATCCCCGTCAGCGTGGATCTGCCTTTGGCGGTTGGGCTGCCGGCCGAATACGTGCAGGACCACGCCCTGCGTCTGCAGCTTTACCGGCGCATGGCCGGCATCAGCCTGGAATCCGAACTGGACGAACTGGCCGAAGAGTTCGAAGACCGTTTTGGCGCGCTGGTGGAGCCGGTGCAGAACCTGTTCTTCCAGATCCGCGTAAAGCTGCTGGGCGAGAAGGCCGGGCTGACCTCGATCACCATCGAGAACGACCAGCTAGTGCTGCGCTATCCCGCGCTGCCGGAGGGCGTGCCGTCCAGGGAATTGAACTCGCCTGATCCGCGCGTAAGAGCGGGCAAGAACGCCTATTGGATGAGAGTGGACCTGGAAAATGACGCCTGGCGAAATGCGCTGGTGGAATTCCTGGGGAAGATCGCGAAATCTGGATAACTATAAAACATTGGAAAAGCTTTCTCGCAGAGTACGCAAAGAAACGCAGAGCACGCAGAGGAAAACTCTTTTATAAAACTTAAAAATCTCACAGTACGAAATTACCATTCGTCTCAGGAGGTATAAGTGCCTCTGTAGGGGGAGATTCCAATCCTCCCCGCTGTGTGTTTATCTTACGCAAAGGCGCAGAATACGCTGAGAAAAATATTTTTGTTTTTCTTTCGCAATGGTCGCCAAGAACCGCAGCCCCCTAGACTCGTAAAACCTCTCGTCTGTGGGGGCAGGCGTGCGCAGAGAAAACCTTTTCATCTTCAAAATTTCCCCTACCTGGGCGGATGAGAGCGGGCCTGAAAAATGATTACTGGCGCAAGGCGCTTGTGGGATTTTTAGAGAAGATTGCAAAGTAATTAGAGGATTGTTAGAAATCTCCAAAAGGTGACACCTCATGTCGGGTTTGTTGTATGATTGACCGCATAATTAATATGCTTTTTTGTTTGCTCCATTTATCCACAAGGCAGTATTGCTTTTGGTTATAAATTGGAGACGCAATGAAAGCGTTCAAGAGAAAGAGAAGGCATCATGGAACAAACAGTTTCTGCTCGCATTTTAGGCGGATCGGAATTGAAAGTCTCGCCGCTTGGCGTTGGTACCAACAAATGGGAATCTGGCAAGAATGATGAACGAGTAATACAGGCGTTCAATGCCTCCATGCAGGCGGGAGTCAATTTCTTCGATACTGCTGAAATGTATGGGTTTGGAAAATCCGAAAAGCTTTTGGGGGCGTGCATCAGTCAAACCAGTGGAAAAGTGGTGGTTTCCAGCAAATATCTACCGATGCTTGGCCGCAGAGTAAAGAAGGCGCTGGATGCCAGCCTGTCGCGGCTTGGCTTGAAGACTCTTGACATTTATTTTGTCCACTTTCCCATCGGGAATATCGATTCGCTGATGGACCAAATGGCGCATGCCTTTCAAGATGGAAAGATCCGGGCGGTGGGGGTGAGCAATTTCTCCGCCGACCAGATGAACCGGGCTGCTGAACGTCTGGCCCGCTATAACATTCCGCTGGCGGCCAATGAGGTACATTACAACCTTTTCCATCGCGATGTGGAGACGAACGGTGTTCTGCAAGCCTGCCGCGACCATAATGCGGCTTTGGTGGCCTATTTTCCATTGATCAGTGGACGTTACAAGAACTTTCCGGAGCAAAAAGGATCAGATCAACAGGGCTCTGTCAGAAAATGGGATGTACTCCTGGAAGTGCTGCAAAAGGTGGCTGCCGCGCACGGCGTCGGTCTCAGCCAGGTGATGTTGAACTGGCTGCTTCGCCGGGATGAGCACATCATTCCCATCCCCGGAACCACCAGCGCGGAACACGCCCTTGAAAACGCCGCGGCCCTGAATTGGATGTTAACCGAAGAGGAGTTCCACCTGATCGATCAGGCTTCGGCTCCTGCCGGTTAGTTTTCCCGGTAAACCAGCTTGAGGAACTCCTGCTCGAATTCATGCAGGAGTTTTGTTTTCATATCCTGCGTGAGGAGTGAACTATGAAGGGCGGTGAACACGAAACTCTTCATCTGTTCAGTGTCGAAGCCAAAAGCTTTGGCGGCTTTTTGATATTCCCCGGTCAGGGTGGTATTGAATAGGGGCGGGTCATCCGAATTGAGGGTGACCACCAGGTCTTCGGCCAGGAGGCGCGGCAGGGGGTGTGAGGCGAGGTCCGGGAAGACCTTGAGGCAGAGGTTGCTGGTTGGGCAGACCTCCAGCGGGATGTGGTTTTCGCGCAGGTAATCGACCAATACGGGGTCTTCGAGGCAGCGTACGCCGTGACCGATGCGCGCGGCGCGCAGGTCTTTCAGCGCGCCCCAGATGCTGGCGGGTCCTTCGGTTTCCCCCGCGTGCGGGACGGCTGGCAGGCCGGCCGTGTAGGCGATCTCGAAGGCTTCAAGGAATTTTTCAGGCGGGTGGCCGACCTCGGGTCCGCCGAGGCCGAGGGCCACGCCGTCCGCGCCATGTACCTCTACTCCGCCATGGCCGA
>Ga0172371_10013752_pt1 | contig 10501 bp, 4 predicted proteins | sample Lak12m_FD_114543 | JGI IMG/M metagenome (GOLD analysis project Ga0172371, IMG submission 114543) | Freshwater microbial communities from Kabuno Bay, South-Kivu, Congo - kab_022012_12m | ecosystem: Environmental > Aquatic > Freshwater > Lake | place: Democratic Republic of the Congo: South-Kivu... | reverse complement strand
TGGTACCCCTTCGGGGTACGATGGCCTCGGGGCTCGGCGACCCAGGGTGCGCGGATTACCGCGACCCTGGGCTTTGGGGTATTACGCCTTCGGCGTACGAATTCGCGAAGTGCGCAACTTCAAGACTCACGCTTCGGGTTGCAATGGCCCGCTGCTAGCACTGGCATTCGGCCCTCTGCGCCCCGTCTTGTCGGCATAAGCTTGCCGGATTTGCCGGTTCGTCTGAGCCGCAAGCGACCGTCGGGCCGATAAGAGGAATTGACGAAAAGGCAGGCTTGCGCGCCGACGTGCCGAAGTCCTGGCTCGACACGCTTGAGGGAACAAGGGAAACCGGAAGGGAAGTGGCCTATGTTTGCCGACCGAAGGAGCAGCCGAACGCTAGCGGCAATTGCCGACACGCGGCCGTCGACAGCCCGTCGGCGGTCCTGGAACCGTTGCTCGGCGCCCGCCGCGGCGGGAGTTCTGCTGGTGCTGCTGTCTGCGTCCGCCTGCGGGTGGGCAGCGGAACAGCTGGGCGGCAATTGGACCTGCGCTGCCATCCAGATGCTGGCCAATCGCGAGGGCGGCACGCCGCCGGTCGTCACGACGGTCTGCTTGCAGCCCGGCGGAAGCCTGCTGGCCGCCGGGGGCGACGACCACCGCATCTACCTGTGCGACGTCGTGTCGGGCCGGACGCTGAAGCAACTGGTGGGGCACGAGGATTGGGTGCACGCGGTCAAGTTCTCGGCCGACGGCCGGATGCTGGCCTCGGCCGGCCACGACGGCCGGGTGATGCTGTGGGATCCCATTGCCGGCGAGCCGATCGGCGTCCTGGACCAGGGCTGCCCTGCCGTGACGGAACTCGCCTGGAGTTCCGACGGCACGAAGCTGGCCATCAGCGGCTTTTCCGCCCAGGTCCGGCTGCACGATATCGCGGCCCGGAAACTGGTCGGGGAACTGCAAGGCCCGTGCGACGATTTGCGAGCGCTGTCGTTCTCGCCGGACGGCCAATCGCTGGCGGCCGGCGGCCGCAACGGCAAGGTGCGGATCTGGCACCTGGGCAGCGGGCAGAGCCACGAGGAGTACGCGGCGCACCAGGGCCGCATTCGCGCGCTGGCTTTCTCGCCCAACGGCCAACTCCTGGCCTCGTCGGGCGAGGACGGCAAGATCCATGTCTGGTCCCTCGCCAACCGCAGCGGCCAGAACCTGCCGCGCCGCCCGGCCAAGATCTTCTCCTTGGCGTTCCTCAGCGACACCGAACTGGCCGCCGGCGGCAGCGACAACCTGATCCGCCTGTGGGATCTGGCGAGCGGAGAAGAAGTCGGCCAGTTGTCCGGGCATCAGGGCAGCGTGATGTCGCTGGACTGCAATGGCCAGGTGCTCGTGTCCGGCAGCTACGACACGGTCGTCCGGATCTGGACGATGAAGGACAACGTGGCTCGGATTCCCCGGCCAACGACGGAGTTGAAGTAGCAGTCCGGCCGGCCCAGACGCCGCCGGCGACCAAGGAAGGGACCGCAAGGCACGGAGGTGAATCGTGCAACTGCTCACGCATGCCAGGAACTTGTTGCAGCGGGTCTCCCGTCGAAAGCCGAAACTTTCGCGCCGTGCCGTCGCGGAACCGTCGCGTCTGCGCGGCTTCGAGGTCATGGAACCGCGCCAGTTGCTGGCCGCCAATCCGCTGTACGTTGGCGCGGTGTACATCGAGGAGGATATCGGTTCCGACGCGCACGGCGACACGTTCGAATTGACGTTTCAGGGCGGCGCGGACGACACGGAACTGACCCGCGTCACGATCCGCACGGACCAGAATCTGGCCGGACTGAGCGTCGGCGACTTGATCTTTGACACCGTCGAAGGCGGCCTGGGCGCCGATCATGCCTTTCCGTTTACCCTGGTGGCCCTGCAGACCGCCGATTCCCAGGCGACCGTCCGGGCCACGGTCGAGGACGGCGGCATGCTGCTGGTCCTGGACCTGACCGGCTTCCGCGCCGGCGACAAGTTGATCTTCACCATCGACGTCGATGAAGTGCAGGGGTTCGATCCCGGCACGATCGACTACGAAGCCATCAACGAGAGCGTCGACCCGCTGGCTTCGGGCGTCGAGTTTCAGGGTTCCCTGCTGACGGCGACGTTCGCGGCGCCGCACTATCATCCGGCGGAGGCGACGGGCGAATTCCGCAACCGTTACGATCCGGCGCTGGCCGGTACGGAACTGGATCTGCCGGCCGACGACGAGGGCGGCAAGCGCGACCGCACGGCCGGAGCGGTCGGCCAGACGCAGCAACAGCCGCTGCCGATCTCGGTCTCCGGCAAGGTGTTTCTCGAGACCGACCTGGACCTGCAGCAGGATGCCGGCGAGCCCGGCTTGGCGAACGTCACGCTGGCCCTGTGGCAACAACTGGACGGCGAGTATCGCTTCACCGGCTTGACCACGGTCACCGATGCCCAAGGCCGCTACTCCTTCGGCCTGGAACTGAACCTCCAACCCGGCGTGTACCAGGTGCGGGAAACCCAGCCGGACGGCTTGTTCAGCGTGGGCGCCATCCCGGGCACCGTGGCCGGCGCGGCGACAGGCCGCAGCGTCGGGGACGATCGCGACTTGCTGACGGATATCGCCGTGCCCCTGGGCGGCACGCACGCCGTCGACTTTGACTTTGCCGAAGCCGCCCCGGCGGAGATCAGCGGCTACGTCTACCACGACCGCGACAACGACGGCCGGCGGGACGCGGGCGAGGAAGGTCTGGGCGGCGTCCAGATTGTGGTCTCGGCCCTGGAATCCATCCGTCCGCAGAGCCCCGTCACGGTCACCACCGACGGCAACGGCTACTACGTGGTCCGCGGCTTGGCTCCCGGGATCTATCGGGTGTTGGAAGCGGCCCAGCCGGCGGGCTACCTGGACGGCTTGGATGCCGCCGGCACGGTCGCCGGCCAGGCGGCCGGGCGGGCCCAGAATCCGGGCGACGTCCTGGACGAGATCTCGCTGGGCGGCGGGCAAGCCGGCGTCGAGTACAACTTTGGCGAACTGGTCCCGGCCTCGATCCAAGGCCGGGTGAGCGTGGCCGATCGATTCGGCGACTGCTACGCTGCGGGGGCCACGCGCGTACCGCTGGCGAACGCGACGGTCCGGCTGCTGGACGCGGCGGGACGCGTTCTGGCCGAGACGAAAACGGACGCCGACGGCAGGTACCAGTTCACCGGCTTGTTCCCCGGCACGTACGCGGTCGCCGAGCTGACTCCCGACGGCTTGATCGACGGCGGCGAGCGTCTGGGGACGGTCGCGGGCCGGGCCGTGGGACGCGTGCTGGACGAGGGCACGATCGGCGAGATCACGCTGGCGTCCAGCCAGCAGGCCATCGATTACGATTTCTGCGAGTTCCGGCCGGCTCAGCTGTCCGGCTATGTCTATCACGATCGGGACAACGACGGCTGGCGGGAGGCGGGCGAGGAGGGCTTGGCCGGCGTCACCCTGCGCCTGCTGGACGACACCGGGCAACAAGTCGCCGTGGCCACAACCGACGCGCAGGGCTTCTACCAATTCAACTTCCTCCGCGCCGGCGTGTACTCGGTGGTCCAGACGCATCCCGACGGCTGGGTTGATGGCCAGGACCGGGCCGGCACCGTCAGCGGCTTGACCGTCGGCCAGGCGGACCAGCCCGGCGATCGCATCGGCCAGGTCCAGTTGTGGTGGGGGGATGACGGCGTCGATTACAACTTTGGCGAGTTCCGCCTGGCCTCGATCCGCGGCAGCGTGCATTTGACCGGTCCCGACGGCGACTGCTACACGCCCGGCGGATCGCAGCCGCCGCTGGCGGGCGTCGTCGTGCGGTTGCTGGATGCGTCCGGCGGCGCGATCGCCGAGACCCGCACCGACGCCGACGGCCGCTATCAGTTCGACGGCCTGCTGCCGGGGACGTACACCGTCGTCGAGCAGACGCCCGCGGGCTTGATCGACGGTCCCGATCGCGTGGGAACGGTCGACGGCCAGGCGCGGGGAACGGCGGTCGGCAACGACACGATCGGCGGCATTCTGCTCACCTCCGGCCAGTCGGCGGTCGACTACGACTTCTGCGAACATGCTCCCGCCGCGTTGTCCGGCACGGTCTACCACGACCGCAACAACGACGGCCGGCGCGACTCGGGCGAAGAGCCTCTGGCGGGCGTCACGGTGCGTTTGCTGGACGAGGCCGGCCAGGTGGTCGCGACGACGCAGACCGGCCAGGACGGCAGCTATCAGTTCCGCGATCTTCGCGCCGGCCAATACACGGTGGCCGAAACGCAGCCCGCCGGGTACCTGGACGGCTTGGATGCGGCGGGCTCGGTGGGCGGGGAGACCGTCGGGACCGCCGTCAACCCGGGCGACGAGATCCGCCAGATCGCACTCCGCTGGGGCGACGCCGGCGAGCGCTATGATTTTGGCGAACTGCGGTCCGGCAGCATCCAAGGCCAGGTGTTTTCCGACTTGGATCGCGACTGCCAGCGGGATCCGGCGGAGCAGTCGCTGGCCGGGGTGACCGTGCAGCTGCGGGACAGTTCCGGCCGCGCTGTCGCCTCGACGCAGACCGACAGCCAGGGCCGCTACCGTTTCGCGGACCTGGCGCCCGGGACGTACACCGTGTGGGAGCAACAGCCCGCCGGGTATTTTCACGGCGGCCAGCGGGCGGGTTCCGGCGGCGGGGACGCCAGTTTGGAAGACACGATCAGCGCCATCGCCGTCGGCTCGGGCCAGGACCTGACGGACTACGATTTCTGCGAAGTGCCGCCCAGCAGCCTGACGGGGCGGGTGCACCTGGACCCGGACCAGGATTGCCAGTTCGACGCGGACGAGCAGCCCTTGGCCGGCGTCGTGATCCGGCTGCGCGACGCGAACGGCCAGGTTCTGGCGGAGACCACGACCGACGCCGAGGGCCGCTACCGGTTCGAGAATCTGCGGCCCGGGCAGTACGCCGTGCAGGAGATCCAGCCCGCCGGGTATTTTCATGGGGGCCAGCGCGTCGGTTCGCACGGCGGCGACGTGTCGGTCGGCGATCTGATCTCGGCGATCGAAGTGCCGGCCGGTCAGGCCTTGACCGATTACGACTTCTGCGAGTTGCCGCCCAGCAGCCTGGAAGGCGTCGTGCACCTCGATCCCAATCGGAACTGCGTTTTCGACGCGGGCGAGCAGCCGCTGGCGGGAGTGGCCGTCCGTTTGCTCGACTCCAGCGGCCGCGTGGTGGGCGAGGCGACCACGGACGTGGAGGGGCGATACCGCTTCGAGAACCTGCGGCCCGGCCAATACGCCGTGCAAGAGATCCAGCCCCAGGGCTATTTCCACGGCGGCCAGCGAGCCGGCTCGCACGGCGGCCAGGTCGCGGTGGCGGACCTGATCGGGGACATCGCGATTCCGCCCGGACAGGCCCTGACCGATTACGATTTCTGCGAGCTGCTGCCGGCCCGCTTGTCCGGTTACGTGTTCCAGGACGGCGCGATGGTGCGCACGCTGGACGGGCGTCTGCCGGCTGATATCTGGCAGTATCGCGACGGGCTCAGGACGCCCGACGATCGGCCGCTGGCGGGCGTTGTCCTGGCCTTGCGGGATGCGCAAACGGGGTTGCCCGTCAGCAGCGACCGGGCCTTGCCGGGGACTTACCAATCCGGCGTGATCACCGCCGTCACGGACGCGAACGGCTATTACGAGTTCCGCGGTTTGCCGCCCGGGACGTACGATGTGATCGAGTTCCAGCCCGCGCGGCTGGCGGACGGTCTGGACACGCCCGGCAGCACGGGCGGCGCCGCCTGGAACCCCAATTCGACCGTCGATCCGCAGCAGCGTGCCGGGCGCGCGGACTATCCCGCGTGGGACGCGATCATCGCCATCCCGCTGGGCGCCGGCGTCCATTCCCAGGCGAACAACTTCAGCGAAATCCTCGTGGGCCGGATGGGCTTCGTACCGCCGCCCACCGTGCCCGGCCCGCCCCCGCTGCTGGCGGCCCCGCCGCTCGATCTCCTGCCGCCGCCGACGCGGCCCTTCATCGTGCCGGCGCCGGTGGATGTGCCGTTGAGTTTCGGCGTCCCCGGCACGGGCGGCATGCAGGACTTCAGCTGGCACTTGAGCGTGATCGATGCCGGATCGCCGCGCGGCCACGGCGATCCCATCCCGCTGGCCGGCTTGCAGTGGCGTTCGGTGACCTTCCACGACGTCACGGACTGGTACGGCAAGCCGCTGGATCAAGGCCGTTGGACGTTGGGCACAAGGCTCGGCGACCCGGACGGCGCCCGGTCGGCTCGCGAGCTGGTCTTCGGCGATGCCGACAGCCTCCCGATCGCGGGCGACTTTAACGGCGACGGGATCGACGAGATCGGCGTCTACTGCCGCGGGCACTTCTTCCTGGACTTGAACGGCAACGGCCGCTGGGACGACGAGGATTTGTGGGCCCGTCTGGGCAACGAGTTCGATTTCCCGGTCACCGGCGACTGGAACGGCGACGGCAAGGACGACATCGGCATCTTCGGTCCGGCCTGGCCGGGAGATCCACAGGCGTTGGAGATCGAAGCCGGCTTGCCCGATCTGCAGAACCAGGTGCCGGCGCTGCCCAAGCCGAAGAACGTCCCGCCCAAGCCGCAGGAGGCGACCAGCGGGCTGCGACTGTTGCGGCATACGGCCGCGGGCACCACGCGGGCGGACGTCATCGACCACGTGTTCCGCTACGGCGCCGGGGCCCAGATCCCGGTGACCGGCGACTGGTCGGGCGACGGGATCAAGAACATCGGCGTGTTCCAGGACGGCCGCTGGCGATTGGACGTCGACGGCGACGGCCGCTGGTCCGAGCACGACCTGGCCTTCGAATACGGCCAACCCGGCGACTTGCCCGTCGTCGGCGACTTCGACGGCAACGGGATCGACGAGATCGGCGTCTATCGCGGCGGCCAGTGGATCGTCGACCTGGACGGAAACCGCGAGCTGAACGCCCACGACGCCGTCTTCCGTCTGGGCGGTCCCGGCGACCTCCCGGTGGTCGGCGACTGGACCGGCGACGGCGTCGACGCCCCCGCCGTGTACCACCCAGGCAGCAGCGACGCCCCGCCGGCCGACACGGGGAACTAGCGGTCTACGGCCAATGAGCGTCCGCTGGTGTCGTTCATGCCGGCACGCTTTTCGCGGATCGGGCTCAGGCGTACAGAATTCAAAATTGGCCGAGCAAGGTCCGAAACCTACGGTAGACGCCAAACTCGGCCAATTTTGAATTCTGTACGTCTGAGCCTTGGCGCCGAACCCTGATTTCATCGTGGCCCCAACCGCACGGCAGGGCAGGTGCAACCGGCCGGCGATGTGGTTATAGTTGATGGGTCGAGTAGGGCCGGTTCCTGCCGGCCGGCCGCCGACTCGCCATCCGATCGGCCGGTAGGAACCGGCCCTACCATTTTTTCCCGTTCCTCCACAAGGACTCCATACCATGTCCCATCCCCGCCCAACAACACGCCGCCGGTTCCTGCAGAGCGTCGCCGCCGCCGGGGCCGCGAGCCTGATGCTGCCGCGAAGCAACCGAGCGTTCGGCTTTCAGTCAGCCAACGACCGTCCTGTCTTTGCCACGATCGGCCTGCGGAATCAAGGCTGGGCGATCACGCAGAAGACGTTCCAGTTCGCCGATTTCGCCGCCCTGGCCGACGTCGACTCGAACGTGCTGGGCACCTACGTCGAAAAGACACAGCAGAAGCAAGGCAAGAAGCCGGACGCTTACAAGGACTATCGACAAGTTCTCGAACGCAAGGACATCGACGCGGTCATGATTGCCACGCCCGACCACTGGCACACGAAAATCGCCGTGGAAGCCATGCGTGCGGGAAAGGACGTCTACTGTGAGAAACCGCTCACGTTGACCATTGACGAAGGGAAACTGATCGAAAGGGTCGTCAAGGAGACCGGGCGCGTCTTCCAGGTCGGCACGATGCAACGCACCGAATGCGGGCAGTACTTCCTGCAGGCGATCGCCCTGGTGAAACAGGGACGCATCGGCACCGTCAAGAAAGTGACGTGCGGCATCGGCGGGATGCCGTCCTCGCCGGTCATTCCCGTGGCTCCCGTTCCTGAAGGCCTCGATTGGGAGTTCTGGCTCGGCCCGGCCCCGAAGGTTCCCTACCGGGCGTTGCCCGAAATGCGGACCGGCTACGGCGGCGGCGTCCCGCTGTACAGCAACGGCCACTATTCGTTCCGGAATTGGCACGAGTATTCGGGCGGCAAGCTCACCGACTGGGGCGCCCATCACGTCGATATCGCCTGCTGGACGCTTGGCGCCGGCGACACGGGACCGAGCAAGCTGACGCCCGTCGAGTACGAGCTGGCGTGCGAATACAAGGCGGGCTATCCCGTGGTCGACGATCGGTACAACGTGGCGACCCGCTTTACGATCCGAGCCGAGATGCCCAACGGCGTCGAGTTGCTGATTGAAAGCGAAGGTGACAACGGCATTCTGTTCGAGGGCACGGACGGCCGGTTCTTCGTCAATCGCGGCCGGATCTCGGGCGGCCCGGTCGAGGCGTTGAAAGACAAACCGCTGCCGGAGGGAGCGCTCGAAGAGGTCTATGGCGGCAAGGTCAGCGAGAACCATAGCGCCAACTTCATCGAGAGCATGGCCTCCCGGAAGCAGCCCATCTCGGACGTCTGGTCGCACAACCGCATGCTCGAGATCTGCCACCTCTCGAACATCGCCATGCGTTTGGGGCGCGAACTGAGTTGGGATCCCGCCAAGCGGGAGATTGTCGGCGACGCCGAAGCGAACGCGTTCCTGGCGCGGGAGAACCGTCAGGGATACGCGATCGAGGGCTGAACGGCCGGTAGGAACCGGCCCTACGGTGAGGGGAACAGCGCCATCAAGCTGTCCGCGAACAGCGTGTGACCGTACACGTTGGGATGGTTGATGTTGTTCTCCATCAGCGTCATGTAGGGGATGCCCTGCCGCCAGAGCCGGCCGTAGCGCAGCGAGCCTTCGGCGACCGCGACCGGATGCTTCTGCGCGAACAAGCGGACACCTTGGACGTACGGGCGGGGATCCGCGTCGATGTTCCGCTGGCTGGCAAGCCCCGTCCAGTTCGGGCGGACATAGTGCGGCGTCAGGATGATCCACTCGGCGCCGATCCCGTGAAAGTCGGCCAGGAGTTGGCCGTAACGCTGCTCGACGCCGGCTTCCGAGAGGCCGGCGTCGTTGACGAACTCGGAGACGATCAGATCGGGCTTGCGGGCCAGCACTTTCTCCTGGTAGTTGTGTTCGCTGCCCGGCGGTTCGCTCAGATAGCTGGCCGTATTGCGTCCGCCCCAAGCCTCGGTGACCAATTCGATCTGCGCCCGCGGATAGCGTGCTTTCAGACGCTCGACGAACATCGTCTGGTAGCGTTGGAAGGTGGTGACGCTGTCGCCCCAGGCGAGGATTCTCAGCGGCTCGCCGGACTGCAGCTTCTTCAGCGTGTTGGGCAACAGTCGCTCCGCCACCGACGGGCCGGCCTGGTCCGCTTCCGGATAGCCGGTCTCCAGGATCGGAAACAGGCTGTCCTCGGTCAGAGCGTCCAGGCGGCCGGACAGGAAGACACTCGCCAGCCGGGTCTCGTCCGCTGCCAGCGGCGGCGGTTCGGGCATGGCGGCGTGCGGCGTACCTGTCTTGAGGACGATGCGGCCATCGGCGTCCAGCACAGCCGAGTCGATCCGCATCCTGGCGTACCGGTAGTCGATGTACACGGGCTGAGCGGCGGCGATTCCTCCCTCGGCCAGCCGGCCGATCGTGCCGGAGACAAGGTCCGCTTCGTAATCGACGCCTTTCCGAAAGGTCGCGGACGTAGGTTCGGGGCCACCTCGGACGACAAGACTTTCGGGATCGAGCAACCCCTCGACCGTGCATTCCGCCGCGATCACGCCCTGGAGCCGGACACCCTTTCTCCAGCCCGCGGCGCGGGGGTCGAAATCGGGCAGCCGGTCGTATTTCTCCCGGGCCACAGTGACCATGTCGGGGCCGGGGATCGTCAACTCGGCGACGACCGGACGGGTTCCCAGGACGGTCACCGAGACCGTCCAATCGCCGGTCAGGCGGATCTCGGCGGGGGCCGCGTTGGCGGCTGCCGTCCCCAAGAATGAAAGGCCGCACAACGCGGCGGCGAACGTGACTTGGGCGCGTGCATGGTTCATGGTCGGTGTCCTCGTGGAATGTATCGGTTGCGGCCTTGAGCGGGGTACCGCGCGACACGCTAGCCGCAGGCCATCGTAACCCGAAGCGTCAGCGAGGATCCGCAGCCTTTCCTCGCTTACGCGTCGGGTTTCGATGCGCGGCACTCCGCGGGATGCCTCCAGCGCGAGCCCGCGGGCCGTCACCGGTTGCCTCGACGGCTCAGCTCCGCAGTTTCTTGTAGGCGTTGATCAGGCCGTTGGTCGAGCTGTCGTGCGACGTCACGGGCTTGTCGTCCGCCAATTCGGGCAGGATCTTCTGGGCCAATTGCTTGCCCAGTTCGACGCCCCACTGGTCATAGCTATTGATGTTCCAGAGGATGCCTTGCACGAAGA
>Ga0172371_10013746_pt1 | contig 10507 bp, 16 predicted proteins | sample Lak12m_FD_114543 | JGI IMG/M metagenome (GOLD analysis project Ga0172371, IMG submission 114543) | Freshwater microbial communities from Kabuno Bay, South-Kivu, Congo - kab_022012_12m | ecosystem: Environmental > Aquatic > Freshwater > Lake | place: Democratic Republic of the Congo: South-Kivu... | reverse complement strand
GAGATTGCTGACATCGATAACCGACAGTCCGGTTGCTTCTTTTAAAATTGGCCTTTGTGGATATTTACTGATCGGAGTGTTTTGGTCTGTTCTTTATACACTCATTTATGCCGTGGATCGCGGCGCGTTGTCGACTCGGGAATCAGCCCAGTTACCATTCTTTTATTTTAGTTATTCCGTGCTCACGGGTTTAAGATTCTCCACTGTTTTCCCTCTTACTTTATGGTCGATCACGGCCTGTTTTCTCGAGTCTATTGTCGCCAAGGTATTTCTTGTCATTTTTATTGCGCGAATGGCTGTTGTATTTGTCAGGCGCCAGATGTATGCATAAGGAAATCAAATGACCCCTCCAGGCAAATTGGTTTTGCTAAGACATGGCGAAAGCATATGGAACAAGGAAAACCGGTTCACAGGTTGGACAGATGTTGATTTATCTGACCAAGGCGTGAACGAAGCCCGCCAGGCAGGGCAAGTATTAAAAAAAGAAGGATTTGTTTTTAATATTGCTTTTACATCTGTATTAATTCGCGCAATTCATACTCTTGATATTGTTCTCCAAGAGTTAGGCCAAGCCAACATTTGTATTTATAAATCTTGGCGTTTAAATGAGCGCCATTATGGAGCTTTGCAAGGACTTAACAAATCTGAAATGGTTGCCAAATACGGTGAAGAGCAAGTTCATATTTGGCGCCGCAGCTATGATATTTGTCCGCCAGCCTTGACAAAAGAAGATAGCCGTTATCCTGGCAATGACGCTAAATATAAAGATTTAAAAGATAGAGACCTTCCGCTGTGCGAAAGTTTGAAAAGCACTGTTGATCGTTTTTTACCGTATTGGCATGATGTGATTGTTCCGCTTGTCAAAAGCGGGAAGAAGGCGCTTATTGTGGCTCATGGCAATAGCTTGAGGGCTTTAGTGAAACATCTTGATCATGTTTCTGATGCAGAAATTACAACACTTAATATTCCAACGGGCGTTCCACTTGTCTACGAGCTTGACAAGGATTTGAAGGCTTTGATTCATTATTATCTTGGGGATCCGAAAGCAATAGAAAAAGCAACTCAAGCGGTTGCGCGCCAAGGCAAGGTCTAAGGCAATTCCTACCGGATAAATATATATCAGTGACGTTTAATCCATTGTTAATAAAGAAGTTATGAAGCGCTTTATGCTTTTCATACCCGAAGAGGCCAGTATTAAGATTAATATTGATATATAAAATAAATATTTGTATAATACACCCTTGATCAATTGATAGACATCCTTGCAAAGATAGCGAGGAAAATTCGTCCGTCAATGATTCGGCGGCGGACTCATTTAAGGAGGTCACATGGGAGCTCTTCATTTGACAGAACAAGATTTTCAGCAAGAAGTTCTCGAATCGTCGACACCTGTTTTAGTTGATTTTTGGGCAGAATGGTGCGGGCCCTGCCGTATGATGGGGCCTATTATTGATGAGGCGGCTAATGATCTTTCTGGTAAGATAAAAGTTGGGAAGGTTAATGTCGACGAAGCCCAAGACCTAGCGGCTCGATATGGCATCATGTCGATTCCGGCCTTACTGGTTTTTAAAGACGGAAAAGTTGTCGAGCAATTTGCCGGCGCCATGCCCAAAGAACAACTCATTGCGCGACTTAAAAAATACGTTTAACTCTTTAATGTAAGGAATCAAAAATGCTGATCACAATGTTAAAGGCAAAGATTTCAGGCGCCAAAGTAACACAAGCGGAATTGTATTATGAGGGAAGCATCTCCATTGATAAGAATATTCTTGAGGCAGTTGATATTTTGCCTGATGAAAAGGTTGAAGTTTTGAATGTCAATAATGGTTCACGAATTGAAACATATGCCATTGCAGCGAAAGCTGGATCGGGGGTTATTTGCTTAAATGGTCCAGCGGCGCGCTCAGGATGCGTGGGCGACAAGCTTATCATTATCAACTACGGGCTTGTTGAGAAAAAAGACGCAAAACAATATAAAGCAAAAATCGTTTTCTTAAATGATCAAAACAAAATTAAAAATTAGAACATTTGGTGATCCGTGCTTAAGGAAAAAGGCAACGCCAGTTAAAGTTGTTGGGATGCCGGAACGCATGCTCATTGAGGTGATGCTCAATACGATTTCAGCGAAAGAAACGGATATAGGTTTAGCCGCGACCCAGGTCGGTATCCCTAGGCAGATTTTTGTTGTTGATCTTGAAAATTTTCCACGCGTCTTTGTCGATCCAAAAATTACAAAGGCAGAAGGCGAAGAGACAATGGAAGAGGGCTGTTTGAGTCTTCCAGGAATGACTTTTAAGGTTACGCGTCCGTGCAAGGTATGGCTTGATTATATTGATATCAACAATAAAAAATGTCATTTAGTCTGTGAAGGATTTTACGCCCGTGTCGTTTGTCACGAAAATGATCATTTGCAAGGCAAGCTCATTGTTGATTATGCGACGAAAGAGGACAAAGAAAAGAATAGAGATGCCTTGACGGATCTGGAAAACAAAACCAAACAATTATTAAAATCCGATACATGATTATGTCTTCATCGCGCCGTCTGCCGGCATGGTTTCATCAGCCTGTCCCTTGTGCTGAACGGATCAAGGCCCTTAAGAGCTCTCTGGAAAATTTTTCCATTCACACGGTTTGTCAAAGTGCCCATTGTCCGAACCTGGGGCGTTGCTGGGAAAAGAATACAGCGACATTTATGATTTTGGGGGATATATGTACGCGTTCTTGTCGTTTTTGTGCCGTGAAAACCGGCGTTCCTGTTTCGCTAAATAATAACGAACCCTTCTCGATAGCACAAGCAGTTAAGGCCTTAGGGCTTGATTATGTTGTCGTCACGTCAGTGACGCGAGATGATTTGGAAGATCAAGGGTGCCAGCATTTTGTTAAAACGATTAATGAAATACGCAAGATCAATCCGGGGATTAAAATCGAAGTCTTAATTCCTGATTTCTCGGGTAAAAAAAGTTTTGTTGAAGCTGTCGCCTTGGCATCTCCTGATGTCGTGGCACATAATATCGAAACTGTCAGGCGCTTGACTTTGCAATTACGTCCTCAAGCAGATTATCTAAGGTCGTTATCGGTTTTGAGAGTCGCAAAGGAAGCCAATCCAAATATTTTTATTAAATCAGGGATTATGGTCGGGTTAGGGGAGACTCTGGGTGAAATTGAAGAGACCATGCAGGACTTGCACTTTGTGGGTTGTGATATGTTAACCATCGGTCAGTATCTTGCTCCGTCAAGAACAGCCAGGCATGTTCCGGTTGCGCGTTTTGTTTCTCCGGAAGAGTTTGATCGTTACAAGGAAAGAGCATTAGCGATAGGGATTCAGCATGTTGTCAGCAGTCCGCTAGTGCGCAGTTCTTATTTAGCCAAAGAGGCTTATCAGGCGTGCCAAGAGAAAAAAATATTTGCCCTTTTTGAAAGGATTTGCTCGTGAAAGAAAAAGCAAAACAGATGCTATCGTTTTTATTAAGGTTTGGCTTGAGCGCAGCCCTTCTGATCTATCTTTTTCGAAAGGATGACCTGATCAAGGCTGTTACGGATATCAAAAACGCGGATCTGACCTATCTTGCCCTTGCCCTGCTTTGCAATATTATCATTTATGGCATTCTTTTATTGCGATGGAATCTGATCATTAAAGGGTTGGACCTTGCGCTTCCCTTGAGGAGGGTTGCAAAATGGTTTTGGATTGGCATGTTCTTTAATTTGACATTACCAACTTCTACCGGCGGCGATATCGTCAAAGCGATCGGGCTTTGCAAGGGCACCCATGATCGCGCCAAGGTGGTTGCTTCGATCTTGCTGGATCGTCTCTTTGGGTTCATCGCAATTACGCTTGTTGCATTTGTATCTTATTTTGCAGTTCACCAAATAGCCAATAATCATTTTTTGTTGATAACAATCGTAGCACTGTTTGCTATTTTCTGGGGAGGCCTGCTGTTTCTGCTGAATGAAAAACTCTATACTTTTATGTGCGGAATTTTTAATCGATTACCTCGCATCAAAGAAAAACTTTTAAAGTTCCATCAGGCCATTGTCTTGATTAAGAATCAAGTTGGCCTGATGTTTACCGTCATTGTTTTATCTTGTTTGAGCCAAGCCTTGCTAGGACTATCTTATTTTCTTACCGCGCAAGGACTTCATCAAGATGTCAATGTGGTTTATTGTATTGCCTTTGCACCCTTGGTATGCGTGGCCTCATCGATGCCATCAGTCGGAGGTTTTGGGTTTCGAGAGTCGGCCCTTGTTTGCCTTTTCTTAAAAGTCGGGATTTTAGGGGCCAAGGCAAAGAGTATCGCACTATTAAATTCTTTATATTTGATTTTATTAGGCCTTGTAGGAGCGTGTGTTTATGTCAGTTCAGTATTTACTCGACGGCTACAACGCCATCCATCAGATTTCATCGATGGCAGGCCAATCGACCATTCGAGAGGCACGTGAAAGTCTTCTTCGTTATTTAGAGGATGGCAATTTTTGCGGAAGCCCAAAGAATCAAATGACCGTTGTCTTTGATGGGCAGCCGGGCATATGGTATCCGAAGAAAGCATCAGCCATCAAAGCTGTTTTTTCATCAAAAGAAACAGCCGATGATTTGATTAAGCGGATGACTGAAGGGGCAAAAAATAAAAAAAGCCTCTATGTCATTACGGATGATAAGGCGTTAGGGCAAAGCATTCGCGGGTTGGGAGCAAAAACGTTAAGCATTAAAGATTTTTTTGGTAGAATGAATCAAGGTCCAAGGGTCTCGCCCAAGGGGAAAGTTGATAGCGGCGAGAAAGATATTTCTAAGGTAACGGAATTCAAGATTAACGACGAACTCAAAAAGATCTGGATTGATTAACGTGAGAGAACAACAACCATTCTTATTTTTTCGTCAATTTGCATCGGAGACCATTGAAAAGATTTCCAATCTAGGGCGATCGCTTCATTTTTTTGCGCAAGCCGTGGCCTTGATCTGCAAAGGGAAGATCCGCTTTGCAGAAGTCGTCAAACAGGTTTACGAGCAGGGGATGCAATCGGTTGTTGTCATTGCCTTGACATCGGCGGCAACAGGGATTGTTTTGGCCCTCCAAGGCTACGTGATGCTTGATCGTTTTGGCGCCAGGGAAAAGGTCGCCTCGCTTGTGGCCTTGTCACTCGTGCGTGAGTTAAGCCCTGTCTTTAGTTCTTTAATTTTTTCTGGCAAAGCAGGCTCCCGCCTGACAGCGGAGTTGGGGGCCATGAGCGTAAACAATCAAATTGTTGCTACCAAAGCCATGGGTGTTGATCCCATGGAGTTCTTGGTTGTTCCGCGTATGCTGGGCTGCTGCCTTGTTCTTCCGATTTTGGTGGTTTTTTCTGAAGTGATTGGGATTATGGGAGGCTATTTGATCGCGGTCTTTGAAGCCGATATTCCAGGATCGTATTATATTAACCAGACATTGATATCGCTTAATTACGTCGATTTTTTTAGCGGATTCATTAAAACAATATTTTTTTCCGTCTTGATCGGATGGATTTGTTGTTATGAAGGCTTTTACGCCAAGGGCGGTTCTTTGGGGGTCGGCCATTACACCACGAGAGCTGTTGCGTTTGCGTATATTTTTGTTGTTGTATCAAATACGGTGTTAACAAAGATTATTTTAACTTTTTGGGGATAAGGAGATTTTATGAGCCAGCACATGAGAAATTTTTCGTTATTATGTTTTTTATCTATGATTATTTTTGTTGCAGGTTGTAATGGAACATTGACCCGCACAAGGAATGACGCTCATTATCCTGTTCCTCAGATTGAGGCAGAGTGGATTCAAAATGGCGAGCCCCTTGTTTTTGAAGGTGAGTCATGGTATCCCAAAGACGATGTGGATGTGTTGACAGATGACGAAGTTTATTTGCTCGGTGAATACCGCGGTGTTCAATTTTTCGTTGAAAAGGTTGATATCCGTCCGTATCATCGTCTTCGTACGAAATTTGCGGAAAATCGATTCCGCGCTTATGCCAGAGAGCGGAATGATTAAGATCGACCATTTATATAAAAGTTTTAATGATCAGGCGGTATTAAAAGATATTAATTTAAATATTCCGCAGGGAGAGATTTGGGTTATCTTGGGAGAGAGTGGTGCCGGCAAAAGCGTTTTACTGCAGCATATGATTGGCTTGATTAACCCTGATCAGGGCGACATCGAAATTGATTCGCTTCGCGTGAATAATTTTTCGGATGCGCAGTGGTTGTTGCTGCGCAAGCAAATGGGGTATTTGTTTCAAGAAGGTGCTTTGTATGATTTTATGACAATTTTTGAAAATGTGGCTTTTCCTTTGCGCGAACATACAAAATACACCGAGGCACAGATTGCAGAAAAGGTTTATCATATCTTGAAGCTTGTGGGGCTTGAAGGCGTTGAAAAAAAGCTCCCGTCGCAGTTGAGCGGAGGTATGCGCAAGCGGGCTGCGTTGGCACGCGCGGTTATTTTGAATTCCAAGATTTTGTTTTGCGATGAGCCGACATCAGGGCTGGACCCCATTCGTAGCCGAGACATCATGAATTTGATCAGGGATATTTCACGGCATTTTCAGACGACGACGGTGATCGCATCGCATGACATTCAGAATTCCTTCCGCATTGCCGATCACTTGGCGATTATTCAAGATGGTCAAATGATTGCGCAAGGAACGCCTCAAGAGGTTCAGGCGATGAAAAACGATTTTATTAAAGAATTTACCCATTAAACAAACGAGGTTGATCATGATGGAGCAAAAGGAATTTACGAAAAATCTTTACGCAGGATTATTTTTTATCATTGGCATTGTTTTGATTTGCGTGGTTGTTTTATCGATTGGCATGGAAAAAGGGATCACGCAGCCGAAATTTAAAATTCAGGTATTGTTTCGTGAAGTAGGCGGACTCATGATTGGTGCTCCGATTCGTTTTTCTGGTGTTCAGGTTGGGACCGTTGGCAAGATCGATTTTCTTAAAGAAGAAGTGATGGGGCGCAATGTGGCGGTTACATTTAATCTTTTTCTCCGCTATAAAGATCAAATTGAACAAGGGTATAGTTTTCGCATCAAAACAGAAGGGATCTTGGGGCAAAAGTTTGTTGAGATTAGCAAAGATAGAACAGATCAAAGACGACGTCTTGATTTTCACGCTTCCTTGATCGGAGAAGACCCTCTGGATGTCCAGGACTTGGCGGAAACATTTGGAAAAGCCGCGATTTCTTTGCAGGAGACCGCGCGTGCGACAGATTCTGCCATGCTGGAGATTCGAGATCGCTTCAAGGCGTTAAAACGAGTGTTAAATCGTGTTGAGCAGCGGTTAATTGACGGAACACTATTTAAAGTTTTTTAATATAGGCGCAGATTAGAGGTGAAAAAATGAATAATACAATGACCATCCTAGGATTTGAGATTTCTTTATGGCTTTATATCCTCTTGGTTTATCTGCTTTGGGTTTTGTTTTGGCTTTTAGCCAAGCGCGTCATCTTTGCCGGGATCAAGCACCTGACAGAAAAGACCAAAACGCGTATGGATGATATTTTTATCCATGCCGTTGACCTTCCGTTGTTTTTGCTGATTTTTTCAAGCGGCGGTATTTTGGTACAAAAAATTTCTCCGCTGGCCGCGAGCAGCGAAATAACAAAAAACTTTTTGCTAGGATTCAAAGCCATCACGATCATTGCGGTCATATTATTTATTGATCGATTTATTCATTACATCATCATTGAATATACACCCAAATATGATGTCCTCAAGGCTTCCTCGGGGATCGTCAAGATTGTCGCGCGCATCTTTATCATTGGAATCGGTATTTTAGTTTTGCTAGATAGTTTTGGGGTTTCGATTACGCCCATTTTAGCATCGCTTGGCGTTGGCTCTCTGGCGGTCGCCTTGGCGCTCCAGCCCACGCTTGAGAATTTCTTTTCCGGCATACAACTTATTAGCGATAAGCCTATTAGAGTCGGACAATTCATCAAACTTGAATCTGGACAAGAAGGGTATGTTGAGAAAATTGGATGGCGTTCGACATGGATTAAATTGTTGCCTAATAATACCGTTATCCTGCCCAACAAGACACTCGCTAATTCGATCGTAACTAACTATTGTTATCCAGATAAAGAAGTTGCCGTCTTGATCGACCTTGGCGTTCATTATAAATCTGACCTTGAACAGGTTGAACGTGTTACCGTCGAAGTAGGGAGGGAAATTATGCAGCATGTTCCTGGCGGCGTTCCCGGCTTTGAGCCCTTTATTCGCTACCATACGCTCGGTGAATACAGTATTAATTTTAGCGTTATTTTAAGGGCAAAGGAATTTGTTGATAATTATTTAATTAAACATGAATTTATTAAAAGACTTAAAAAACGCTATGCCAAGGAAGGTATCGTGATTCCTTATCCTGTTCGTGCAACGAACGAAGCACAGGAGAAGGTATTTGAGCAAAAGTAAGCTATTATAAAGGAGGTAGTATGTTTGTGTTGAGCAATTTCATTTTTTCTTTGGCCAAGGTTCTTGAGATCTTGTTAACAATTCTTTATTGGCTTATTTTGGTCAGAGCCTTGATTAGCTGGGTCAATCCTGATCCATCAAACACCATTGTTCAGCTGCTCTATCGCACGACCGAGCCGATTTTGGAACCGGTCCGACGGCTTCTTCCGGTGTCGGCGATCGATATTTCTCCGATCATTGTTTTCTTAGCGATCATTTTTCTAAAATCGTTTCTCATCTCGACACTTCTTGATATAGGATATCGAATGCGATAAACAAAAAGTAAAGGAGCAGGCATGTTTGATCAGATGAAAAAGTTGATGGAAATGAGGCAGCAGGCGGAAAAGATTAAGCGCCAGCTTGAGGCTTCGCTGATTGAAGTGAATGATGTTGAGGGCATCAAGATTGTCGTTGACGGGGCGCAGAGGTTTCATTCCCTTGACATTGATGAAAAGCTGTTAGTATCGGAAAAAAAGCAGCAGATCCAAAAAGATTTAGTAAAAAGCCTTAACAAAGCTATTTCAAAATCTCAATCATTGGCCGCCGATCAAATGAAGCAGGTCATGGGATTGCCGGGCTTTTAAATTTAAAATCAATCAATAACCAAACAACAACTAAAGGAGTTTGCAATGCCGTACGACAAGTCAGTTGACATTGATGTCTTTAAAGAATCAAAAGAGTTTGACGATACCCGCATTACGGTGGGTGTTTTTTCCTATAATGGCGGAGAAAAAAAGATCCAGATCTCGCGCGAAAACAAAGCGGCCGAAGAATGGCGTTTTGCAAAATTAGGACGCATGACCAAACAAGAATTAGCAGAAGTTCTTCCTTTGATCACCAAGGCATTTGAAAAGATGTAATTGGTAGGAATTAAAAGAAATTTTTGCAAATTGTCTATTAACTGTCATTAAAAAAGTGAGGCGATCGCCACATGCCAGGGGAAGTCTATTTAACAAAAGAAGGATTTCAAAAACTTCAAGATGAGCTTGATCGTTTGAAGCGTGTTGAACGCCTGAGGATCTCGAAGGCCATCGGCGAAGCAAGGCTTTTGGGGGATCTGTCCGAGAACGCCGAATATGATGCGGCTAAGGACGCGCAAGCGCATTGCGAGGCGCGTATTTCCGAACTTGAAGATATGCTCGCCAGAGTCAGGATTATCGATCATGAAGATATTCCCAAAGATAAGGCCTTTATCGGCGCAAAAGTTACGCTGATCGATGCTGAGACAGACAGTGAAGAGCGCTATATGCTTGTTTCTCATGAAGAGGCCAATTATGATGAAGGGAAAATTTCCATCCAGTCACCGATCGGAAAAGCCTTGCTAGGCCATAAGGTCGGCGAGATCGTTGACATTAAAGTGCCGGCAGGAGTTTTAAAATACAAAATAACAAAGATTGAACGTTAACGGAGCGTGTATGGTTTCTATCGGCGTTATCGGGTGTGGACATTGGGGCCCCAATCATATTCGCATTTTTTCACAGATTCCTAATGTGAACGTGCACATGTGCTCTGATCTGGACGTAGCACGCTTATCGTCGATCCAGGCGCAGTATCCTGATATTCAAGCAACGAAAATGTATAAGGAAATATTATTAAGTCCTGAGATCGATGCGGTTTGCATTGCGACCCCAACAGCGACGCATTTCAACCTTGTTAAAGAAGCCCTTGAAGCGAATAAACATGTTTTATGCGAAAAACCGTTGAGTTTGAAAGCCGATGAATGCCTGGAATTGAAAACACTTGCGGACACAAAAGGAAAAATATTAGCCGTCGGCCATATTTTCTTGTTTAATGAAGGTATCCGACAGCTCAAAAAGTACGTCACATCCGGCGAGCTCGGCAATATTTATTATGCGCACTCTGCGCGAACGAATTTAGGCCCCTTTCGTTATGACGTGAACGCACTTTGGGATTTGGCGCCGCATGATTTAGCCATTTTTAATTATTTATTCGATACTGTTCCTGTCAGTGTTTCTGCCCGCGGACAAAAATGTTTGAAAACATCCCTTGATGATTTAGCGTTTGCGACTTTGGAATATCCTCATAATAT
>Ga0172371_10013745_pt1 | contig 10507 bp, 12 predicted proteins | sample Lak12m_FD_114543 | JGI IMG/M metagenome (GOLD analysis project Ga0172371, IMG submission 114543) | Freshwater microbial communities from Kabuno Bay, South-Kivu, Congo - kab_022012_12m | ecosystem: Environmental > Aquatic > Freshwater > Lake | place: Democratic Republic of the Congo: South-Kivu... | reverse complement strand
TCGCAGACGTGCTGGAGGCGGCGCGCTCCTACGTGGACGAGGTGACTGCCTACCGCGACCTGCACCCCGGCGTGATCGCGCCGGAAACCTCGCCGTTCTTCCCGGGCAGGCGGCTCGAGCTGGCCCAGCGTTTCGGCCTGGGCGAGGCGATCAAGCATCTCGGCGGCGACTGGCAGAACTTTTATGCCTACATCCACGCCTGGGCCTTTATTCTTCCAGATTGGGAAGAAAAGATGCGCTTCTCAGACGCCGCAGAATTCAGCCTCGCCGCCTTGATGCTCATCCTGCCCGGCGTCCGTCGCGCCGTCCGCTACCGCCTCCCCTTCTGGACCGCCCGCAAGGGTCACGCCATGCGGCTGGTGATCGGCGTACCAGTGACCGGCTGCGAGCAGGATCAACTGCGCTTTTCCCTGATGCAGCGCGCCGGCCTGGAGGGGGACAAGGCTTTGCCGCGCTCCCCCGAAGTATGGGCGGTGGACCGCTCCGGCTTCGCCGAGGCGTTCGACTCCAGGCTGCCCGACGAAGCCTTACCTAATTTGATCGGCTTCCTGGCTAAGGCCGCCGGAGAGAGCTTTCACCTACCGATGAACGCGCTGCAAACCCCTTCCAGGTGCCGCTGGTGCGGCTATCAGGCGCAGTGCTACGCCAAGGGCGAGCTGACGATGCTGGCACTGAGGGAGCAAAGCTGAAGGATGAAGGATGAAAAAAAGAAGGAAGATTGTTCTTGGGCTTGTGGTTGGTTTGTGGCTGGTTTTCTTTGGGGTGGCGGCGCCGGTCTCGCAGGTTTCGGCTGCGCCAGGGGCAGAGGTCACCACGCCCCCGCCCCCAACTGCCACTTCGCCTCCGCCGCCGTCCACAACGCCCACACCCATTCCCACGTCTACGCCTACACCTGAGCCAAGCATCATCTACCACATCCACAAGATGTTCTTTTCCGGCGAAACCATTTCCGACGCCATCAACCAGGTATTCGGCAAGGCGGTTGACGCCCAACAACAGAGCATCGGCCGGGATGCAGCCTCCTGGGCGGCAGCGATCGGCGAAGTGGTGCAGGGCACCTCCGAGGGCTATTACCAGGCAGCGGCGAAGGCCAGCTTCCCGCTCGCGGCGGCCATCGCCGTGCCGCTGTTCCTGCTGCGCCTGGCGCTGTACCACTGGGGACGCTTGACCGGCGAGGACGACCAGGTGCTGCGCGTGATCGGCGACTGGGTCACTGCCGGCGTCCTGGCGGTGGCCGCCGGGTACCTGCTCGACCTGGTGGTCGAGGTCGGCTGGTGGGGAAGCGGAAAGGTGCTGGGCGAGACCGCCGCGCTGGCAGCCGCCTTCCTGAAAGCGACCTCGCTCGCAGGGATGCTCAACGGGGCGATCCAGTACTCGTTCCTCATGAGCCTGATCAACCTGGGTCTCTCCCTGGGCGGCATCTTCGCCCTGGCCGGGGTGCTGTTCGCCTTTGCCTCCGCCCAGGGCATCCTGTACGTGCTGGCGATCCTGGCCGCCCCGGTGGCCATCTTGAGCGTCCTGCCGCAGGTGCGCTGGCTGCGCGCCTTGTGGCTGAAGGTGATCATCGTCATCGCCCTGCTGCCGCTGGTGGCCGGCGGTATCTTCAAGGCCGCGGTCATGGCCTCCAATATCTCCGCCGGCGGTGGGCTGTTGAGCAGCCTGGTGCGTGTGATGTGGCTGTGGGGAGCGGCCGGGCTGATGCTCTCGATGGCCGGCGTCCTTGGCCGCTTTACCATCACGGCGACCGCCGACGCCGCCCGGCAGACCGTCGCCGCCGTGGGCAAGGTTGCCGGTATAGTGGCGGCCGGGGTGGCCACCGGCGGCGCTTCGGCTGTGCTTGCCACGGGCGCAACGGCGGGAGCGGCGGCCACCGGAACAACGACCGCGGCAGCAACCACCGCTGCGAGCGGAACCGTACCAGTCTCCGGCGCGCCCGTTGCCGCAGGCGGACAGGCGCTGGATGCGCTCGGCCACCTGCGCGCCGGCGAAAGCGCGGCGCGCCAGGCCACTACTCTCGAAAGGTCTTCGATACTCGGCAACCTCTTTGGCCTGGGCGGCGGATTACGCAGCGCCGCGGCCGTCTTTCGCTCGCAAGCGCAGGAACATTCCCTGGCAGCCCGCCGCGCCGAAATGGAGGAAAGGATCAGCCGCTTCGAGGGACTCGGCCCTCGCAGCACTTCCGATGGCTCGCCGGATGACAGCGTAATGGACAATACCCCCATCAACGAAAACTGAGCAAAACATGCCGGCTACCGTCACCTACCTTGTCCCCCTTGCCCTGTTCAGCCTGTATGACCTCCGCTACCGGCTGACGCCGGGCATCGGGCTGTTCTTCCTGGGCGCGGTGCTGCTGGCTGCCCCTGCCGACCCGCTGCGCGCCGGCGCAGCCGTGCTGGCCACCGCCTGGGGCTTGTGCACCGCGCCGGGCATCCTTGCAATCCCCTTGCTTCTCTGCCCCTCGTCATGGGTCGTTCTGTTCATCGGTTATGGAGTGCGGGTGGGCGTGGTCGGGCGCGCCGACCTGCTCGCCATGGGCGGTATTGCCGCCCTATACCCCTGGCCAGCGACCGTACTGGCGCTGATCGGCGCGGAACTCTGGCGCCGCTGGTGGCGGGCGCGGCATGTCGGGCTGGCGCCGGCTCTGCCAGGAATGTTCCTCGGGGTTTCAGCGTATCTCGTGTTCAATCGAATAGTTCCGTAGTCTGATGGCTGGATGTAACCCCCGATGTGCGTATTTCGGTGAATTCGCACAGTAAAAACGGAATGATGGCGCACAGTTGGGGAGAGGGACGCGCTGGTGAGGTAATTATACTTTAAGTGTTCGACATGCTCCGATTTGCCCTCAACTTGCGTTGGGATTCGCCTTGCAGCTGAAGGCGCTGGGCGTTGTGGATGATACGATCCAGAGTGGCATCGGCGAGGGTAGGATCGGGAATGCGTAAATGCCAGTCCGCGACCGGGACCTGGGAAGCAATCAGGGTGGAAGAGTGGCCGAAACGATCATCGAGGACCTCGAGCAGATCTTGTGCGTTTTGAAGGGTGAGAGCATCGCGCATCCAATCGTCGAGGATCAGCAGGTTGGTCCTGGCGAGGGAACGCAAGAGATTGGCAAAGGAGCCATCCTGATGAGAAAGAGAGAGGGAATGCAACAGACGGGAGGTGCGCAGGTAACGGACGGTGAAGCCGGTGCGGGCGGCGGCAGTCCCAAAGGCACAGGCGAGGAAGGTTTTGCCGCCGCCGGTGGGGCCGAGGACGATGAGGTTGTAGTGGCAGGCGATCCAGTTGCACTGGCCCAGTTCAAGGATGGTGCGGCGTTCCAGGCCACGCGCCGGGGTTATGTTCAGGTCTTCGAGCCCGGCCTGCATGGGGAAACCGGCGGCATGGATGCAGCGGCGGACACGGTTCTCGCGCCGCCGGGTGCACTCGTGGTCGACCAGCAGGGAAAGGCGTTCTTCGAAGGACAGGTCGGTGTATTGGGGATTGTCCTGCTGCTCACGCAGGGCTTCCCGGAAGGCGGGCAGGCGGAGTTCGAGCAGCTTGTCGTAGAGCACCTGGGATGTCATGCAAAGCTCCTTTAGTGGTAGTAGGTGTTGCCGCGCACATTCTCGTGAGCGGGCAAGGGGGAGAGCTGGGGGCTGGCCGAGGCCAGGGCATCCAGTTCGGCTTTCAAGTCGCGGTAGGAGAGCAGGTGGGCAGAGAAGGTGCGCAGGCAGGCTTCCTCGAGCAGGGCGGCGGGATGCTTGCGGGCCAGGTTGAGCACGCCCAGGCAGGAGCGGAAGGCTTGCTGGGGATAGGGACGGGAGCGCAGGAGAGCGGCGATGAACTGGGCGGTCTGCGGTCCAATCTTCCCGGCTTCCTGCTGCAGCCAGTCCGCATCCATTGTCAGGACGAAACGGTGGTTGGAAGGCATATGATCGGGGCAGGTGGAGAAGCGCCCGGGCACGCTGCTGCGGGGGTGGAGGGCGACCTGCTGGCCATGGTGGAAGATCTCCACCATGCGCTCGGTGGCCCGGATACGCACTTCTTCGTGGATCAGGGTGTGCGGGACGCTGTAGTAATGCTTCTCGAAGACCACGTGGTAATCGAGACTGACACGGGCGTTCTTCCAACAGGCGAACTCATATGGATGCTCGGGCAGCGGGTGCAGTGCAGGCTGATCCAGTTCTTCGAACAACCGGCTGCGGGATTTGCCCACATGTTCCATCTCTCGCCAGTTGAGCGTCTCCAGCAGCGGCCGGATGGCCCGGTTGGCCTGCCCGATGCTGAAGAAGGTGCGATTGCGTAGCGGCGCCAGCACCCAACGCTCTACGTTCTGGACACCGTTCTCGGCGTGCGGTTTGTCGCGCTTATTCCGAATTCGGAATAAGCGCGAAAGTCCTTTCGCTGAACATGCTACCTACGTTGGTAGCAAAGGCCCCGGCGCTTTACCAGGAGCTTTCATCGGGTATTCACACGAATATGTCATTGGATGATGCCGTGAAGCTAGGTGTGTTGGCCATGCAGATCCCTCAGGAGAATATCAAAAAGGGTGTGATTGATTACAGCATGATGACCATCGGCACCTCGCCAGACGGCCTGGATATCTTCAAGCCTATTCCCGATAAGATCCGCGAGTTGCGGGATGAAGTCTTCGGGGGCGGCGCTCTCGGCCCGATGGCAGTCGGAGACTTGGCGCAACAATTGCGCGACGAAGGCGCGCGCGTGGCGGTGTTGAACGCTGGCTCGGGGATTCCTGGCCTGGCCCAAAGCGCGAGCGACTACCTGGCCTCACAGGGGGTAAATGTGGTATTGACCGGAAATGCCGGCCAGGAGCACCCTGAATTCCCCATTTTCTGGTATGCAGATGGATATACAACCGTGGTGGATTACCGGGGCGATCCTTATATGTTACGCTATTTGATGTCTCTGATGGGGCTTGGCTCGGGCCAGATCCAACTGAAATATACCCCGAATGCTCCAGCGGATGTGGTCATCTTCTTGAGAGGCGATTGGCAACCGTGAGAAACTGTAGCGCGAGATAGTATCTCACTCTTGCTCTGTTGCAATCATATAAAGGCCTATCATTTCAAGTGTCATTGCGAGGAGCGACTCGCACCCCGTTCGGGCCGGGAGACCCGGCCCCGCCGGGGCGAGACGGCCTGCGGTGTGGGCAGGTGAGCGACGTGGCAATCTCGTTGCTCAGGTAAGTTGAGATTGCCACGCACCCTTCGGGTACTCGCACATCGTCCCCGAAAGGGAATGACATCCCTGCAACAAAGCATCTCGCTCTACTTTTTTGGCTATGGTTGCTGAAACAGCAATCGTACGCCACCATGATAGTTGTCACCTGCGCTAGTCCGACAGGAGGGGGCACTCAGGTTCGACACAAGTTGACCACCGGAAGCCAGTTGAATGGTATACACAGTATCGGGCGTCATCGTAAAGTCTGCATAACCGTCCCCGAGTTCTGGCTTCAGCCCGGTGAAGAAATGTTCCTCGCCCCCCTGCCAGGCGAGGATGATCTCGGCGCCGGGAACGGGCCTTCCGGCCGCATCCTGGACTTCGACTTGCAAGAGCCCCTCGGGCAGGTTCGTCTCGCAAGAATCTTCCTGCTTAATCAATATGTAGGCAGCGCCAACGGTTGGAGTGGGAGTGCGCGTCGGGCGAGGGGTGGGGGATGAGACGGGTGTGATCATGGAGGCCGGCGGGTGGGCTGGTGTGACAGTCGCGCCGGACAGCAGGGGTTGCGTCGCTGAGGCGGGCGTGGAGGTCGGAAGGATGCTGACCCCGGTGGGGGATAGTTTCAATGCGTCTGCCAGACGGGCCAGGGCGTAGGCAGAACCGTCTGGGTCGCCGGCCGAAAGGGCGCTCTGAGACTGGAGGGTCAACGCCTGTACCGGGTCCGCATCGTCCAGCAGCGAGAGGCGGGATTGCGCCCGTCCCAGCTCACCGGTTGCCAGGAATGCGGAGGCGATCATGCTGCGGTATTGATCTTTGAAGTCAGGGCGCAGCGATGCCGGCGACGTGTCCACGTATTCGACCGGAAAGAGGATCCACGCCACCAGCAGGCCGAGTGCCAGGCCGATCAGCGTTCCGGTCAATAGGTACCAGGAGCCGCGATTCGATACACGTTCGGTGCTCATGGGGAGGTGCCTCCTGGGGCGGGCTGCCAGGTTTGGAGGGCAGCGACCAGGTTTTGGAGCAGGGAAAGGTCGGAGGCGGGGAAGTTGGCCTGGAGGGCGTACTCCAGCGCCTGGGCAGCAATTTTGGTGGGAGGCTCGCTGCCCAGTATCCCCAATTGTCTGGCAGCCAGGTCTATGTTCTGGTCGGCGTGGAAGACTTCGGCTACCATCAGCACGTAGTCGCTGCGATAGTCGGCGCGCAGGGTATCTGGCGTGGTGTTCGTATACTCGACCGGGCTGATCACCCAACCATAGATCAGACCGATGGCTATCCCGACGGCGATCATGAAGAAGAACTTGAGCCAGCGCGACATGGGATTATTTTGCCATAGGTGAGCAGAGTTGGGTAGAGGCGGCTCACGCTGGTATGAAATAACACCTATGACATTTGTCTATTGGAAAAGAGAGTAGAAGGATTGGAAATTTGTTATAATCTCGTGACGAACGGTTGATAAGTTGTGAAGGTTTTGAAAATTCTTGCTTCTGAAAGATATGTTATAATCCCTTGCGAATGGCGGTTCTAATAATTAAACTATCGAATTGTGACAATTGGCGAAATCTCTCCAGAGGTGAAAGATCCCAGAGGGATTTCGCTTGTTGTCACAAAGTTTAAAAGTCGAATTCATCAAATCTGGGCATGACAGGCATCATTGGAAGATATCCCAAAGTGAGGAGGTGGAACTTGGCTGGTAGCGCAAATGTATTCGTAGGCAATCGAGTGAGTGAAGCCGCCTTATCCCTGCGCTTTCTCGATGCGTCCCAGGTTGCTATGATTGACGAGTGTTTGGTGAGTCTGGGGGAATATGGCGAGGTCCATCTCGTTGTTCAAAAAAGTCAGCTACGTTTCATTGTGACGCAAAGGAGCCAGGATGTGAGGAAGTATAACTCGGTTGCACAGCTCGTGTTATCTTAATCGAAATAATTCAATCGGCGAGTGTCCTCTAGGCCTGTACAGGCTGTAAAGGTTGGGATTGGAAAGGACAACAAAACCGGCTAGCGCTAGTTTTCAAGAGCAGTGACAGACTCGGCGTGATAACGGGTCCCCGTGAGCGCGAGGACAATATGAAGTGGCCGCATCCGGATCGTGATGTCGGGATGGCGGAGCGCGGGTGGGGGCAGCGAAATACGAGGAAGGCTTCGATCCCCACTCCCTTTCCCCTTCGGGGACCTTCGGCGGTCGGGGACTTCGCCCCGCCAAGTACGCGGGACTTCGCAAGGCAGGCATCTGGGTCGGGAGACGTAGAGGCAGCGGGATGAGACCTTCGGTCGGGTAAGCACCTGGGTTAGAAACCCAGATGCAGCAAGTAAAATTTATTTATATGCCAACTGCTTTGAAAATCGGACCTTATCGCTTCTACTTTTACTCATACGATTGCGATGAGCCACGTCACATGCACGTAGATCGAGAGAATAAAAGCGCGAAGTTTTGTAATGACACTCACAACCCCTAGAGTGATCAATGTGTGTGTTACTGACGATACGTTATCAGTAGATTTGGAAGATGGTCGCACGATCGCTGTTCCCATCGTATGGTATCCACGTTTGGCACATGGGACACCCGAAGAGCGCGATCACTTTCAGATCAGCGGCGCAGGGTATGGCATTCATTGGCCAGATCTCGATGAAGATATTGGCATCGAGGGTTTGTTGCTGGGCAGGAGATCCACAGAAAGCCCCACCTCCTTCGAGCGCTGGCTCCAGCGAAGACCCAAACGACCCTAAAATAATGGATCTGAAAGGATTAGGTGTGTAAGCTGTATTTGGCATAGGGCAATGCGCATGCCGGCATCATTCTGATGGGGCAGGCGGGGCGCCCTTGCTACCCTGGCTTAGCCCGCCAGGGGTAGGCAAGCACGCTGCGCGGTCGGCTTCGCTGCGCTCCGCTCACCTGTGCCTGCGTCAGGTGCAGGCAGGGCGAAGAAAAGGAACCCGTTTTCTTCGAGAAAACGGGTTCCTGAAGGAAACCCAGATGCAGCGGGGGGCCGCGTGGTAGAATCAAGTCACTTTTGTCTCGTGTTCAAGAAAGCGAGTTAGGAAATGTCTACCCTGGTAGAGCCTCTTGTTAGACGAAATATCTTCTCTTCGGAGGACGAGGCAATTCAAGAGCTTGTCCGTGAGTACGTTGTGCGGCAGGTGAATGGGTTGCAAAAAGAAGTTCGCCAAATGGAACGTAAATACAGTTTGAAGTTCCAGCAGTTCGAACAATACCTTCATGAACGATCTGCTTTATTGGCAAGCGGCGACCTTTCTACGGAACAACGCCAGTCTTTGAGCCGTTCTGTGATGCGAGAAGAAGATGACTGGTTGGAGTGGAAAGCCGCACGGGAGATGCTGGAAAACTGGCTAGGATTGCGCCAGGAGACGGGGGCGTGACGACTTTTTCAGCCATCCTGGGGGGTGTCGTTGCGGTCTTGCAATCACATTTGCTGTGCGAACGGGTAGCGATTGCTGAAACCAAAGAGTTCTCAGCAGACCAGTTCTTCTTCAAAGTAAAGGTGGAGCTCCGGCTTGGATACCAATTCCAGGCGCGAATCTACTACAATTATGGTCATGTGGATTACGCTTATCAACTCTTCAAGGAAGGTATCCCCGTTCTTCGTTGGGATAATAAGGAAGAGTTCCGTAGCTTGAAAACCTATCCTCACCATCATCATGAGGATGGGGGAAAAGTTCTTCCTTCGCCACTGATGGGCAACCCGCAGGAGGATATTGCGCTTGTACTGGGAGAGATCGAGAAGTATCTGGAGAAATAACTCGGACTACCCAAGAGATAATGACCCAATCTCACTTGTATCCCATTTGTGGTAGTTCCACAAGCATAAAGCAAATTCACTACATTGATTGGAGTTACGCTCGAAGGACGGGCTGCCATGCCCGTCGTTCGGCGGCGTGGAGACCTGCGGTCAGGCAGGCATCTGGGTCAGGACCCAGATGCAGCGGAGTTTCGGCGAGCGGGTAGAGGAGGAACCCGTTTTCTTCGAGAAAACGGATTCCTAAAGAAGACCCAGGTGCGGCGGGAGCAGCAGGAGAAAATGGGTTCCCAAAAATCTGGAATCAGGGAGCTTGCTCCCGTAAATCCGACAGCAACTGTCGGACTCCAGAGTAATTTGGATGGTTCTTAAAATAATCTGACTAAGGAAAATACCTTTTGCGGACTTTCGATTGCCCTTACCTGAAAGGTGAAGTCGAACTAACGGATGAGTGTGAGGCGCATATTGCGCATACTCACCCGGACCTGTTGCCGGAGTATTTGCTGCATATTGGGCATACTTTAGCTGCTTGCTTGACAAGCCGTTTAGCGAACGGAGAAGTAGAATGGCACAAAAATTGACTTTCCAATATGATCGTGAGTCTGACACCCTATATGTCAATACTATTACCCCATACGCTGAACAAGAATCTGAGGAATTGGGTGATGAGATCGTTGCTCGTCTGAATCCAAAAACGGGCAAGATCGAAAATCTTGAGGTGTTGTTCTTTACCAGCCGCTTGCTGAGGAAAGAACTGTTTTCTTTGCCAGTCACCGCGGATTTGCAGGCGGACACAGCCTTTGCCTAGTACACCACACGAAACTGATTGGAGGCCCGTCACTGGGCGACCCGCGGACAGGTCGCGTAGAGAACACCGACAGGCGGGGGACGCAAGATTCTAGAAAGGTATCAAGTTTGAAATTCTATGCTGCCTGACTTTAATGCGGCTGGTGATCTGCCGCCTGGCGTTTACAAGGCAACACTTGATCGAGTTATTGCTCGTTTTGGTGTCGGTCGGAGGCAGCGAGAGTTGGTTACGCACCGATTAGTGCATATTTGCGAGCTGGCACAGCGCACGGGTCATTTACAACGTTTGATTATCTTTGGTAGTTATGTTACAGACAAACCGGTTCCGAACGATGTGGATGTGATTTTAGTGATGGATGACACGTTTCGATTGGAAGAGTGCCCAGCTGAGACTCGTGGATTATTCGATCACGCGATAGCGCAAGCCAGATATGGTGCCAGCATATTTTGGATACGGCCAGGGTTGTTAATCGGTGAAAACTTGGAGAGCTTCGTGGCTCACTGGCAACTTAAAAGAGATGGTTCGCTACGCGGTATTGTGGAGGTAGAAGTATGATCAGGAACGAAAAGGAACTTAAAGCAACCCAAGAACGAATTAATTATTTCCAGCAGTTGCTGATGCAGTTGCGTCAAACTGCCAGGCCAGAAGAGTTCCAGGCGGTGAGTGGCGGATACCGTATAGAGATCGAACGGATGCAAGCTGAAGTATTAGAATACTTGACCTTGCCGGTGCCGCTTGAATCTGGGCTTGCACAAATTTAAACTTCAAAGAAACTCACCGGTCGAAAC
>Ga0172371_10013741_pt1 | contig 10508 bp, 6 predicted proteins | sample Lak12m_FD_114543 | JGI IMG/M metagenome (GOLD analysis project Ga0172371, IMG submission 114543) | Freshwater microbial communities from Kabuno Bay, South-Kivu, Congo - kab_022012_12m | ecosystem: Environmental > Aquatic > Freshwater > Lake | place: Democratic Republic of the Congo: South-Kivu... | reverse complement strand
GGCGCAGCTCAAACGCTTCAACGGCAACGTCTCCTACGCGCTGGCCGCCTACAACGCCGGCCCCGGCAACGTCCTCCGCTACGGCGGAATCCCCCCCTTCCGCGAAACGCAAAATTACGTGCAAACCATCAGCGGCCACCTCCGCAAGCTGATCAATCAATTGCTGTAGTTCCCGCAGATCCCCGGTTGGGGGAAAGTTTTGAGTTTTGAGTTGGAAAAGCGGCGAGTGGCGAGAAATTCTCGCCACTCACCGCTTTTTTACGTAAAACAGGCATGGTGGGGAATGAAGGTGCGGCAAGTCCTGGTATCTTGAAGACCATACGCGCATTTTCTACCGCGCGCGGTGCGATTACGCCATCCAGGTTTGGCGCCCGTACCGCATCTTCCAGGACTTCATCTTCACCTCGACGGACAAACAGACGCAGGCCGATTATTCCTGCGTCTTTGTTGTCGAGACCAATGGGCTGCATCTCGAACCGAATCTTTATCCCGCTATCATGTCCTCGCTACCCCGTATCTGCTCATAAACCTGCCTGGCGATGATCTGCAGAACGATCTGTTTGAAGGCGTCGTCATTCAGGAAGCGGGCAACGATATCTTGGTTTCCTTCCATGCGGTCGATGACGATATCCGGGAAGCTTTTATTGAACTTGATCTGGAAATGGTCGAAGGCATTAACCGCCGCGGCCTGCATTAGGTCCGGGTTGGTGACGGCCTCCTCCGCAAGTTGGTCGAAGAAGAGTTGATCCGCCGGGGTGAACTCGGTGCCGAAGCGCTGGTTGAGCACATCGATCAGCCGGGAGAGTTCCATCATTTCGTCATGGCTCATGCCGGTGCCGACGGCGGTGGGGCCGCTGACGGTGAAGGCGCCGCCGGTTTCCATCGCGATGCTGCCTTCGCCGATCTTTTGCAGGCGGTAATACTTCAGCGCCACTTCATCATCGAAGTTATACGACGGCCCGCCCTCCAAAGGCGGCAGCTTCGTCTGCAGGAACCGCCCGAAGGTGTAGAGCTTCTCCAGGTCGGAGTCCTGGTAGGGGATGATCTGCGACAGGAAGGCATACAGCCGCAGGAAGGCCCCCAGCGCGGCCCGGAACTCCTCGCGCTTTTCCACCTCCAACACCCTGAAGCGATCCACGGCGGGGTTCAGGTAGCTGTGGAGCCGGGCGTGGTCGTGGACGGTTTGCGTTACCCTGGGCGCGAAGAATACTTTGCAGAAATTCTCTACCTCCTGCGCCGCGTAGACCTGATAGCCGTCCAGCTTCCCCTGCAGGCTGTACAATTGCTGCGGATCGACCTGCTCATCCACCTTCGTCTGCTCGTAATAGGGCTGGAACGCTTCCTGTATTTCCGCCGGCTCGTTGACGAAATCCAGGATGAAGGTATCCTCCTTGCCCAAACAGGTTCGGTTCAGCCGCGAGAGCGTTTGTACGGCCTGCAGGCCGGTTAGCCGCCGGTCGATATACATGGTGTGCAGCAGCGGCTGGTCGAATCCGGTCTGGTATTTCTCGGCAACCAGCAGAATCTGATACTCGTCGGTGGCGAACCTGCCGGCCAATTCCTTCTCCCGGATGCCGCCGTTCATCTCCACCTCGGTATAGCTCATATCCGGGTTGAGATCGTCGATCACCGTGCCGGAGAAGGCGACCAGCGTCTTCACGTCGGTATAGCGCTTTTCCGCGATGTAGGCGTCGAAAGCCTGCTTATAGCGCACGGCGTGCAGGCGGGAGCCGGTCACCACCATCGCCTTCGCGCGCCCGCCGATCTTGTGCCGGGTAAAGGTACGGAAATGTTCGACCATCACCTCGGTCTTCTGCGCGATATTATGCGGATGCAGGCTCATGAAGCGGGCCAGCGCCTTCGCGGCCTGATGGCGCTCGACCTGCGGATCGTCGGCGGTTGATTTAACCAGGCGCAGATATGCCTTGTAGGTGATATAGTGCCGCAGCACGTCGAGGATGAACTCCTCATCGATGGCCTGCCGCATGCTGTAGAGATGGAACGGCTCCGGCTTCCCGTCCGGGCCGGGCTGCCCGAATACCTCCAGCGTGCGGTATTTCGGCGTGGCGGTGAAGCCGAAGAAGCTCATGTTTGGCTGCCTGCCGCGCGCCAGCATCACCTTCAGAATCTGCTCTTCGTAATCATCCAATCCCTGCGCGTTCGCCTCCTCCTTCGCCGCCTCCTCCAGGCTTTTCGCAGCCAGCACGCTCTTCATCGCCAGCACGCCCTCCCCGGAGGCGCTGGAGTGGCATTCATCCACGATGACGGCGTAGCGGCGGTCCGGCAACTCGCCCACCTTCGCCGTGACGAAAGGGAACTTCTGCAGGGTGGTGACGATGATCGGCACGCCGGCCTGCAGCGCGTCGGCAAGCTGCGTCGAATTCTCGTCGATCTTCTGCACCACGCCCAGCTTGTGCTCGAACTGGTAGATGGTGTCCTGCAATTGCTGGTCGAGCACCAGCCGGTCGGTGATGACCACCACCGAGTCGAACACCTTGCGGTCGTCATTCGCGTGCAGGGTGGAAAGGCGGTGGGCCAGCCAGGCGATGGAGTTGGATTTGCCGCTGCCCGCCGAATGCTGAATGAGGTAGTTTTTGCCCGCCCCCGCCCGGCGCGCGTCGTCTTCCAGCCGGCGTACTACGTCGAGTTGATGGTAGCGGGGGAAGATCAGCGTCTCCTTGCGGATTTTCCTGCCGCCGATGATCTTCTCCTCGACGGCCAGGTGCACGAAGCGGCTCATGATATCCAGCAGGCTCTCGCGCTCCAGCACCTCCTCCCACAGGTAGGCGGTGCGATAGCCGCCGGGGTTCTCCGGGTTGCCCGCGCCGGTGCCGTTCCCCCGGTTGAAGGGTAGAAAGATGGTGTGCTTGCCGTCCGGTTTCGTCGTCATGAAGGCCAGGTCGGGATCGACGGCGAAGTGCACCAGCGCGCGCTTCGCGAACTGGAAAAGCGGCTCGGTATGGTCGCGGCCTATATACTGCGCCTTCGCGTCCTCCACCGTCTGCCCGGTCAGATGGTTCTTCAATTCCAGCGTGGCGACCGGCAGGCCATTGATGGACAGCAGCATATCCACCGAGTTCTCGTTCTTCGCGCTGTATTTCGCCTGCCGCGTCACCGCCAGCCGGTTCTTCGCGTAGAGGGCCAGCGTGTCCGGGTTCAGCCCGCTGGCCGGCTTGAAGTAGGCCAGCCGGATGCGCTTGCCGTAGAACTTCACGCCCTTGCGCAGCACGTCCAGCATGCCGCGCTCGGCCAGGTTCTTCACCAGCACGTCCAGGAAGGCCGCCGCCAGCCCCTCCCCGTGGCGCGCGCGCAGGCCGTCCCACACCGCCCCCTGCGTGCCGCCGATGAAGGCGAAGAGGTGCACCGGGTCCAGCGCCCGCGCGCGGTCGAAGGTTACCGGATCGCCCTGCAGATAGCCGCGCGCCAGCAGGTGAGCTTCGATGGCGGTTTCAAAGGCTTTTTCGGTATAGGATACCGGCATGGCATCAACTCCCCAGCATGGTTCGCTTCAACGTTTCCGCCCCAAGCTGTATCAGGATGCTCTTCATCGCTTCCAGCGTGCCCATGCCGGCTTTTCCGGCAATCTCCTTTGCCTGCTGCCACCGGGTGTCCTCGCGGGCGGCGTCAAGGAACTCGTGGCCTTCCCATGTTATTGAATGAATTACAAAGCCATACCATTTTGAACTGCTGGCATCTTCACCTTCAATAAATCCAGCTTCATGGAGTAGTTTAATATGGTAATATAAAGTGTAGACGTTGCATTGAAGGTGGCTGAAAGCATTCATTTGTATAGAATCATCATGCTCTTCGATAGTCAGTAATATTTTCCGAATCAAGTCCATATCACGTTTCATCTCTTCTCCTCCTTTTTGAAAAGTCAGAGGCTCCTAATATCAATGTTTGATTACCGATTATTTCCTAAACGGATTATTTCCATATAATTGTTGATATTCATGAATAGCATAATTATCAGTCATTCCAGCAATATGATCGCATATAGTTCTCAATAATACTTGTTGAAATTCTTTATTATCACGTTGAAGTTTATCAATACTATTTCTCCAAGTTCCAATTTTATCGAATGTTATTTCGTCTTCTGGTGGATGGTTCTTTTCACTAATATAATATGCTCTCATTAAATAAGATATTGTACGATCAGGCAATTGTTTTGGATTACTTGTAAATGCTTGAAAAATATTTTGAATGATATGCTTTCCTGTTTCATCCATACGTTGAACTTGCGATGATTGTAACAATCGATTATCTAATAATTTTGCTAAACCTTCTTCTTTTACTCTCATTTCTGGAGAGTAGGAGATAATATCTTTGACATCAATATAGTTAACTGATGGATAATATTCTATAAAATCCTTTGAGTTTGTTAAATTGTATTTATTAATGAATTTATTAATATTATCTTGCGATGTTAAAATCACATCAGTAACAAGAGTATTTATAATGAATCGTGATAAATATGGCATGAAAGCACTACTAGTTAATCCGCGATTATTACACAAACTTACAAATAGATATTTAGTACTCTTATCTGGATGTGAATCAAATAACAAATTCATCTCACCTATTATTTCTTGATTCTTCATTATATTGGTTAATAGAGCATCTTCGAGATCATGGTGTCTTTGTGCTATTTCGTCAGCTATCCTCACTGCCATACCTTCAAATGACCATGCTTCCAAATTATCATTAGTTGTTTCAATATTAATTAGGTTGCGATATTGGTCATAAAAATCTAAACCCGTTATTCCATTACATTGACATTTCTGTTCTCTTCGATACCGATAACAAATTCCTTTTACAAAATCTTTACATACTTTGTTTTGATGAATATAATACCAATTTGTATGATTTGATATTCCCCACAAGGTATAATTACACAAATTTAAACCAGAGAAATGTTGATAGATTCTTAAAATAGAATTTACGACACGTAAACTCTGCAAATTATGTCGAAAACCCTTATTAACCTCAATTGAATGATAATAGTGAGGTACTACATCCAAACAACCACACATTATTTCATGTAATATTCGTTCTCCAACATGACCGAAGGGTGTATGTCCAAAATCGTGTCCAAGTGCTATAGCTTCGGTAAGGATTTCATCAAGTCCCAGATGACGAGCTATTGTTCTGGCAATTTGTGCAACTTCAAGGGTATGTGTCATTCGATTTCGGATATAGTCATGAGAAAAAGATAGAAACACTTGTGTTTTACCCGCGAGTCTACGGAATGCTTTGTTATATAATAAACGATCTCGATCTCGCTCAAAATCTGATCTAATTGGATGAATTTTCTCTCTTCTGGCTCTTTTCAAGTATTGTATTGGTGCTTGCAGAATAGATATTTCCTTATCACTTGTATTCATCTCACTACCTCCCGAACGTCCATATTCCCGGTTACCGCCGCCGAGATAATGGTCTGGCGATATTCACGGAGTTTTTCAAGTTGATTCTCTACCTTTCGGATAACCTTATAAATAGCTTGCGTCTTTTGCCCCAGAAACGCAATAATAGCTTGCTGTTCGACAAGCGGTGGAAGAAGTGTTGGCAAACGCGAGAGGATTCCAGTGTTCAGGTTATCCATTGTCGAGCCGACCGATTCGAGTGTAAGCCAGTCTCTAATACCTTTAAGAGTCAATAAGAAATTCAAATACCGAGGTAGGCAAACTGTCTGATCTGGGCGAATTCGTAGACTCCCGGTTCCGCAAAGCCAACCAATCTCTTTAGCGGTGACCAATCCACACCGGCCCATCTCCCCTCTACGTGCGAATACAATATCTCCTTCACAAAGGCTGTGACGTTGGAGCCGGAGATAAAAAACTTCATCGATAGAGCACTTATAATCTGGAATAATCAGTCCATCTTTTAAATTCGATGGATTGACTATCGGAACTCCGTCTTCGATATAGTCTTCAGCATGAAGTTGGCTGCCGAACGGCCCTGTTTGGATTGAGGTTGCGATATAGCCAACCTTTTTTACCTCCCAATGCACCGGTATCTCCCCCAGCCATTCGATCCCCGAATCCTTCATCGGCGCGCCGGCGTCGAGTCCTTTCGTGACGGCCTGGCTGATGAGCGCCTGCCGCTTTTCCTGCAGCAATGCGATCAACCGCTCCTTCTTCTGGATCACCGCGTCGATGGCCTGCGTCTTCCGGTCGAGGAATGCGGCGATGGACTGCTGTTCGGGGAGAGGAGGATATGAAAAGCGGATAGCCAGCACGTCATATGAGGAGAGATGTTTAACTGTCGTAAACCATGTTAGATCATTAATGGCTTTTAAGGGAACAGGCAGAAAATAATACATGAAGCGACAATTAATACTTTTATTCGGTTTAAGGCAGCAAAGACGCTGATTAAGTAACGCCTTTCCACCGCTCCACCAGCATACATTAAAATCTCCATCCATGCCGATAATCACATCTCCTTTATCCATGATAACACTTGATACTACTGGACCTGAATATCTTGTTTCAGGTTCACAAGTCGCAAGGTCGCGAATCCTTATAAGTGGGATTCCATCGGTATGGTTAAATCGATCTGAATCAAATGGATATCCATTAATCAGGCAAACATGGTCTGTTAATCTGCTTAATCCCCAATGTGATGGCATTTCTCTCAGCCACTCAACACCCGATTCCTTCATGATCGGATATGACGGATATTTCATCCCATCACCTCCTGCAGCATCTCCTGAATCTCCGCTTCCAGTGCGCGGATTTCGCCGTCGATCTCCTCCAGCGGTCGGAGCGGCTGGTACTGGTAGAAATGCCGGGTGAAGGGTATCTCGTAGCCGATGCGCGTCTTTGCCTCATCTATCCAGGCGTCCGGGACGTGGGGCAGCACCTCGCGGCGGAAGTAGTCGCCGATATTCTCGGTCAGCGGCACGTTCTCGAAGTCGCGCAGGTCGGTGTCCGGCTCCGGGTTGCCCCTGGCGTCCTTGCACACTTCCGCCGCTTCGTCTCGCTCACCGAGGGCGTCCATGATGGCCTTCTTCACCGGCGGGTCGAGCCTGATCCCCCGGTAGCTGGCGACCTCCTTCAGCACGCCGGCGAAGGCGTCGCGGTTCGGATACACCGCGCCGTCCCTGCCGATATCTTCCAGCAGGCGGATAATGGCCTCCCGCAGGCCCGTGGCGGCCTCGATCTCCCCTGCCGACGCCTTGACCTTCGGCGCGGTCAATCGCCTGAAGGCGGCGCTCTCCTTCAGCCGTTCGATTCGCTCCGGCGCAGCCTGGAAGCTCACCCGCAGCGGGCGCTCGACAGTAATGCGGGCGTAGCCGAAGTCCTCGTTGGCGAATATTTTGCAATGCGGCCCCTCGGCGAAGTCGCCGTAGAGCCGGGTGATCTCCGCAATGTGCTCCGGCGATAATTCGTTGCGCTTGTTGCCCAGCGATTTGCGCATTTTCTGGAAAAGGCCGACGGCGTTGATTAGCTGCACCTTGCCCTGGCGGCCCGCGCGCTTGCGGTTGGTCAGCACCCAAACGTAGGTGGCAATGCCGGTGTTGTAGAACATCTGGTCCGGCAGCGCGATGATCGCCTCCAGCCAATCGTTCTCGATGATCCACTTGCGGATGTTGCTTTCGCCGGAGCCGGCATCGCCGGTGAACAGCGGAGAGCCGTTGAAGACAATGGCCAACCGCGAGCCGCCATCCCGCGCGCGCTTCATCTTGGCGAGCATGTGCTGCAGGAAGAGGAAGGAACCGTCGTTGATGCGCGGCAATCCCGCGCCGAATCGTCCGGCATATCCCAACTTGTCATACTCGTCGCGTACCTCTTTTTCGGTTTTCTTCCACTCCACTCCGAACGGCGGGTTGGTGAGCATGTAATCGAAGGTACGCCCGGTGTGGCCGTCGTTGGAGAAGGAATTGCCGAATTTGATGTTCTCCGGGTTCTGCCCTTTCAGCATCATGTCGGAGTTGCAGATGGCGAAGGATTCGTTGTTCAGTTCCTGGCCGTATACCTCCAGGTGGGCGTCCGGGTTGAGTTCGCGCAGGTATTCTTCGGCGACCGACAGCATGCCGCCGGTGCCCGCCGCGCAGTCGTAAAGCGTGCGGATGATCCCCGGCTTACGCAGGGCGTCGTCATCCTCGATGAAGAGGACATTCACCATCAGCCGGATCACCTCGCGCGGGGTGAAGTGCTCCCCGGCGGTTTCGTTCGATTGCTCGGAGAAGCGCCGGATCAACTCCTCGAAGATGTAGCCCATCTCCGTGTTCGGCACGGCGTCCGGGTGCAGGTCGATCTCGGTGAACTTGCTTACCACCAGGTAGAGGATATTCGCCGCCTCCATCTTCGCGATCTGCTCGGCGAATCCGAAATATTCGATGATCTCCCGCGCGCGCCGCGAAAAGCCGTTGATGTAGGACGTAAGGTTGGCGGTAATGTCGTTCGGCTCGGCCTTCAGCCGGGCGAAGTCGTAGTTGCTGATGTTGTGGAAGGGCAGCTTGGTAATCCGGTTCAACACCGGCTCCAGGTCTTTGATCTGCCCGCCGCGCATGCCGGCGCTGGTATCCAGCACCGCCGTCTTCGTCGGCTCCAGCACGCAATCCAGCCGGCGGAGCACTGTCAGCGGGAGAATGACCTTGCCGTAATCGGCCTGCTTGTAATCACCACGGAGGAGGTCGGCAACGCTCCAGATAAAGCCTATTTTATCCTGGAAAACCATGATACCGGTAAGTAACCTTTACATTTAACCATGCCGTCCGGCAGCGCGTATGCCATCGGCATGCCTGACGGCAGTATTCGCGACCAAGCGGCAAATCTCCTTCCTGTAACTACGCGGATTTGCTAACCTGAGTAGCAGTAGCAACCTTAGGTGCGTATAATATTATTGCTTTCCGGGCAACCGTTTTCGTGAGGAGCAACTACCTTGTCCACATTGCGCCTGAAACGACTTTGGACTCATATGGTTGATGCCTGCGGCAATACTTGTCACCCTGATTATCATCTTCTGGGCGGCACTGGAGTGGTGGTTTGCGGCGAATGGCGAGACAACTTCGCTAATTTCTACGAGTGGGCGCTCGCGCACGGCTATGAGGATACTCACTGGCTTATCCGCGTGCGGCTAGATGAAGGATACAGCTTGAATAATTGCAGGTGGGTAGCTTCGAGGACTTACCAGCAATATCTTAGGTCTTGCCAGGTTTATACGGCGTTCGGTGAGACCAAGCGGATTGGCGGCTGGCTCAGTGATCCGCGCTGCGTCGTCACCGCAGGCACGCTAAATGTGCGCCTGAAAGCAGGATGGCCCATCGAGCGCGCGCTGACTGAACCGACATCGCAGAGGCCCGCCTCCGTTCAGCAATTCACCATCACTACTATTCCCATCGGCGCGCAGTTCGGCAGACTCACTGTAACCGGGCCGGTCGAGAGTGAGAAGTTCCCAGGTCGCAAACGAGATCGGACTGAATACTACTACCGCTGCCGTTGCAGGTGTGGCTCGCCGGAGCGCCGCGTTACGGCTCGCAATTTGCTGAAGGGAATGGCGCGTTCCTGCGGGTGCCTGCAGCGTGAGATAGTGCGAGCGCAGTCCACCATACACGGCGAGACAGGTAAAACCCGGCTCTTAAAAGTATGGACGCAACTAAAAAATAGCTGTTTCATTCCTAGCGCGAAGCTCTACCAATCTCGCGGGCAGCGCGGAATTGCCTTATGTAGCGAATGGACAGAGAACTACTGCGAGTTTCGTGATTGGGCGTTGGCGAATGGCTATACTGATCAGATGTTCTTGCGACGGCATGATATAAGGAGCGATTTTTCTCCAGCAAATTGTTACTGGTCTACAGAGCAGGCCAAAGGCACCATCTATGACGTACCAATAAGACAGAGCTATGTGACCGCCTTCGGTGAGACGAGAACGCTCGTCGAGTGGGCGCACGATTCGCGATGTAAGGTCGGAGCAGAGACACTGATGAGCCGAATCAAATTAGGCTGGTGTATGGAGCGGGCGCTGACAGCCCCGCTTTATGGAAAACCCCAGCCAGGATTGGCCGGCTTCGGCGAAATTAAAACTAAACTTGAATGGGCAGATGATCCGCGACGAGTTGTTCCTCGAACCGCGTTCTTCGACCGGCTAAGGCAAGGCTGGCACGTTGAGGAGGCGCTTGTAACGCCTCTTGGCAGCACGCTTCCAACACATATGGTGACGGCATTTGGTGAGATCAAGCGAGTCAGTGAGTGGGCACGTGACCCGCGTTGTGTTGTGTCGGCCCCGGTACTAGCTTCCCGTCTTGATAAAGGCTGGGAGCCTGAAAAGGCGCTGACCACTCAGGTCATCCGCAACTGGTAATATTTATCAGCGCACCCAATCCTGCTACTTCTTATCCTTCTTTCATTACATATGCATCTTTGGTATGATATATTTAAGAAGGTTAATGCGGGACAGTTACCACTGTCCCTAATTTCCTCCCTTTTCCCCTCCACCGGGGTGATTCGCAGGCTCATCTGTGATTTAACCAACAACAAGTTGCCGGATATATATAAATTAACTTT
>Ga0172371_10013739_pt1 | contig 10509 bp, 14 predicted proteins | sample Lak12m_FD_114543 | JGI IMG/M metagenome (GOLD analysis project Ga0172371, IMG submission 114543) | Freshwater microbial communities from Kabuno Bay, South-Kivu, Congo - kab_022012_12m | ecosystem: Environmental > Aquatic > Freshwater > Lake | place: Democratic Republic of the Congo: South-Kivu... | reverse complement strand
GGCAAGATCGGGTTCAAGGTCTACCTCAGCAACAACTGGCAGCGTTTCATACCGACCGTCAAGGCCAACATTGGCGTGTTCGATTCAATCGTTGACGACCTCTGCTTGAACAAGTCCATGCGCGGGGGACTAGCGGACTTGGACCGATTCAATCCTCCCGGTTAGGTCTTCACAACCCGCCCTCCCTCTCTCCCGTTTAGGCTGTCCGCCACTTTCTCAGCCGTACTGCCCAGTGCGGCACGTGCCTAGACTGCTTACCAGGTCAGGCTCAGCGCACAAGGTCAACCAGCTCCGGTCTTCCGCAATCATCACTTGCCCGCGACGAGGGCGGGCGCCTGAGTCTTCCGTGGCGATAACCCACTGCCGACCAGGTACTTGTGGCCAGCGCTGCGCGCCCGAGCCGGGTTCTGTCTGTGTGCTCGGTAGGGTTGCACGGAAAGTGCAACAGGACTTCGCAATGCGTACAGGAAGTACTTACACGGTTGCACCGACCGCAAATGGGTAGAGCGCAGTGTTAGCGGTGTGATGGCGACCCAGAAGAACAAGAGAAAAAAGGTGAACAACGGAACGAACGCGGAGAACGCAAAGGCTATGGCCTGGGAAGATGTGGAGAAGATGGTAGCGGCCCGGGTCGATCTCTCGGACAAGGACGAGAGGCGCGGATACGAACAATGGCGCGAGGACGCCATGCAGAAGCGCGCAATGGTAGACGAAATGGGCGACGTCGTAGTGCAGTTCACGGCCAAGGAAGTCATCGACGCGGCCATTGACGCCTGCGTAGCCGATATCAAGGACAATGCCGCTATCAACCGGCGGAAGCATACGGCCAACGTGCTGCAACTCAAGACGCTGGCGATCCAGAACGCTCTTGGCGAAGCGCAAGGAGTCTACGTCGATCAGGAAAGCGGCGAACGTGTCATACTCGCCGCCTTCGCCGTCGTACGTGAGGCCAAAGCCAAGAAGGCTAAGGTGTTCCGTCGCGTCGTCGACGCATCGAGTGCACTCGCGCGGATCTCTCGGGGAGAAGCGGCCGAACAGCCTGCCTGGCCCGTGGCCATGGTCGACGGCATCAAGCAGTACGTTGATGACTTGGCGGAATTCCTGAGTACCAACGGTACCGACGGATGCGACCTGGTTCTGCGTATTTGCGGTGGTGACCGTGGCCTCGCCAAGAAGGTTCAGGACGATTCGGACGCTGCGAAGTGCCTCCGCTATCTCGCGCAGCTCGTAGTCGACTACGGCGTCACGAGCGGCTTCCCCGCGAAAGGGCGGACCATGGGCTTCGCGCCCGCATCGGCTGCCGCGGCATAGCTTGTACCACATGGAAGCGACATGTCAGCCAAGTTCCAGATAGAGCAGGCCGACCCGCCAAAGTACGGTGACCGGTTGCCCGCCGGTTGGTTTAGGATAGGCATGAAGATGTGTCCTTTCGTTGTGGCGAGAACGCTCATCATGATATTCCTGCTGCTGTGCGGTTCCGGATGCGGGGCCGTGGGTAGGGATACTGCGGCAGTGGGGAAATCGGTCATTCTGGTCGACGGCGGGCGTGTGGTGCGAGTGACAGCGGGGCGGGTGAGTGTCACCCGGTGCGTTTCGAGAGGTTCCCACGTGGTGACTGTGCAGATGGACGGATCTGACTGGAACGACGCCGACGAGCGCCAACCCATCGTCCGGTCCGAAGAAGATCACAGGCCCGACGCACCAGATGGGATTCAGCTCGGGCGTAGTCGGACACGCGATGAACTGGCCGCGCAACTGGCTGGTATGAAATGGTGCCTGGAGTATGAGAAGGGGCGCTTTGACTGCTCGAACATGAGTTCGTTGCTTTGCGATGTGCTCGAAGAACGCGGGTTTGACGCAGACATCGTATCGGATGAGACGCACGCGTGGGTACTGGTTCGGGTTGATGACGGCTGGGCACACGTAGAAGCGACCTGCTCTCCGCCCATGGTGATCCCGGCTAGGCGGTATGATGAGCGTTACGATACTGCGGAGGAAGCGCAGGCCGATGATCCGGATGATTACGGGTGGAATTCGGTTCCACGGGGTCGTACGTACTTGGCCGACGGCGACGGAGGCTGGAAACTGCGATGACATCCAGCCATTCCAGCCAACGCGCGCAGAGTGTTCCCTGCCTTGTCCAGATCCATCCCCGTGAGGGCAGACAACAGTGCGTAACGTACGGGTCAGACACTCCGCTACACCTGCTTGAGCGGTCCCCACGTGAACGGCTCGCGACGAAGGGCGCGCTGCTGTTGTCGTGTCCGCGGATGTCAACGACGGATGCGATATCAGGGCATAAGAGACTTGCGGAAGGCAGTACCAGGTTTGCCACGGCCCGCGCGAAGTCGCCGTGGGACGGAAGATTGTCGCACCGTCCGGGTACAGACGGGTGCGTCAGTGGTGCGATGACGCACCAGAACAAGAGAGACGAAGTGCAGAAGTCCGTTAATGATCGTGAACCGTGCAGTCACAAGGAGGACAGCATGGAAGTACTACATCGGGTACGGGATGCTGCGAGGCGCACGTTCGGGACGAACGCGCAGCCCACACAGGATCCACAGACACGCGAAGCCAGATCGTCCGCAGCTGTATCGGCGGGTTCGAACCCTGTGTTCACGCGCCTCTGGAAGCAAGTCGCCAACGGCGGGTTCGACCGCCAGGTAGAGCGCGCCCGCAACCGGCACGGCGGGCGAGCCATCAAGTTCAGGTCTGAATTCCACAAGGCTCTCGTGGTGGAAACCGACAGGCGACCCGGGTTCGAGGTCCGACTTTGCGGGTTTCCGGTAACCGAGGGACTGGTCAGCCAGGACGGCGTTGTAGCTTTCAAGAAGCCCGTGCAGACAGACTCGTTGGAGGCATTGATCGGTGCGATCGACCTGTGGGTTCGCGCGTACGAAGCTCTGTATGGGCCTGCCGCGGACCATGATGCCGTAGCGCCGAACAGCCCCGTGCATCGTATGAGCGAGGATGACCATGGGACGCCCGACGCGAACGCTTCCACAGGCGGTAGCGAGCCGACGGAACGGCGCAATGAAGGGGATACGATATGAACTGGTTGATGAACCAGGCATTCCAGTCCGACCAGATCCGCGGGCGCGAGTCGCGAATCAGAGTCGACCGCGCTCGTCAGAGGATCGCATACAAAGCGCCGAACGGGATGATCTTCTTCATTGAGACCAAACCAGTTGAGGAAGGTGGTCAACCGGTGGTGCGAACTGAGACTGCGGAACTGTTCGGACCTTCCCACAGCACCCACACCCTCGGAGGAGGACGCGTCTGCCTGGCCTCCAGCCTGCGGGGATGGGATCTCACGAGAATCCTGTTCCAGTGCGACTCGTGGGCCCGGGGCTATGAGATCTACCAGCGAACGGGTCACTTCCCAAAGGATGCCCGTGAGTCGTTCAGCCGGCACGGTGTTGCTCACAGGCAGTCGCTAATAGGCCGTTTGTTCAGCTAACAGATAAGGAAAGGACAAGCCATGAAATGGAACGACTACGCAGTCCCGGCTCTCCCGTTGCTCTCCGAGGTGCACGCCGCGGACGATGACTGGGATGAGTACGAGGCGGTCAATGATCCGGCCTCCGGCAAGCAGTTGCCGAACGAAGGGCACGCCGCGGATGATGACTGGGACAGCTACGAGGCGGTCAATGATCCGGCCTCCGGCAAGCAGTTGCCGAACGAAGGGCACGCCGCGGATGATGACTGGGACAGCTACGAGGCGGTCAATGATCCGGCCTCCGGCAAGCAACTGCCGAACGAAGGGCACGCTTCGAGCGACGACGTGGAAGACAGCGAGTGGGTTAGCGATCCCGCGTCTGGCAGACGTCTGCCGAATGTGGGATACGGCACATCGAGCGAGCGGCTGAGGGCTGAGCCCTCAGCCGCCTGGCTTGACTCCCCGATCATGGTAACGGAGTCGTGCGTGAATGATATCCACCGCATATACGGGTCCTTCACGCACGCGGACAGTGAGTATCCCACAATTGGGATCACAATCGAGGGCGCGCCTATCTTCGTGCAGTGCGTGCGGCTGCCTGATTCCGCAGTGGTTCGGGCGAGCGTCACTGACCGTATCATCGGCGACAGCGCAGAAGCGAACGCGGTGTGGCAGGGCAAACTGGTAGAGTTCGACGGCCGGTGCCGCAGATCGTCTATCCATATCCATCCAATGGATCTCGGGACCCTCTCGGGGGTGGATATACGAAACTACGAGACGCTGCGCACGCACCCGGATGATCCATCGACACTGGGTCGGAACCAACCATACCCGGTGATCCTGGTCAACCTGAAGAGGGCGCGGCGCCTCGAGTTGCTGGGCTTCTGGGTGATGGATGGCCAAGCCCATAACACGCAGGTGAAGACGATCAAAGATGACGCCGCAGTCGTCCGTGAGGCGTGGGCGAAAGCCAGGAAGATGCCCTTCTTCTCTGCTGAGGGTCGGCTCGCACGGCGCATCAACGAGATCGTAGGGAAGGGCTGGAATGTTGAGCTGGGCGTGAACTCGGAGACAAATGCCAAGGCCTTGAGAGCGCGTCGTGATGACGGGAAACGTGTCCTGCTCCGGTTCAGCCCGCGAGATTCGTTCGGTCTGGGTCTGGGAGCCGACGCCGCCGGTGGACGGGGCCTTGAAGAGTATGTCGACTGGACGCGCTTTCTTAATGACCTCGTCGACCGCCATTCGGCTGAGAACCGCGAGTGCGGTCAGAAGGAAATCAAGGGCGACCCGAGCATCGAAGGCGCGGACTCCACAGACGTGGGCGTCACGTGCCCCAAGGAAGAGGCAGTCGCGATCTGCCAGGAGGGACTGTGAAGATCTACATCTCCGACGCCGTGCTCAGAGAGATCTCCACCGCTCCTGAAGGCGCAATTCTGCACGGGACGATCGACCAGCTTCATGGAATTGCCACCGTGTCTGGTGTCCAGAAACCGGGAGAACCAGGTTTTCCGTCGGGCACACGGTTCCCGCTCGCAAGCGTTGGCAATGTCCTAGATCACCTACCGCTTCGCATCAGCCCCGGAGACGGCGTTTCGGTAACGGACTGCAAAGGCAACCCGATGGAAGTGGTCGCGTTCGAAACTCGTGACTTCTTTAAGCGAACGCCATTCGATACGACGGTCATGGCGCACCTTCGGTCCGAGCGACTGCTTGTTGTCGGTACGGGGTCTGTTGGTGCTCCGATGAGCCTGGCTCTTGCCAAAGTTGGGATCGGCGGACTCGTCCTGGTGGACAAGGACGCGCTAGAGGTCCACAACTGCATGCGACACGTCCTCGGCTCCGCCTATGTTGGGTGGCCAAAGCCGGTTGCGCTTGCTCGGCACATCGAAGAGCAGGCCCCTTCCTGCAAGTGCGTGCCTGTTTTTGAGGACCTATTCTGTGGCGATCGCGCACGACTGCGAGCGGTCATCGAAGAAACCAGACCCACTCGAATCCTAGCGGTAACCGACGTTCTACGTATTCAGTATCTCTGTCAGCGCGCGGCCCTCTACTACAAGCTGCCACTTATGACTGTCTGGTGTGACAACAACGCCGTTGAGGGGGAGATATTCATGTGGGAACCCGGTCAAGCGAAGGACTGGCGACCCGGCAGACCGGAACGCGGCTGCTACGGATGCATGCGCGACCCCAATGCGCCGACTATCACTCGTTCAAGCAGCTTTGACTACTCCAGCGACGACCCCGACTCGTATGGCGGAGAGCCTGCTCTCGGTACTTTCATTGACCGAGTGAACAACATCGCGACCATCTTCATGACCGCCTGGATGCTGCGTGATTGTCCGACGCGTACGGCGCTTGCCGGCATCCTGGACGAGTACTATGACGGCAAAGGACTGCAGTACATCCGGCTTGGCGGCCCATACCCTTTCGCAGTGGAAGGGCAGATTACAGCCAAGAAGCCCTGGGCCGTGGAGTGGTATCGGGTTCTGAGACGCGACAATTGCCCGATCTGCGGCGACGCCAGGCGGAACGGTGACGTCCTGTTTCCGCCGCGGATTGAGGCGGGGACGAACAACTGGGAAGAGTTCGCTGAGGTCAATCATGAGGAGGTGCTTGATGCGTGATTGTGATCGACAGGGGTATCGGAGCTATGAGACAGGCTGGGGGAGAATGCGTCGGTTGCTCTCGCCCCAAAGCCTGATGACAGGGTACAGGGCTATCAGAGCCCGCTGCGCTCACGACAAAGCGTTCCGGCGGGCGTGCATCGCTACCGCACTGGCCAATGTTCTGCTGGCGCTCATCTTCCTGCCGCTGGGCCTGCTCGGAGGCGTGCTTTCCTTGGTCTATGTGATGCCGAGGAACGCAGCAAACAACCGGGCCGGCGAAGATGGCGTCAAGAGGAGGTATTAGCAGATGCGTGGATTGCGTGCGTTCATTAAGAGCATCTTCTGGGTCGAACTGGCCGCGATCGTCGGCCTCCTCGTCGCCGGCGCTATTCTCACCTGGATACAGGCCGGGCAGTACTGCTCTCAACAGACCTTCTGGACCTACAGGGTAAGGGTCCTCGACGGACTACCAGCCTGGTTCTTTTTCTCGCTCTGTCTAGCCTGCATCAACGGCTTCTACATGTTCCGGCTGAGCGTTCTGGAAGCGGTCGTTCGAACGCCTCGTCACGGATGGGGAGAGTGGGGTGCCACCCTGCCTATCAATCCGCTCCGACTCTTCGCAATAAACCTAGTTGCCATACCGACGGCGCTTGCGGCGTTTCTGGTCATGCGTGCGAGTTGCTGGTGATAAGCAGCGTACGACGAAGGCGCACAGTCTCGTTTCGACGTAGTTCGAGATATTGTGATAGCACTACTCGTATTCCCACGTCTGGTTCATCAGGATGGCGTTCCTCGTGACGCCGATGATCCACTGTGGACACGGATCTGGACATTGGAAGGGCGATGCGCAAATCCGCGCCCTGCGGAACCGCGGCGCGGGAGATGGTGCTCACGAGTTGTGGCGCCAACCCGATGACTCCGCGTCCGCAAGGTGCTCAAACGACCCCGGACGCCGGTCCCGCGCATATCCGGTACGATGTTGGCACGTCCGGGTTTGTGCTTGCGTGGGTGACTCGCCGCTAGTAGACTACCGAGTCTGAAGATGATAAGCGCAAAGTATGCCCGCACGCCTCGAGGTGAGTGCAAGTCTGACTTCACCGAGGTTCGTCCCCTGTGCCCGCCGCACGGGAACGTTACTCAAGATCAACCGAGCGCTGGAAGAGCCATCTGCAGCCCCTCTACGAACTGCTGCCGGACCCCACGGTATCGCCCGACGAAGCCGGACGAAAGCGACTGTTTCTGATGGCGTGTGCCACGGGAGCGGTGAACCGGGTGGCGAATGACTTCTTCTATACCACTTCCGACAACGAGTCGTGCGTGCTGGACAAGGCGACACTCGACAACTACGACCTCGCCGTGGACATAGCCAGCAGGTTCATCGTGAAGTTGCAGATGTACGGGTTCGCTCAAGTGATATCCGCGTTGAGACAAGCGGAACAGACAGAGGGTCTTGCACCGGTGGCAGAGGCACTTCGGCTCGAAATCGAGGAATACTCAAAGCTGCACGATCAGCATTGCACAAACAGGCAGGAGGCCAAGGTCTCAGCATGAGAGTTAAGATCAGAACGACGAATGGGGGCATTCAAAGCGTCGTCTTGACCGGGCGAAAGCGCGCGGCGGTCCAATCGAACCCAGGCGTGGGAGTCCCTGCGGTCGGCGAGGCCCCGCGCGGGCAGGCCGCACAAGCTGAGTCTGTACGGCTACCTCCGCTTTGGGGCGAAGACCTACAAGCTCCACCGCCCGGCCATGACCGGGAGGGGAGAAACGAGAGATGATCGGACGCGAGGTTGTCGCGGACTTGTTCGGGCTCGCGACAGACTAGGAGACCTATGCTTCTGACTCTCGCGATATTCGCCGGACCGTTCATACTCTTCCTAGTCCTCGGGGTGCGCAGAAGCCTGAAGCTGCTTGTGCGTTCGCTAGTCGCCGCTGTACTTGCGGGATTACCAGTCATCTGCTACCTTCTTGTCCGTCTGGTGGTAAGATAGAGCCGGCTCGGAGAGGTGACCTTGGGTAAAGCAAGCGGCCGACTGCGCAGCATGGTTCTCGCGAGGTGCGTCGTAAGTTGTTTGGCGTACATGCTGGCAGGTGCAATCTGCTGTTGTGCGAGCCATCCGCGCAGGACCGGGTCCATTCGTGACGTTGCCATCGTCAGCCAGCAGGCCGGTGAGGACTATGCCAGCGACCGTGACGTTGAGACGACCACTGATGTCCCGGTTATGCTCTATGCCGTGGTGCGCGCTGAAGCCAATGGCATGGCGCGGTACTACTCGACTGCCGGTTCAGTGGTGTTGGATGGGAAGTCCATCCAGACCGCTCCGTGGCCAAGAGACAAGGGTGCGCTTCAATTCGAGTGGTTTTCACTCAGTCCTCGACTCAGAGAGTACAACAACGTTGACAAGGACGGCTTGGACAAGGTGGAGTTTGATGAGCGGCCCGTGCGTGGAGGGTGGAGCCTCGCGGCGCCGCGCCGGCGCGGGACGTATCGCTTCCGAGTACAAGCGTCGAACGGGTCGGGGTGGGTCTCAACACCGGGTCGTGAGGCCGCAACGCGCGAAGGGTCGCTGCCCGGGGTCCGTCGCGTGAGTATCCGCGAAAACCGGGGCGGCGGGGACAATGTCGACTTCATGACATTGTTTTTCAAAGTCGCCTACGTGTTCGGAAACACCTGGTCCCAGGCTAACCACTTCGTCGGCATCGACTGCCAGGACCTGTGCATATATGGTCTGAACCGAACCGGCTGGAACATCTCGTACGATATCAACCTCCATGATGCGTACCGGTCTCGCGTCGTCTTCGACGGGTACTATGACGCCCTGGGCCGGACCTATGACCTTGACAGCGCACGTGTGTCCGTGCCGGTTCGCCGCGGCGACATCATCCACTTTGCCACCATGGGGCACTATGGCACGGTATACGCCGACCGTTCTTTGTTGGGCCGTGCGAACGGCCGGTTGGACGCGTTCGACGACATAATCCAGACGATGGGTCTGACGTACATCGGCAAGCTCGGTTGGTTTGGGCTGGGCGACTTGGCGTCGCTGTTCCGTCGCCCGAGCCGCCTGCGGCGCCCACCTATGTTCCGGCTGCGAGTCCTGCGGTTCGAGAGCCGAACGTGAGCCCCGGGTGCAGGTCCAGGGTTCTTCGACACACGGTTGTCGCTGTCGCCGGAGCCGGTCTCCTGGCCGTCGCTCTGCTGGTGTCGTACCATCGGAGCGTGCCTGACTCGACAGGAGGGATATACGGTCGAAAGGACTACCGGCTGCTGCTGCGGTTCATCGGCCGCGATGTCGTGCAGGCGACGGTAAGCGGCCTTCGCTCCCTGTGCAACGCCGTAGGGACGGGGCCGAAACGCGTGCGGGAACGTCACAGACCGCGTCGACAGACAAACTGCCAGTCGATGATAATGACCAAGACAGCCCGACGTAACGCTACCGACTCGTGCCCGAGACTGCCCGATTTCGGTCAGAATCCATTCTGAGGAGACAGCCACATTTCAGGCAGGTTATTTCTGAGGAAGGGCCCACATTGACCTGGCAGGCGGTTGCTCTCATAATGATACAGCATCATGAGCGTGCAGGTCAGTCCGCGAACTTTCGTGCCCGACGTCGTTGTCTTGGGTGGCGGCCTGTCGGGCTGTCTCGTTGCTCAGAACCTCCGCGCGCGCGGACGCAAGGTGGTGATTGTTGAGCAGAATGATAGCCTGGGTGGTCTTCTCCGTCCAGTGAAGATACTCGGATTCGACTGCGATCAGGGCCCTCACTTCTTCTTCCACGACTGGGAGCGCTCTGCAATCCGCGACCGTGTCGAGTCCATAGTCGAGATCCGTGATTGCGAGCCCTATGCCTGGACCTTCCCAACCGGGTGCCTCGGTGAGCCCCACAGCTACCCCGTATCTGCAGAAGCCGCTGGGGAGCAGGTCGTCTCCGTCCCGCTAGCACGGCGAGCACCAAACCGCGAACCTGGCTTTCTGAGACCCGCGAAGAAGGCGTTCAGCGAACAGACCAAGAGTATCGTCGGGGAGGAGCTCTATGCGCGCTATTTCGAGGGGTTCACGAGGAAGTTCTGGGGTGTGTCACCGGAACGACTCTCAGGTGACTGGATATCGAAGAAAATCCGAGTCGAGAACGGACATGCGCCGTTCTTTGGTGGGAAGGCTGTGTACCGCCCGAGGGGGGGCTTCGGGCGGTTGCTTCGGAACTTGACCGCAGGCCTCAAAGTCATACGTGACCGAGTCGTTGGGCTGGCAATAGGTGGTAGTGTTGTCAGCGCGGTTGTCTGTCGCGAGGCGGGACAGCTGACCGCGCGGGCATTTGTGAGCACGTTGCGGCCGGATGTCCTCCTGGGTGAGGCCAGCCTTAGGATCCGGGGCCTTGTGCTTGTTTACGTCGCAGTGAGATCCGCTACCTCCCCGTTCTCAAGCGCGAGAGTCCACTGGGGGTACTTCCCGAATCACTATGCTTT
>Ga0172371_10013738_pt1 | contig 10510 bp, 12 predicted proteins | sample Lak12m_FD_114543 | JGI IMG/M metagenome (GOLD analysis project Ga0172371, IMG submission 114543) | Freshwater microbial communities from Kabuno Bay, South-Kivu, Congo - kab_022012_12m | ecosystem: Environmental > Aquatic > Freshwater > Lake | place: Democratic Republic of the Congo: South-Kivu... | reverse complement strand
TAAGGGTTACAATCCAGTTCAATATGCAGCGAGGGCTTCCCGGAAAGCCCCCGTTCATTTATTAACCAAAGGACAACATCATCCATGCTCGTAAAAATGATCATATTGGTGCTGATCGGTCTGCTGACCGGCACCATCACAGCCATCAGCGCGGGCAGCGGTGTGATGGTGGTCGTCCCTTTACTGGCAGTGATCCTTGGCTACACCATGCATGCAGCCATCGGCACTAGTTTATTGGTGGATGTGATCGCGTCCATCAATGTGGCATATAACTACTATCGTTATGGGCGCATTGAGTTGCGCTCAGGCATTTGGCTGGCGGTTGGCGCCATTGTCGGGGCGCAAGCGGGTTCTCACCTGGCAAGTCTTATACCCCAGGCTGGGCTGCAAGGCGGATTCAGCATCTTTACCATCCTTTCGGGGTTGACTTTTTTTTACCGTGCGTACGGGAAACGCAAGCTCGCTTTACCCAAATTTGAGTTCAAGACGAATCCCCGGCGCATCCTGGTCACGATTGCCTTTGGCCTTTACATTGGATTTTCCACCGGGCTATTCGGCACCGGCGGAGGCGCGACCATATTGCTGGTTCTTGTTTACGTGATGGAATTTCCAATCCACACTGCCATCGGCACGGCCACCGCCCTGATGGCGATCACTGCCGCGTCGGGTGTGGTCGGGTATACAATCCAGGGACATATCCCTTGGCTGGACGGGATCATCATTGGTTTGGCGGCAATGGCCTCGGGTGCTCTGTTCAGCCAGCTGGCGAACCGAAGCTCGGAAAAAACGCTCAACGCCGCGGTGGGGGCGATCTTCATGGGTATTGGTATTGCCATGTTCTTTATTGAGGGCGGAACGGAGGGTGTGCTTCACTCGGTGCAAGCGTTCATGGGTTGACTGATAAGCCCTCAACTCAAAATGTGCGGATGGCTTTCCGCGTTTTTTTATAGGGAGGCCGGCTTGGTAGAGCGCTCCTCCGACCTGGGCGAGGGTGACGAACCAAACCACCGCATCTACGATTTAACTGATTCCAGACGCGAGGCGTTAAGGGCATGGTTCGCAAGTGGGATACCGCCCGAGTCCCAGCGCGAGGAGTTTTTCGTGAAGCTGATGGTAGCCCTGGCTTCGGGCGAAGCCGACCCGGCATGCATCGTTCAGACCCGGCGGGCGCATCTTTACCAGGAATTGCATGCTGTAAAGAAACAATGCGATCGGTATGACCCGCGCGCCGAGAGGCGCAGATCATGCTGGTTGACAAGGCTATCATGCACCTGGAGGCTGACCTGCGCTGGCTGGACATGACCGAGATGCAGCTGGAAGAGGTCAGGAGTCAGCCATTGCCGGAGCCGGAACTATATCGCCGTGGTCACCCGAAGAAAGATCAGGCTAAAGAGGCTTGATAATCAAAAGAAGAGGCAATGAGCTATGTTCAATTTCGAAGAAACTGGAAATCCTTCTGCTTCCACTATCGTGTTCCTTCACGGCGGAGGCGGTGGTGGCTGGATGTGGCAGCCGCAGGTAGAAGCGCTGAGGGATGATTACCATCTTCTTGTCCCCGACTTGCCCGAGCACTGTAAGAGCGCTGCCATCAAGCCGTTCACCATTGATGATAGCTCTACCCGAGTGGCGGAGCTTATCCGTGCGACAGCCCACGGTGGCAAGGCTCACGTGGTCGGCCTCTCCGAAGGCGCCCAGGTGGCCATTGCCCTGCTGGCAGCAGCGCCCAACCTGGTGGATCATGCAGTTATCAGCAGTGCCCTGGTCCGCGATATGTTCGGCATGAGCTGGTTTCGCTCCGGCACCTGGAAGGCAATCTATCGTTCCATCGAACCGCTCAATAAATACGAATGGTGGGCACGCCTGAATGCCCGGTCCTACGGCATCCCTGAGCGCTTCCTGCCGGAGATGATAGAGACCTACAAGTCGCTGACAGCCGAGGCTTTCGCCCATATCATTGTTGAGAACCAACGCTTTCGCCTGCCAGTCGGGTTGGATAAGGTCAATTCGCCCGTGCTGGTGGTGGGCGGATGCAAGGAATATAAGGTGATGCACCAATCCATTCGCGAGGTGGCCGCGGCCATACCGGGAGCGAAAGGCTACTTGGTTTACCATGCTGAAAAGATGTCGCTGAATGAAGAACACAACTGGAATTTATCGGCTCCCCGGCTATTCACCCGCACAGTGCGTGCCTGGATCGAAGGCCGGCTGTTACCCGAGGAACTGAAACCGATCTAGAGGTTGAACCATGGAATATACGATCGAAACCGAAAATCTTTCCAAATCCTATGGCCCAGTGAAGGCTGTGGACTCCGTTTTCCTGCGAGTCAAGCCTGGCGAGATCTACGGCTTCCTTGGTCTTAACGGGGCTGGAAAAACCACCACAATCCGCCTGCTCTTGGGCATGATCCGCCCGGAGGCAGGCTCGGTTAAAGTGCTGGGGCAGACTGTTGGTCCGCACGGGCGCGGGCCGTGGAGCCGGGTCGGACACCTCGTCGAGACGCCATCCGCATATCCGGATCTGACCGTCCGCGAGAACTTGGAGATCGCCCGCCGCATGCAAGGCGTTATGGACCAGCAGGTTGTCGACCGCATTATAGAGCAATTGGGGCTGACCCCTTATGTGGATCGGAAATCCAGCCAGCTCTCCCTGGGCAACTTCCAGCGCCTTGGGCTGGGGCGTGCCTTGTTGCATGAACCGGAGCTGTTGCTGCTCGACGAACCTGCTAACGGCCTGGACCCAGCGGGGGTGGTGGAGATCCGCGAACTTCTGAGAGGCCTGGCGCGCGAGAAGGGTGTGACTGTCTTTATGTCCAGCCACATACTGACAGAAGTGGATCGCCTGGCGACGCGCATTGGTATCATCCACAAGGGAAAATTGATCGAAGAACTTGAGGCTGTCCAGTTGGACGAGATGCGGGGGCAGCGCCTGGAGATCCGAGCGCGTGATCTCAGCGCAGTACAAAATACACTGGAGCGGGCTGGCTTTACCGGGAAAGTGAAGGGTGATGTCGTTCTTCTCAATGAAGCGCGCGCCATCCAGGCGCCTGACGAGGTGGCGACCCTGCTGGTCAAGGCTGGCACGCCTCCCACCCGGCTGGCGGTGGAGCAAGAGGATCTGGAGCAGTATTTCCTGCGCCATACTGGAGAGAAATTATGAAGCTGTTTTTCGCGGCTTTATGGGCTGAAATACTCAAGGCACGCCGTTCCAAGATGATGTTGGGAGGAGCCATTGCCTTCATGTTCCTCCCAATGGCGGGCAGCTTGTTCATGTTGATCCTGAAGAACCCCGAGCAGGCCAAGGCTATCGGCATTCTCAATGCCAAGGCCCAGATCACCGCCATGACCCCTGACTGGCCGTCGTACCTGGGGATGATTGCCATGGGCACCGGCGCCATGGGGCAAATCCTGTTCGCCTTTATCACTGCCTGGGTTTTTGGGCGCGAATTCTCCGATCATACCGTGAAGGAGTGGCTGGCGCTGCCCACACCGCGCTGGGCGGTCGTCGGGGCCAAGTTCGTGACGGTCACCTTGTGGGCGCTGGGGCTGGGCGTGCTGGTCTTCTTCGTTTCAATAGGCATTGGCTTGACAATTGGCATTCCCGGCGGATCCTTCGACCTGGCTTGGAAGACGTTCCTGAACATTCTGGTAACGGTTCCGTTGAATGTGATGCTCATGCCGTTCGCCGCTTTCTTTGCAAGCCGCGGAAGGGGTTATCTCCTGCCCCTGGCATGGACCATCCTGGCGATGGGACTGGCCAACCTGGTCAGCGTTCTCGGATGGGGCGATTGGTTCCCGTGGGGCGTGCCGGTGCTGGTAAGCGGCATGGTGAAACCGAATGCCGACCGTCTTGGGTTGCACAGTTACCTGATGGTGGTGCTGGCCTGTATTATAGGTTTGACTCTGACGTTCTTGTGGTGGCGCAATGCCGACCAGACGCGATAAAAGCCACAGATTATCACAGATGAACACGGATTGATGGCAGGGAGAATGGATATGGAACTTATTGAGTGTGTACTCGAACGAAACGGTTGCGCTGTTCACTATTGGATCGGCGGTAAAGCAGATGCCCCGCTGGTGATTTTCACCCACGGCGCGACGATAGATCACCATGAATGGGATATTACTTTGCCACTGGTGAACGCCGCAGGCTTCGGCCTCTTGACCTGGGATATGCGCGGCCACGGTCTCTCGCGCCCGGCCAAATTCGATCTGGCTGAGGCAATGGCAGACCTGTTGGCGATTCTAAACCGGCGCCAGGTTCGCGAAGCGACTTTTGTTGGCCACTCCATGGGTGGCAACCTGCATCAGGAATTTGCCTACCATTACCCGGAGCGTGTTAAGGCACTGGTCATGCTCGACTGCACTTGGAATTTTATGCAGTTGAGCCCCTCCGACAAGTTTTGGCTCAAAGCAGCCAATCCGATCTTCAAGTTGTATCCATTCAATACACTGATCTACCAGGCGGTGGCAGTGAGTGCCATATCGAAAGACGCACAAGCGTACATGCGAAGAGCCATGCAGACCATGAGCAAGGCTGAATTTGTCCATGTTCTGATGAACAGTACCCAGTGCTTGCGCTATGACCCGAACTATAAAATCACCAAGCCGCTTTTATTGATGATGGCGGACCAGGAAGCGACTGGCAATATCCGCAAGGCCATGCCGCTTTGGGCAAAGCATGAAGGCGTGGATCTCATCATCATCCCCAATGCCAAACACGCCGCCAACCTGGACCAGCCGGAAATATTCCATAAGCATATACTGGAATTCCTGCATAGCAAAGTATTACTGTAAAGCATTGACAGTTGTTTTCTTATGCATATAATGTCCTTATAATTAAACCGACGGTCGGTTTATTAAAGAGCTAATCATGGCCCGCATTGTCAAACGTGAAGAGCATCAAATGCGCCGCAAAGAAATCCTGGACACCGCCCAGCGTCTGGTCTACACCCGAGGTTACGATCAGGTATCAATCCAGGATATTCTCAATGACCTACACATTTCCAAGGGTGCGTTCTATCACTACTTTGAGTCCAAGCAGGCGCTGCTGCAAGCGCTTATCGAGAGACTGAGCGACCAGGTTGTCCAGATACTTTTCCCCATTGTCCAGGATGAAGCCTTGCCAGCAGCGCACAAGCTTCAGCATCTCTTCGATGCCGCGGCGCGTTGGAAGACCGACCGGAAAGAATACCTGCTCACGCTGGTAACCATATGGTATGAAGATGAGAATGCCATTCTGCGCCAGAAGGTCCAGACCAATGTGTTCCCCAAAATCATACCCTTGATTTCCAGCGTCATCAGGCAGGGCATCCGGGAAGGCGTATTCCATACCGATTTCCCAGAGCAGGTCAGCGGGATTATTTTTTCCTTGCTTCAAAACCTTGGAGATACGCTGATCAAGTTTATGCTGCAACCGGATCATCATTCGGAGGCTTTGGGACAACTGGAGATAGTCACCTCCTCCCACCAGGAAGCAGTGGAACGTATTCTCGGTGCAGCCTCCGGTTCGCTGCCGCTCTTTGATAATACCATTTTACGGGAGTGGTTCCCACTCCCCAATTCATCCAAGGAGTGATCCTTTTAATAAAGGAGAAATCAGCATGCGACTTTATTTGCGATTGGCTTGGCGTAACATCTGGCGTCACCGCCGCCGAACGATCATTATTGTCCTTGCCATGTCATTGACCTTGGCGATGATGATGTGGTATGACGGCGTAGTAAATGGTTTCACTGATACGATCTACGGTAACGCCGTAAAAGTACTTGGAGGCAATATTCAAGTCCACGCAACTGGATATCGAGCCCAGGCAAGCTCGACCCCCCTGCTGCCGCTGGCTGATCCGCAGGCAGTGATTGAAGCCGCGCAATCCAATTCCTCGACCCTGGGTGCCACGCAGCGAATCAACACTGGTGGCTTGATCACCAACCGTGAGGGTGCCTTTGCGGTCGGTATTACGGGTGTTGAGCCGGAAAACGAGTTGGCTTTAAACATCATCGGGCAATACGTGAGAGCCGGACGCAACCTCTCCAGCAACGATGGGGACTTCATCTTGATCGGTAAGGGTCTGGCAGACGCAATGGCTGTGAAGGTGGGTGACCGCGTCACGCTGGTGGGTCGTTCCCGGCATGAGCAAATGCGCCAGCGCACTATGACCGTGATCGGGATTTACGATCTGGGCATGGCAGATATCGAGAAGCAGGCTGTTTATATTTCGCTCGGCGAAGCCCAAAACCTCTACGATCTGGGTGGTCAATCTACCGAAGTGGCCATCTTCCTGAAACATATCGGGCAGGAAAACGCGGTGATCAAAAGCATGAATCTCAACCAGGCGAGCTATGATGTCGAATCGTTTGAAGCTAACTACCCCGACTTGGCTTCTGCAATCACCACCAAGGGCAGTGTTATGAACATTTTTAGTGTGGTCATTATTGCCATCGCCGGCGTAGGCATCTTGAACCTGCTGCTGATGGCAGTCTATGAGCGCACGCGTGAAATTGGCATGCTCGGCGCGATGGGCCTCAAACCGGCCCAGATTTCACTGCTATTTATCCTCGAAGGGACGATGATCGGACTGGTGGGTGTTGCAGTCGGAATCGGTTTCGGGCTGGCGCTCAACTGGCTCTTGATGAAAGTCGGGATGGATTTCGGTTCCTTTTCGAGTGTCACCAGTTACATGGCGCTAATCAAGGATAAGATCTATCCCACCTGGGGTACAGAAAAACTGGTCATGCGCGTACTGGTGGTGGCGATCATCTCTGCCCTGGCATCGCTCATCCCGGCCATCGAAGCAGGGCGACGCGAACCTGCTGAAGCCCTGCATTACGTATGAGGTGAAACATGCTGCAACTGATTAAAATGGCATTTCGCGCTCTTGGGCGTAACCGCCGCCGCTCGTTTTTCTCAGCCCTGGCAGTCGGGGTGGGGCTCGCCATCTTGATATTGCTGGCCTCCGTTATCAATGGAGAAATGGGCAGTGCCATCCAGGGAGCCATTCTCCTGGAGACCGGCCATATCCAGGTGAGGGCAGCCAGCTACGACGAAAATAGATCCAGCCTGAAATGGGAGGATCTCGTCCTGAATCCGGAACAGATCGCCAGCCAGGTCGCAGACCTCCCCCAGGTAAAAGCTGCCACGCCGCGCTTGTTCGCCAGTGGATTCATCTCCACCGGAAATAAATCGGCCGGGGCGAGGATTTACGGAATCGATCCAGAGTCGGAGGCGAACGATCCCTACCGGCTGGGAATAATCAGTGGGAGTTTCCTGACAGCCGATGATCGAGAGGGCTTGTTGATCGGAAAACCCGTCGCGGATAATCTTCATTTGAATGCTGGTGACAATGTCAACCTTTCGGTCAACACAGCCAACGGTGATGTAGCTGAGCAAACCTTTATTGTACGCGGCATTTACTCGACCAACACATTCAGTTTCGACCGCGCCACCATCTTCCTGCCACTGGCAAAAGCTCAAACCATCACCCAAACCCAGAATCATTCCAGCACGGTCTTCATCCTGCTCAAGGATACTTCGTATACCGATGGTGTTGCCAGCGCCTTGAAGCAATCCGGCTTGACGGTGCTTACGTGGAAAGATTTGAATCCATTGGTTCTTGAATTTGAGACCATGGCGAACAGCTATATCTCAATCTTGTACCTGATCATCCTGGCAATCGCCGCCTCAGTCATCATCAACACGCTGATCATGGCGGTGTACGAGCGGACGCGCGAGATTGGGGTCCTTTCCGCCATCGGAATGCGCAGCGGCCGGATCATGTGGCTGTTCCTGGTTGAATCATTTTTTCTGGCAGTTGGCGGTGTAATAATCGGAATAATCCTGGGAGTATCAGGTGTTTTCCTTTTTAACATACACGGATTCTATATCGGGAAAATGGGTTTGGTTGGTTTCATGGTCGCGGACACTATCTTTGCGAAATTAACCGTGAACAATATGATCAACCTGTCCATCATGACCTTCATTGTAACCATTCTGGCTGGCTTGTATCCGGCCATCCTTGCCTCTCGTTTGCAGCCAGTCGAAGCCCTGCGCGCAGAGAAGTAAGCGCTGACCAAAAAGGAGAATAAGAAAATGGAAGTCGTTAGAATTGAGAACGCCACCCGTGTTTACACAGTGGGCAAGGTGGAAACCAAAGCCCTGAGTGGAATAAACCTGACCATCGCAAGCGGTGAATTTACAGCCCTGGTTGGCCCCTCGGGTTCCGGTAAAACCACCCTTTTGCAGCTCATCGGTTGCCTGGACCAGCCCAGCAGCGGCTCGGTTTGGGTGGACGGCAGGGATGTGACGCGCCTCAACCGTAACCAGCGCGCTGACATGCGCCGCGGTCACATTGGTTTCATTTTTCAGTTCTTTGCACTAATTCCCACCCTGACTGCCTATGAAAACGTGGAAATGCCGCTATTGCTGAATGGTTGCACACCCAAGGAACGCCGTGCGCGTGTTCTGGAACTGCTTAAAGCCGTTGGCCTGGCTGACCGCGCAAAGAACCGGCCGGACCAGCTCAGCGGTGGTGAACAGCAGCGCGTGGCGGTGGCGCGCGCCTTGGCGACCAAGCCTGCCCTCATCCTGGCTGATGAACCCACCGCCAACCTCGACTCTGAGAATGGCAGGCAAGTGATGGAGATAATGGAGAAGCTAAATAACGAGACAGGTGTCACCTTCATTTTTGCCACGCATGACCCGCGCGTGATTAAGTATGCCCACAGAGTGGTGACCCTGCGTGATGGCATGATTGAGGAAAACAACCCGGACGTAAAAAAGAGCTAGGAGAGTGTGATGAGAACCAGGACTGTACCCCTCTTGTTGATTTTACTTCTCCTCAGCGCCTGTGCAAGCTTGGAAAGAACCCCCAGTGCCATTCCTACCATTGGGCTGGGCAGCACTCCAATTGACTCCCTGCCTGGCTCGAACCTGGCGGGTGGTGTGACCGCCTCCGGTGTGGTGGTCCCCGATCAGGAAGCCAGCCTGGCTTTCCAGGTGGGGGGCGTCGTTGAGAGAATCCAGGCTGACCCCGGTGACTTGGTGAAGGCTAACCAGTTGTTGATCCAGCTGGATGATACCCTGCAGAACATCCAGTTACAGCGGGCAACCCTGGCTTTGATCCTGCTGACATCCCCGGAGGCGGTTGCCTCTGCCCGGATGGCAGTTGCACAGGATCAACAGGAGCTCCATAACGCCGAGGTGGCTCAAAGAAACCTGACCGGACAGTATTCCAACGAAGGGTTAATTAACAATGCCAGGGCGGAGCTGGTGCTGGCTGAAGAAGCCCTCAACGATAGCCAGGAAAACTACGATACAACCCCTGGCGACCCGGAAAAGGACACCTACAAGGCGCTGGCCTACCAGAAACTTTATGCCGCCCAAAAGAATTATGAGCATGCTGAATATATGTATAACCTGGTCAGTGGCAAGGCTAACCAGTACCAGTTGGATGAGAGCGCGGCCAGAGTGGCTTATGCAAAGGCCAGGCTGGCGGATGACCAGGCTCTTTTGGCAATATTGACCGGCGGGCAGGCACCGGCTGATGCAAGCGGGACAGGTTACACCCAATTGCTGGAAGCCCGTCTGGCAGTCCAATCGGCCCAGGCTGCCCTCGATTCCACCCGCCTGCTCGCGCCTTTTGATGGCCAGGTTGCCTGGTTGTACACTGCAGTTGGCGAGTTCGCCTCACCAGGCCAGGTGCTTCTGACCATGAGCGATATCAGCCATTTCCATATCGAGACAATCGATTTAAGTGAACGTGATGTTCCTCGGGTAAAGATGGGCCAGGCAGTCACAATCAAAATCAAGCCTCTTGAGCGGGATGTACCAGGTAAGGTCGAATGGATCTCTCCCCTCGCTGAGAGTCTTGGTGGTGATGTCGTCTATCGCGTCGGCATCCGGTTCGACGATCCACCTCCCGGTTTGCGCGCCGGCATGAGTGTGGATCTGCTCTTCGCACTCACCCCGTGATATGACGGAATGATGGGTGAGGTCATCTGACTTTGCCTGTGACTTGATGAAGGTTCTCCTTCCTCATCAATATATTGACGAATCTCCCGGAGGCTGACAGTCCCCGGGATATTAATAACCGGATTCCACGTTGCTATGGTTGATTTTCGTTAAGGAAAAAGGGGGAATTTGGCGATCGAACGTCACCATGCGGTACTGCTTTCTATGATTGGCTCAAGCCAAAAGAGGAAACCCGCACCGGAAACGTTCAGGTCCTCCCGCTCGATCTGCAATCTTCACTTCATCTATTTTTATAGTCTCTACATGTAACTACTCAGCCCCAACCCCGGCTCTGCCCTTTGGGTGTGGTTCGCAAGGAAGATGAGGCGAAATGGGGGGCGGAGCGAAGCTCCGCCCCCCATTTCGCTGCTTTTACCCCCCTTCCCGGAGAGGGAAGGGGGGTAAGGGGGGATGGGTGAGTAATCACCTCTACAATATGAATACGCGGTATAATAAAGGTGGACAATGTAGATATACATTATCTCTATTTGTGAAAAATAATATTAT
>Ga0172371_10013737_pt1 | contig 10510 bp, 8 predicted proteins | sample Lak12m_FD_114543 | JGI IMG/M metagenome (GOLD analysis project Ga0172371, IMG submission 114543) | Freshwater microbial communities from Kabuno Bay, South-Kivu, Congo - kab_022012_12m | ecosystem: Environmental > Aquatic > Freshwater > Lake | place: Democratic Republic of the Congo: South-Kivu... | reverse complement strand
GGCCGGCGTAGAAATAAGTTTCACCGTCCTGGTGGACGAGCACGCGCACTACCAAATTCTGCCCACCGCCATGGACTATCCGGAAAGATTTTCCGGCCCTCCGGGAATTGATAATCCCATCACCGGAGGAATGGGCGCCATTTCGCCTCATCCTTGGGAATCACCCGAGCTCATGAATCTCGTCGATTCCACCATTATCTATCCTCTCACGCAAGCCATGTGGCTGAAAAAAATCCTCCGTCCCTGTGTCATCTATCCGGGTTGCTTCGTATCTTTTGACAGCAACTTCCGGCCGACATCCATTCGCGTATGCGAAATCAACATCCGTCCGGGCGAACCGGAATTCCAGCCCGCCGTGAAACGCCTGCGCAACCTCGGCCCCTTGCTCAAAGCAACGTTGGAGGGAAACCTGAATAAAGTGGAACCGGAAGTGAGAGAAGACCAGATTTCTATGTGCGTCGCTCTGGTCACCGGCCCTGGAGGCCCAAAAAACCAAAAGGGTTATCCCTGGTCCCTCACAAAGGGGGAGAAGGTGGAGATTGACTTGGATTATTTCAGCAAGAAAAAAATCACGGTCATCCCCTCGGCCATGGATTGCATTGGCGGTGTTTTCAAGTCCGACGGCTCCCGGGTAGCGTATCTCGTTGCCAACGCGGCTGTGAAAACCGGCCAAAAAAGAGGAGAAGCCGCGGACATTCTGCGCCAGAAACTTTATGGCGCGATAAGTGACAACAAAGAGAGCAAAATCCGCGTCATTCCCCGGGAAAATGAGAGCGGCAACCGCCTGGCATGGAGGCCCGACATCGGATTGCAATACGAAAAGGCCGAGCCACTCTAGCCGCATTAATGAAAGTTTTGAATCTCGTTTCAAAAAGCCCGGGCGGAAGCCACGGGCTTATTTTTTTCCAAAACATATAGCAACGATCGTCATTATACGTAAAATCATTTCCGCCTCTTCCCATGAAACGCCTTGTGGACTTCTTTGAGCTGGCGGTTCGTCACATGGGTATAAATTTGCGTCGTGGTGACGGAGGAATGTCCGAGCATTTCCTGAACCGAGCGGATGTCCGCTCCGTTTTGGATGAGGTCGGTGGCAAATGAATGGCGCAGGATATGCGGATGGACGTCCTTCACGATCCCGGCTTTGAGGGCATAGTATTTCACGATCCGCTGGACTGTTCGCGGAGTAATCCGCAAATTATCATTCTTATTTTTCTTCACCAGATGCTTTATTCCGATCCTCACAAAAAGCGCCGGATCAATATCGGACCTTTTTTCGATATATCTCTCGACCGCCAGCTTAGCTTGGTCGGACACAAACACCACCCGTACTTTACTGCCTTTGCCCCGAACACTGAATTCGCCGGTTTTGAGGTTGATTTGATCCTTGTTCAAATTCACCAGCTCCGAAACACGCAATCCGGAGCTGAAAAGAAGCTCCAAAATCGCCCGGTCGCGGAGAGATTTCACATCCGTGCCGCCGGCCGCCTCGAATATCCGCTCCACTTCTTCCATTTCCAAAAAATCAATCTGTCTTTCGCTTGTTTTCCCCAGTTCCACTTTTTCCGCCGGTAAAGTTTTCACATCCCGCTTCGCCAGATATTTAAGGAAATTGCGAAGAGCTATGACGTGGTAATTTTGTGTTATTTTTTTGAGCGGATGACCTTTTTCATCCGCCAGCCGGTTCAAATGGATACGATATTTGCGGACCAATTCGTCCGTGATTCCAACCGGGGAGTTGACCTGCGCCCAAGCCAAAAAACGCTCAAGATAGTGGCCATAATTTTCAATTGTTTTTTGCGAGCGGTCCTTTTCTATTTCCAGATATTCGAGATATTCTTTTTTTAGTTCCTTTAGGTTCATAACCAAAGATTTTAAGGCATATTCATCTTAACAGAAAAATCAGGACAAGAGGAGAGTCTTGAAATAATATACCTTATATAAGCCAAATTATCCTGATTTCCCAATATTTCTCAAAAAAATGGGGCTTGACATTATATCTGGTTGTGATAACCTATTACCCGTCATAAAAATTAGGGACCAGGCGGAAATCGCATCGAGATTTTCAAAAATTGCCGGATTGGTTTCGAGCCCCTGATCCAAGAGAAAGGTAAAATTGATTAGCCACTTTTTCAAAAGCTTTTTCCGGATGATCTGGAAAGGATTGCGAATGGTGCTAAGAGGAAAAAATTCAATGAAAGATCCGCTTGACTACCCAGGCGCGGATCAGGTGGTTTCTTATGGAGCCAACAGCTCCTTCCAGAGAAGGCTGGCCTTTTTCCTCAAAAAAAGATTTGCCGCCCGAACACTTCTTTTATTTTTCAGGGAATACTCCGCCACTATCGTTGTCGCCATCTGCGTCATAGCCGTCATGCTGATAAACTTTTCTTCCGCAAGGGGTGCATCCGGATCTCTTTTCGACTCCTTTGGGATAAAATCAAAAGAAAAGAATTCACTCAAGCAAAAAATCGCCCTTCAAAATGAAAATAAGAATAACCTTGCCACTGCGCCGCTTGCCAATCCGGCGTATTTTGTTTCCGGAGAACTCCTGGAGGAATACCCAGGGGAATCAGCTTCCTATATGTTGAGTGCGCCGACCATCCAAAGCCAGGTGACTTTGGCTTCTTATAACCCGACCGTACTGGGAGGAAACGGAAGGGAAGCAAAAGATTATATCGTGAAAGATGGAGATACCGTTGGCTCCATCGCCGCCCGGCATGGAGTTTCCGCCAGCACGATCCTCTGGGCCAACAATATCTCTGATACTTCGATTATAAAACCGGGCGACAAGATAGCCGTGCTTCCCGTCACCGGAGTCAAATACAAGGTCCAAAAAAGTGATACCCTTGATGCTATTGCCAGCAAATTCAATTCTGACAAACAGAAGGTTCTTGCCTACAACGAGTTGCCGGCCGACGAGAGGTTGACTGTCGGCCAGGAAATAATTCTTCCTGATGGCTATATTTCGGCTCCGACACCAACAGCGGCGCCGTCGCCAATATATCGCACTGCGGCATACGGGATACAATATGCCTCGGCAGTGAATGCTTCGCGCGCAGATTCTCGCGCCGGAACCGGCCATCGTTTCCCCTATGGCTATTGCACTTGGTATGTCGCTCAAAGAAAATATGTTCCCTGGGGCGGAAATGCCGGAGCCTGGCTTGCCAATGCCCGCGCATCCGGAAAAGCTACTGGCCGGACGCCAAAAGCCGGAGCAATTATCGTGACGGGTGAATCGCGCTGGGGACATGTCGGGATTGTTGAAAAAGTGAATGGAAGCTCGGTTACTATCTCTGAAATGAATTATGCCGGATTCGGGAAAAAATCCACCCGGACCATCAACGCCAACAGCCGAACCGTGAAAGGATTCATTTATTAGACCGTATTTTGCAACAAAAAGAGCTCTTATCGAAAGAGCTCTTTTTTCTTCCCGACAAACTACAACGTTTTCAAACTTCCGAAACTGGCGGAAATTTTTTTGATTCCTGTTTTCATGAAAGCGATCGTAATGATGTCATCTTTTGAAGAAATCACAACGCCCTCTCCGAACACCGGATGCTTGACCCGCTGGCCGTCTCCAAAGCTAAGCTTTGAGGAATTCTGCTTCTCGCGAGAAGCAGAAGGGAAAAGCTTAGCTTTGGAGAGTTCTGAATCGCTTACCAAATTTTCTGGAATATCATCCAAAAAACGCGAAGCGGCGTTCACCCGGGTCGAGCCAAAAATATTTCTGGTTACCGCCCAGAGCAGATAAACTCTTTTTTTCGCCCGAGTGATCCCGACATAGCAAAGCCTTCTTTCCTCTTCAAGCTCTGTTTCGTCCAAAAGCGCCCGCGAGTGGGGGAAAAGCCCTTCTTCCATCCCGGCCAAAAAAACCGTGCCAAATTCGAGGCCTTTGGCGCTGTGAAGCGTCATGAGATGCACGAGACCCGCTTTTGAATCGATGTTGTCCGTTGAAGCCATCAGCGCCACTTCTTCCAAAAAAATGTTGAGTCCTTCCAATCCCTTTTCTTTTCTGTATTTATCCGCCACCGTGAAAAGTTCGTGGACATTTTCGAAACGGATTTGTCCCACCTCGCCTTCGGAAAGAAGCATTTTTTGGTATCCCGTTTCGAACAGTACCGATTCCATCAGATCAGTGATCGTTGCGCGCTCGGATCCATTCCGCAACCGCTCGACAAGAGAGCCAAATTTGGCTATTGCGTCCATTTTTGCCCCGTTGAGGCCGGGAATGTCTCCCGTTTTTTTCGCTGAAGCGATAAAATCAAGATTATTTTCCCTAGAAAATTTTATCCATTTTCCCAGCGTAATATTCCCGATCCCCCGAGACGGAAGATTAATGATCCTTCCCAGGCTGATCTCGTCCGCGGGATTATTTATAAATCGCAAATATGCCAAAAAGTCTTTGATTTCGCGCCTTTCGTAAAAGCGCACTCCGCCAACCACGCGGTAGGGAACGGCCGCTTCAAGAAAAGCTTCTTCAATAGCCCGCGATTGGGCATTGGTGCGGTACAAGACCACGAAATCATTGAGGCTTGATCCATCTTCTTTGGCAATTCTTTGGATTTCGCGGGCAATGAAACCAGCTTCCTCCTGCTCGTCAGATGCTTTGAACAAAATCAGATCATGTCCTTCGCTGTTTTCTGTCCAGAGCTTTTTATCTTTGCGCCGGATATTTTTTGCAATGACGCCATGGGCGGCATCGAGTATTTTCTGCGTAGAACGGTAATTCCGCTCGAGTTTCACAACTTTGGCTTCCGGATAATCCTTTTCAAAATCAAGAATATTGCGGACATCCGCCCCCCGGAAAGCGTATATGGACTGCCAGTCGTCTCCCACAACGCAAAGATTGCGATGGCGCTCGGCCAAAAGGTTCACCAGAACGTACTGGACCCGGTTGGTGTCCTGATACTCGTCTACCATGATATAGCGGAAAATATTTTGGTATTTTTCCAGCGTTTCCGGGAATTTCCGGAGGATTTCGACCGTTTTTTGTAAAATATCATCAAAATCAAGCGCGTTGTTTTCGCGAAGATTTTTTTGATAGGCTTCATAAATCCGCGCCACCACCCTTTCAAAGTGGCTCCCGCCGGCGATATAGTCCTCAACACTTTGAAGCTCCCCTTTGGCTTTCGAAATCACCGCCAGCATGGCCCGCGGATTGAACTGTTCGACGCTGATTTCCTTTTCTTTCATTATTTTCTTTATGAGTGCCCGCTGGTCCGAATCATCATAGATCACAAAGTTCTTTTTGTAGCCGATTTTGTCGATTTCAGCCCTTAAAATGCGCACGCAAATATGATGAAAGGTACCCATGAACGGGGGAGAATACGAAGCGCCTCCCAAAAGCTTTTTGATCCTTTCTTTCATCTCTTCCGAGGCTTTGTTGGTGAAAGTCACCGCGAGAATATGGCGGGGGCTGACTTTTTTTTCTTTGACCAAATATGCGATCCGGTAGACCAAAAGGCGTGTTTTCCCCGACCCGGCCCCGGCAATCACCAAAACCGGTCCCTCTGTCGAGAGAACCGCTTCCCGCTGCTCTTCATTCAAGCCCTTGATTATTTCCATACCCGGTAGTACAATGATTAACTGGCACGATTTCCCGGAAAAATTGCCGGCTTATTCCGGCAACACATTATTGTCCTGCCGGGATGCCTTGTGTATAATAGAACATCTGCCGGAAATAATAAACATCATCCATAAAAATTGCCAAATAACGCTTTTAGTGGTATTATTGGTTCAGGCATTTTTATCGGAAATAATAATCTAAATCGGAAAAATTATGGCTTTGACCAAGCAGAAAAAGACGAAAGTTATTGCAACCTCAAAAACGCATGAGAAGGACACCGGCTCCCCGGAAGTTCAGGTTTCTCTTTTCACGGAAAAGATAAAAAGCTTGACGTCCCATCTCAAAAAAAACAAGAAGGACAACCATTCCCGGAGAGGTCTTCTTAAGATGGTTTCCAAGCGCAAAAAACTTCTGGTTTACCTGAAAGGGAAAGACCCGAAGAGATACAAAAAGATCGTGACCGCCCTGGGACTTAAAGAATAAATTATTCGTATTTTCAGCCCGAGGCCGATCCGCCTTGGGCAGAGATTCTTAATCCGCATATATTCATATGACGACTGGAAAATTTTCAGAACAGCGTGTCGGAGTTTTGGTGGATATCCAAAATATGTACTATTCCGCCAAGGTTCTCTATAAAAAGAAGGTTGATTTCAAGGAGGTGCTGAAAACTGCCGCTTCCGGAAGAAAACTTGTCCGAGCCATTGCCTATGGCATCAAAACGATTGAAGGCCTCGAGAAGAATTTTTTTGACGCTCTCCAAAAATCAGGCTACGAAGTCCGCACCAAAGACCTTCAAATCTTTCCGGGCGGCGCCAAAAAAGGGGATTGGGATGTTGGAATCACGGTTGATGCCATCAAGCTCGCCGGACATCTGGATGCCGTCGTTCTCGTCACCGGCGACGGGGACTATATTCCTCTGGTCCATTATCTCCAAAATACCATGGGCTGCCGGGTGGAGGTAATCGCTTTTCAGGAATCCGCTTCCGGAAAGCTGATTGAGGTCGCGGATGATTTCATCAATTTGAGCGAAAGCAAAAAAAAGTTTTTGATATAACAATTTAATCAAGTTGTTTCCGCCAGCTTTAGTAACAAATACCACGTATTCTGCATCAAATTGATTGATGCCGGATACGTGTGATTCGTATACTATCGCTGTTCGGGAAAAATCTTCAAAATGGAAAAGGTGAAAAAATTTGAAACGGAAGTTGCCGGACGCCATCTCATTGTCGAATCCGGCCTTTTAGCGAACCAAGCCAACGCCTCTGTGACTGTCCGCTATGGCGACACGATGCTCCTGGCGACTGCCGTCATGAGCGACAAAGCCAGGGAGGGAGTGAACTATTTCCCCCTGATGGTTGATTATGAAGAAAAATTCTACGCTTCAGGGAAAATCAAGGGAAGCCGGTTTATCAAGCGCGAAGGCCGCCCGACAGACGAGGCAGTGCTGAACGGCCGCCTCATCGACCGGACACTGCGCCCGCTTTTCAACCAGCAGATGCGAAACGAAGTGCAGGTGATTGTCACCGTCCTTTCCATTGACCAGGCCAATGACCCGGCGCTCGTCGGCGCCATTGCCGCGTCAACTGCTTTGGCCATTTCCGATATTCCCTGGAACGGACCCATCGCCGCGGTCCGCATTGGCGAAAAAGACGGCCAGCCTGTCATCAATCCGAAAAACGGAGAAAAAGAAAAAAGCCTTTATGATATTTTTGCCTGCGGCATAGAGGGGAAAATCAATATGATTGAAACAGGCGCCAAGGAAGCTGAAGAGGCGAAAATATTCGAGGCGCTGGCGGAAGGGCAAAAAACCATTGACCAGATCGTGGCTTTTATCAAGAAAATCCAAAAGGAAATCGGAAAGCCGAAAGCCGAGGCAATTTTGTTTTTGCCCGAGGAAGACTTTGCGAAGGAAATTATCGGCCAATTTTCAGAAAAAATAAGGCCCGCCCTTTTTCAAAAAGATTATTCCGTCCAAACGAAACTCCAAAACGAACTATTTTCCGAAGTCGGGGATTATGTCCAGGAAAAATATCCGCAAGATCCCGGCCAAAAGAAAGAACTGGCACTGGTCGCCATTGATGCCGAGATGCAAAGGCTTTTTGAAGAGGCGGCTCTCGAGAAGGATGAGCGTCCGGACGGCAGAAGATTCGACGAGGTGCGCCCCATTTCCTGCCATGTCGGAATTTTGCCCCGGACCCATGGCAGTGCCCTTTTCACCCGCGGAGAAACGCAGGCCCTCACCACAGTTACACTCGGCGCCCCGGGAATGGAGCAAATCATAGACACCATGGAGCTCGACGAGAAAAAAAGATTCATGCACCATTATAATTTTCCGCCCTTTTCAGTCGGAGAAGTACGCCCGATGCGCGGTCCGGGACGCAGGGAAATCGGCCACGGGGCTTTGGCCGAAAAAGCTCTTCTGCCGGTTGTCCCGGACAAAGAATCTTTCCCTTACACAATCCGCCTGGTGAGCGAGATCCTATCCTCCAACGGATCTTCTTCAATGGCCAGCACTTGCGGATCAAACCTGGCCCTTCTCGATGCCGGAGTTCCGACAAAATCTGTGATTGGCGGCGTCTCGGTCGGAATTGTGATTGGAAAGGACGGAAAGTACAAACTTCTTTCCGATATTCAGGGACCAGAAGACCATTTCGGAGGCATGGACTTCAAGATTGCGGGATCCGATAAAGGAATCACCGCCATTCAGCTCGACGTGAAGACTGACGGCCTTTCGTCCGATATGATCAACGCCACCCTTGAGCAATCGCGCAAAAATCGGATTGAAATTATCGGCATAATGAACAAAACTTTGGGCGCCCCCCGAGCCGACCTCTCCGCATATGCGCCAAGAATCATTACGCTCAAAATCAATCCGGAAAAAATTCGCGATGTTATCGGTCCGGGAGGAAAAATCATCAATCAGATCATCGATGAAACCGGCGTGGAAATCGACATCGAAGATGACGGCCTGGTTTTCATCACAGCCAAAAGTCCGGAAGCCGGAAAAAAAGCCCTCGAGTGGGTGAAAAATCTCACCCATGAAGTCGTTCCAGGCGAAGTATTCCAAGGGCACGTCACTCGCATTATGAACTTTGGCGCATTTGTCGAAATCCTTCCGGGACAGGAAGGCCTGGTCCACATTTCTGAAATATCCGAAAAAAGAACGGAACGGGTTGAAGACGCTTTGAAGGTCGGGCAAATGATCAAGGTCAAGGTAAAGGAAATAGACAACCTTGGAAGGATCAACCTCACTATGCGCGGACTGGAAAATAGTGTAAAATAGGGACGATAATTTCAAACACAAAAATTAACAAAAAATGCACTGCGGACGACGCAGTCTGGATGAACTACGAATTAATTACAAATATACGAAAATTTGCGTTAATATTGTTGCGCATGCAAATTATCTATATCGTATAAATTTTATTCGTATATTCGTACAGATTCGTAATTCGTAGAAAACACAAATGTTCCAAATAAAACGCTCCGCGGTAGAGCCCAATCCAAGCAATCTCAATTCAAATACCGCCCTTCCAAACAATTATGGGAATATCCGAACTCTCAAAGATGATCTTGCGAACTTGAAATCCGGGAAAAAAGAAAATTTTGAGGAACCTCTTCCTCAGCCGCCAACTCCGGAACCTCCTGTTGCCAATTTCGCCAGTAAACCTGCTATTGCGCCACAACAGCCTGATAACAGGCAAAGAGCACTTGTTTCTGATCCCAGCTTCCTGCCAAAGCAGCATCCGGCCGGAGCAGCTGCGGAAGGAAAAAAAAACGACATACCTAATCCATTCGGTTCAGAAAGCTTCTTCCAGACCCAGTCGCCGTTTGAAGAAAAATCGGAAATTCCGAAAACAGAAACAAAGCAGGCGCCGGCAAAATCTTCGCATAAGCTATTTACCATCCTTTTATCCCTGCTCACGCTTGCAATTTTGGGCGGCGGCTTTTCCTATTGGTGGTTTTTCATGAAATCGCCCAAAAATGAAAATGCACCGGCTGCACCCACCCTTTTGGAAACAGCCGCTCCGGGCGAAATAGCTGAAAACAACAATTTGAAAAGCTGGGTTCTTGATCTGGATGCCGATAAAATCACAAACAAACTCGCTATCGAAAGATACGCGAAAAATATTTCCGGCTCATCCCCTCAGGGAAAAGCGGTAGAAGCAAAATTGATTTCGACGAATAACCAGCCAATTGCTCCCCAAACTTTTTCTGAAATTTTTGATTTCACTTTCCCAGCCAGTGTTTCCGAAAAAATTACCAGCGAATACAGCTTGTTTATTTCCCAAGAAAACGGCGATCCGCGCCTGGGTGCCGCCTTCAAACTGACACAATCGGGGAATATCGCAGAATCCCTGAAAAGCGAAGAAAAGGATTTTTTCGCTTATCTGAAATCTTTCTACCTGAACCAAACGCCGGCTGATGACCCGGCAACTTTCAGTTCCAGCCGATACAAGAATGCCGATATCCGATATTTGAATTTTCCAAGCCCAACAAACACTTCTTTAGACTATACAATTCTATCCGGCCAGGAAAACAGCTATTTTATTTTTTCCACTTCTAAAAACTCCCTTCGGGCAATCCTGGATTATATGTCGGAGAAATAATAAAGTGGAATTTGACCCCGCACCAATCCCGTCTACGGATATTGATTTTCCATGCTTATAGAGCGAAGCGGCTTCGCCTCTCGCTGGAAAATTATCCAAAAACGTAGAGAGGATTGGTGCGGGGTTTGACCTTTTCCGAAAAATCTGCTATACTGTACATGTAGCTTGAAAACACAATAATTTTCAGACCGCCGACATCGCTGTGCGAAGCCGGACGGACTGGCCAATGAGTTCCAATCGCAATTTCCCCCTATTTGCGATTGGAACTCATTGGCTTTCCCATTTTTTCTTCCCAACGCGGGAGATAAAAACAAAAATAAAAATTCAAGCCCTG
>Ga0172371_10013736_pt1 | contig 10511 bp, 10 predicted proteins | sample Lak12m_FD_114543 | JGI IMG/M metagenome (GOLD analysis project Ga0172371, IMG submission 114543) | Freshwater microbial communities from Kabuno Bay, South-Kivu, Congo - kab_022012_12m | ecosystem: Environmental > Aquatic > Freshwater > Lake | place: Democratic Republic of the Congo: South-Kivu... | reverse complement strand
ATTTTTCTAAATTTTCATTTTTCACTGTGAATCCTGCAGCTTGAGAATGTCCTCCAAAATTTATAAGTAAATCACTGCAAGAACTAAGTGCTTCTGTAATATTAAAAGCTCTAGGACTTCTACCTGATCCAACTAAATTTTCGCCTAAATCTTGCATAATTACTGAAGGCAATCCATATTTTTCCGTAAGCTTTCCAGCTACTAATCCCAATATTCCAACATGCCAATCTTTATTTTCAGCTACTATTATATATGGCATTTTTGGTGAATCAATTAATCGTTTTTCGGCTTCTGCCATTGCTATTTCTGTCATATTCTGACGTTCTTTATTTAAATCATCCAAACTGTTACCTAAAAAATTAACTTTATTCTCATCTTCCTCTTCTAATAAAAGTGCCAATGCAATATATGGATCACCTATTCTTCCAGCTGCATTTATACGAGGAGCAATTCTAAATCCAATAGTATATGCATCTATTTTTTCATTGTCTTTATTTAAAGATAGATCGATTAACTTTTTCAAACCTTTTGATTTTGTTTTCATTAAATTTTCTAATCCTTTTTTCACAATTAATCTATTCTCTCCATTAAGTGGCCCCAAATCTGCAATCGTTCCAAGAGATGCTAAATTTATTAATTCGTTTAAATATGAAGGATCCACTTCTTTCAAGTATGTGTAAATCAGGGCTTCTGCAAGCTTTAAAGCGACCCCGGCCCCTGTAAGTTCTTGATATGGATATACCGAACTTTCCAACTTCGGATGAAGAATACAAATTACACTCTTTGGAATGTTTTCTGGAATTGTATGGTGATCTGTGACAATTACATCTATTCCATTCCTTTGAGCTTTAGCTATTTCATTTGAACATGAGACTCCACAATCTACTGTAATAATCAGTCCAATTTTCTTTTCAATAAATTCATCTATAAATTTTTCTGATAATCCATATCCATCTGAAGTTCTATTTGGAAGTCTGTATGAAACATTCGCTTTTAATTTTCTTAGAACACTTACCATTATCGCTGTTCCTGAAATTCCATCTACGTCATAATCGCCAAAAACTATAATCCTTTCTTTGCTTTTAACGGCTTGTTCAATACGCTTCACAGCTATTTCCATTCCTTTAAATAAAAAAGGATCATGGAGTGATTCCAATTCTTTTAACTCATCAAACCCTCTATTTTCTAAAACTTTTTCAATTACATTCTTGAGTGAGTCATTGTTTTTGACCACCCATTTTTTTCCGAGAAGGGACATATATGTTAAATCTATTTTTTTTGCGAGATTTTATTAGACCTATTTTTCTTTTCTTTAAGGGCTTTCTCTTTTTTCTTATTCTCTAGCCATTTTTCAATTGCTTCTTCTGGAGTATGTGCTTTGTCTTTTCCGAAGACCCAAGTATGCCTTGATCGAATTTTTTTGTCTATATCTTTTATTACTCCGTCGATATCGAACTTACCATTTTCTTTTGCAATTTGTGCAATCATTACTATCTGGAAAAGAACATCTCCTAATTCTTCTCTCAAATTATGATCATCTCCTTTTCTGATTGCCTGAGCCACTTCTTCCGCTTCTTCTATAATGTGCTCCAACATGCTTGGGATTGTCTGTTTTCTATCCCATGGACATCCTGTTTTAGATCGCAATTTTTTTGCCAACCAAGTGATATCTTTGAATGTTTTTTTTGCCATTATTTTTTTATTAACGCTTTGAACTCTTTCGGCTTTAACCAATTTATTTTTTTGTCTTTTCTGAACCATGTTAATTGACGTTTTGCATAATGACGAGTGTTTTTCTTTAGAACTTCCACGCATTTTTCTAATGGCATTTTATTTTTCAAATGAGGAATTATTTCTTTCACTCCAAGTGATGACATAGAAGGAAGTTCTGGAGAATATTTCTGCTCTAAAAGTGTTTGAACCTCATTAACAAGACCTCTCTTTATTTGATCTGCTACACGTTTTTCGATACGTTTGTATAGATCTTCTCTTGGCCAATCAATTCCAACCATAAACACTTCATACTTTCCGCCGTCTTTCTTATCTTGTTTCTTTTTTCCTGCCATATTTATTTCAATAGCACGAATTACATATCTCAAATTGTTTGGATGAATCTTCTTTGCAGCAACAGGATCGAGTTTTTGCAATCTCTTATAAATTACATCCACTCCTTTCTTTTTTGCTTCATTTACAAGTCTTTTTCTAAGAGACTCATTTGGTGGAATTTTTGGAATTGAATATCCTTCTGTAATTGCACTTATATATAGACCTGTTCCTCCAACTAGAATTGGAGTTTTCTTATTCTTATGAAGTTTATCTATTAATTTTATCGCTTTAGCTTTGTATTCAGATGCCGAGATTGATTCATCAGGTTTTACTATTCCAAGTAAATGATGAGGAATTTTGCCCTGTTCTTCCTTTGATATTGAATCTGTTCCTATTTCCATACCTTTGTATATCTGCCTTGAATCTGCGGAAATGATTTCTCCTTTAAGTGTTTTTGCTAGCAATAAAGACAGATCTGTTTTCCCAGATCCCGTTGGTCCCAATACTACAACTAGCGGATTTTTTGACTTCTTTAGAAATGACTTTAGGTCCTTGATTAAGTCCATATTTGTTTTTATTACGAATAATGCTGGTACATTATAGTAGGTTACGATTCTTATTGGAAATAAATCTTTAATTGTCTTTTTTATTTGTCATTCCGAATTCAGTTCGGAATCTGTTTTATGATAGATTCCGGCTCGTAGGCCGGAATGACACATGATCAGTTCGTGGATGACATTTTTTGCATTTTTTGTTTGACTTTATAAAATATTCTGATAGATTACCTCCGTCATAGACAGTAGGCGTTCAAATAAGACCTACCGAGACATAAAATAACGTTCAAGTTATATTTAAGTATCTCGACTGTCTGTCACGTCGGGATTTTTTTAAATCAATACACTATGTCAGTTACAAAAGTACAAAAAAAGGAGATCTTGAGCCTATTACTAGCTCAGATGAAAGAAGCAAAATCTGTTATTTTTGCTAATTCAAAGGGATGTACAGTTAAGGATTTAAGCGAATTAAGAAGAAGTCTTCGTGCACAAGGTGTTAAGTTTCAGGTTGCGAAGAAAACTTTGATTCGTATTGCAGCTAAAGAATTGGGATATGGAGAAATTCCAAAAGAATCTCTAGAAGGAGCTATTGGTGTTGCTTGCGCTATGGAAGATGAAATAGCTGGAGCAAAAATCATCAATGACTTAGGAAAAAAGAATCCAAACCTAGTTCTACGTGGAGGATTGTTTAATGGAAAAGTTCTTTCAATTTCTGAAGTAAAACAATTGGCTACTCTTCCTTCAAAACAGGAACTTTTGGCAAAATTTGTTTATGTACTCAAGTCACCTATCCAAGGATTTCATGGAGTGCTTCAAGGTACTATTTCAGGATTTGTTCGTGTACTTGATGCAATTGCTAAAAAGACAGCGTAATTTCACATATTAATATATAACTTTAACCAAATAAAATATGGCTGAAGAAACTAAAGTTGAACTAAGCAAGGATGCAGAAAAAATTATGGAATTGGTTGAAAAACTTCCAGTTCTAGAACTTGCTAACCTTGTAAAGGCTCTTGAAGAAAAATTCGGAGTCTCTGCAGCAGCTCCAATGATGATGGCAGCAGCACCAGCAGGTGCAGCAGGAGCAGCAGCTGAAGCTGACGATGGAAAGAAAACTGTCGTTCTAGCAGCAGCAGGAGGACAAAAAATCAATGTCATCAAAGTTGTTAGAGAATTGACAGGACTTGGTCTAAAAGAGGCTAAAGACCTAGTTGATGGTGCACCAAAGCCTGTAAAGGAAGGTGTTGAACAAAAAGAGGCTGAGGACATGAAAAAGAAGCTAGAAGAGGCTGGAGCTACAGTAGAATTGAAATAATTCTATCTCAAAAATTAAAGAAGCATTCATGGATATGTCTATGGATGCTTCTTTTTTGTTATACTTTATTTAACCTTAGCCTTTACGAAACCCTCAAAAATTGCTAAAATATATAGAAGATAAAAATAAAAAAGATAAAGCATAAACAAAAATAAATATGGAAAATTCAACAGATAAAAATTCTGCTCCTAATTCTGAGCCAGTTAATCCTATTGTAGATAGCGAGGATTTGATTAAGAATATCGTGCTGTCTGGGAGCCTGGAACAGGAAGGGTTGGTAGATACCGCTCCTGAACTCGATAGGAGTTTGATTAAGGATGTTCACTATGAGGGAAGTGCTCTCTTGATGATTTTAAAGACTCTTTTTGTTTTGCTAACAATAGGAAGTTTGGCTTCTTTTGTATTTTTTACGTTAAGACTAACAGACAATTTAGATTTTATTAATAAACAATTTAATGTAAGCAATGTCATAAAAGAGCTTTCTCAAACAAATGATACAATTATCTCTAATCAAACAGAGTTAAATTTTTTGAGATTCCTACAAGCTCAAGCAGCTTTGACAAGTTTTACTTATTACGGAGACAGTTATGTTAAATATTCTAATATTACTAACAGTCTAACTGCTACATCTGCTGACAAACAATTTGCATTAAGCAAAATGGCACTTTATAGACCACTTCTTGAAGCTGCTTTGATTAATGCAAAAAATCAATTTGCCAAGCCAATAGCAGTTGACCTTGTTGGAGATGAATTTGCTGACATGATGCAAAGAGATTCAAAATTCAAAGAAGCTTTGATAAATAAATTAAAAACTAAAGCTACAGAATTTTCTAAGGGCACAACTGAGGATAGTAAGATTGCATATAAAAACTATATTCAAACTATTGCTTTGGTTCAAAATGATAAACTAAGATTATTAGTTACTGCTACTGATATCAAATCACTTGATGATGAGGCATTGAATAAATTCATTAAAAATATAAATGAATTGGTAGTTAATGATCTAACAATTATTCAAAAGATTAAGGCAGATAGAATTAGATGGTCGGATGTAATCAAGGAAATTGAAACTAGAACAATTGCCGTAGATAAATATTACAATAATGATTACTACGATACTTACGGAGGTATCAGATATACAAATTACGATTTTGACAGTAAAACAAAGAAAATCACTATCTCTGGTGATACAAAAAGATTTGATACTACAAACTTTACTGTAATTGCTAATTTGATTGATGAACTAAATAGATCTCCAATTTTCAAAGATGCTGAAATGCGTTCATTTAGCAAAACTGGATCTGTTGAAGAAGGATTTATGGCTACACTAAGACTAGCTTTGACTCTAAATACTGAAAACTTGGGCAAGCCTATTGTAGATAAAAAAGGTGATAAGGTTTCGCCTTTACTTGATTTGACAAAGAGTGGAGCAACTGTAACTCCTGATGCTGGAACACCTAGTGCAGGAACTACCGGAACTGGAGCTACTTCCGGAACTGGAGCTACTTCCGGAACTGGAGCTACTTCTAGAACACAACCTGCCCCTACACCTACACCAGCACCTGCACCTTCTCCTACTCCTTCACCTACTGACTCTGACGCTTCTTCCTCTGATAAAATTACACTTCCTACTCTTCCTACAATACCTGATAAAATAAGCATTCCTCAACTTCCATCTCTTCCTAATCTTACAAAATAAATATAACCAATAATAAATTATGTCTAATATATCAGAGAAAATATTGAAACAGAGAGAAGGTATCCAAAAACAGGCATACTTTGTCCTTTGTCTTATAATTATGATTGGAATGGGATTCTTTACTTATACTAAGTACATTGAATTTAGTACTGCTCTCAATGGCGTTGCAAAAAATAATGCTACCATATCTGTTTTAAAAGCTGATTTTGCTAATGAACAGGATAAGTATGACAAGAATATGAAGGATTTTTCAGCAACTAACGTTCAAATTCAAAAACAAGTCGAAATGGTTTTCCCTAAGGGAGATAAATATACTGAATTGACTCGTGATATTGATGCTATTGAAAAAGAATTAGGATCAAAAGAAACATTTTCAATTTCAAACATTGAGTATCAAAAACCAACTCAAACTGAATATTATTCAATTCTTCCTATTAGAATGAATATAAAGAGTTCTGCTCAAAACTTTATATCTTTCTTACATATGATAGAGAATTCAGGAGCTATGGATGATCAAGTAAGACTTATGGATATGTCTTCTATAAGACTTAATTTTGATAAGGCTCAGGCAAAAAATGCTGGGACTCCTCAGGAATTGATAAATTTCTCTGTATTAATAAATGCTTATTTCCAAAAATAAATGGATAACACTGAGAGTACACAACAAGGAACAAGTCAGACTGTAGTCACAACTACTCAAAGTACTCCTGTAATGCAGGTTACAATTCCAGCAGTTCCACAGAGTCCTGTTGCTCCGACTACACAACAGCCGGTTATGAAGCCTGTACAAGCCAATAATACAGCTGAACAGATAGCTCAAAAACTTGGACAACTTAAAGAGACTGTTTTATCTGCAAATATTCCACAGATGGTAATGATATTGATCAGTTATGCTTTGGATTTGAGATCCAGTGATATTCATATCGAACCTTTACAAAACTTTGTAAGAATCAGATATCGTGTGGATGGAGTTCTTCGCCATATTATTGAATATCCTACAAATTTACATCCAGCAGTTGTTTCTAGAATAAAAATCATGTCGAACTTGAAGATAGATGAGCAAAGAATCCCTCAAGATGGACGTGCAGACGTTACAACAAAAGATGGCCGTGAAATGGATCTTCGTGTCTCTACATTACCTACTGTAAACGGCGAAAAGATCGTTATGCGTATCCAAGATAAATCTAGAAAAATTCCTGATCTTCCAGATCTTGGAATCTCTGGAATCAGTTTGAAAAATTTACAAGAAGCACTTTCTTCTCCAAATGGAATTATCATTACTACAGGTCCTACCGGATCAGGTAAAACAACTACACTTTATTCTGCATTAACCAGACTAAATAATATTGATGTAAATATTTTAACTATTGAGGATCCAGTTGAAATCCAGCTGGATGGACTAAATCAAAGTCAGGTTCATCATGAAATCGACTATTCATTTGCTATGGGTATGCGTGCCGCTCTTCGTCAGGATCCGGATATCATGATGGTGGGTGAAATTCGTGATAAAGAAACTGCTGATACAGCTATTGAGGCTTCACTTACAGGACATTTAGTGCTTTCTACTTTGCATACAAATAGTGCGGTAGAGTCTCTAACTCGTATGATAAATATGGGAGTACAACCTTATTTATTGGCTTCAACTGTAGAATTGATTATTGCACAAAGGTTGGTTCGTAGAATTTGTGAAAATTGTAAACAAACAGCTCAAATATCTCCTGAACTTACTGAAATAGTAAAAAAAGCTTTAAGTAATCTTCATGCAGAAGGAGAAATTGATCCTAAACTTATAGAAGGACTTCAATTCTATGAAGCGAAAGGATGTGATCAATGTAATAACATTGGATATAGAGGTAGAGTCGGTCTTTATGAAGTTTTCAGAATGAATAATGATATAAGAAATTTATTATTAACAGGAGGAAACACTTTGCAAATTCAAGATGTGGCCCAAAAACATGGAATGGTGACATTGGAACAAGCAGGAATTATCAAGGCATTACAAGGTTTAACTACCTTAAATGAAGTTTATCGTATAGCACGTAAATCTGAATAAATATGAGAGAAAATGAAAATTTTTCAACCAGTGGAGGAGAATCGTTCAAAATTACTGAAGAAAAAACAGTAAAATCTGACTTCATTTTGAATATTGATGAAAATAAAGATGGATTTATATTAAATAAAGATGAAAAGAAAAAATTCTCTTTGAGTACTAGCCAGGCTCTTGGTTTTATAAAAAAGGCCAATAGCTTTTTGGTAGCTCATTCAAAAGTACCTATTGAAGCTAAGGCTAATTTTTTCCATTTGCTTGGAGTTATGATTGCTGCCGGTGTACCGATGGTTTCAGCATTGAAGTCTCTGGCAGAACAGAGTGATAAGAGTGTTAAATTACAAATAATTATTAGTGAATTATGTACTAGAATTGAGGCCGGAGAAAAATTATCTGAATCTTTATTACATTATCCTGAAGTATTTGAGGAACAAGAAATTGGAATGATCCAGGCCGGAGAGCTTTCTGGTCAATTAAATCATGTACTTGAAAATGTAGCGGACGATGAAGAAAAAGCTTATGAAATTAAGTCTAAGGTGAAAAGTGCAATGACTTATCCGGTAATAGTGTTTTTGTTGTTGATAGCTGTAGTATCGATAATGATGATGTTCGTAGTACCAAAACTTGCAGCATTATTTAGTTCTACTAAACAGACTTTACCGATGTTGACTGTTGTAGTTATGAATATAAGTAATTTCATGGTAAATCAAAAAATTGCAATGCTGGCTATAATTCTTGGATTTACAATTTTTATGCTTTTGTTTAGAAGAACGGATATTGGTAGAGAGGCTATTGATAGTTTCAAAATCAATGTTCCGATATTTGGAAAAATGTTTAGAATGGCTTATTTAGCTAGATTTTCCAGATCTATCAGTAATCTTTTAAACAGTCAGTTGACGATTTTAAAGACACTCGAAATTACAGCAAATTCTATAGGAAATGATATATATAAGAAAAAACTTCTTATTGCCGCCGAGGATGTAAAACAAGGATTACCTTTGGCGGAGAGTTTAACTGATAGTGATCTATTTAATCCAATGATCATAAACATGATAGATATTGGAGAAAAAACTGCACAGTTGGATGTGATCGCAGCAAAAATAGCTAAGTTTTATGAAACAGAGTTGGATAATAAGGTGAATGGTCTATCAAAAATTATTGAGCCTGTAGTGTTGATTATCATTGGTGCAACTGTTGGAGTGGTTGTTGGTGCAGTGATGATGCCTATCATGAACCTTTCACAATTGGCTGGCAGCTTTTAGTAGATATTTTTATAGAGTCTTCTTGATTTGCTTGATAATTTTTATGTACAGAGTAAAATCTTTATCAGTTTCAACTTAAATATATTTAAATAAATAACCTCATTAACTATGTTGAAGAACAAAAAAGGTTTTACCCTGATTGAGCTTTTGATCGTTATCACGATCATCGGTATTTTGGCTGTCGCTTTCTTGCCAAGTCTACTTGGTGCACCTGCAAAAGCTAGAGATACACAGAGAGTAGCGGACGTACAGAAGATTGCTGGAGTTTTGACTAGTTTAACTATTTCAGGGACTGTAACTGGATCATGTGTAAATGGTGTAGCTGGAGGCGGAATTAATGCACAAGATTTTGGAGGACAGGTTCCTAAAGATCCTACTGGAATTGGGCCTAATAGTGCTTGTGGAAGTGGATATTTGATTGTTCCTGGTAAAAAAGCAGATACTGGGAATCTTTATGCTTTCGGGGTATTTTCTAAATTAGAAAATAAAGCAGGGAATATTCCTTGTGCAGACATTACTGCTTATACAACTGATGCAATGGTTCTTACTACTACGTTAGCTGGAAATGACAAGGACTGTTATGCAGTTTTAGTTCAATAGTTTTTTTAGAAATTTATTAAAAGCCTCACTCGTATAAGTGGGGCTTTTTTTGTTTCTATTTTCCTTGGCAAGAGTCAAGAGTATAGTTATTTGTGTATTTTAGTTATTTAATTATGAAAAATAAAAAAGGTTTTACATTGATAGAAATGGTATTGGTAGTTTTAATTGTCGGAATTTTGGCTGCTGCATTTCTTCAAATCATGTTTGGTGCAACAAATAAGGCAAGAGATACTCAAAGAGTTAGTGATGTACAAAAAATTGCCAGTATTCTTACAACTTCTTTAGCGGCTCAAACTGCTACTGGTGGATGTGTCGATCTTGAAAAAGGCTCTGATCTTCAAGGAAACCTTAAGTCATCTGATTTCAGTGGAAGAAAAATTAAGGATCCTTTTGATATGCAAATAACTACTGGCTGTGAGGGATATTATGTAGTCAAAAATAACAATAATTCACCTATTTATAGTTTTGCGATTATTTCAAAACTGGAAGTATTGAATGATAAAGGGAACATTGCGTGTCCTTCTAATCTAGCTCCATCTATGGATTTAAATTTGCCAGAATGGACTATAGTAGCCCCTTCTTCTACAACTAATTGTTATGCTGTTTTAGTCCAATAATTTCAGTAACACAAGTCCTTAAGAATCTGTCAACCTGAAAGTATAAATTTTGGCTTCTATACCTTGGTTTTCGAAGTTTTTTTATGTTATATTTTAGCGTAGAGTTCCGCTTTTTGCGGGATAGTGGTTGTATGTTCAAAAATGATCAACTTCCTATATAAAAACTGGAGTCTTATAAAAAAACTTATTGTTGCTTTTCTGGTCTTTGTTGTCCCCTTTACTAACGTAATGCCTTATCCTGTAGCTTATGCTATTTCTTTTAGCTTGAGTGAAACTGCAAATGCCTCAACTCCGGTAGAAAAAGCAGATAAACCAAATACAAATAATGAATATGTTTATGATTTAATCGCCATAGTCGTCGATATCGATCT
>Ga0172371_10013733_pt1 | contig 10512 bp, 12 predicted proteins | sample Lak12m_FD_114543 | JGI IMG/M metagenome (GOLD analysis project Ga0172371, IMG submission 114543) | Freshwater microbial communities from Kabuno Bay, South-Kivu, Congo - kab_022012_12m | ecosystem: Environmental > Aquatic > Freshwater > Lake | place: Democratic Republic of the Congo: South-Kivu... | reverse complement strand
CCTGGAACAGAACGCTGAGTGATAAAGCCCTCTGCCTTCAGGATGGCTTCAACGAGGCGTGCCAGATCGTGACCCTGGAAATTCAATCGGATGAAAGAGACAATTTCGTCATGGGCGGCTTGGCTGATATCGATGCGCTCGACTTCTTTCTCTGGTGTTTCTTTTTCCTTAAAGCCGGGATCAGGTTTTCCGTTGATTATTTCGGCGAATCTCTTTTCGGCGTTGTTTCGAGTAATACTGCATACTGTCATGAACGCGCCTAGCGAATAAAGGAGATCTTGCTTGAAATTAGACCTGGGAATCGTCGGCTTTATCCAATCGACCGCTCTAACGTGACGCTTCTCTCCTGCCACCGATATATACGAATAAGGTCCCTTTACGTAGCCTATTGCTATCTGACTTGGCTGGGATTTAAGGGGTAGGACGACTAAATCGCCGACCTTAATATGTTCTTTGAACGCCCAGAGCTGTCTGGACAAATTCTCGATGCGCTTAAAGGGTCCTGTTGGGATTCTTTCCCCTAGGGCTTTTTGGAGATCCTTGATAGCAGAGTATGGATGCAAATCTCCAATTTCACGAAAACCGATAATGGATAGTCCGTTGGATAGCGATGCTTCTTCATCTTCGCCATGCCGGCCGGCGCGAACCAGCCAGACTTTGGGCGTGGCTTTTTCTTCGCTCATTTTGTGACCTCCGACAGCATTTCCATGATCTCGGCCTCGATTTTTTTGATGTCGGCTTCGATATCCTCTAGAGGGCGGGGAGGGATGTATTTGTAGAAATATCGGTTGAAGTTGATCTCGTAGCCGATGATTCCAACCTTACCATCCTTTTCGTCCCGCCTCATTGTATCGATCCAGGCATCGGGGACGTGAGGTTTGACCTCGTGGTCAAAGAATTCGCGAACGCTTTTGGGAATGCCTTGGGCGTCTGCGGGATCGTCTCCGGCCACGAGCGGGATGCTTTCGGTATCGCGAAGCTCGGAATCCGGTTCGGGATTCCCGTCTTTATCGATACAGACGGAGGCCGTTTCATCCCGTTCGGAGAGGGCCGAAAGTATGGCTTTCATGATCGCGGCTCGGAGTTTCAATCCCTTTTTCCTGGCCGCTCCGTCCAAGAAATCCTGAAATTCGTTCCTATTCTTGAAGATCGTATCGGGAAGCGACTTTAAGAGCGCTCGAATGTCATCTTGATATGCTCTACCCTCCGCTTGCTCTTTGGCCGCGGCGGCGCCTTTCTTTTTTGACTGGGCTAGATTTTGGAAAGCTTTCTCTTCCTCGATCCGAGCGATACGCTCTGGATTCGCCTGGAAATTGAGCTTGAGCGGCCTCTCGACCGTGATCTTCCGGAATCCGAAATGCGTCGTCGGGTAAATTTTGACGAACTCGCCTTCTTTGAATGTTTTGAAAAGCCGGAGGATCTCGCCGGCTTTCTCCGGCGGTATCTCGCGGCGCTTGTCGCCCAGGCTTTTTCGCATCGGCACCCAGAAGGTTGTGGCGTCGATGAGCTGAACCTTGCCTTTGCGCTTCGGAGATTTGCGGTTGGTGATGACCCAGATGTAGGTGGCGATGCCCGTATTATAAAAAAGTTGTTCGGGGACGGCGATCAGGGCTTCGAGCCAGTCGTTCTCCAGGACGAAGCGACGGATCTCGCTCTCGCCGCTTCCGGCGTCGCCGGTAAAGAGGGGAGAGCCGTTCATGATGATGGCCAGGCGCGAGCCGCCGTCCTTGTGATCTTTCATGTGGGCCAGCATGTGGAGAAGGAAGAGAAGCTGGCCGTCGCTGATGCGTGGGAGGCCGGGCCCGAAGCGGCCGGCCTGGCCGCGCTCATGCTCGGCGACGACGGCTTCTTCGTCGCGCTTCCAGTCCTTGCCGTAGGGGGGATTCGTGATCAGGTAATCGAAGGAGCGGCCGGCGTGGCGGTCATTGGAAAGGGTGCTCCCGAAGGCGACGTTTTTTGCGTCGCGGCCGTCCACGGATTTCATGAACAAGTCGGACTTGCAGACGGCGAAAGTCTCGGGATTTACTTCCTGACCGAAGAGATAGATGTCGGCCTCGGGATTGATCGGCTCACGGATGACTGCGCCGTTTTTGCGGCGGCCGGACAGGATATGGTCCTTGGCAATCGTTAGCATTCCGCCGGAGCCGCAACAGGGATCATAGACGGTGACGACGATGCCTTTCCGGCCGATGCGGTCCTCATAGCCGGCGAGGAGCAGGTCGGCCATGAGGTGGACGACGTCGCGCGGAGTGAAATGTTCGCCAGGATTCTCGTTCAGGGCTTCGTTGAACTTCCGGATGAGTTCCTCGAAGATCGTCCCCATGACCGCGTTGTCGACCTTGTCGGGATGGAGATCGACGTTCTTGAACCGCTCGAGAACTTGGAAGAGGAGGCCCGCTTCGTCGAGCTTGGAGATGGTGTTGTCGAAGTCGAACTTCTCCAGGACTTCGCGCATATTGGAGCTGAATCCGGCGATGTAGTTGCGGAGGTTTGCGGCGATATGGGGCGCGTCGGCCAGGAGCTTTTCGAAGTCGTAGCGGGAGGTGTTGTAAAAGGCGAAGCCGGCGGCTCTAATGAGTTGATTATCTGGATTTTCGAGTTTTTTGGCGGCGAATTTACGCTGGGTTTCAAGGACTTGAGGCTTTGTCGGGGCGAGAACGCAATCGAGCCTGCGAAGGACGGTCAGGGGGAGAATGACGTCCTGATACTTACCGCGTTTGAAGGTATCGCGGATGAGGTCGGCGACACCCCAGATGAAACTGACGATTTCACTGTGATTCAAGGATTGAAACTCCTGACTTGCTCCGGAATTCCAGGGACACGATCCCGAATCTGGAGATTCGGGTCATGTCCCCGAATTCCGCTGGAAAAGAGTATATCGGCTGGCCGGAGGGGATGTCAATTAAGAAAAAGGAATAAAAGAATTAGCGGCAAAATATGATATTGTAATAATATATAACAAATCATTGACAAGTAATATAACATATGTAAAATAAACTTGAGGAGTCAATTATGACCAACCTGGGAAGACGGATAAAAGAATTGCGGGAAAAGGCCGAAATGAGCCAGGAGATCATGGCGAAGAGGTTGGGCGTTTCGCGGCCGACTCTGTCGCTGATCGAAAATGGGGCGAGAAAGCTGACCGCCGAAGAGATTAAAAGAGTGGCCGATATCTTCGGCGTCTCGATCGATTCGCTGTTCGTGGAAAGCCAGGAGCCTCGATTTGTGATCCAAGAAGCACATGCCGAGTATCGCAAGCCGGAACCCGAGATTCGCGTCGATATTCCCCAGAAGAACTATAGGAAATTCAAGGAAGTCCTCCTTTATATCTTGGATAGAGTCGGGGCGAAGCCGAATATCGGAGAAACCGTTATCTACAAGCTGCTGTATTTCATCGATTTTGATCATTACGAACGGTATGAAGAGCAATTGATCGGAGCGACATATCAAAAGAATAAATATGGGCCGACTCCGATGGAGTTCCATAAAATCATCGCAAAAATGATTGCCGGCAAGGATATCACGCGCGTCGCGGATAAATATTTCAGCTTCCCGCAAACGAAATATCTGCCGCTGCGAAGTCCCGATTTAAGAAGTTTAGACGCCAGGGAGAAAGCGACGATCGACGGCGTTCTCGACAGGCTATCGGGAATGAACGCCCGCCAAATCAGCGACTATTCCCATCAGGACGTCCCTTGGCTGACGACCGACGAGGGCAAGATCATTCCGTACGAGGCCGTTTTTTATCGTACTCCGGCTTACTCCCAGAGGACCTATGGTGAACCCATTTAAAGAAATATCGCGCTTGCCGGAGTTTGAAAAGGACCTCAAGAAGCTTTTAAAAAGATATCGGACGCTGGAAGAGGATCTGGAGAACCTGATCAAGCATCAACTCGTCCTGCTGCAGAAGCTTGAGGTCGATAATAGGGGGATTTTTCAAATCCCTGGCTTTCCTTTTCGCGAGCCCAAGATTTTCAAGGTCAAAAAATTCGCCTGTAAGGCGATGAAAGGGCGGGGGGCTGATTCCGGATTGCGATTGATCTATGCCTATTTCGGGGAACAGGATCGGGTCGAACTGGTCGAAATTTACTTCAAGGGCGATAAAGAAAGCGAAGACAAGCAGAGAATCCTGACCATTTATCAGAAATGATATCGGATTTTTTCTTGGAGGTCGCCACGCCATCACGCGAGAGCGTGATGACTCGCGATGACATCAATGGATCGCCGCGGCGCTTGAAATACCTCGCGGCCGGCTTTCCATTTCGCCCGTTTCCTATATAATGGTTCCCGTCCCCGATGAAGACGCTCCTCGTCCCCGCTCTCGGCCTGGCCGTGCTTCTCGTCTATTTCATTTGCGAGAGCCTGGCCCATCGAAAGGCGCTCCGGAGGATTCCTCTCCGCGTCGCCGTCACGGGGACGCGGGGAAAGTCGACCGTGACCAGGCTCATCGCCGGCGCTCTGCGGGAAGCCGGATACCGAGTTTTGGCCAAGACGACGGGCTCGAAGCCGGTCGTCATCTTTCCGGACGGCGAGGAGATGGAGCTCCGGCGGAGCGGAAAGCCGACGATCCTCGAACAAAAAAAGGTCGTCCGGATGGCCCGCGCCGCCCGGGCCGAAGCCCTGGTCGTCGAGATGATGAGCATCCGGCCGGAGACCTTGGCGGCGGAATCCCGGATGATCCTCCGGCCGCGCCTCCTGGCGGTCACCAACGTCCGCCTGGACCACCTGGACGACATGGGCCGGACCAAGGACGAGATCGCGGCCTCGCTCAGCGCGGCCATCCCTTCGGGAGGAACGGTCATCGTGCCCGAGGAGGAATGGTATCCGGCCTTCCAGGACGCCGCGGACGCCCGCCGGTCCCGGGTCGTGAAGATTCCTCCCTTATCGTCCGGCCGGGCCGGGCTGGAATTTCCGGAGAACATCAGGCTGGCGTTGGCTCTCACGGACCTCCTCGGCATCCCCTGGGAAACCGCGCTCAGGGGCATGACCAAAGCCCGGGCCGATTTCGGCGGCCTGAAGGTCTGGAGGGCGCTGCCCGAGCCCTTAAAGGAGGAATGGTATCTGGTCAGCGCCTTCGCGGCCAACGAGCCGGAGTCCACGGCCAAGGTCCTGGCCCGCGTCCGGGAGATCTGCCCAAGGATGCCCGAAGGCCTGATCGGACTGGTCAACTTGCGCGAGGACAGGGGAGACCGGACCGGGCAGTGGCTCGACGCGCTTCGGGCGGGATTTTTCGAGGCGTTCGAAGAGCTGATCTTCATCGGCGACCATGCCCGGGCGTTGGCCAGGAGGAAACCGGCCGCTCCCTCGGCCCACCTGAGAATCTCGGCCTGGCCGTCGTGGAAGCCCGACCGGATCATGGACAGGATCTTCGCCGCGGAAAACGGAGGCCGAACGGTCATCGGCATGGGCAATATGGGCGGACTGGGAGGTAAGCTCGTGGACTATTGGGCCCGGATCGGAGAACGGCTGTGACCGCGACCATCCTCATCGGCATCGTCGTCGCCCTCCTCTACGCGGAGATCACCGGGATCCTGCCCGGCGGCATCATCGTTCCCGCCCTCCTGGCCCTCTATCTGGACCAGCCGCTGCGCGTCGTCGCGACCGTCCTGGCCGCCTTTCTGAGTCTCGGGTGTTACAGGCTTTTGAGCCGGTATGTCCTCCTGTTCGGCCGGCGCCGTTTCGTCCTCCTGCTCCTTCTCGGCGCTCTCTTCGGACAGCTCTGGCTCCTTATCTGGCCCCGCCTCTTCGCCGCCCCCCTCGACCTCCGTGTCGTCGGCTGGATCATACCCGGCCTCCTGGCCAACAACCTCGTCCGACAGAAGATCCTGCCGACGCTGGCTTCCTTGGCGACGGTGGCCGTGCTGACGTATTTTTTGGCGAAGCTCGTTGCGCTGATTTAAGATGGGGACATGTTCCGAATCCCAAAATTGCGGATAGAGTTTGTCATCGCGAGGAGCGAAGCGACGTGGCGATCTCCAAAAAAGATTCTTATTATGGAGATTGCCACGCTCCCTTTGGTCGCTCGCAACGACTGTAAAATCAACGATTTCTTATTTCTATCGGCAATTTTGGGCCGAATTCTCTTGATTTGGTACGTGTCCCCGATTTTATAGCCGAGGCATCGATGACAAGAGAGAAGAAGGCCTTTCTGCTCGCTCTCATCAGCCTCGGCGTCTTCGGACTCTATAAGATCTTTCCCTCGGGCGCCGGCGGGGCGAAGGATCGAGAGCTCGTCGCCGCGGCCGAGACTATGAGCCGGGCCGTCGAGGCGCTCCGCGCTTGCGGCCTGAAGAAAGAAATTCCCCTAGACGCCCGGGACGACATCAACCGGACTTCCCTCGTCGGCCCCGAGACGTCGGCGATCACGACCTCGCCCGGCCACCTCGATGCCAAGCGGACGACGACGAACCCCAATTTCGCCGGGCTAATCGCGAAGCTGCTGCGGGAGGCCGGCGTCCGGCGCGGCGATGCCGTCGCCGTCGGGGCCTCGAGCTCGTTTCCGGCGCTGGCGATCGCCTCGCTCTGTGCGGTTTCGGCCCTGGAGGCGAAGCCGGTCATGATCGGGTCGCTGGGCGCTTCGAACTGGGGCGCGACGAATCCGGATTTCACCCTCCTCGAGATGCTGGAGTGTTTGCGGGAGGCCCGAGTCCTCGAGATCCGGCCGGTCGCCCTGGCTGTCGGCGGGGAGAACGACAACGGCTCGGACATGAGCGAGGAAGGCCGGGCCCTGCTCGCCGAAAAAATCCGGAAGACGGGGGCCTTTTTTCTTCAGGAATCGGACCTCGAAGCCAACGTCTCGGCCCGCATGAGCCTTTACGAAAAGGGAGCAGGGTCCGCCGGCATCAAAGCCTTCGTCAACGTCGGCGGGAGCTGGGCCAACATGGGGACCGATTCGAGCATCTTGAATCTAAGGCCGGGTTTGACCGAGGTCGAGACCATCCCCCAGCCGGGTCGAAGAGGGGTCATTCAGGAGATGGCCTCGAGGAAGGTCCCCGTCATCCACCTGCTGTTTATCCGGGGATTGGCCGACCGCTACGGGCTGCCCTGGGACCCCGTGCCGCTTCCCAAGCCGGGGGAGGGGACCCTGTTCGCGACGGCTTCGCGAGCAGGCGCGCTCCCGCTCATCTTGGCCGGGGTCTACGTCGTCCTTACAGTCGCCGCCCTGATTTTCCTTCTCCGCCGTCCGAACGTTACCTGAGATTCGAATCTCAATCTGCCTGTAAATCAAGCTTGACAGTAATCACGCGGGGCGTTACTATTGAGGAATAAGAGCAATGAAAAAATTGAATCCCGTTTCGCCCGGCGAGCTCCTCAGAGAAGAGTTCCTAAAGCCCCTGGGTATTTCCCAATATCGATTGGCGAAGGAGATCGGCGTTCCCGCCCAGCGGATCAGCGAAATCGTGCGAGGGAAAAGGGCGATCACGGCGGATACCGATTTACGCCTGTCTCGGTTTTTCGGTCTTTCAAAAGGATATTGGCTTCGCGCGCAAGCCGCCCGCGATATGGAAGAGGCGGAAGCGGCTCTTTCGTCCGCCCTTAAGAAAATCAAGCCTTGGAATAATCGAAGGGCGGAGCTCAAAGAGGAGATTTTCCCGCCGACGCGATGATCCGTTCGTCTATTTTGCCGAAGCGATCATGACGGTCCACGGAACGGACTGTTAATATCCCCCCGAAGCGGAGATGTCGATCCAGATCGTTGCCAGAAGCATTCCCTCGCGCATCTGTTGAGCCGCCGCTTGTCCGATTTGGATTTCGAACGCGGGAGTGGTGAGGTTGTGCTCGATTAGATCGCGAATGTTTTGGCGATCTCGCTCAGCGCGCGTTTAATCTCCGGCCAGGAATATTCGACCAGCATCAGGGGCTCGGGATCCGCCTCGGCGTCGGCGAAATAAACGAGGCCTTTCATGATATGAACCGCATTGTGCTTTTGTTTGGCGTACTTTCTATTGAACAACTCCCAGAGAGAGCGAAAATCGTACTCCGAATCTTTCAGAATAAAGTAGAGATCGACGAAATCCCGCTTGCGCCCCCGCCCCGAGATCGCCTCGAGCTTCATGCAGCCGATGTCGTCGAGCGAGGCCACGGGGACGTGCCGGAATGAAACGGTTTTTTCCAGAAGAGGATAGGGATAATGGAAGAAACCTGCTTTGGTTCGCTCGAACTGTCCCACCCAGGTTCCCGCGTCGGTATAGTCGGTGATGCACTCGCCATTCAATCTCAATTCGGCTTCAAGTTTGAGCGGATCGAACGCCGAGCGCGAAAAAAAATCCAGGTCTTGGGACATGCGATGGCCAAGATGCAAGGCGCATCCTGTCCCCCCGGCGAGATAGAACTCTTTCTTTTCGATCAGAAGTGATAATCGGGAAAGGGAGACTCGCGTCGCGGGATCGAGAACGCGATCAATCATGAGGCGGTTCGCTCAGGCGGATCCACCAGAAATTCCGGCTCTTCGAGGTCAGGGACCGGCTGGCGCGGAGAACCGCCCGGATATCATCCTTTGGATATGTGGCAAATAGCCAGCGGACGGCCGCCTCGTCGCCGAGTTCGAGAAGCCGTTCGATGATATACGTTTTGTGCCGTTCGAGATCGAGGGATTGGGGTTCGACGTCCCAGAAGAAGCGCCCTAATTCCTTGATTATCATTGACTTAATTATAACATAAAACAAATCGCTTGACAAGCCGCAGTCCACGATCTATATTGACTTTGTAATACAAAGTACTTTGAAATAGAAGGAGCCGATATGACCGAACAAGACGCACGGCAGGATATCCAGATCATTAAAGCGATGCTCGAGAAGACGAAGCGGGCCACGGCCGAGTCGGGCACCCTCTTCATCGTCTGGGGTGTCCTGATCACCCTGGCCCTCGTCGGAAACTATGTCCTAGCCCATTTAGAGAAATATGAATGGGAATGGCTGAATTGGACGGCCATGGCCGTCATCGGCTGGATCTACAGCGTGGTTTATGGGATCCGCAAGGAGCGGCGCGATCCGGCCCGGACCTACATCCAGGTCGCCGCGCGGCACCTCTACTTCTCCTGCGGAGCCGCCTTCATCCTGGTCGGCCTCGCCCTGCCCCGCATCGGCGTCTATTCGTATGAGGCGATTTCGCCCCTCATCTCCGTCGTCACGGGCGTTCTCTTTTTCGTCATGGGCGGTCTCTTCGAGTGGCCGTTCTTGAAATGGGCCGGCGTCGTGTGGTGGGCCGGGGCCGTCGGGATGTCGTTCCTGCCGGGGAATGACCGGACGCTCGTCTTTGCCGCTCTGTTCATCGTCTTCTATCTCATCCCGTCGTTCGTTCTCCGCTCCAAGTTCAAGAAGGCGCAGGCTGAAAAATGACGCCCGAGAAATTCGAGCCGCTGGACCCGGTCATCCACTCCCAGGTGCGGCTCGCCGTGCTCTCCGTTCTGGCTTCGGTCCGCCAGGCCGACTTCGCTTTTCTGAAAAACGCGGCTGAGACCACGGACGGCAACTTGAGCACGCACCTGTCCAAGCTCGAGGAGGCCGGGTATATCAAGATCAAAAAAGGATTCTCGGGAAAAAAGCCCCAAACGGTATGCGCCTTGACCGAAAAGGGGAGAACGGCGTTCGGGCATTACCTTCGCGCGCTCGAAAGCTATTTTCCGGCGCAGAAATGAGAAGCGGCGGGAAAGCGTCCCGCCTGGAAGGAAAGGAGAATCCGATGACAAAAAGACGCATGACCGCAGGGATGGTTCTTTTGGCGATCGCTCTGCTTGTTCTGACGGCCGCCGCGTCCGGCCCGCAGGACCTCAAGGACCCCGCCGTCGTCAAGAGCTTCGAGGCCGCGAAAGCCAAGCTCCAGGCCGGCATCAACACGTGGAACAAAGAGGTGTCCCAGGAAGCCCGGGACCTGTTCCTCGGCTGCCTGATGCGTACCAAGCCGGAAAACGCCTACCTTAACTATTACGTGGCCCTGGCCGATTTCTGGCTCGCCTCTTACGCCATCGCCTCGGAGGAGATGGCGGAATGCGAGCGGATGTCTATCGACGGGCAGAAATACGCGGAAAAGGCGATGGCGCTCGAACCGAGCTTGGCCGAAGCGGATGCTTTATACGGTTATCTCGTCGGCATGCAGCTGGCCTCGCAGACCGAGAAGGACGTCATGCTCGGGATGAAAAGCATGCAGCACATGGAACAAGCTCTGGCGGCGGAGCCGGACAATCCGCGGATCCAATTCCTCAAGGGATTCTACCAGCGCTATCTTCCCGAAGCGTTCGGGGGAGGGGCCGACAGCGCCCTGCCGTACCTCGAAAAAGCGATCGAGCTCTTCGACAAGGAAAAGGTCAGCGGCTTGCTGAAGCCGAGCTGGGGAAAGGACGTGACGCTGCTCAACGCGGCGCTCATCTATAAGGACAAGAAGGACACGGCGAAGGCCGTCGAGCTCCTGAAGAAAGCCCTGGCCGCGAATCCCGACTACTGGCATGCTCAGTACGAGCTCGAGCAGCTGCAAAAGAAAGAACCCATTTGATATGCGCCTATCTCAAGAAGCTTG
>Ga0172371_10013732_pt1 | contig 10512 bp, 7 predicted proteins | sample Lak12m_FD_114543 | JGI IMG/M metagenome (GOLD analysis project Ga0172371, IMG submission 114543) | Freshwater microbial communities from Kabuno Bay, South-Kivu, Congo - kab_022012_12m | ecosystem: Environmental > Aquatic > Freshwater > Lake | place: Democratic Republic of the Congo: South-Kivu... | reverse complement strand
TTTGCTCCAGCTACGCTGGTGTCCACTTTGAGTTGGTGGTTTCTTTTCTGGGGTATTCACATTTTGCCTTTTCTTCTGGCGGGGTTTCTGACCGGTCTCGCCCTCATGAGCTCCGGCGTAGAGGCGCACAAGGTCTATGCGACAAATCTGGCTGGATGTGCGGCCGGGGCTTTGGGCGGCATAGCTCTTCTCCAGTACTTGCCAGCCAATGGGGTGGTGGTGCCACTCTCACTGCTGGTGCTACTGTCTTGCGTCTCACTGATACCGGCAGCGAACTCTCGTGTACGGGCAGCGTACGTATGCGCTCTGGTGCTCCTGGCGCTTCTGGTAGGGGGAGCCGGGTGGATCGGGCCCGACAAAGCTTTCCTACTTAGAATCGACGAGTACAAACCCCTCGCCTATGTGGACCGCTTGGTGAAGCAAGGTTCGGCCAACAGGGAATACATTCTCAACGGTCCAAGGGGCAGAGTCGAGTTGTTCTCCGGACCCACGTTTCATACGATGCTCTCGCTCGATTCCAGGACTCCTCCTCCTCCCATGGACATCTTGCTCAAGGACGGATTTCAGGTCGGATTTGTTCTTGACATTGGATCGCTTCAGCAAGCGGAGTTTCTACGGGAAACGCTTTCGGAAATGCCTTACAGGCTCGTGCAGCCGAAGAGCATTCTTGTGTTGGGAGAGGCAGGCAGCCTCTACACATGGTTGGCCAGGCTGAGCCCGGCCAGTTCCATTGTGGTGGTGCAGCCGGACCAAAATGTGCTCAGAATTCTCGAGACTCACCCCAGCGGAGTGCTCAGAGATCCAAGACTACGTTTGGTTCAAGCGGAACCGAGAGCCTTTCTGGACAACACTCGCGAGACGTTCGACATTATACATCTCGCCGAACTGGAAGGATTCGCAGCTGGGTCGGGCGGAATCGGCGGCCTGCGGGAGGACTATCTGGCCACAGTGGAGGGCTTTGGCAAATGCCTGGAGGCTCTGACACCGGGAGGAGTGGCCTCGGTTGTCCGGGGAATCCAGGACCCGCCTAGAGACAATATCAAGATCTCGGCTACCTGGATCGAGGCCATGGAAAAAGCAGGAGTCAAAGACCCTGGAAATCGCATCCTCATGGCCCGCGACGAGCTTGCCATGGTAACGATTGCGGGCAGAAGGGAGTTCTCACCGCTGGTCACGGAAAGATTCCGCGAGACCTGCAAGAGTATGTCTTGGGACTCGGATTGGTATCCCGGCGTACAGGACGATACAACAAACAAAATCCATGTGCTGCCCGGACCTCGGGACTCGACGCTTTCCTGGTACAACTACGCCATGCGTCAGATGCTTTCTAATGAAAGGGATACCTTTTACCGGAACTGGATTGCCAACGTCCGGCCTGCAACGGATGACAGCCCATTTTTTCACGATTTCTTTCGGTGGGCATCGCTTTCGAGGTTCCGAGAGGCTTTTGGCCCACTGTGGCCTGCACGGTCTGAAATGGGATTTCTCCTGCTGCTGGTGTCCCTGGTTTGGACGTCATGCGTAGCGGCGTTCCTTCTGCCGCTGGCTGTGGTTCAGTTATGGAGAGAAAAAGATTCCCCTCCTTTTCACCTCATTGCAGTTGTGGTGCTTTATTTCGCAAGCATTGGCACCGGATTCATGCTCCTGGAGATGAGCTTTATCCAGAGCTTCACGAGATTCCTCGGCGATCCCATCGTGGCTGCAGCTACGGTTGTCGGCGGATTCCTGTTCTTTGCCGGGATCGGCAGCCTGGTGCAGCCTGAACTGATAAGGAGGATTCCAGGCGGAATTCTTGCTTTGGGTTTGTGCACCGGCGCGCTGATAGTCTTCTATTCGTGGCTCTTTCCTCATCTGTTCGCCGGGGCTGCGGGCCTGCCCCACTCTTGGAAACTGGCCGTGGGCCTGGGAACGATTGCTCCGCTGGCGTTTACACTCGGTTTGTTCTTCCCTTCCGGCCTCGCGCAGGTCCACAGAAGAGCCGACGCAGCTGTCCCTTTGGCCTGGGCTACCAACGGTTTTGCTTCGGTGGTTGCCACCTCGGGAGCAGTAATCCTCGCCATGACACATGGGTTCGTGTATCTGTCGCTGGTGGCAGCGCTGATCTATGGCGCCACAGGAATCCTCTCTTCGCACCTTGGCTCGACCACGAGATGAATAAATCGCATGTCCGGGAGCTTCTTCACCCGGCGATGAACCCTCGATGGTTTCTGACAGCTTCTATTCTTCCTCACCTACCGTTCTACCCATCGGATAGTCGGTCAGAGGAACAAATCCGAAGACTGCAGTAAGAATATTTTGCGGAAAGGGCGTCAAGAGGCCGTTGTAGAGCCTGACACTCTTGTTATAAGAACGCCTTGCAGCCGATACGCGGCGACTCACTTTGAGAACCTGGTCCCAATGACGGGCGAACGGCGGGTACTGCTCGAATTCCGGCCTGGAGTGGGCAAGTTTATGGATTCGCTCCAGATACTGTTCGATAACGTCTACTGCGGAAATGATTCCATCGGGATTGTTACTGCGCATGGAAACCGAACGCGCGGTCAATACCCGATCGGCCATCTTTACCTGGGAAGGCTCGATACCCCGTATGGCCTCGAGTAGACCAGGCAGCAAATCGTTTCTCTCTCTCGCCGCGCGCACGAATGAGTCCCATTCCGCCCTGGCTTCGTATCTCACCTGTTTTAATGTGGGGCGCAAGGTCAGGAACGAAATCAGCGATAGCACCAGAAACGCGACCAAAAGGGAAAAGCAGAACTCGATAATTCGGGAGACGTTCATCAAACTTCCCTGCCGCAAAGTACGGAAGCAAAAACCCAGGCGCTGAAGGATTCAGAGGGCCCGGCAGATTTTGCGCTTGTAAATGGACCGTACTCTTGCATAGATGTTTCCATATACATCAACTAGTTACAGTCATGGCATCAACCGATAGATTAGTAATGCTCGAAAAGGTGATAGCCTTGGCCGCTAATAAAGTCAACCCAAATTGAGCATTTCTTGCAACCCATCCATTCCTCCCCGATGCAGGCCCGGCTGTTGACTTTTGTTCCTCACCCGTCTTTAATAGTGTAAACAGACACCAATTCAGAGGAGATGCCCAACATGCCGCGCAACACTGATCGCCGGGAGTTTCTGAAGGGCGGGTTGTTGACAACTGCCGCCGTCATGGCCGGAGGATCATCGATCTTGATGGGATCGACAAGGTCGGTCGCGTCTGAAACACCCGACATCGTTATAGCTCATGGTCCTAATCCCGCGGGAAACGCACGATCCGCGGTGGAGGCCCTTGGAGGTATTAAACGGTTCGTCAAGAGAGGAGACAAAGTTCTCATCAAGCCCAATATGAGCTTTGCAAGTGGGCCGGAACGTGCAGCCAACACCAATCCTGCGGTTGTCAGGGAAGTGGCAATGATGTGCTCGGAAGCCGGAGCTTCCAAGATATCCATTCTGGATAATTGTCTCAACGCGCCCGCTGATTGTCTTAGGCTGTCGAAGATCCCCGAGACCTGTAAGAGTGTTCCCAATACTTATGTTGACCACGTTAAGGCCAAACGGCTCTTCCGAGAGGTGCCTGTAAAGGATGGCCTGCGCCTGAAGACCATGAGTACGCTGGTGGAAGCGCTGGAAGCCGATGTCTTGATTGCAGTTCCCATAGGCAAGTCTCATGCAGCCTCAGGAGTGAGCCTCTCCATGAAGGGAATGATGGGGCTGATCAGTGACCGTATCGCCTTCCATAGCCGCTACGATCTTCACGAGGCGATCGTGGACATGATTACCGTGCTCAAACCTCGTCTCGTCGTAATAGATGGGACGCGCATTTTGAGCAGCGGCGGTCCCGGCGGCCCCGGGAAGGTTATCCCCTTGAATCTGGTAGTCGCTTCCACTGATATGGTAGCCGCAGACGCACAGATGGTCGCTCTGGGCACTTGGTACGGGAAGAAGTTTGAACCCGGTCAAGTGCGGCATATTCGCCTGGCAGCGGAACGAGAGTTGGGTCGAATTGATCTGGACAAACTTAACGTGGTGAATATAAAGGCATAATGAGATTTCAAAGGATTACCCAGGCTGTCAGCCTTTCAGTCTTTGTCGGCCTGTTGTACATCGCTGCGCACCCTTATCCCGAAGGTCTGCAATCAGATTTCTTTCTGCGTCTGGACCCGCTGATCAGCGTCGTTACCGTTCTCACGACACGGGAGTGGTACTGGTATTTGGCGCCCGGCATAATCGTCCTGCTTGTAACCCTGCTCTTTGGAAGGATCTTTTGCGGGCACATTTGCCCGATGGGATCAACCCTGGACGTCCTGCAGGTTCCCCTGAGATCCGGGACAAAACTTTCGGCAAAGGAGTCCTCTTACGAGGCTACTGCACAATATAGAGGCTGGAAGTATATTGTGCTCCTTTTCATTGTAGCGGCTGCCTGCGGCGGGATTTCACTGGTCCATTTGGGATCCCCACTGTCTTTGGCGACGCGCTTCTACGGCCTGGTGCTTTATCCCTTGGCCCTCCTGGCCGGCGATGTTGTCACTCCGCTGGTTGCCACTCTTCCAAGCCTCGGCAACCTGCAATTTCCGCAAAAGGTCTTCGCGACCAATGCCTTTGTCGCCGCGATGTTCGTTGCGATCGCCGCGCTTGTCCGGTTTCAACCGCGGTTCTGGTGCCGCAACTTGTGCCCGGCCGGAGCACTGATGGGCTTGGTCGCGGCCGTTCCCTTGGTCAGGCGTAAAGTGTCCGATGCCTGCAACGAATGCGGTTTGTGCATCCGGAAATGCCCCATGTCGGCGATATCGGGGGATCCCAAACAGACGGTCCATTCCGAGTGCATCGTCTGCCAGCGGTGCCGGAGCTTGTGTCCGCAGTCTGCCATCTCGTTCATCCCGTTCGGGCACGAACCTCGCAAGCTGCTCTATAAGCCGGACCCAACGCGACGCGGCATCTTGCTGGCGCTGGGCTCGGGATTTCTGACCGCCGGGCTTATGCATACGGGGATCAATCAACCGAGGCAAAGAAGCGCAGAGCGAGTGCTAGTGGACTCCCGGCTGATCCGCCCTCCCGGTGCGCTGCCTGAACCGCAGTTCTTGACCCAGTGCGTGCGGTGCGGTGAGTGCATGAAAGCGTGTCCTACCAACACTCTGCAACCCGTCTGGCTCGCAGCAGGATTGGAAGGCCTGTTTTCACCAGTGATGACGCCGCGCCTTGCAGCCTGTGCCACTAATTGTAACGCCTGTGGCAAGGTCTGTCCTACCGGGTCCATCCGGGATGTGTCCTTGCCAGAAAAGCAGCACGCCAAGGTGGGGACCGCCTGGATCGTCCAAAGTAACTGTCTTGCCTGGGAACAGGACAAGCGTTGTTTGGTGTGCGACGAGGTCTGTCCATATAAGGCCGTGTCATTTCAGCCGGTTGCCGATCATCGCAACGCGGTCCCCTTCGTTCTGGAGAACCGATGCTCCGGATGCGGCTGGTGCGAAAACAAATGTCCGGTGGCTGGGGCTTCCGCCATTCGGATAAACATCATCGGAGAGGTCAGGCTGGCTTCCGGATCGTATATAGAAAAGGCTCAAGAGTACGGACTCGTGTTCAGAAGCCGGAGCACCGTTCCGGACCGCCTCGCGCCGGGTATGTTTGACACACCTGATTCAGGAGCTGTCAGTCGACCGTCAACCGAGCACGGCGTGATACCCGAGGAGGAACTTCCGCCCGGGTTCACTCCTAAATAAATACTGGCAATACCTTGATAAACTGTTATAATCTAGCCACGGCAAACTCTGGTAGCCTCGTGGTGGGGAGCCGAAAAAAGTTGGTGGCCGCGTATACTCATGCCAATGTGCGACCCGATGAGTAATCCCAATGCGCTTTCATACGTTTGACATTGAGACCTCGGTTCAGTGCCGGTCCCGGCAGGTCTCCTCCGCTACGAACGGCGCAAGCTGATATCGCTTTTGAAGCGTACCACCTACGCTACCTGGGAGCAATCCTTTTGTCTTTTGCAAGGTCTACCAACGAATCCGTGCAGGCAGGAAAAGGCATGAGCCACCCAGAAATCGACAGAGCTGACATCGACCGCATGATGAAAGAGGCGGAACTGTACGAAAGCCAGGGGTTGTACGACCATGCCGTGCTCGTGTACCAGACCATCCTCACAAGGGAACCGGAAAACCGCAAGGCACAAGCCAAGATGGTCCAAGTCCAGCTGACTCAGAAGATGGAAGAAACTACCATTTCGCGGTCCTCCACTAACGAGGACCTCTCTCCGCGCCTGGCGATGGACCTCGGTGTAGCGTACATGGGGATGAGTCTCTACTCGGAGGCGTTGGAAGAGTTCAAGAAAGCGCTGAGATTTTCTCCGGTTTTTCGGAGCGATCTGCTCCGCTATTCGGTGGTCTGCCTCATCCATTTGGAAAGATACAAAGACGCAAGGAAAATAGCTGACAGGCTTCTTGCTGACGACTCTTTGACCCTTGGTGAAAAAGGGGACATCGTTCAAGAATTGCTCGACTTGTACGTGGAGGAACGCCTCGTCCACCTCGCCCGCGGACTTCTCGAAAGACTACCGGAAGAAATAAGGCCGTTCACCCCGGATTACGACGAGATCGTGCAAAAGCTGTCAGATGCCTCCGGTGGAGTGAAGCTTGAAATCGAAGTGGAAGACACGGAAACCGGCGAGGTTTACAAACAACCCGTGGAGCCCGAGTCTGAGCCGGGGCCGGGCCGGGATGAAGATCAGACAATGCCTCTAGCTGACCCGTCAATACCTCTTGAGACGCGAGTCAGCTATTCCCTGGACAACAAGACCTGGCTGGAGGGGCGTTCCTCGAAGCTTGCCGCAAATTGGGCTCTGCTTGACGTTCCCGGACGCATAGAGGCGGGCGATTCACTTGTAGTGCGGATTCACCTCGAAACCGGAGAGAGCGAAAGCACGATTTCCGTAGTTTCCAAGGTGGAGGAGGCTTCGCCTCCGGGTACAAAAGGCGGGCATGGCAGAGTCAAAGTGAGTTTTCTGTCTTTTCTGCCAGGCGCGCAGGCGACCCTCAAGACCTTTCTCGACAACGTGGCCGGCAATCCGTCCCTGCTTACCGCTGCGGCAGAGCGGGCCCGCCCCGCGGAGGAAAGTCCCAGAGACCGATTCGCGGAGGTCTTCTCCGTGCTGGAAGAGCAGGCGGTACGCTCCATGGAGACTGAGTTGCTCCAGGAGTTCCCCAAGGACGTTTTGATTGCGGGCGATGATCAGCAGGCAAAGCGGCCCAACAAGGATGCTCAGCCTTCGGCCCCCGTTCGGCCCGGAGGGGACGGCCTGCCCCGGATACGCTTCGCCTGCGAATGCGGTCAGGTCCACGTGGTTCCGGCGAGAAACGCCGGGCGCAAGGGCAAATGCGGAAACTGCGGCAAGGTGATGACGGTTCCCGTGGTCGATGCCAGGCCCGACAGCCTCGCGGATCTTGTCATCGGCAGAATAGTCGGAGGCTGCAGGCTCCTTTACAAGATAGGTGGAGGAGGCATGGGCGGAGTGTTCAAGGGGCATCACATCGCTCTGGACATTTCCGTGGCCATAAAGATCCTCCACGCGCACCTCGCCGAGAAAGACCCGGTCTTTATAAAGCGATTCATACGGGAGGCCAGAGCCGCGGCGAAGCTGCAGCATCCCAACGTGGTCGGCGTGATGAACGTCGGTCTTGAAAACGGTCTCCATTTCCTGGTGATGCCGTTTGTCGGCGGAGGCAGCGCCGCAGCACTACTGACAAAACTTGGCAGGCTTCCTGTGGACAGGGTCTTGCGAATAGCCACTGACATAACCCGCGCATTGCAGGTGGCTGAGGAAAACAACATGCTGCATCGCGACATAAAGCCAGCGAATATACTGTTCACTGTCAAGGGAGACGCGACTCTCGCGGACCTGGGGCTGGCCAAAAACTACCTGGAAGCACAAGACTCAGGAATAACCCAGACAGGCATCGCTTGCGGAACTCCACTCTATTTCTCGCCTGAACAGGCGAAAGGGTCCAGAGACCTGGACATCCGGTCTGACATATACTCATTCGGGATAACCCTTTATCACCTCTTGAACGGATCTCCGCCCTTCAAGGGCGAATCCGCATACGTGATATTTCAGAAGCATGTGCACGAACCGCTGCCACCCTTCGACGACTTTACCCCTCCAGTCCCTGCCCCTGTATCTGAGCTCATTCAGAAGATGACTGCGAAGAACCCTGACAACAGGTGCGCGAATTCCCAGGAGCTCCTTGTAGCCCTGGAAGATCTCAAGAAGACTCTTTCGCTGTTAGAGGCCGGACCGGAGGTCCGCCGCCCGAGAAAGAGCCTGCTCGAACGGCTCGGGATCTGGAAATCCAGCTGAACGCTTGCCGGCCTAAGCGAGCTTCGTTATTGCCCTAACGACCGTAAAGCCTATTCTGCTACGTCGCCCCCCAAAACCTTATTCCGGTTCATATCTGTACCCCAGCCCATGAACTGTCCTGATGGCCGACCTGTTCGGTGAATCAGGCGCAATTTTCTTCCTCAACTGGGCGATATGCTGGTCCAGCGTTCTGGTTGTGCCGTAGTACTTAATTCCCCACACCTCGTTGAGCAGTCGCTCGCGGCTCAGAATTTGGTTTGGATTCTCATTTCATTGGCGGCCGCAAACGAGCGGATGAAGTCCAGCACGTCAATCTCCCGGATTCGGTACTTCATTCGCCCCTGTTCGAGGCGGCTGAAGCCCAATACATTGTTTACCAATCTGGTGAGGCGTTCCGCCTCGGACACGATGACCCGGAGGTAGTGCTTCTTTCTTTCCGGTTCTTTGACTATGCCCTCATCCAGGAGCTCCGCGTACATCCGGATGGTCGTCAAGGGCGTCTTGAGCTCGTGTGAGACGTTAGACACGAAGGAACTCTTCTGCTGTGAATCCTGCCTATGAGAATATGCCTGGCGAGTCAGCAGCGTGCCTCCGAGCAGAATGGCCACAATCAATGTGGCCAGGAGCAATCCCGCAATAATCAAGAAAGCATTGCCGGACCTGAGATCGCCACTCCGAAGTTCCTGGTAAGCCACTACACGCCAGTGAGGGAGACGCGGCGTCAGGGAAACCTCAAAGACGGGCTGCATGTCTCCCCGCATGGCCGCGTGCCCGAGCTGATGGAGTAGTCTGCCAGCATCATCAACGAGTGCGTAAACGATTCCCTGGGTTTCCTCCTTGGGAAATTTTTCAATCAGCTGCGATGTCAGGGTCATCGTCTCCAATTCAACACCGAAGACATCCTCAGAAGGGCCGCGTTGGACCCAACCGAGAAGATGGAGTCTGTTTGCGGCAAACCAAGGAATCCACCCTTGCCTCACTTGCGTCCCGGTTTGACGCGTCTTGGCAGGCTGCGCGTCCGTAAACTGCGGGGGTAATCTCTGCAACATTTGGCTATCCGAGCTGGTTTGCCCAGGAGTGGAGGCCTTGGCCGCCTTTGTTCCCTTCCCTTTGGGACCCGAACAATTCGTGACACTCTTCGAGTCCTTTGGGAGCCACGAAACTCGAGGCGTGAAAAGGGCTTGATATCGAACCAGGAAACCCATCTGCTCTGACGACAGATGCACGCCTGGTAGGGTTCCAGGTCGGCGAAGCTCAGCGCCTGCCACCAGGTCTCATACCCGTTTATTCGCGCACCGATGTTGGCATGAATAATACCATGTTGATTACTGCAGTTATTGACATTTGTTGGTATTTATCGTAACATATTGATACTTCGCCTGATATGTTTAATAGGCCGATCTGGAGGTTCCATATGTTCAGCTACTATCGAGCCCTGGTGGGGATGATTCTCGTTCTGAGCTTTGTCGGCTGGGTGACTTATCCCGGCTGGTACACCGAATGGTACTCGGACTTTCCGGAGCTTTACGCGTGGCCCGCGGCGCTATCGAACCAGTACGATCCGCCCTGGGGTTTCTGGTACTGGTAAAGGGGGCTTTGCAGTGTTAAGCACTTGAATAAGTAAGTAGTTATTTGAAAGGGGCAAGGGCGATACTGTCGACTTAAGGGAATCGTAGAGCAGGTTTTCCAGCCTGCTCCACAACAACACTGGACAGAGTGCTTCCGGCCCTTTACTTGCCGCGGAGCAGTCCGTTCTCGTAGAAATAGCGGAAGACTACAAACTGATCGATCCCGGTGAGTTCCACCACCTTGAAGATCGTCACAGACTGTCTGGCCATCTTCAGTTCATTGATCACTCTGGTAATCCTGCCGTACACTTCTGAATTCTGGTTGATATCCATCTTCTCACCTCTGTGGCCCGAGAATCCTCTCCTCAAATGTGTCTAAACCCACGCTTCCGGTCCCTTTTTAAGTCACTTGCGCCCTTTGTAGTGCTGCGCATTGGTCATGGACATTACGCTCTACAGTCGGCTAAGTGTCTTCTCCGTTTCGGACGCCAGGCCTGACTGCGCTCCGGAGACAAGTTGGCCGCCTGACGGACCCGCCGTTCCAGTTAGCCCGTTCCTAATGCGTGGTAATATTGTTGGTGAGGAACTCATCCAGAGTCT
>Ga0172371_10013731_pt1 | contig 10514 bp, 13 predicted proteins | sample Lak12m_FD_114543 | JGI IMG/M metagenome (GOLD analysis project Ga0172371, IMG submission 114543) | Freshwater microbial communities from Kabuno Bay, South-Kivu, Congo - kab_022012_12m | ecosystem: Environmental > Aquatic > Freshwater > Lake | place: Democratic Republic of the Congo: South-Kivu... | reverse complement strand
TTCTTTTTACTCATAGCTTTTTATGTTTATCTGTATTATATAGTAATATGTGTTTATTCATTAAGTTATTTCTGCTTTAGTATTTCCTTACAGAGGGAGAGGTAGTCCTCAGCTCCATAGCTCTTAGGGTTGTATCTGAATATATCTACTCCCTGGGTAGGAGCCTCAGCCAGGGCTATATTATCCCTTATCCTGGTAGTAAAGAGCTCCTCCTTAAAATGAGAGCCTATAGTAGTTACTACATCCCTGTTTAATATTTTCCTGTTATCATACTGAGTAATAAATACTCCAGCTACCCTAAGCTCCTTATTAAGCCTCTTTTTTATCTTATCTATTACCTCCAGGAGTTTACTGAGCCCTCTCAGGGCTAAATACTGAGCCTGGAGGGGTATTAGTACCTCATCTGAGGCTGTAAGGGAGTTTATGGTAAGTAGTCCCAGGGAGGGAGGGCTATCTATTAAGATATAGCTATAGGAGGCTCTGTAAGGTTCTATAAGCTCCCTGAGTATATATTCTCTACCAGCTTCTCCTGAGAGTTCTACCTCAGCCCCAGAGAGGTCTAAAGTAGAGGGTAAAACATCCAGTCCTGTTACTACCTCTACAGGCTCCAGCTTATACTCTCCTCTTATAGCTCCGTAAATAGTCCTCTCCTGGTCTGTTAGTCCTAAGCTCTGGCTGAGGTTCGCCTGAGGGTCTAAGTCTACCAGGAGTACCTTTTTACCCAGTTTATTAAGTCCAGCTCCTATATTTATACAGGAGGTAGTCTTACCTACTCCTCCCTTATGGTTACTTATGCTAATTACCTTACTCATGGTTTCGTCTGTTTTAAAAAGGGTTGTATCCTGAGGAGTTATCCTTATCTCTTATTACTCCAGTCCTCCTATTCCAGCTTAGTGTCTCAGCCCTGTTTACCTCTCCCTCCCTATTCTTTAGTGTCCTTAGCTCCAGGTCTACAGGCTCCTCCTGTCTGTTTCCAGCCTCCTCATCCTCCCTGGCTTTACAGTAAACAGAAATTACAGTATTAGCGTCCTCCTCCAGGTTCCCAGCCTCTTTTAAATTCTCCAGTTTAGGGTATTCTCCTCTCCCCTCCCTGTTTAGCTGAGCTCCCAGTATTACAGGTAGCCCTGAGTCCTTAGCTATCTGTAGTACCTGGTCTGAAATATGAGCTATCTCTGTCCTCTTATCCTGAGTTTTCCGCTCTGTTCTCATCCTCTGTATGTAGTCTATAATTATAGCTCCTATCTTTTCCTTTTTCCTGAGGTAGGCTATAAGGTTGTAAAGCTCCTCTACTGAGTAGTTTCTGTCTATTACCTTTATTCTCTGGCTGTCTATGAGCTCCTGTAGTTTCCTTTTACCCTCCTCTATTTCCTGTATATCCTCCCTCTCAGCCCTTATATAGGCTTTTATAAACTCATAGTATCTGTTTTTATCTGAGCCTGTATTATATCTACTCAGGTCTGTATCTGTAAGCCTATTAAGTAGCTTTATAGATAGGTTTTTTACAGGCTCCTCATAGGTAAAGTAGTAAAAGCTCTCCTTAGGGTAGAGTCTACTCATCTCTAAGAGTAGGTTATATAGGAGAGTAGTCTTACCATGAGAGGGACGTCCAGCTATAAGAGTAATAGCTCCAGGAGTAAAGCCGATAAAACTATCTAAAGAGCTGTAGCCTGTTCTGTAGGCTGGAGGAGTAGTAGCTATATTCTCCATTAAGGTAGTAAAGTTTAAGGGCTGAGGTAGTAGCCCTTTCCCTGTAGTAGCTTTTATTTCCTTAGTCCCTTTATTCAGTAGCTCCAGAGCCTTATCTGTCTCTCCTTTGTCCTGTAGCTCCTTTGTCTCAGAGAGTAGCCTTTTAATCTCTGTAGCCTGTCTCTCTTTGTCCTTAGTGGTAGTTAATCTCTCTACAGTAATAGATAAACTCTCCTCAGTTATACCCAGCTCTTTTATAGCATCTAAAGAGGTAAATAGTTTTTTAAATCTATCCCTATCTATAAGCTCTTTTATCTTAGTAGCTGTCTCTACTACCTCATCCAGGAGGCTATCTATATCCTTATCTGTAAGCTCTCCTTTATCCTTTTGGATAGCTCCGTATTTATGGAGGATATACTGGAGTTTATACTGGTAGCTCTTTATCTCTGGTTCTTTACCCTCTTTTATATATACCCTTTTATCTGTCTCCTCTATAAGAGCTATAGCTTTTAATACCTCTGCCTCAGCCTCAGGACCTGGAGAGCTTATTACTATCTCCTCTCCTTTTGCTGTCTGTATATTCTCTTTTCTCAGGCTATCTCCTGGAGTAGATATTACTGAGGTTACTCTGTTTACTTTGTTTACTGCCTCTACTTTTATCTGTTCTGTCTTTACCAGGGGAGTAGCTTTTTTATCTCCTGTAAAGGGCTCTCCATAGCCTAAACCTAATAGCCTCCTGTAGGTTAATTTATTATCCTCATTACATTCTAATAAGCTAAATACCTGGGCTGGGCTGTAGGCTTTCTCTGGGTTAAACTCTGTAGAGCTACTAAATACCCTTAAAACTCTTAGCCTTGTATGAAAGTTTCCAGAGGTCTTACTATGAGCCTCTCCTGGTCTTAATAGGTTTACCCTGTCGCCTTTCTCATCTATTACCCTCCAGCCCTTACTCTTTAATAAGCCTACTATATCTCCTCTGTTATTATAGTCCTCAAAAGGAGTTAAGCCCGTAGAGGTTTCTGTAGTAGAGGGAGTAGCTTTTATCTTAGGTTTCTCCTCCTCTATTATTTCGTTAAAGCTCTTGGAAATACTAAATATTATTTCTCTTTGTTGAGGCGTTATAGAGGATATCTTACCAGGCTCTCCCTGTATAAACTTATAGCCTGGAGTAGTAGGAGCTATTACATAGCCTCCCTCTCCTCTGGTTTCTATTAATACTCTTACCTTATCCTCTGGGCTCTTAGCTCTCTCCTCTATAGTGGTAGGTCTATTAGCTAATTTTATATTCCCCTTTATCTGGCTACATCTATAGTAAATATGGTAGCCTCCGCTCTTAGTCTGAGCTATAACTAAGCTACTATAGAGCTCTGGTAGATTGTCTTGTATTAAGGTCCTCAGCTCTTCCCAGAGAGAGCCGGTAATATCGTATTTAGTATCTACATCTATTACCTCCAGCCCTCCGCTAATAGCTCCGCAAATAATAGCTAAGCCTTTTACATTAGCTCCAGAGAAAACATTATCTACCTCATCCTCTTTTAGCCTTTCCTTTTGGTAGATAGCCCAGGCTCTTGTAGGTGTCTTATCCTCTTTAGTAGGTATTACAGAGAGCTTATAGCTTAAATACTCCTTAGCGTTATCTGTTATATTACTCATATTACTATGTATATTTTGTTTATTCTGTTTACTATTTTTATTTAAAAAGGAGTAGAGCCTCCCAGACAATAAAGCTCCTGGTTTGCTGTCTCTATTACTCCAGCCTCTACCATTAAAGTAAAGCCTCTCTCTACCCTGTCCCTGTCTACTTTAGTGGTTTGCTGTATCTTGTAAATTACCTCCTCTTTAGTGTAGCTGGTATTTCTGCTTAATACCCTCTCTGTTATTTTCCTGAGTTTATTTATGTCTATAGGCTGAGACTTTACCTCCTCCCTTTTTTCTGTCTTAATTAATACCAGGTCTAAGGAGGCTACCAGAGACTCCAGGAGAGGATACTTACCTACCATAGTCTTATAGACTACCTCCTCATCTGTAGGAGGTCTCTCTACCAGTATAGGAGTAATAGGCTCTACTCTCCGCTCTGTAGTAGGTAGTTTTACCTCTCTCAGAGAGAGCCTTTTTACCTTTGTAATATCTGTATCCTGTAACCTCATCCTATTTCTGTAACTCAGGGGTTATAGTAGTAGCCTCTTTACTCTTGTTGAGGTTTATACTATCCCTTTTATCAATTCTGTAGCCTGTCTCTTTATACTGTTTAACTTATCTAACTCCTCCAGGTTATTATCCTGCTCCTCCTTAAATAATTCTATCTCTATCTCTCCCTCTATAGCGTCCCTTATTTTCTGCTCCAGGATAGGGGGGCTAAGGGCGTCCAGCTCTACAGCTAATTCTCCATATTCAGTTATATGTTTATTAGCCCTGGTATCTGTTTTCTTTAGAGCCTCAGGGTTATGAGGTAACCTGTATTTAGATATATCCTCCTTTAGGAGGGCTACCCTCTTAAAGTTTATATTCTCTACCCTCAGCTCATCTCTTAGGGTAGTCTCCATAGCTTCTAACATCTCCACCCCTGAGGGGTCAAAGTCTCCAAAATATAACAGTATAGCGTCCTTATCCCCCTGGGTAGAGAGCCTCTCTTTATAATCATATAAAAAACTAACAGAGCTAAAACCTCTACATACTACTACAGGTACAGTATAAGGAGTAGCTACCCTGGTAAAGATAGATGAGAGAGCGTCCTTTTCTATCCATATCTCCAGGTAAACATCCTGGCTCTGGAGTAGGTCTCTCTGGTATCCTGTTAAAAATTGTCTCAGGGAGGCTCCTATAAACTGCTCCTTAGAGCCCCAGCCTGTTAAGTCGTGATAAGCCCTTACTCTGTCCTCTATGTCATCCCAGCTAATATAACCGTCCAGCCTTGCGTGTTTTAATAACGTGCTTAACATAGTATACTGGGTAACTTTATTCTCTATGTAACCCTTACCTACTAACTGGTAATAAACTTGTCTAAGGGTAAGAGGCTTATAGTCCTCTAACTCCTTTAGTATATCTCTTACCTTGTTTAACTTGTCTAACTGGAGCTCTGTCCAGGTAAAAACCCTCCTCTTACTCATATTAAAACATATTATCTATTAATACCTCCCCTGAGTTCTGGAGCCTCTGCTCCTCCTTTATAGTGGCTGTATATATCTGAGTAGTGGCTGGGTTTGTGTGCCTGAGAGTATATTGAGCCATTTCTAAGGAGCCTCCAGCCCTGAGTATGTTTACCGCTGTAGTATGCCTGAGGCTGTGAGCTGTAAAATATTTCTCATTAAGCCCTATAGCTTTTAGTCCCTCTTTGGCTATGTAGCTTATTGTCCTGGTAGTAAGCCTCTCCCCCCTATTGTTATTACTGTCTGAAATAAAGAGGGGCTCTGAGCCTGTAGCCCTCCTGGTAGAGAGGTATCTCTCCAGGGGCTGGTAGGCTTTATCTGTAAGTATTACAAAATTATCTTTTTCGTCTCTCCCCTTACCCTGTACCAGGAGTACCCTCTGGGAGCCCTTAAAGGTAATATCCTTTATATCTGCCCTTACTGTTTCTATAGTCCTTAGTCCTGTTCTTAGGAGTAGGTTTATTATAGCGTAGTCCCTGGAGTCCTTAGCCTGGTAGTAGTTTAATAGTCCTGTAGCCTGAGCTGGGAGTAGTGGCTGTTTTTTAAATTGCTGTCTCCTCTTAGGGCTCCTTATATCTTTGGCTATGTTTGGGTAGTATTTATTAGCCTCTGTCCATGTATAGAAACGTCTTACAGAGGTAATATAGGAGCCTACAGTAAGAGAGCTCATCCCTGAGCTTAGGAGCTCCTCTTTATACTCTATTAATTGAGGTCTGGCTATCTGGCTGAGGCTGTAGCCCTTTTTGTCTACCCAGTTAAAATATTGTTTAAGAGTCCTCCTGTAAAGTAGTTTAGAGCTCTGCTTAACATCCTGAGAGTTTATAAACCTATCTACCAGCTCCTCTATCCTCTGAGGAGTTGCTGGAGCTATCTCCTGAGTCCGTTTTACTACTATTGCCTTATCCATGTCTTTTACTGTTTACTATTGCAAATATACAAAGGTATTATTTAGAAAACAATATTTACTCTGTTTATTTTTATTACTCTGTAAACATTAAATTATTAACAGTCTACTATAGGGCTGAGGTATGTATTTAACAATAGTCTTTTTCTTTTTTGAGAGAGCGTAGTTTTAACGGAGCTCTCCCTCTTAGATACTCTTATAGTATCTTAATAAATCTTACGGTTTTTATAATTATTTGCTGAGGCTCAATTATTGAGGGTTTGCTTACTGTTTACTCTGTTTACTTTTGCACTCAGGTACGTAGTCTCTGCACTCAGGTACGTAAAAAGGGCTTAAAATTGCACTCAGGTACGTAGTCTCTGCACTCAGGTACGTAGTTACTCCCAGTCCTTGTTTATGTAAAAAATTATCTTTGGCTCTCCTGTAGCCCCTGTTTTTATTTCATATTTAAGGAGTAGCCCCAGGGTTTTACAGGTCTCTATAGCTCTCTCAGTAAACTCCTTTACTTTCTTTTTTCTGCTCTCCCTCATCCATTTCTCATTTAACATCCAGTAGAGCCTGTCCAGGTTTATTACTGGCTCATAGTGTTTAGAGCTTAGCTCTCTCATTAAGTAGTCCCTGAGCCTCAGGGCTGTCTCTGAGAGGTTGTGGCTACCATAGGCTATAATTGTCCTCCTGTTAATATCTGTAGGATAGAGAATAAATTTACTATCTATCTGTCTCCTGAATATAGGGTTTAATAGTATTACTGTCTCCTCCTTTTTGCTCAGCTCTATATCTGCTTTATTATAGTCTATTTCGCTAAGTTTTAATATCTCTATGAGTTTTTTAAAGCCCTCTATCCTTATCTCTTTGCGTCCTCCGTCCTTTTTATAATAGGTCTCAATATAGCTCAGTAAAAACTTTCTCTTATCCAGTTCCTGGAGTATGTTTTTTACGTTCTCAATATCTTTACCAGCTACATAGCTCCCTCCCTTATATTCCTTAGTAAGTTCATAAAGAGTAAAGGCTAATTTAGGAGCTGGAGTATTTTTATCCTCTCCGTATTCTACCATTTCGGGGGCTACATTCCCAGAGTAGTAGTCCTCCCTCTCAGGCTCCAGGGTCTGGCTCTTTTCATGTAACAGCTTACATAAAGTATCTATTACTTTCTGCTCAGAGGGAGAGAGCTTAATACCCTCTACTACCTCAGCCCTTTCTACTTTAAGAGCCTCCTGTATCTGTTTCTGGGTAAAGTCTCCCAGGGAGTCCCAGAGAGAGAGCTGGGGGCTATTATCTTTAGGGTAGGAGTATTTTAATAGCTGGTCTGTAAGGTGTCCAGAGCGTTTATATTTTCCTTTTTTTACCTCCTCAGGAGCTCCATAGGTTCCTGGTAAAAAGCCTATTCCTGGCTTTTCTCCTACTCCTGGTAGAGGGCTCTGTACCTTTATTTTCCTCTTACTCATCTTCTAAATAATTCTTTTTGTAGTAGTCGTATATCTCTTTGTCTACCTCCAGCTCTGATACTACAGGAGTAATATTGTATTTACTTTTTAACTTATCCAGCCTCTCCTTAGGGTTCCCAGGTATAAAGGTTTTACTATCTGAGAGGTATTTCTCCCAGCCTATAATAGGAGAAAAAACATCCTCAGAAATTACCTTTATCATATCCTTATAGGTTTTTACATTAAAGCCCTTTTTGTCCATATAGTCCAGTAGAGCCTGTCTCCAGCTTATAAATGTAATAGCTGAGGAGATAGCCTGTTTTTTTACGTTATTCATTACATACCATAGGCTAAACTCCTTTGTTTTTCTTTGCTTTTCTTTATGTCTTACTCCCTCCTCATCTATCCAGGTGTTTCTCTCAAAGTCTATCTTTAAATCTAAGTAGCCCTCTGGGTCTATTGTGGTTTTAGTAAATAGTAGGCTTATTCCCTCCGCTCCCTCCTTAGCTATTCTTACCCTCTCCTTTGTATCTTTTATTTCATGTAATACAGAGTTTACCAGTTGTTCAGCATTCTCTATAGAGTTCCATACCAGGATATAGCCCCTCAGGTTGCTAAAGTGCATCTTTACCTCAAATCTTAGCCCCTGTAGGTTTGTGAGGGTGTTTCTTACTGTCCTGTCATACTGTCTCCATTTATTATAAAGCCTTATCTCCTGGTCTGTCTTAAAACTGTCTGAGAGGGCTGTAAACTCCTTATCTGTAAGGAGGGGCTCTTTATTCTCCTTTAGGTCTGGGTGGTTAAAGTCAAAACTGCCCCTGGCTATATCCTCCGCCAATATAAGGAGCCTCTGTCTGGGTGTCCCTTCTTTAAGTATTGTAGCAATATCTTTTTTACTCATCTGTACCTCTCTTTAGTATTGTTTCTATATTCTGTAGCCTCTGCTCTATATCTGTAAGCTCTATAGCTTTTAATACAGAGTTGAGGAGGTAGGTCTCTTTTTGTGCCTGGCTCTCTGTAATAGTTCCGCTCTGGTATCTTCTGTAGACTCTCAGGAGGAGCCTCTTTACATCCTTAGCCTCTATCTCTCTCTCTGTAAACATTGTTTACTCTGTTTATTTAGTAAGTTTTTATACTGCTTTTAGTTTCCTGGAGGGCTTTACAGTAGTCAGCTCATCCAGTAGCTCCCTGTCTGTTTTCTCATCCTGTACCTCATCAGAGCTTTTAAAAACAGGCTCTACTATTTCCTCCTTTATCTGAGCCTGGTATTTAAGGTAGAGCTCCAGGAGTTTCTCTGTAGTTACATCTGAGAGCTTTCTCTTATCTATTTCCTGTTTTATCTTATCCAGGAGCTCCGCAAAGGTCTGGAGCCTCTGCTCTTTGTGTAGGTAGTATTTCTCATAGAGAGCGTCCAGCTCCAGGGCTTTAAGGTTTGCTATCTCCTCCTCATATTCCTTACTCCAGTCCAGGAGGGTCTGTTTAGCTCTACCCAGCTCTTTGGCTATCTTATCAAAGGAGTAGCCCTGAGCCCTCATCTCTATAAATTTCTCTTTTTGCTCTGTAGTCTCCATTACCTCATCAGTTTATAAGCCTCCATTAATACAGAGTAGGGAGCGTCCAGCTCCTCAGCTATAGCCCTGAGGCTGGGTCTTATCATTAAGCCTCCTGGCTCATATATTAAAAAAGCGTCCCCTATTGTCATCAGTACAGAGGTTTTTTTAGTGTTTCTACCATAGTCCTGCCAGGGCTCAGTAGTCAGTCCATAGTCCTTAGGCTCTATATCCAGGAGCTCCTTATATTTGGCTCCGCTCTTTATTGCTACCTCCAGGGCTCTATGATATTTTGCACTCCTGGAGTTTATGAGGGTGTCCTGTAGCTGTCTCAGAGCCTCAGCCCTGCTCTGTTCTGGAGTAGCCTTAAAGCTCTTTAGGGGTCTCTTTGTTTTCTTAGCCAGAGCCTCAGCCTCCTCATCAGTTAAAAAGCCCTCTATCTTATCCCAGTAGTTATATAGCTCTGTTATCCCTGTCAGCTTAGAGAGGTGTTTGGCGTCCTTTACTTTGGTCTGGTATTTCTCCTCTATAGCATCTATAAATGACTCCTGAGCCTCCTCTGAGTATTCGTAAACATGAGTATTAAATACCTCTCCCCAGCTTTTACTCTCCTGGTAGGTCTCAGTTATCTTTTTCCTGTAGTCTATATATCTCAGGTATTGAATACTCAGCCAGTCTATATACTTATTGGTAGATAGCTTTTTTAAAAGAGTCTCCCTGTCCAGGCTTTTTAAGTCTAAAGTAGATAGTAGGGTAAAGTCCTTTAGTGTGCCGTCCAGGTAGGTTAAAAAGCCCTCTATTAGTAGCTCAGTTCCCTCTGGAGTAAGAGGCTGTATCTTACCCAGTCCCTCCTTGAGCTTAGGCTCAAATATTGCTCTTAGTGTTTCTCTCATCTTTTAACTTCTGTAATGTAATGTTTATAGCAGTAGGATTATTTTTCAGCTATCCAGTAGCTAAAGTCCTCATCTGTTAAATTATTCTTTAAATACTCATCCAGTCCTATATCCTGTAGCTCTAAAATAAACCTCTGAAAGTTTAAAACTCCTCTACAGTTATCCAGTCCTTTGTTTTTAAAGCTACTCCTCATAGGCTCCTCTAAACTTTCTATCCATAACTTAAAGTTTTTCTCTGTAAGCTCCGCTCTATTTAGCTGGTTATAATAGCCTGTAATAGCTCTCCCTATCCTTAGTAATCTCTCATCCATAGCTTAGCTACTTACCTGTAAAAACTCCTTTAAGTTATTCTCTGTAATGAGTATAGGTCTCCCTATCCTCTGGCTCTTTATTTTGCCCTGTTTTATCCAGGCTCTAATAGTCTGAGGAGTTACCCTAAGAGCCTGAGCTGTCTCTGGTATGGTATAGAATTTAATACCCTCTATTACTGTAGGCATATCTTTTACTTTTTAGGTATTAGTTTAACTGGTCCGTTTTTCTTTTCATATTTAGCTACTGTCTCCTCCAGGGCTGAGGCAATTACCTCCTTTATCATTCTCCGCTCCCAGTAGGCTACTGCTTTAAGTTTCTCCAGTAGCTCCTCATTTACTATAAAGGTGGCTCTGGTCTCATTCTCTTTAGTCCCCTCCTGGGAGCTTTTAGTAATCTCTTTAGTCTGGGTTACTGGTCTCCCTTTCTTAGGTTTCTCTGGCTGGTCTCCCAGGAGAGAGCTTAAGCCTCCTGTAAAGTTCTTTTTACTCATAGCTTTTTATGTTTATCTGTATTATATAGTAATATGTGTTTATTCATTAAGTTATTTCTGCTTTAGTATTTCCTTACAGAGGGAGAGGTAGTCCTCAGCTCCATAGCTC
>Ga0172371_10013730_pt1 | contig 10514 bp, 8 predicted proteins | sample Lak12m_FD_114543 | JGI IMG/M metagenome (GOLD analysis project Ga0172371, IMG submission 114543) | Freshwater microbial communities from Kabuno Bay, South-Kivu, Congo - kab_022012_12m | ecosystem: Environmental > Aquatic > Freshwater > Lake | place: Democratic Republic of the Congo: South-Kivu... | reverse complement strand
TGTGTTTTTGCTCCTCCCAATTCCCATCCCCCGGACATGTTCTGCAAGTGGCGGTTCTACCTTTCCTCCTAATCCCCCTCCCTTGGCGGCTTGTCCGCCTCAGGAGGAGAGGGGCAAGGAGAGGGAGACCAAGGAGTTGGTTGACACACTTATGAAACGGGGTAGCAGAGCAGCCAAAGCAGCAAAGTCTTTCGAAGGCAATCCAAAGGAAAGACTTGAAGCTCTCTATTCCACATACAACCGCCGTTGCTACGTCCACCCCGATCCTCTCGAGTTCCTCTATCATTTCCACGACCCTTTGGATCTCGAGATCGTAGGATTCCTTGCTTCAGCCTTGGCCTACGGAAACGTCAAGCAGATCCTGAAAAGCGTCTCTCTGGTCCTGGAAAAGACGGGGACATGCCCTTCGGCTTTCCTGCGCAACTCGTCCTTCAAGCGGATGACTGACACCTTTTCAGGTTTCAAACACCGGTTCACGACCGGGCAAGATATTGCCCGCCTGCTCTGGGGCGTGAGGCTGGCGATCGAGAGGCATGGGTCCCTTCAGAGGTGCTTCTTGTCCCGGTTGCGTCGGGAGGACCAAACCGTGATCCCGGCTCTTTCAGCATTTGTGGGGGATGTATTTCCTGGAGGATGCGACTTTCTGATTCCGAGTCCGGCCAGGGGGAGCGCCTGCAAAAGGCTCAACCTTTTCCTGCGATGGATGGTGAGACGAGACGAGGTTGATCCCGGCGGATGGGACAGGGTGTCTCCCTCCAAACTCCTTGTCCCGCTCGACACCCACATGCATCGCATAGCGATGACGCTGGGCCTCACGAAGCGGAAGCAGGCGGATTTGCGCACGGCCATGGAAGTCACGGAAGCGTTCAGAAAGATCTCGCCCGGCGACCCCGTGCGATACGATTTCGTCCTGACCCGCTTCGGCATCCGGAAAGATCTGGACCAGACAGATCTCTTCTGTAAATAAAGAGGTGAACTTCTCCTCAAAAGTCTCTCTATATCCCCCTGACAAATTCCTTATTACGTTTATATTTGGTTCAGATATGCCCAAACGCCTGCATCAGGAGACCGAAAGGAGCCTGCCATGAAGGTCTTTATCACCGGCGGAACAGGTTTTGTAGGAACGACCCTCACTCAGAGACTCGCTCAAGAGGGGCATGAAGTTACAGTGCTGACTCGCAGCCTAAAGAGGCAGTCTACCGGGCATAGAGGAATTTCCTATGCCGAGGGAGATCCCGCTCAGAAAGGCGCCTGGCAGGAAAGAATCGCTGATCAGGATTTGGCGATCAATCTTGCAGGAGCCTCCATCTTCAGACGATGGAGTGATGAGGCCAAAAAACTCATCTGGGACAGCCGGATTCAGACGACACAGAATCTCGTTGAAGCTCTCTCGGCGAGGAAGGTCAACGAGACCCATCTCCTCAGCACTTCCGCGGTAGGCTATTACGGATTCCATCAAGATGAAGTGCTCAATGAAAGCAGCTCTTTTGGAGAAGGTTTTCTGCCTGACCTGTCAAGGGAGTGGGAATCGGCGGCCCTCAAAGCAAAAGACTATGGCGTCCATGTGACTCTCATGCGGTTCGGCGTTGTGCTGGGCAGGCGGGGAGGGGCGTTGCAGCAGATGATCGCTCCCTTCAAGTGGTGGATGGGCAGCCCTCTGGGAAGCGGGAATCAGTGGTTTTCATGGATTCACGAGCAGGACCTTGTGGAAATCTTCCTCTTCCTGATTAAGAAGAAGGAAATCTCAGGTGCGGTCAACTGCACGGCTCCCAACCCCGTGACTAACCGGGAACTCACCCAGACTCTTGGGGCGGTGCTGGGCAAGCCCACGTTCATGCCTGGTGTGCCGGGTTTTGTGATGAGCGCTGTTCTGGGGGAATTCGGTTCCGTGCTCTTGAAAGGGCAGAGGGTCGTTCCGAAAAAACTCCTCGATGCAGGGTTCCGCTTCTCTTTCCCCGACCTGCGCAGTGCCCTGCAGGACCTGCTCGGCTGAACCGCTTTCCTCACCACGGAGGCACAGAGAGCGCAGAGAGGTATTTGTTTTTTCGTCTATCGGGAGATACCGATAGACGAAAATACCCTCTGGCAAAGCCATCACATGGTAGTGGTCCGTTGTGGAATTGTTCTGGGGCAGAACATTTTGGTTTGTCGGTATCTCCCGACAAACCAAAACTTTTCTCTGTGCCCTATGTGCCTCAGTGGTGAATCCTTCAGCTTTTGCTCTCCGCTTCCTAGGCTCTTGTGAGCTGGCGATACTTGATCCTATGCGGCTGAGCTGCGGCATCACCCAGACGTGCTCTCTTGTCCGCTTCGTACTCCGTGTAGTTTCCGTCAAACCAGAGCGCCTTGCTCTCCCCTTCAAAGGCGAGAATGTGCGTGCAGATCCTGTCCAGGAACCACCGGTCGTGGCTGATCACCAGCGCACACCCGCCGAAACTCTCCAGGGCTTCTTCCAAAGCGCGCATGGTGTTGACGTCCAGGTCATTGGTCGGTTCGTCAAGGAGCAAAACATTGGCGCCTGACTTGAGCATCCTGGCCAGGTGGACGCGATTGCGTTCCCCGCCCGAGAGGAGCCCGACTTTTTTCTGCTGGTCCGTGCCCGAGAAATTGAAACGGGCCACGTAGGCGCGGGAGTTGACCTCTCGGTCGCCGAGCTTGATCGTGTCCAGGCCTTCTGAAATCATCTCCCAGATGTTTTTATTGGGGTCGAGCGCATCTCGGCTCTGGTCTACGTAGGCGAGCGTGACGGTCGGGCCGAGCCGGACGGAGCCCGAGGAAGGTCGTTCCTGCCCGGTAATGATTCTGAACAGGGTGGTTTTCCCCGCGCCGTTGGGGCCGATGATGCCGGCGATGGCTCCGGGCGGAACAGAGAAGGAGAGGTTCTCGACCAGGAGACGGTCGTCGTAGGCCTTTGAAAGGTCCTTGGCCTCAATAACCAGATCGCCCAGCCGCGGACCGGGCGGGATAAAGATCTCGAGATCCCTGTCCCGCTTTTCAGCTTCCTGGTTCACCAGGGCTTCATAGGCGCTGATCCTGGCCTTGGATTTTGCGTGGCGGCCTTTGGGGCTCATGCGAATCCACTCCAGTTCTCGCTGCAAAGTCCTCTGCCGTTTGCTCTCGCTTTTTTCTTCCCGCTCAAGCCTGTTGCGCTTTTGCTCCAGCCAGGAGGAGTAGTTGCCCTTCCAGGGGATGCCTTCTCCCCGGTCCAGCTCCAGGATCCACTCTGCCACATTGTCAAGAAAGTAGCGGTCGTGGGTGACGGCGATCACGGTCCCGGGATAGTTCTGAAGATGGTGCTCCATCCAGGCCACGGATTCAGCGTCCAGGTGGTTGGTCGGTTCGTCCAGGAGCAGGATGTCGGGCTGCTGGAGCAGGAGCCGGCACAGGGCAACGCGGCGCCTTTCCCCTCCGGAGAGAATCCTGACCGGCGTGTCCCCAGGCGGGCATCGAAGAGCGTCCATGGCCATTTCGAGCCGGGAATCCAGGTCCCAGGCATTCATGGCATCGATCTTTTCCTGAACTTCTCCCTGGCGCTCGATGAACTTGTTCATCTCCTCGTCCGACATGGGCTCAGCGAACTTCTCGCTGATGCGGTTGAACTCCGTGAGCAAGTCCACGACCGGCTGAACGCCTTCCTCAACGATTTGCCTGACCGTCTTCGTGTTGTCGAGCTGCGGTTCCTGTTCGAGAAGCCCGATGGTGTAGCCCGGGGAAAGAATGGTTTCCCCGTCGAACTCCTTGTCCACCCCGGCAAAAATCCGGAGCAAGGAGCTCTTGCTCGAGCCGTTCAGGCCCAGCACGCCGATCTTTGCTCCATAGAAATAAGAGATGGAGATGTCCTTGAGCACGGGCTTCTTGTCGTAGTACTTGCTCACCCGGATCATGGAGTAGATGATTTTGTTCGGTTCAGGCGCCATACGGTCTGTAAACCTCCTGCTGAGTGAAAAATGGGATAGCATAGGGGCTTGTTTTTGGGAAGGACAATCTCAAACCCGGAAAACGAGGTTTACCGGCCCCTTCTGCCCTCTTTTTGTAAAGGGGGATGGGGGGATTTTGAGGGACGCAGCCAAATGACGGTGGATCCAATCCAGTTGTGTTAACAGGGGATAGACAAGTCGATGCGTCCGCCGTCCTGGGTACACAAGGATGTGCATTTTGTCCACACTTTCAGGAAGATATCTGCCTTAAACCTGGGGAGAGGCTCCAATCCGCCCTTTGTTGCCGCATAAAGCTGCCGATCGTCCAAGAGCTTCCTGAGAATTTGCACCCCAATCTTTTCTCTGTGCCCTCCCTGTTCCGCCTCCTGCAGAACATCCTGAAGCCGGACCTGATCTCCTTTGAGCCGCAGACCTTTCAGGAAATTGATGATCCGTGCTGTGATGAAGAGGGTGTACAGGTCGTCGCGCCTAAACTGCCCTGTTTCAATGGCCATGGCGGTTGATCGCGCCTTGAAAATGTCCGCCCCGGTCATCTCAGAGAACTCTCGCGCGATGGGGCAGCTTGGAGTCAGGTAGAAGATGGAAGCTCCGATGAGCACGGGCAGGGAGGCCATCAGAGCCATGGTGTCCACCATGTCATCGATAGTCTCAAAGGGAATTCCCAGGATCGGGTAGGAGACAATGTCGAATCCAAGCCCGTGAGCCAGATTCACCACTTCGAGATATTTGCTCAGCGTGTGGGGTCGCTTGAGTTTGGCGAGAACATCGGCGTTCACGCTCACCAGGGAAATGTTCAAGTTCCGGAAGCCGGCTTTCTTCATGAGCTCAAGGATTTCCAGGTCAAGGCTTTGATAGGAAATGCCGTTCATGGCAACGAGACGGAGGTCTTTTGCCGAGAACTCGGCGATGAACGCATCCAGGATCGCCGTGAAGTCTTTCTTGGAAAAACTCAGGTTGTCATCTTCGAAATCAAATACCCTGTAACCTTCTGTGTAGCGCTGCCTGATCTCAGAGAGAACACTCTCAGGCGACCTTCTTCTGAACGTGTCTCCAAAGGTGCAATGAACAGAGCAGAAAGTGCACTTATGAGGGCAACCTCGTGATGTGGTGATGAAACAAAGGGGCTTTCTTTCAAACAAATAGCGCTCCGGGCTCAGATCGGAAAAATCGGCGGCGGGCAGCTCACCCAAAGGGAAGTTCTGAGCCGTGGGATTGAGAATGGGTTCTTCGTTTCGCTTGAACCCGAGATTCGGGACGCTCTCGATTGGGAGTCCTGCTTCCCATGCTCTCAAGAACTCGACAAAAGGCTTTTCCCCTTCCCCGCGAATAATGAAATCCACAGCAGGGTCCCTGAGCACGGAAAGAGGAGCGGCAGAAACGTGCGACCCGCCGATAAGGATGGGGACATCAATGCGCTTCTTTATTCCACGAGCGCAGGTAAGCGCCTCTCGATGGTAGGGAGAGAAAAGGGAGGAGATGCCCACCAGATCGGGTTTTTCGCGAGCTACATCCTCTGCGATCTCTTCAAAGGGAGCGCCGAAGTGGTAATAATGGAAGAAGGTACAGAAGGGACTTGAGTCAGGATGTTTGAAGTACTCGCGGAGGTAGGAGAGCTCGCCGGGCAAAGGAATGGTTTTGCGTCCATGCCCCTGATGAAAGTCCTTAACAATGACTAGGATGTGGGGAAGGAATTTCTTGGCTGCCGCCTTGAGCATGCAGAGCCCCAAAGGCTGAAGCCTTATGTCCGTGTCATAGAAATCCTGAATGGGCGGTTGAATGAGCAGGATCTTCATGAAACCATTTTACTTCTTTCCTCTTTTCTCCAGTTCCTTGTCAAAGGCCGCCTGAAACCCCTCGGGGTTGGTATTCCTGAGCAGGGCGCCGTTCACATAGACCGTGGGTGTCCCCCTCACCCCTGCCTTTATGCCGTCCTGGTAATCCTGGTTGATGGTCTGTTGGATGTGCGGGTCGTTTAGGTCTTTCTCGAACTTCTGGAGGTCCAGCCCGAGCTGTTGGGCCTGTTCCTGTATGAGCTGATCGTTCAGACGGTTGTAGTTCTGAAAGAGACGGTCATGGAATTCCCAGAACTTCCCCTGCTTGCCTGCGGCCAGGGCCGCCGCGGCTGCCTTCCTGGCGAACTGGTGGGTGTTCAGGGGGAAATTCTTGAAGACCAGTTTCGTTTTCCCCTTGTTCTTTTCGAGCACCTGGTTGAGCACAGGCACAATCTTCGCGCAGTAAGGGCACTGAAAGTCGGTAAAGAGCACGATGCTCACCGGCGCATGTGCCGCTCCCTTGACAGGAGAGCCTGCGACGTTGATCTCCTGCAAGAACTCGAGGACTGCAACCTGAACGGTTTTCTTCTTGCTGCTCACAAGAATAAGAATTTCGGGTCTTGGCCCGGCCTTGATGGAATCAACGGATTTGTCGACCGGAAGGGTATCGTGCAGCCTTCCGTCCGGCGTGTAAACCAGCACCTTTCCTTTGTCCGTCAGAACGAAGATGTATTTCCCGCCCGCCGAAAGCGCGCTATCCACCGGCGTCTCTTGCAAAGTCAGAGTCCTGGCAATGGTCATCTCTACTTCGGCATGACCCGAAGAGGCAACACCAAGCCCCATAAGTAATGATAGGACCGCAAAAGCGCCATATCTTGTTTTCACTAGGCGTCCCTCCCGTAAGGCCTTTATAGATGATCTGAAACATACTGTAAATAGTTTGAAATCCGGAGACTGAGATTTGGCGCTCCACTGTTGATGTGTTGCTTGGTCCGGTTGACTTTACGTGGATGAGGATTAGATTACTGGCGCAATAAAAATGAAAGACAGCCGGGTATCGGTGGGAAAGATGCAAGGGTTAGGAAAGTCATGAATCTTAAGAAGATCGTGATAGAGAGACTTGAGAAAAAGGGTGTTGAACCGGTGCTGATTCCTGGTCTGCTGAAGAATATTCTGGCCGCTCTAAAGGACCGGCCTGGCATCACTCCCGAAGAAGTGAGCGAGAAGTTGCACTACCTCGGATGGAATTATTTTGATCTGGATCGGAACACGCTACAGATCCTTATAGCGGATTACGAAGCCAGCGCACCGAATCACCACGCCTACGTGTGACACCGAGTTTTTCTGTCCTGTTTTTACCGAAGTCCCGGCTTTGAGACAGGTCGGGGACTGCCATGAAAAAGGGAAGAAATCCGATTTACAGAAAGGGAGAGAGAAATCCTTTTTGCTCGAGCTATGCCCTCTGCCTGGACGAGGCAATCGGGAAAGCATGGCTTTTTTGGGACTGCTCTGAATGTGAATTCAAGGCCAGTCGTGATCCCAAGACGGAGATCACAGCCAGAACCAACGACCCCATCCCCTATTATGAGATTACGATCGAAACCCCTGATGAACCGTAAACTCAGGTATTCACCACTGAGACACGGAGGACACAGAGAAGATTTTCTGTTTGTCGGGAGATACCGACAAACAGAAATAGTCCGCCCCAAAACCCTAGAGGCCTAAGGCAGAGTCTGACGCGAACAAACTTCCCTTCAACGTGCAGGATCTTAGAGCCCAAGAGCGACCTCAGATACCTGATGTACAATCATTTTCCTATCCAGAATCGTTGGGTTATGAATTGGACATGAGACGTTATTTTCGTCTATCGGTACCTCCCGATAGACGAAAATATGCCCCTCTCTGTGCTCTCAGTGCCTCCGGGGTGAGATAAGATTCAGTGCTGAAGGGGCGAGCGACAGGCCGCCGAGGGCAGTGCACTTGAGTTCGCGAGGCAGCATCTTTCCTACCGCATAGACTGCATCAATGGTTTCATCCAGGGGGATGGGATTAGCGTACCCGCCAAGAACAAGATCGGCACACAGAAAGGCTGAGGAGGCTGCCACGGCGTTGCGCGTGTGACAGGGGATCTCTACTGCGCCCTGAACTGGATCGCACACAAGACCCATGGTGTTCTGAAAGGAAATCGCGGCGGCGTCCGCCGCCCCGGCTGCTGTTCCTCCGGCCGCTTCAACAACCGCTGCTGCGGCCATAGCACCTGCAGCTGCGATCTCCACCTGGCATCCGGCCACCTCGGCCGCAAAGGTGGCACGAGTGGCTACTATGAGACCTATGCCGGAAGCCGCGCAAAGAGCGAGAGCCGCTTCCCGAACAGCCAAGCCCTTGTCCTCCACAAGGCTCACCACGACCCCGGGAATCACTCCTGCCGACCCAGCCGTGGGTGCCGCACATACCACGCCTCCTCCTGAACTGATGTGCATGACCGCCATGGCTCTCGCTCCTGCGCGAGTGTGAAGGCCTCCTGCGGCCAGCGTTCCCTTCGCCTCAGATTGGAAAATCCTGCACGCCGAAGGGTGCAGGAGTTGCATTGGCGGCAGCTTTTCCTCAAGACCGCGGTGCGCCGATTCCCGCATGATGTCAAAGCGGCGGTTGACTTCCGTCAGGACTTCCTGCTCGGAAAGACCAAGCAGCCGGGCTTCATAGGCCAAGGTGATCTCTCCTAAAGACAAAGAGCGGGAACTTGCCAGAGTCACCATCTCCGCTGCGCTCTCAAAAAGAGGATCCCCTCGGAGGGGGAAGAAGACCGGAGGAGCGGTCCAGAGGCGGGAAACGCCGGGCAAGGCGTGCAGCGCCGATTCGGTTTCAAGCTCAAGGGGCGAGTGGAGTTTAACATGAAGAAGAAGGAAACCGTCTCGAACCTGACGCCTAGGTTCGGCGAGTGGTTTCGCTCGTCCGGTGAGCCATTCAAGAACAGCAGGTTCTGCGTCTGCCTTTGTCTCTATCAAGAGCTCGTGGGCATTCCCGGTGAGCAGGACAGGCCACCCTTCCAACCGTGTGAACTTGAGAGCTCCGCCCCCGATAGATTGCGCTGCTGCCGAAAGCTTTCGTCCGCTCCGGGAGACCATCCGAATCTCCACGGTGTTGGGATGATCCGCTTCAGATAACGGTTCGATTACGAATTGGATTTCAAGGCCTTTCTCAGCAGCAAGGTCCACGGCGTGAGAAAATCTCTCATCCGCGATAGGTAAGCCCATCAGCCCCATGGCAAAACCCAGGTCGCTTCCCTGCTGCGGATAGACCTGAGCGAAAGAGCCCTTGGGATCAAAAGCGACGGTCGCGGAAGCCGGCTCCTCACCGAGAAGAGCGCGTGCGATCGTGCCGATAAAGAAGGGCGCAGCCGTGTGGGAACTGGACGGTCCGCGCATGACAGGGCCAAGGACATCATTTAGTAGGCTCACACGTCTCATACGGGGCACCTCTTACAGGATACCGGATGGTGCAAAGAACCTCTCGATCTCAAAGCCAAAACAGCCTCATGTCCCTGAGGGCATGATGAATGCCAAAATACTACGACCGCATCCAGAAAATACAGGAAAACCTTATCCAGCCCTATAAGCGGATCTCCTTCAGCCGTGGACTCCTGTCCCCCCTGATATTGACTGAAGACGGGCAGTGATTATCGTTTGCCCAGAGCGGCGAGCAGCCGCGTTCATGAAGGGAGGTGAAGGACATGACGAGAATTCTTGATGTTGTTCCCATGAGTCTGAGTACGACACTGCCTCTTTTTGATCGTGTTTTGGACGAATGGTTTTATCCTTACCCCATTCGGTACGGTGCGGAATGTGCCGACTGGGTTCCTGCTGCGGATATCGCGGAAACGGGGAAAGAATATACTGTGAGCATTGAAGCTCCCGGGATTGACATGAACAAGACGGAACTCACCTTTACCGGGGGCACTTTGACGGTAAAAGGCGAGAAAGTCAAAGAGTCCACAGACGATGAATGCTGCCGCTGCACAGAGCGGTATTCAGGAGCATTTGAACGGGCTTTCCATGTTTCCGACAAGATCGATGGGGATAAGATCGACGCCACTTACAAAGACGGAATTCTGAAAGTGGTTCTGCCCAAAACAGAAGAGAGCAGTGTGAAGAGGATCGAAATTCACTGATAGTGAAACAAAGCCGGTTTCTTAGGCCTGAAACAAGAAAGAGGCGCCTTTCAAAAGGGGCACTCTTTCATTCACATGAATCGCTTCGGCAGAAAGGTGCTGAGCCAGGGGACGTAGGTCACGATGCCCAGGGCGATGAGAGCGACGATAAAAGGCTTCCAGATGGCCTTGGCCAGGCGATCCATAGAGAGGCTGCTCATGCCGCAGACGGCGAAGAGCACAGCGCCCACCGGCGGCGTGATGAGTCCCAAGACCAGATTAAGACAGATCACCACGCCGATGTGAACCGGGTCGATCCCCAGGCTTGCGGCTATGGGCGCCAGCACCGGGGTCACAATTACCAGGGCCGGCGCTGTTTCCAGAGGAATTCCGAGGATCAAAAGAAAGAGGTTGATGAGCAGGAGAATAAGGTAAGGGGACGTGGTTAGCCTGGAGAGCCACTCGATCACGAGCTGCGGGATCTGGTCTACGGCGACGATCCAGGCAAACGGCTCGGAGAGAGCAATGAGCATCATGACCATCCCGGATTCGAGGCCGGCTTTGAGCAGGACATCCGGAAGGCCTTTCAGGGTTAGCCGGCGATAAATGAACCCTCCCACAATCGCGGCGTAGACGACCGCGACGCCGGCCGCCTCG
>Ga0172371_10013729_pt1 | contig 10514 bp, 10 predicted proteins | sample Lak12m_FD_114543 | JGI IMG/M metagenome (GOLD analysis project Ga0172371, IMG submission 114543) | Freshwater microbial communities from Kabuno Bay, South-Kivu, Congo - kab_022012_12m | ecosystem: Environmental > Aquatic > Freshwater > Lake | place: Democratic Republic of the Congo: South-Kivu... | reverse complement strand
CGATCACGGCGGCAACAACGAGGAGATGTGGGCGCACGTCTACTACCAGAATTACCTGCGCAGCGGCGACTGGGGCTGCTATGAGACGGCGAAGGCGATGGCCGACCACATCCTGGAGGTGGACTATGTCGCCTTCAGCGAAGACCCCTATCAGCACGGCGGCATGGTCGCACACTGCGCCAACCACAACGACGGCGCTGCCTATCCCAGCCACATGTGGTTCACCGAGCTGCTCTTCGCCTACGCGCTCACCGGCGACGTGGAATACAAGAAGGCGGCGGTGCACATCTGCGAGAACCTGCTGCACTGGATTCACGATGAGGACGGCTTCGTCATCATCTCCAGCGACCAGCGCGAGGCCGGCCAGCCGATGATCAACCTGACCTGGACTTACGGCTTCAACCCCGACCCGCGCTACCTGGAGGGCTGCCGGAAGATCATTTACGACTACTGCATGGAGAGCGCGCGCAAATACGGCCGCATCCTCGACGAGCGCCCACGCTCCATGCCGATGAAGATCGTCAACTACGGCGATTATGCGACCTGGGAGGGCATGTACTGGTACTGGGAGATCACCCGCGACGAGACGGTGCGCCGGTTCATGCTCGAGCAGTTCGAAGGCCGGGTGAGCGAGAAGCACAGCGGCGTGCACGGCTTCCACCGCTGCACCGATTACAACCCCGCCGCCTATGCCTTCTACCTGGACGGCGACCGCAAATGGCTCGACCGCGTCGCTCGCCCCCTGCGCGCCGCCTTCCACGCGTCAAGCTGGCCCCTCGGCTGGATACACGCGATGTATGCGCTGAAGATCGCCTTCGACCAGGGGATTATCGAGGACGATGATATAACGGTAGCCTGATCTGGGAGCGCGGACCTCCGAGTCCGCGCGAGTTTCTATTCAACAACACGCGCGGACTCGGAGGTCCGCGCTCCCAGATTACCGTCCCCACTGCTTCGGCGGCCGATAGTCCAGCTCGATGGTGGCGCGGGAGATCTTCGGCACGATAGGGGTCAGCCGGCGCTTGTATTCCATGCGGTCCACCAGACCGGGGCGCATCTCCACCTCGGTGGCGATGCCGCAGAGCTTGTCCACGCAGCCGTCCCACTCCGCCACCTCCGGCATCTCCTTCTTTAGCTCAGCCTTGATTTCCGCGGGCAGCATCAGGTGGTCCACGAAGCGCACCAGCACGTTGTCCATCGCGAAGTAACTGTAGCCGAGGTCCGTTTCGTCGGTCTGCCCGGGCGACAGGTCGGCTGGGCGCCTTCTCCAAGATCACCGGCGGCACGCCGATGCAGCGGGCAAGCTGGCGCACCTGGGTCTTGAAGAGATCGGAAATCAGGTTCAGCGCGCTGGCGTTGTCGCCCCAGATGGTGGTGTAACCGAGCAGCGCCTCGGTCTTGTTGCTGGTGCCCAGCAGCAGCGCGCCCCAGCGCTCGCACTCCTCGTAGCCGAACACCATGCGCAGGCGCGCCATCACGTTGCCGCGGGCGTGACGGTTGGCCCCGTCCACGTCCTCGCCCTTGGCCTGGTAAAGGCCGGTCACCGCGCCGGTGATGTCGTAGCGCCGGTAGTCGATGCCCAGCGCCTCCACCACGCGCATGGCGTCGCCCTCGCTCTCCGGCACGGAGGTTTTATACGGCAGCAGCAGCGCCCGCACATTCTCTCGCCCCACCGCCTCCGCCGCCAGGTAGCAAACCAGCGAGCTGTCCAACCCGCCGCTCAAGTTCACCACCCAGCGCCCGGCTGTATTCCCCGTCACCGCCTCGCCCGTGTGGCGAATGGCCCGCACCAGGATCTCTTTCACCAGGTCGGGATTGATGTTTAGTAAGTTGCGTTTGTCTTTCATTAGGCTGTCCCGTTTCATGCCAGCTTATTAGCGAAAGGCAATTTACCGTATTGACGCTTGAAATAAGCAAGTAACAGCATCTCATAATTCTCTTCTTCGACACGAAAACCGATGGGCCGGTGCGTATGCTGCTGCTGCATTTCACGGATTGTCTCAATTATTTCTTCTAGCTGGTTGTCATGGTCAACCAGCTTGTCTTCATGCAACATGAAGGCCACCGCCAGCTTTTTCTCCATTTGTGCCAGTTTTAATGCGAATTCCGCATTAGACGCCAACATCGCCCGTTGCCGCACGAAAGCGCGGACAACATAGACACTGACTTCAATGGCTTTGGGGGTATTCAACACGCTGGCAGCCATCACGGCGCCGTGCTCCGTGAAGATGAAGGGAAGGTAACGACGTCCTCCATGACCAAATCTTGAGATCACAATTTGTGATCTCAAGATTTGGTATTCGTCTTCGTTTAGCTGGAACATAAAGTCTGTTGGAAAACGGTTAGCATTACGTTTGACTGCCTGATTCAACTGCCTTGTTGTTACTCCATAAAGTTGCGCAAGGTCGCTATCGAGGATGACCTTCTTCCCACGAACCTCCAGAATGTTGGCGGAAATCTGCTCGACCGGCATAATAATTTCATTTACCATCCCAGCACCTCCTAAATACAGGTCATTTTGAGGTCACAATTTGTGACCTCAAAATGCTGGTAATGCTATTATTCTATATCTCCTGTTGTTTTCCTTTGCGAATCAATCCCTCTCCTCGATCGCCGCCCGCAGCTCCCGCAGCGTCAAATCCCAATTCTCGTCCGCCATCAGCGGCGTCTGCAGGCGAGCGCGGGTGATGGCGGCTTTGTCGATGTCGGCGAAGACGACATCGGGGTCCATCAGCTTGCCTTCGGCGACGGTTTCGCCGGTGGGGGAGAAGACGGCGGAGCCGCCCCAGAAGTGGATGTCGTCCTCGAAACCCACGCGGTTGCAATAGGCGACGTAGCAGCCGGTGAACTCCGCCTGCGTGGCGAGGATGCCGTGCCAGCTCCGCTGGCTGCCCAGCCGCTCGGATTCCACCCCGCGGCCCGGCGAGGCGGAGGGCACCAGCACCAGGTCCACCCCGCGCGCCTGCATGAGCACCCACGCCGAATCGTGCCAGGCGTCCTCGCACACCAGTATTCCCACCCGCCAGCTTTCGCCGTCCACGGTCAGGTCCACCGTGCGGAAGCGGTCGCCGGGCCGCATGTAACGCTCCTCCTCGAACATGCCGTAGGTGGGCAAATACACCTTGCGGTGGCGGAAGGGCGGCTCGCTGCAGTCGCCATGCAGGATGGCGCAGGTGTTGTGCACCGCCCCGCGCGGCGAAAGCTCGACGTAGCCCAGCGCGCAGGCCATGGGGGAGGGGAGCAGCTCGTCCGCGCTCAGCCCCTCGCACGCGCGCATGAACTGCCCGTCGTCCATCATCGCCCGGTAAATGTCGCTGCGCAGGCGGTAGCCGGTCAGGCTGAGTTCGGGAAACACCGCCAGGTCCGCCCCCCCATTGTCGCGTATCGTGGTCAGCGCCTCGCGGTGGGTGGCGATATTGGCGGGCAGGTTGCCGAGCCGGCAGTCGATCTGGGCAAGGGCAATACGCATGGCAGGCTCCGATCTTGCGGGTTGATCGACTGCATTCTACACCGAGAAGTTGCGAGTGGCTAGTGGCGAGTGGCGAGTGACCATGGTCACTCGCCACTCGCCACTAGCCACTACATCGACAATATCGCCTCGTCGATCTCCTCCTCGCGGAAGCTCAAATACTGGACAGTCGAATTTACATTCCGGTGTCCCAGGGCGCGCTGGGTCTTCACCAGGTCGTTGTCCAGCGCGTCGTAAACCTTGTTGGCGAAGGTTTTGCGCATGCTGTGCGTGCCCAGCTTGCCGGTCAGCTCGCAAGAATCGCACGCCTCGTGCAGAATGCGGTAAGCCTGCACGCGGGTGATGGGCCGGTTGCCCCCCTTGCGCGATTGAAATATGAAGGTATCGCCGGCCAGCTCCGTGTCTTTTCCCAGCTCTTCCAGCCATGCCGCCAGCGCCGCCCGCGCCTCCGGATGCAGCAGCACCGTGCGCCCCTCCAGCTTCTTCTTCATGTTCCGCCGCTCTACCGTCACTCGCTCTACCAGCCGCCCGCCCTGCGCTACGTCGCGCAGCCGCAGTGAGAGCAACTCGGAGATGCGGAACCCGCTCTTCACGCCCAGCATAAACAGCGCCTTGTCCCGCCGCGCATGCTCGCCCCAGAAGCTGCGGGAGACATCGTATACCTCGGAATCGTTCAACGGCCGGCAACCTCGCATAATACTGTCTCCTTATATGGTCATATATCGATGCAATCACTATATTCCTTAGGCAGGGCTTGAGTAAACATAAGTTTTAAAAAAATATTTTTGCAATAGGGTGGGGGAGATTGAGTGTGAAGTGGTAAAATGAAAGGTAAGCCTCAGTTCGTAGTAGCGCCGTGCAGGCGCGTGCCCGTTCATATTAATAAAGCCCGTTTGTAAACCAAAGAGAAAGGTTTTCTCCTTGATTACACACGGGCTTTATGAATATAAACGGGCACGCGCCTGCACGGCGCTACTACGAACTGAGGCTTGCTCAACTTTTGCAAGCAAGATTTATACAGCGAGCCACTTTTCCATCCGCCTCTCTACATCCTCCTGGCTCAACAGGCGTCCTTCTCGTACTTCCGACAAACCTCGTTCAATTTTACTGCAAACATAAATGTGATACTGAATATCTTCAAAAGATGCATCATCCGGAATTTGCTGCAAGACTTTACGCACGGCTTCTTTTGCGTTACTCATGGTTCTCTCCCTCTATTGATTAGTATAGACGCGTCGGTCTTCATTTACAAGCAGGCCGTCTCGCCCAATTATCACAAATTATGAGTTGCGAACTCAGCTTCAATGTAACATTTGCGCAAAATGTTACATTCAATCGGCGCTCTGGCAGTCGTTTACCGGTTGAGCAAGACAGAGAGCAGGCGGCGAGAGGACGGTTGGAGACGTTGGCGGAAAAATTGCTTTCAAGAGAATAAAGCGGCCAAAACGGGAGAATATTTAATATCGATACCTCCTGAACACGCCTGGCTCCGTAAACCACGGAGCCAGGCGTATATTGGTAGGGTAGGGGATCCCCCACCCTATCCGCGCGCAACTTCCACCGCCAGCCGTCTTCCCAGCACGTCTTCCAGCAGTTTGCCCTTCTCCAGCGCCACCGTCCGCTCCACCTCCGCCGGGCCGTCGGCGAAAGCGGTTACGCAGATATCTGACGTGGTGACTGTGCAACAAACATCGCGGACGGCATCGGCATGCGTGCGGTCCAGCCCGTCGGCCACGCGCAGCAGCGCCGCCAGCCAGCGCACCACCTGTTGATCATCCTCCGGCAGTTCGGCGAATACCGCGTGTTTCGATGAAGGCAGCGCCTTGCGATGATACCGCGCCACCAGGGCGATAATGGCCTGCTCGGTTTCGTTGAAGGGCGGGAGCTCCGCGTCGAGAATCATGCGCTGCGTCGCCTTGTGATGCTTCTCCGCGTCTACCGTCACGCCGATGTCGTGCAACTGCCCGGCGCAATGCAGCAGCAAACGTTCCTTCTCCATATAACCGTGCTCGCTCTGCAATTCGTCGAACAGCCGCAGCGCCAGCCGCGCCACCTGCCGCCGATGCCCCACTTCATACGGATACCGCGCGTCCAGCTCCTCCACCGAGGGCGGTAATATCTCCGATGACCTCATCATGTCGCCTCCCCCACCCTCTTATTCTTCTCATTTGTCTCCGCGCCTCTGTGTCTCCGTGGTTCAATTATTCACCCCAATGAAAAGGATTCGCACCTGTCGAGACTGAATAACTGTCCGGGAAGGAGAACTGTCATGCAGCGCTACCGCATCACCGTGGGCAATACCGCTTCCGATATTCCGGGCTTTACCAATACGCAGATCCAATGCGCCATCGACCGCGCCTACCTGCTGGGCGGCGGCGAGGTGGCGCTGTCGGCGGGCGTCTTCCACCTGGCGGACTCTGTGCACCTGCGCGGCAACGTGCGCGTGATCGGGCATGACGAGAAGACGGTCCTGCGTAAGAACGCCATGCAGCAGGCGAAGATCAACAACTTCCTCGGCTACGGGCATTACGACCTGTCGGTAGACGATCCGGACGCCTTCAACATCGGCGACGGCGTTCATATACTGGACGACAACGCCGGCGGCTTTTACACCACGGTGGCCACCCTGGTGCGCCGCGACGGCGATATGTGGTATGTCAACCGCCCGCACCCACACGATTACCTGGAGCGCAATAATGGCCGGGTTTATACCCTCTTCCCGCCGGTGAGCGCTTACGATGCCGACGACGTTATCATCGAGCACCTGACCATCGACGGCAACAAGGCGGAGAACCCGGTCATGCTCAACGGCTGCCGCGGCGGCGGGGTGTTCGCCATGCGCTGCAAGCGGCTGAAGGTGTTGAACCTGCACATCCGCGATACCAATACCGAGGGCATCAGCTTCCAAACCTGCGAGAGTCCGGAGATCGCGCACTGCCTGGTGGAGGACTGCATGGGCACCGGCTACCACCCCGGCAGCGGCAGCACCGGCTTCCACATTCACCACTGCGCGGCGCGGGGCAACGCCGCCTGCGGGCTGTTCTACTGCCTGCGCGTGCAGCACTCGCTGCTGGAGCACTGCACCTTCGAGAACAACGGCCTGCACGGCGTCTCCACCGGTGCGCGCGACACCGACAGCCTGAACCGCAATTTGACGATCCGCGGCAACGGCGGCTGCGGCTTCTACTTCCGTGACGACAGCCGCATAAACGCCGCTCACAATACGATTATCGAGGACTGCGTTATCGGCGGCAACTGCCTGGACGACAGCGCGGAGAACGAGGCGGAAGTGTGGGTGCAAGGCGCCACCGACGGCGTGCGCTTGTCCCGCAACAACATCACGCGCCGCCCCGGCAAGCCGGGCATCCTTCTCGGCTCCGAGCTGACGAATTTCAGCATGGACGGCAATACCATTACCCCCGACGACGAAGGCTCGATAGTAGATCACCGGGCATTGGTTGCTGTAAATAGTTGTTCGTAGTGAGCTACGCAGCGTAGTGGAGTGGCTCCGGGAAAGGAACTGCGATATGAATAAACTGACACTGCTGGCATTATTGCTGGTATTACCAATACTTGCCTGGTGCGAGCCTCTTCCGTCCGTGAAGCTGCTCACCGATGAGTTCAACGCCGAACTGCAGCAGCGGCAGCTCGACGTGCAATACCTCGACATGATTGCCTTCTTCGCCGACCGGTTGGACCACAGCGCCGGCGGGAGAAGCTTCAGCGATAAAACCGGCAACTGCCGGTTGTCATGGTTCGAGTGGATGATGCGCCACCCGATCGAATCGGTCGGGGTGGCGGACGAATTCACGCGGGCGCTGCATGACAGCGCGAGCCGACCTGACGGCCTTCCCCGCCTGGTTGACATGGCGGCGGTCAAGCTCGATGCGCCGATAGTGGGCGGTGCGGAGCCGATCGCCGTTCCGCGGGGCGATCCGGCGTTGGCGAAGCTGGCAGCGTCGCTCCTCCGCGCGAGCCACGCCATCGACGCGGCGCTGGCCCCGCTGACGCAGGCCGAACGGGAAGAATTGCGGGTCAACCTGTTCGAGCAATCCACCGGGCGCGGGGCGAGGGCGCCCAATTTTGCCAACCAGCAGAAAGGACGGCGCGTATGCGATCTGCTGGAAAAGCTCGACCGCGTTTCGCTCATGCGCGCCGCGGAGGCGCTGGCCCCGCTGGCCGAGCCGAAATCCCTTGCGCAATTGGCGGAAATCGCCGCGCGCGAAACCGGCGGCAAAGCTACCGCCATCGTCAAATCGCCCGCCGGCGACATTCTTTTCGGCGGCCCCGCGGCGAACGAATACCGCCTGGATGAGCTGGCGGGCGTCTGCGCGGTGATCGACGCGGGCGGCGACGACACCTATATCGAGGGGATAGTCTCCGCCGTCCGTCCGGTGCTGGTCGTCATCGACCTGGACGGCAACGATACTTATCGCGGCGAGCAGCCGGGCATCCAGGGCGGGGCGGTGCTGGGCGCTTCACTGCTGGTGGATGCTGCCGGCGATGATACCTACGCCGCCGGCTCGGTGGCGCAGGGCGCCTGCCTGGCCGGCATCGGCATCCTGATCGACAGCGCCGGCAACGATAAATATGTCGCCGATACCCGCGTGCAGGGGTCGGCGGTGTGCGGCATCGGGCTGCTCCTCGACCGCGCGGGGAACGACGATTACCGCGGCGCGCTGCTGGCGCAAGGGGTGGGCGGGCCGCTGGGCTTCGGCCTGCACGACGACCTGGACGGCAACGATCACTACTTCGCCGGCGGCAAATATCCTGATGGCTACGACGACACGCCCGGTTACAACGGCTGGTCGCAGGGCGCCGGCGTAGGCCCGCGCGGCACGGCTAATGGCGGCATCGGCGTGCTGCTCGACGGCGGCGGCGACGATATCTACGAAGCGGATTATTTCTCCCACGGCGGCGGCTACTGGTTCGCCCTCGGCTTCGCCCGCGACTTCGGCGGCAATGACCGGTGCCTGGGCAGCACCCGCACCGCCTGGGACGGGGGCGAGCGCAAGGAAGCCCGCTTCATGCGCTACGGCAACGGCTTCGGCGTGCATTACGCGGCCGGCTACCTGTTTGATGATGCGGGCAACGACAGCTACTTTACCGATTTCGCCGGCGCAGGGTTCACCTGGGATATCGGCATCACCGCGCTGGTAGATCTGGACGGCAACGACCGTTATGAATCCAGTTCCGGTGTCGGCGCCTGCTTCAACACCGGCCTGATGGTGCTCTTCGACGCAAAGGGTGACGACACATATGTCTCCGGCAACGCCGGCCTGGCCGACGCGAAGTCCGAGTACCACGCGGACGACCCCCGCGCTTACAATTTCACCATGCTGCTCGACCTGGCAGGCCAGGATACCTACCCGCAGGAGATGCAAAACGGCGCCAAAGCCGAGCGCGGCTGGGCCGGGGGAATGTTTGTCGATAAATAATCCTGCGATCCCAGGAGATGCCATGACCACCACCACCGCTTATGAGCGTTTCGTCGATTTCTCCACGCCGCTGGACGATTGCTGGGAGGTGCTGCCTGACGAGCACTGGTCCTTCGACATGGCCCCCGGCTGCGCGCGGCTGGCAAACGATGGCGAGGGTAATGCCGACATCTTCCTGCGGCCCTGCGCGCTGCCGGGGGACGTGATGGAGTTTCGTTTTGTGCCCGGCGCGGCGCGGGCAGGGCGGTTTTACGCCGGATTCATCTGCGGATTCGAATTGATCTGCGTGGAGCTCGATTTAACCACCGGCAAGCTTGAAATTTTCACCCACGAGTATCACAAGCAGCAGCCGCGGCTGCAAGCGACCGTTGCCACCGGGTTCCACAGCCTGAAGCTGCTGCGTGAAAAGGACGACCTGCCCGGATTGCCGTATGAAGGCTGTGCAATCACGGTACTGCTGGATGACAGGCCGGCGGCGCGGGTCGGGGAGATCGACTACCTGCCGGAGAGCCTGGCCACCTTCGGCTTCAAGGGGCCGGGCGAGGCGTCGCTGGCGTCGTGGTCGATCGGCGGCGGGCCGCGCCCGCGGCCCGAGTATACGCATGTGGGCCTATGGCAGCAGAGTCAGGGCAACAAGCCCGCCAACATAGACAACGCCCGCGGCTTGCTCGAGGGCGTGCGGCAGGCGGCGGAGGCGGGCGTGCGCATCCTGGTGACGCCGGAAACCTCGCTCACCGGCCTGCGCATGGGCGCACCCGATTTCGAAAATCCGCAAGCCGTGCAGGAGACGCTGGATTTCTTCCAGCGTGAAATGGCAAAGATCCCGAACGCCCCGTACACCCTCATCGGCTACCCGGAGTGGGCGCCGGGCGCGGAGATCGAGGCGGCCACCATCCCCTTCGTGAAGGTGAACCGCCACCGCTTCGTGCGGCCCGACGGCACCCTCGGCCCGGCGATGGCGAAGGTGCATTCCTGCGAGGAAGGGTTATGGCACGGACGCGAGTATAACTTCCAACGCGTGGACGGCGTCGAAATCGCCATGGGCGTGTGCCACGACGGGCATTACCGCGACGTGTGGGCCACCGGCGTGATGGGCGGCGCGCGCCTCTGCCTGCACCCGGCGGCTGGCGGCCAGGCTCGTGGTAAGGTGGACGATCTGCGTAATGCCGAGCGACATTGCCCGGCCACCAATCTCGATTCCTTCTGGATCCACGTGAATGCGGGCGGCCCGTCGGCGATCGTCTACCCCACCCCGAACGCCAAAATTCGCGAGACGATCCTCGCCGTGCCGAAAGACCTGACCGCGGAAAATCCCACCTACCCCGACTATTCCTACCAGGGCGACTTGCTCGCCCACGCCGTCATCCGCCTCTACGACGCCACCGGCTGCTATCCCATGCGCACCCTCCGCGGCGGCAGCCGGGCATACCAGATCTGGTCACAGTTAATTCCGCCGCTGCTGGAGGTATGAGGATGCGCGGGCAGATGCGGACCATTCTTGCCTTGACACCCTATCAACCTCGATTTACACTTTGGGTAATACTCAGGTAATGAAGGGGGGTGAGAAATGTCCCATAATGTCAAGACAGCGATTTCGCTTGAACCGT
>Ga0172371_10013727_pt1 | contig 10516 bp, 9 predicted proteins | sample Lak12m_FD_114543 | JGI IMG/M metagenome (GOLD analysis project Ga0172371, IMG submission 114543) | Freshwater microbial communities from Kabuno Bay, South-Kivu, Congo - kab_022012_12m | ecosystem: Environmental > Aquatic > Freshwater > Lake | place: Democratic Republic of the Congo: South-Kivu... | reverse complement strand
GACGGCGCTCGTCGCGTTCGGCGTCGCCTTCGTCGCGGCCATCGCCTACCTGCGCACGCAGGACCTGAGGTGGGACCGTCTCGGCTACGTCAGCATCCGGCTCGGCCTGCTGTTCAGCGTCCTGGTGATGCTCACCGGCATGGTCTGGGGCAAGGCCGCCTGGGACACCTGGTGGGCGTGGGAGCCGCGGCTGACCACGTTCCTCCTCGTCTGCTTCCTCTACGTCGCCTACTGGGTGCTCCGCTCCGTGGTCGACGAGGAACTGCGCCGGGCGACGTATGCGGCCGTGTTCGCCATCATCGCCTTCATCGACGTGCCCATCACGTTCTTCGCCACGCGCTTCCTGCCCGAGGGGCTGCATCCGGTCGTGATCCAGGCCGGCGACTCGGGCATGGAGAGAAGTATGCTGGTCAGCTTCCTCATCAGCATGCTCGGCATGACGCTTCTCCTGGCGGCGCTGATCCGCCGCGACCTCGAGATCGAGGAGCTCAAGGACCGCGTGACCGACCTCAAGACCCTTCAGGGAGGCTGACCGCATGACTATCGAAGAAGGCGTCAAGTACGTCGCCGCGGCCTACGCGATCATCCTGGCCGGGCTCGTCGTGTACTACTTCATGAGCGCCCGGCGCGTCAGCGCGCTGAGGCGCGATGTGGATCTGCTGGAAGACGAGGCGAAGCGCCGGCGGGCGCCCGCGGGCGAGACCGGCGCCGAGTGACGCGCCGGCCCCCGGACGGGCGCCCCGCCCTGTGAGCCGCTGAACATGGACCAGATCTCGGTCATCCTCGTCTGGCTCGCCTACCTGCTGTATGCGGCGACGTTCGCCGTGTTCCTGAGCGGGTTCTTCACGCAGCGGCCGGTGATGAACCGTCTCGGCCTCTACGTCGCCGCCGCCGGCCTCGTGAGCCAGACGCTGGCGCTCATCTTGCGCGGCATCAGCGCCGGCCACTTCCCCTTCGTCGGTGTGTACGAGTCGATGGTCCTCGTGGCCTGGGCGATCGTGCTCGTCTGGCACGTCCTCGAATCGTTCACGAAGATCAAGGCCGTGGGCCTCTACGTGATGCCGGTGGTGCTCGTGCTCCTCACCGTCGCGCTCGTCGAGTACAACCCGCCGGTCGGTCTGGCGCCCGCCCTCAAGAGCGACATCGTGGTCTTGCACGTGATCGTCATGCTCGTCGCGATCGGCTGCCTGTACGTCGCCGGGGGCGCCGCGATCATCTACCTCATCGAAGAGGCGCTGCTGCGACGTCACAAGACCGGCGGGGTCCTCGGACGTCTGCCCTCCCTGGCGGCGCTGGACCGGCTCATCTACCACGCCACGCTGTTCGGTCTGCCGTTCCTCACCATGGGCATGGCCGCTGGGGTCATCCGCGCCGAGACCTTCAGCGTCCCGGACTGGGGGACGGACCCGATGGTGCTGCTGTCGCTCGCCGCCTGGATCGTGTATCTGGTGCTCATCGCCGGGAGAGTGCGCGCCGGCTGGTCGGGGGCCGCGGTCTCGTGGCTCGCGGTCGTGGGGCTGGTTCTTCTGCTCGTCATCCGCTTCGCCGCTGTGCCGTACCTCAGCGGATTCCACACCTACGGAGGCTGATCGGGTGCTCGTCGTCGTCGCCGGCATCTCGCACAAGACCGCCTCGCTCGAGCTGCGCGAGCGTCTCACCCTGGACGAAGAGGGGGCGCTGCGGCTCGCGCGGGAGCTGCTCGACGAGGGGGTCGCCTGCGAGGCCGTCACTCTCAGCACCTGCAACCGCACCGAGATCTACATGTACGCCCGCGACTCGCTGGCGGCGCGCCAGGCGGCGCTTGCTCACCTGGCGCGGCACGCCGGAGCCGAGCCCGGCGATCTGGAGCCGAGCCTCTACAGCTACTCCGGCGACGGAGCCATCGCCCATCTGTTCCGCGTCACCTCGAGCCTCGACTCCATGGTCATCGGCGAGGCGCAGATCGTCGCCCAGCTCAAGGCGGCGTACCAGCGGGCCTACGAGGGCGGCTGCACGAACGTCGTCTTCAACCGCCTGTTCAGGCACGCACTCGAGGTCGGCAAGCGCGTGCGCACCGAGACGGCCATCGGCGAGCGCCCGGTGAGCGTGAGCTCGGCCGCCGTGGAGCTCGCGCTCCAGGTCTTTGGCAAGCTCAAGGACCGCACCGCGCTCATCATCGGCGCCGGAGAGACCAGCGAGCTCACAGCGACGCACCTCAAGGCGCACGGCATCGAGCGCATCCTGGTGACGACACGGACCTTGACCGGCGCCGAGGACCTCGCTCGCCTGGTGGGCGGAAGCGCCGTCGCCATCCAGGGTCTTGAGGAGCATCTGGTCGAGGCCGACATCGTGATCAGCTCCACCTCGGCGCCGCACTACATCATCCTCCGCGAGCATGTTGAACGAGCCCTGAAGCGCCGCCGGCATCGACCCATCTTCTTCATCGACATCGCGGTGCCCCGCGACCTCGATCCCGAGATCGACCGGGTGCGCAACGCCTACCTCTACGACATCGACGATCTGCAGCACGTGGTCGATCAGAGCTGTCACGAGCGTGAGAAGGAGGCGTTCCACGCCGAGCGCATCGTCGCGCAGGAGCTCGGCAGCGTGAACGACTGGCTGCGCAGTCTCGAGGTGGTGCCGACGATCGCCATGCTGCGCGAGACCGTCGAGCAGATCCGCCAGAGCGAGTTGGAGCGCCTGGGCGGCAAGATGAGCGATCTCACCGACGATCAGCGCGCCCAGGTCGAGATGCTCACCGCCAGCATCGTCAACAAGATCCTGCACGTCCCCACGGTGAAGATGAAGGAGGTCGCGGGACGCGACCAGTGCTACCTCTACGTGGACGCCGTGCGCACGCTCTTCGATCTCGACGACGAGGAGACGACCGGCGAGGCGAGCGCGGACGAGAGGGCCGGCGCGGCGCGTGCGGGGCAGACGGCGGGCGAGGCGACCGCGGCTGTGGGCGAGACCGCCGCGGAGCCGCCACCGGCGGAGCCGCCGCCGGCGACGGTGCATCACCTGCGGGGCACCGGGACGGAGAACGCGTGAGCGACCTGATCCGCATCGGCTCCCGGGGCTCCCCGCTCGCGCTCATCCAGAGTGAATGGGTGCGCGACCGCATCCGGGAACGTCACCCCCATCTGCGCGTCGAGATCGAGATCATCCAAACCAAGGGCGACAAGCTGCTTGACGCTCCGCTCGCCAAGCTGGGCGACAAGGGACTGTTCGTCAAAGAGCTGGAGACGGCGCTGCTGGACGGCGCCGTGGACCTCGCCGTCCACTCGGCCAAGGACATGCCGACGCAGATACCCGCCGGCCTCGGCATCATCGCCTTCACCGAGCGAGAGGACGTGCGCGATGTGTTCGTCGCCAACCCGCGACTGCTCGCGGATGTGGGCGCCGGGGCCGGCCTGGGCGGCGGCTTCTCGCTGGACGACGTCCCGCGCGGCGCGCGTGTGGGCTCGTCGAGCCTGCGTCGCCGGTCGCAGCTTCTGGCGCTGCGGCCCGATCTCGAGGTCGTCGACATCCGCGGCAACGTCGAGACGCGACTGCGCAAGGTCGTCGACGAGGAGATGGCCGGGACGATCCTCGCGGCGGCGGGTCTGGCCCGTCTGGGGCGCGCGGACGCCGGCGCCTTCGCCTTCTCCTTCGACCAGATGCTGCCGGCCGTCGGCCAGGGCGCGCTCGCCATCGAGGCTTCGACCGATCACCCGCGCCTCAGGGAGTTGCATGCGGCACTCGGCCACCGCCCGACGGCGCTCGCCGTGGCTGCCGAACGCGCCCTGCTGGGCGCGCTCGAGGGAGGCTGCCAGGTCCCGATCGCTGCGCATGCCGACTGGCGCGTCGGCGGCGAGCGCGGTGCAGGGGTACTCGTCCTGCGCGCCTACGTCGGCTCTCTCGACGGCAGCGTGACCATGCGCAGCGAGCACGTCCGGCTCGCGAACGACCCCGAGGGTCTCGGCATCTTCCTCGCCGCCGAGCTCCTCGAGCGCGGGGCCGGGGACATCCTCGACGAAATCCGCTCGCAGTGACGGGCACGGGCGCCGAGACGGCCGCAGCCGGGCGGCATCCGCTGGCCGGAAGAACGGTCGTGGTGACGCGCCCGCGTGAACAGGCGGCGTCGCTGGTCGGGCCTCTTGAGGCTTTCGGCGCCGAGGTCCTCATCGTGCCGACGATCCGGATCGTGCCGCGGCCCTTCGATGACGAGGTCGCTGCCACTGTTCTCGCCCTGGCAGACTACCGGCTCGTGGTCTTCACCAGCGCTAACGCTGCGCGCATCTTCGCCGGCTATCTGGAGCGGTCGGCGGCCGGCGCGGCCGGTCCTCCACATCTTGGCCGGCCCCCCGGCGTGCCACTCGCCGCCGCGGTGGCCGCCATCGGTCCGGCGACGGCCGCGGCTCTCGATGCGTACGGCATCGCCTGCGATCTCGTGCCCGACGATTTCGTCGCCGAGGGGCTGCTCGACGCGCTCGAGCGCCGCGGCCTCGCTCCCGCCGGCGCGCGGGTGCTCATCCCGCGCGCCCGAGAGGCGCGCAGCGTCCTGCCGGACACGCTGCGCGCGCGCGGCGCGCTGGTCGACGTGCTGCCCGTGTACGACACGGTGGCGGTGGACACGCTGACCGTGCCGGCGGCGTGCATCGAGGCCGCCGACTACGTCACCTTCACGTCGAGCAGCACCGTGCGCCAGTTCGCGACCCTCAGGGCGCGGGCCGATCCCGGCGACGGACGCTCGCTCGCCGAGCGACTCGCCAACGTCCACCTGTGCTCGATCGGCCCGGTGACCAGCGAGACCCTGCGCGAGCTGGGGTTGACGGTCGCCGTGGAAGCCCGGGAGTACACGGCCGTTGGCCTCGCCGAAGCGATCGCCGCGGCCTGAGCGCGTTCGCGCGCCGCGCGTGCAGGCGCTCCTGTCGCGCGCTCACTCGAAGCACTCGGGAGCCGTGCGCAGCACACGACGGATGATCAGGCGCGCGTTCTCCCGGGTGACGTGGGCGCCGTCGTAGAACCAGCGCGCGCGCCCCTCGAACGAGGCGATCTTCACGAGGTCGATGATGCGGAAGCGGCAGCGGGTCTGCGCGTCGCGCAGGTACGCCGTGAGTCTGTCGAGCTTCTTCTGCCAGCCGACCGCCCGGAACGCGTGGAGGGCGCGCGGATGGTACGGCATGAGCACGACCGCGGGGACGACGCCGCGGGCGTTGTAGAGTCGCATCGTCTTCTCGAAGTAGGCGCGCGCGCGAGTCTGCTTCGTGGGTCCCGTCCAGCGGTACTTGGGAAGGAGTCGCCGGATGTACCCGTCCAGACTGCGGCTGAGGGAGTAGCCGGGAGCGGAGCGGCGGATGTCGTAGGAGTTCCGCAGCAGCAGACCGCGCGCCGAGTACCGGTTCGCTCCGAGGACCTCCTTGATGCGTGGCTTGCCCAAGGCCGCCTTCTGGCGCGCGACGAGTCGGGCGGGGAAGGCGGTCGAGAGACGCACGTCGTACAGTAGGCCCTGATGCATGATCCCGTCGGTGAACGTGGCGGTCTGGACGGCGAAGAAACAGGCGAGTCGCACGTCCGGCGCGCGCGAGAGCAGGTAGCGGCTGATCGCGTATGCGTCCTCGGGCCGGCAATTCTGCACGGCGCAGTTGAAGGCGGTGAGACCGGTGCGGGCGCGAACGAACTCCGGTTCGAACCGCGACGCCCGCGAGCCGCCGAAGATCACGAGCCGGGGCGCCGCCGGCAGCTCGTCGATGAGGTCGGCTTTGAAGCTGCGGTCGAAGCCGACGCGGCGGTAGCTCGTGAGCCGCCACGAAGGCAGGGACGTCGCGCCCGGCCGCGGCGCGGAGAGCTCCGCGGCAGCCTCGCTCGCCAGACCGTTGGCGCAGAGGGGCGCCGCGAGCAGGATCGCCGCCACGAAGGCAACGGCCACTGCCGCGGTGGCCGCCGCTCGCCTCCGCTCGATCATCGGCCTCCCTCGGTGCGCCGGATATCTTGACCCGATTCTATCCCTTCCCGGAGCGCCCACCTCTGGTGCGGCGAAGACCCGTCGCCAGGTCAGACGCTCGTCGCCGGGTCGGGTTGCCCGCGTGACCACTGTTGCGCCGGGCCGCGCTTCGTCGTAGGTTCGTGGCATGGCTCGCCCGATCTGCTTCTTCAGCGACTACGGCTACACCGACGATTTCGCCGGTACCTGCCGCGCCGTGGTCGCTCGGGTCGCGCCGGACGTGCGCGTGATCGACGTCACCCACGGCCTGCCCGAGCGCGACGTGCTGGCCGGCGCGGTGGTGCTTCGCAACACGCTGCCCTACATGCCCGACAAAGCCGTGATCCTCGCCGTCGTCGACCCCGGCGTGGGGGGGCTGCGACAGCCGGTCGCCCTGCGCAGCGCCGGCGACCGGCTCTTCGTCGGACCGGACAACGGGCTCCTGATGCACGCCGTCGACGCCGACGGGGGCGTGCGCGAGGCACACGCGCTCACCAACGAGGAGCTGTGGCTCAGCCCCCTCTCAGCTACGTTCCACGGTCGTGATGTCTTCGCCCCGGTCGCCGCCCGGCTGGCAATGGGTCTCAGGCTCGAGACCGTCGGTTCCGCAGTCGACCCCGAGGCTCTTGACCGCATCGACTTCCCCGAGCCTCGGCGCCACCGCGACGGGCTCACCGCGATCGCGGTCCTGGTCGACCGGTTCGGCAACGTCGCGCTCAATCTGCGCGCCCATGACCTGGAACGGGCGAAGCTGGTCGAGACCGTGGAGCTGCTCACCGGGGGCGAACGCTACCTTGCCCGTGTGGCTCGCACCTTCGCCTCGGTGCGACCCAGCGACATCGTCGTCCTGATCGACAGCTACGGCCAGGCCTCAGTGGCCGTCAACGCCGGGTCCGGGGCCGAAGTACTCGGCCTCGACGCCGGCGACGAGGTCCGTCTGCGACGGCTCGACTGAGGGCGGGAGCGGTTCCGCCGCCCGCCCTCGGAGGTGGCACGCGGCCGCACGCGGCCGCGCCTGACGGCGGCCGTGTTGCGCCACCCGTCTGGATTCGCTATAGTCCCCTTTCGCGCGTCCACGCCGGGCGCGCGTCCTGATACCGGAACGAGTGAGCGTATGAAGACTTACGTCGCCAAGCCTTCCACGATCGAGAAGAAGTGGTACGTCGTCGACGCCAAGGGTCACACCTTGGGCCGCCTCGCGACCGTCGTCGCCGACTGCCTGCGCGGCAAGCGCAAGACCATCTACACGCCCACCATCGACACCGGCGATTTCGTCGTCATCATCAACGCCGAGCAGATCGTCGTGACGGGCAAGAAGCCCGAGCAGAAGATGTACTACCACCACTCGGGCTATCCGGGCGGCATCAAGAGCGAGTCCTACGCGAAGCTCCAGGCCCGCCGCCCCGAGGAGATCATCCGCCACGCGGTGCGTGGCATGCTTCCTCATAACAAGCTCGGGCGTGCCCAGCTCCGCAAGCTCAAGATCTACGCCGGCACGGAGCATCCCCATGAGGCGCAGAACCCCGAAGCGCTCGAGATCAAGGAGTAAGGCGTGGCTGATGCAGTGACCTACCGCGCGACCGGCAAGCGCAAGACCAGCGTCGCCCGCGTGATCCTCACCCCGGGTGTCGGCAAGGTGGCCATCAACGGCCGCGAGATCGACACCTACTTCGGCCGCAAGGTCCTCGAGACCATCGCCCTCATGCCCTTCGAGACGACGCGCACGAGCGGCAAGTTCGACGTCAAGGCCAACGTGTACGGCGGCGGTATCTCGGCGCAGGCCGGCGCCGTGCGTCACGGCATCGCCCGCGCCCTCTGCGAGGCCGATGAGAGCTTGCGCACGCCGCTCAAGCGTGCCGGATTCCTCACTCGCGACGACCGTCAGGTCGAGCGCAAGAAGGCCGGCTTCCACAAGGCGCGCAAGCGGCCGCAGTTCAGCAAGCGCTGACGCCGCGCCTCAGACCAGAGTCTTTTCCGACGGGCTGCCGCGAGGCGGCCCGTCGTCGTTGCGCGCGAGCCCCGACTGAGACGGCACCGGAGACTGCCACATCGCGGTGTCCGCCCTCTTTGTGTGACAAGCAGCTCCACCGCCTGTTCGGCTGAGCGCGCCGGGCCTCGCGCCGGCAAGCTCGGCGACAGGGTGGAACGGGCGCAGCTCATCGTCGGTCATCGTCGCGCCAGGCGCCCCGCCGAGGCGCGCATCGGCCTCCGTCGTCGCTGCGGCACACGCGCGTCCTCCTTGTAACGCATCGCTGCGCGAGAGACACTGTAGCTTGGAGCGGGTCCCGATACCACGGAGGTGGATGCCATGAGGACGAGAATGCAGAAGCGAGCGCCGCGGGCCCTCACCTCGGCGCTCCTGCTGGCGCTGCTCGCCGCCCTGCTGCTCGCCGGCAGCGCCCTGGCCGCAGGCCACGACGTCAGGGCCGCGGGCGCCAAGCCCGGTAAGCCCACCGCCAAGGCGCCCAAGGGCACCATCACCACCGCCACGCCGAGCTTCACGTGGAGCAAGGCCAAGGGCGCCAGCAAGTACGAGCTGCGCGTCTACCAGGGCAAGAAGGTCGTGCTCAAGAAGACCGGCCTGAAGAAGACGACCTGGAAGGCCGTCAAGGCGCTGCCCTCCGGCGTCGCTCTCACCTGGAAAGTGCGGGCGAGGAACGCCCGCGGCAGCGGCGCCTGGAGCAGGACCCTCACGTTCAAGATCGTCACGGGGAGCTCCGCCAAGGCGATCACCGCCTTCAGCTTCCAGGGCCTCGCCCCGCCGGTCACCGGCGTCATCAACGAGGCCCTGCACACCATCGCCCTGACCGTGCCCTACGGCGCCGGCGTCGCCGCCCTCGTCCCGACGATCACCATCACCGGCGCCTCCGTGAGCCCCGCCAGCGGCGTGGCCCGCGACTTCACAAGCCCGGTGACCTACACCGTCACGGCCGCCGACGGCACCACCCAGGACTACCTGGTCACGGTGACGATCGCCGCCGCCCCGCTCGCGATCGGCGACGCCTACGGCGGCGGCATCGTCGCCTACATCCTGCAGAGCGGCGATCCCGGCTACGTCGCCGGCCAGACGCACGGCCTGATCGCCGCCACCGCCGACCAAACCGGCGTCGGCGCCAACGACGGCATCCAGTGGGCGAGAGAGCCGTACTGGTACATCTCCGTGCCGGGCGCGCTCGGCACCGCCGTCGGCACCGGGGCCGCCAACACCGGCGCGATCATCGCCCAGGAGGGCGCCGGCACGACCTACGCCGCCGGCCTCGCCCGCGCCTACGCGGGCGGCGGCTACAACGACTGGTATCTGCCCAGCAAGGACGAGTTGAACCAGCTGTACCAGAACCGCGTGGCGATCGGCGGTTTCCACACCGCGCATGACGACTACTGGAGCTCCTCCCAGCGCGAGATCGTCGCGTACCTCGCGTGGGGCCAGTCATTCGGCGACGGCTACCCGGACTACTACTATTTCAAGTACGACACGCTCAGGGTGCGTGCCGTCCGGGCTTTCTGACCATTCATCCAGTCAGCCATTCAGCGGGGGGGCAGGGGGGTCCGGCCCCTGCTCGACACCATCCACGGCTCTCTCCCAGGACCTGCTTCTGAGGATCTTCGAGTACACCGAGGACCTCCCGCCCGGGCCTTCTAGCCGGTCAGCGGTCTCGAGATCCTCGGACCCGGCGACCGGGTAGCGAAGGACTGCTGCAGCCACTACTTTCCACTGCCGTCGCAGTGTGAAAGGATGCCTCTATTCGGATAGCCGAATGCGTCACGGCACGAGGAGGATGCTGCATGGCGAAGGTGGCGATCATCGGCGCGGGGTTCGCGGGTCAGACCGCCGCGCTCTACCTGGGAGACGCGCTCGGCGCCGAGCACGAGATCACGGTGATCAACCGGCTCGAGGAGTTCTCCTACGTGCCCTCCTGGGTGTGGGTCGGCATCGGGCGCATGCCGGTGGAGAAGACGATGTTCCCGCTCAAGCCGGTCTACGACCGGTTCGGGGTGCGCTTCGTCCACGGTCGCGCGACGGAGGTGCGTGTGGACGAGCGGGCGCTGGTCGTGGAGAGGTACGGTGGCGCCGGCACGACGACGGTGGAGTACGACCATCTCATCATCGCCACCGGCCCAAGACTCGACTTCGAAGGGACGGAGGGGCTGGGGCCGGAAGCGGGTTACAGCCAGTCCATCTGCACCGGGCCGCATGCGGTGCAGGCGCGCGACCGGTACCTCGAAGAGGTCGCGCGTATGGAGAAAGGCGAGCGGCGACGGTTCGTCATCGGCACCGGGCATCCCGGCGCGACCTGCCAGGGCGCGGCGTTCGAGTACATCACCAACGTGCACAAGGACCTGGTGCGCCGCGGCGTCCGCGACAAGGCCGATCTGCTGTGGCTCTCGAACGAGCAGGCGCTCGGTGACTTCGGCGTGCGTGGCGTGAGCGTCCGGCGCCGGGGTAAGGTCCTCACCAGCGAGGAGTTCATCTCCGCGGTGTTCAAGGAGTACGGCATCCGCTCGCAGGTACGCACCGGCGTGCTGGGGCTCACCGAGGACACGATCGCGTGGGAGGACTTTCAGGGCGAGAAG
>Ga0172371_10013725_pt1 | contig 10517 bp, 13 predicted proteins | sample Lak12m_FD_114543 | JGI IMG/M metagenome (GOLD analysis project Ga0172371, IMG submission 114543) | Freshwater microbial communities from Kabuno Bay, South-Kivu, Congo - kab_022012_12m | ecosystem: Environmental > Aquatic > Freshwater > Lake | place: Democratic Republic of the Congo: South-Kivu... | reverse complement strand
GCCAAAACCTGAGGCAAAAATCCGTTCCCAGAGGGAAATTGACGCTTTCTGGAATTATGTTTTCTTCGGCGCATTTCTCGCGTTCGCATTGCTTGTCCTAGCGCTTTCATGCGTTGGGGCATCCGCCGATACCCGCACGGTCTACATTCGTGGCGGGGACGAGGATGTGTCCGTCCAGGAATTAGTCGACGAGTTCGTCGTAGCGGGCGAGAGCATGAACTACGCCGCTCGTCTGACGAAGTCCGCCACGCTTACGGTATCAGAGCATAACGGGCTGGAGACTTGGCAAGAAAACAACTTGCCGTTTTACGCCTACCACGATCCTGTTGACGGCTCTTGGACGCTCAAATCTATCGCGGAGCGCAGTACTGTTGCGCCTGTGCTAACCGGCAATCGCGTAACCTTCCCTGCGATATTTACGGTTCCGGGCGGGAATATCGACTTGGAGTATGCGTTTACGACGAACCGCGTTTTGAAGACCTATCGGTTTTCCGGAGCGGCGGCGGCCATTCTTCCTTCTCCAACCTCTGTTGACTTCTTCCCTGGTGCCGATCTTGCGAATCTCTATTTTGCTATAGGCGCGAATCCAATGGTCTATGAGGCTTCGTCGGGCGTTACGGCTGAGATGGACGATATTCCGATTGACCTTGCGGATGACCAAGTCATCGGGGATAAATTTGTCATGAAGGTTGGCGGCGGATTCTTGCATGAGTTCCTGCCGCCTTACGCGGGGATGGAAAAGGGTCAGCATCTCTATCTCGGCGACCTTCAATGCTACTTTGCGGTTTGGACTTGGAATGTGGCGAAAAACGAATCGGAGTTTGATCCGTCATATACATTCCAAGATGCAACCTATATTACTGATACTAGGGTATATGAAGGCGCCCCAACAACAAATTACCATACAGAAATAGTTACATATGTCCGCTCCGATGCAGGAGCTAGACAATACACTATAATAAATTTAGATATTCCGGCCATTGCGGCGGCATACAATATTAGAACAACGACTGCCGGCTCTAAAAAACTTTCAAATATATCTTTTTCTTTTACTGCTGATGGTACAACTTCGCCAACGTCAGGAGATATTTATGTAAATCGCGTAAATAAAGCAGGACTTATTTCTACTTTAACTTGGAATTTATTGGGATCGTATTATTATCAATTATTTCAGCAACATGTGAATGGAATTACTGCAGGCGTTGTTACCTCAACAACTGGGGATTTGCTAACCTCAGCGCGCGCCTGTATTGCCGGAAGTACGTATTTTCAAATTGCCCTTACTCCGACGGCTTCATGGACTGGGACGAATCCGTATTTTGGCCTTCATTCTGAGGATGCTGTATCGCAGAGCGATCGTCCTTTATTTTCACTTACTCTTACTGATCTTGGCGGGCCTTATACGGCAGATAATGCGTGGATAAATTCCTCGACTGTTTATATTACGAGTTCTGTTCTTCCTGTTGGCGCAGAGTTTATAAATTCTACCTATAATTACGCATTTTTTGGCGGTGATTCTGCTCTCATACCTTCTGGCACATCCTCCTCAGTTACGGAGTCCATGAATCCATCGCGTTATATTTCTCAAATCTATTTGCCGGTTGAATTACAGTCTTCCAACAATATTGGATTATATTGGCGAGAGACGATAAACGATAGCTCAGGAGTGATTGCCTTAGTAAACGCCGTTGGCGGTAGCGGCAGTTCAACTGACTATTCCGCCGAATTTTTACATTTAAACGAATCTATTGAGGACGCGACTGGTTCGATTGCAACCGCATCAGCCTCAATTATTGCTCAGGTGGACGCCAACGAAACGAAGATAGACGCCAATAACGCGGCGATTGTTGCCAATAACGTCCTCCTCCACGAGGTGGACTTCCGCGCTAAAGAAATCCAGAAGGATACGGCGGCGGGGGGGCAGGTTATCCCCGCATCCGGCATTGCGGCGCTCAATTTCAACGCCAACATAACCCAAGAGAACGCATGGGATATCCAACTATACGGGCAATCGAAGACCAGCAATGAACCAAATCTTTCATTTTGGATCACGCATGGAAAGGTGCCCACTTCTTCAAAGACGTACAAGGTGGCTACTCTTGGCGATTCCATTACTTACATTGGAGCCTATGATTCCAAGGCGGATGCGGCGGCCATCGGCGGCGCATCTGTTTACACTCATATCTACACGACTCACTTCACGCCCGCAGACGCGACTGGCGTCTATCATGTCGCGGGCGTCTGCTCCGATGGAACCTGCGCCTGGTCGATAGGCGGCGACTTCGTCTTTGGCGCTACGCCATCACTTACCCTCAATGACCAACTGACGGCAACGGCGTTCAACGCCCGCGCCGATCAATGGGATACTATGCTGGACGCCCTAGCCGCTGGAGAAATTTACGCCTGCACGATTTATAGGGCGGCTGCGGCTATCAGTCGGACAACGGCGGGCGTCAATATCGACGAGGCTACCGATAGCGTCTACGTCCCGCTGGAAGGAGTCTATGGCTATGAGCGTTCGTTCACGAAGACGGATGGAACCACGACAACGCGCCGATGGCTTCTTGACCACGACGAAGGTTCAACGAATGGCGAGCGTTCAAAGGTACGCGAGATAGGAGCCGATTATCCCATCCAGACATGGGCGGCGGCGCAAGGCCATTCGATTACTTGGAGCGGCGGGAGTTATACGCCATGACCAGCATTGAACCAAAACCAGGCTATCCCTGGCTTTCCGGCAAGCCGAAGAAATTGGAATCATCCAAGCCGCCGGAATTATGGCCGGATGATTACCATGAGCAATTTCGGCGCTGGAAAACCATCCTGCAATTTGAGGCTGATATGCCGGAAGCAAAAGCGCGGGATGATGCGGAGAAACTTGTCCGCCTAAACGCACAAACTGACGGCGTCGATCTGGATTTCGACGCGCCAATTGAGGTGAGATAAATGATCGTCCAATTTACGACGGTTCCCGCTTCCGTTCATATCCTTGAACTTGTCAAACCGATAGACCAATGGTTTGCCGAACAAATTCTACAATACGAAAAAGACGTAGAATTCATCACCGAAGGAATTAAATTAGATTTGGCGGACAAGATTTGTGAAGAAATGAATATTCAAGATATTTCCAAAGAACAATTATCGGAATTATATTCCATTCCTATCAAGAAGATAAACAAAATATTGGCGTGTAAGCATAATGCCAAAATATCGACGATGGTAAAATTGGCTCTTACTTTGGGATTGAAATTGAAAATTGACTTTGACAAGATTCCAAATGGTAAAAAAGAGGGAAACGAAAATGAACAATAATGATATTATTTTAATCTTTATATATTCAATAACAATTTTATCGGTTTTGTTGGCCATATTCATTATTGTTATTGAGAAATTATCAAAATATTTAGATAAACAAATAGAATTACAAAAAGAAAAAAAAGCATTATATGAATTATTGCATTTAGTATTATTGCTCATGAAGGAAGCGAAAAATATGCCGTCAATCAAGGAAAATAATCATGCGAAAAACGAGTAAATATCTTTCCGTTCTTTTTATCGGTTTCATCCTGGGACAAATGCTTTCTATCGGCGCCATCGAGACCGTCAAGCGCCCTGGGGAAGCCGCCGCCGTTGAGTCGTTCCTGACGACGTTCCTGTCCCGCTCCGGCCTTAACACGTTTTCCATTTTGCAATCGACAACCGGCGGAACGGTTATCACGGATGACCGAATCAAAACGCCAATCATTCAATTCAGCGCCATCACATCCACGAACGCCGCCGATGTCCTAGATTATCTCCCTGATGGCGGGATGGGGCTATGGGTTCCAACCGGCGGAGTATCATCTATCGATTTATCCCCCTTCGAGACGCAAGACACGGAAGCCCTACGAGCCGTCATCTCTGGCCGCAACGGCATGGCGATAGTCGTCAAGCAGAACGATCGTCTGCGGAGCGCGGCGCTGACCGACCTGACTGGGATGACGGACGCGGAAGCAGCGCTATATCCACTGGTATTTCGTTGGAAAGGAACGCTCTACGGAGCTAATTTGAGGAGTTTATAATGGAAGATAAAATAAAAAATCCTGAATATCGTAAAGCAATTAAGAATGTGGCATCAGAAATCTTGCGAGAATTTGCGCTTGAAAAAGCAATTTCAATAATCGACGAATATTTGATCCACCGAACGATGTATCCAGACGATAAATTTTCCGATTGGATAAATTATATGAGAGCAAACGGAAATGATCGTTCCTGCTATGTCTTCGAAATCTTCCCCGCTCTTGTGTCAGCGCTTACAGAGACGCAAATCAATAACACAAATCTGAGGGCGCTATGAAAATCTACATTGCCGGCCCCTATACAGGGGATGAGTTGGAAAACACAACGAAAATGATTCGCATTTTTAACGCCTTGCTTCTCAAAGGGCATGTTCCATTCTGTCCTTTGCTTTCGCATTATGCCAATGAGGAAGCGAAGCGCAATCCAGCCATAGGCGATATCCCCAGCGAAATCTGGATGAAATATGATCTGCAAATGCTGATTACATGTGGTTTCGATGCGCTTTATTTCATGGGTGTATCGCCAGGGGCGAATGCGGAATTGGCTGTGGCAGAATCACTTGGAATGAAAATCTATCGAAGACTTGAGGACTTATGAGAATAGTTTTTCAAATTCTTTTCTGGTTAGGTTTCATTTTTATCGCCGGATGGATTGCTTATTGCGCAATACCGAAAGACTTTTAAAATGAAATACCCGTCGAATCGATTCTTTGGCGTCGTTATGGCCGGATGCGCAGCGTTCGGATTCCTGACGGCCGCCTTGCTCTATCTGAGTCATCCGCCGAAAGTTGCTCATGCTGTAGGTGGATATATCAATTTCGATGATTCTGGTCTATGGAATGACACATCAGATGGATCATGCAAAACCGTATTTTATACTGATGGAACACAAGAGATAACATTTTCGAATAGCAATTCTCCAACTGCGCCGAAATATAACCCTGGCACAGATTATCTTTATGGAGAAGATTACTTTCGTGTTTTTCTTACATGCCGCGTTTTCTTCGATAATTCAGAAGATCATTCATTGCATTACCTAGTATCAACTTGGTTTAAATTGGGAAGCGATGCACTGGTGCAACTTTATCAGGGCATAACAATCCCGGCATGGACTCAAACAACAATTTCCTATTCAGTGGTTGTAAAAATTCATTCGAGCAATGCCCATAGAACTTTCCAAGATTATTGGAATGTTGTAGGAGATATGGGTGAAAGTATAACTACTTCAACATATTCTTGTTGGCTTGAGAATGAAGAGCCAACCCCAACACCCGCTGCAACTTCGACATTCACAAAGACGCCAACTCCTACTAATACCTTCACGAATACACCCACGGCTACGAACACAAACACGCCAACAAAGACGCCGACAAATACCCCAACATCGGTTACCCCGCCGCCGACCAACACGCCAACGAATACAAAGACGAATACCCCAACGGCAACCAACACAAACACGCCAACCAGGACTCCAACATTCACGTTCACGGCGACTCCAACCAGGACGCCAACCAATCCTCCAACTTCAACGCCGACTTTCATCCCCATCCATCCAGCGCCGGTTTTGGATATCAGCAGGATCAACGAATGCGCGGGCAAGTATTACTATCGCGTCCTGCAATATGGCGGCGCGTGGAATGAGGCATTCTATGACGTTCATTCGGATCATGTGCAGATCAACCTCAATAAATATTACGACAATGCTTGGCATGAATCGTTTTTGGCCTATCTGTCTGAGAGCGAATGGCGCAACGTCGGGGATGGGACTGCGATTCAAATCACGCTCCCCGATCAGGCGCCAGGAACAACATTTCAAGTTGTGGGTTGGGCATTGCCGGTTGCCGGAAGCGGATATTATCCATCGGCGAAAGCCTATTCCAATATCGTCCACGTTCCTGTCTGTAATTCGCCTACGCCGACTTTTACGATTACCCCTAGTCCAACGCATACCCACACGCCAACGGCTACATTGACGCCCGTTTTCATCCCGCATACGCCAACCAATACGCCAACGCCAACGAACACGTTTACGGCAACCCCTACGTTCACAAATACGGCAACTCCTACTAATACCTTCACTGCAACGCCAACAAAGACGCCAACGGCTTCACCTACGGATACCCCACCACTTATACCCTCGACGCCAACGCCGACGGTTCCCACGGCAACCCCAACACCCTCGCCAACATTCACGAATACGCCGACGGCCACGCCAACCCCAACGAATACTTACACCCCGCCGCCGACAGAGCCGCCCGTAGTTCCGGCAACAGCAACTAATACGCCCACGCCATCCAATACGCCTTATCCAACCTCGACGCCGGTTACGCCATCGCCAACGCCAATTCCTACGGCAACTCCGACTTTGCCGAATACTCCTCGCCCAGCCGAACCAACCTGGACGCCGGTTCCCACGCCATCGCCAACCAGCACCCGCACGGCAACGCCTACGATCCCGCCTGCCATCCAATGCCTGACTGGATTCTTCGTCCAATGGCTGAATGTCCCCAATAATACGGATTCCAGCGTAACCATTGGCTATCCATTCGGAGATTACGCCTCGTCCGCTGTGATAGATTACGTAACCGATGAGGACTGGACTGCCACTTCGGATGATTCCGAGGGCTATCTCAATTGGGGAACGCTAACGAAGCCCGACCATATTGCTGGCGTCAGCAATATGGTATTCGGCGCGAGTTACACATGGCGGGCGCTCCATCGGCGGGATGAATACCCGAACGATTCATGCGGTTATCTGATATCGCGGATCGCCATGCCTACAATGACCTTCACGCCATCGCCTTCGCCAACGGGAACCCCGCAGCCAACGCCAACGCCGGAGCCTACATCAACTCCGGCGCCAACGCCAAAGCCAGGCGTTACGGGAATTGTTATCGATGCGACGGGGACTATTCTCTGGATTTGGGAAAGAGACTAATGGACGCAATTATTGCAGTATTGAACGACGAATTACGACAAAGGCAGTCGCTACCACTGAAGGAAAAAGAACAATTATCGATAGATCGAATAAAAGGATGGTATTCACACTGGAATGGTAATGTTTACGTATCGTTTTCGGGCGGGAAGGATAGCACAGTTCTTCTTAGCCTTGTACGGCGATATTTTCCGGAAGTCCCGGCGGTATTTGTTAGCACCGGATTAGAGTTTCCAGAAATCGTTAGCTTTGTAAAATCAACAGAAAATGTTATATGTCTAAGACCTAAAATAACATTTTCTGAAGTGATAAAAAAGTATGGTTATCCGGTATTGTCAAAAGAGCATAGTCATTCTATCTATCAAATAAGGAATACAAAAAGCGAAAAATTACGGAATTTGAAATTATATGGGGATGAAAAAGGAAGATGGAAACTTCCCGAAAAATGGAAATATCTAATCGACGCGGATATCCTAATTTCAGATCGCTGTTGTCATCATTTAAAAATAAAACCAATATTGGATTACGAAAAGAAAACCAATCGCAAACCATTCATTGGGACGATGGCGGCAGATAGTTACCGCAGAAAAATACAATATTTAAAAAATGGATGCAATCTAATAAATGTTAAAAATCCTAAGAGTACACCATTAGGGTTTTGGACGGAAAAAGATATCTGGGAATATATAAAAAGTTACAAGATTCCATATTCGCCAATTTACGACATGGGCTATAGGCGAACAGGTTGTATTTTTTGTATGTATGGTATTCCGATGAGGAAGGGTGAAAATAGATTTGCGCTTATGAAAACAACCCATCCTGCACTATATAACTATTGTATGGTAAAATTAGGCTGCGCAAAAGTTTTAGATATTCTAAAAATCGATCATTAAAAATCAATTATCCAATGCGACGGGGACTATTCTCCGCGCTTGGGAAAGAGAGTAAAATGCTCTTATCGTGCAAATTAAACAAATAGGGAGAAAGCAAGATGACAAGAGCGGAGCAAATACGAACGATCGATTGGGCAGGATGGATCAAATCGCTTTTGCCTGTAATTATCGCCATCCTAGCCTTTATTGCCATGATTAATCGTCTTCAATTCAGTGTCTCAGCAGACGAAATTGCCATCAAAAAACACGAGGCGATTATCGAAGAATTACAAAAGGGAATTGCGGATATCCGCACGAGCCAAGCGTTAACCAATCAGCACCTGGAAGCCATCCAAAAGGCATTGGATAAACTGGAGAAATGATAATGACTCCATCTTGCCGTCTATACAATTTCCTTTCGAAGTTAGAAAACTTCCGAGCAAGGTCTTATATTTGTCCTGACGGAGAAAAAACGATAGGATACGGTCATGTAATAAAAAAAGAAGAAAAAATCAAAGAACCAATCACCACATTTCAGGCAATGGAATTGTTAGAAAAGGATGTTATCCAAGCATCCAACACAGTAAATAAATATATCAAACACGATTTAAATCAAGATCAATTCGACTCCCTCGTATCTTTTGTATTCAATGTTGGAATTGGCGCATTCTCCAAGTCGACGCTACGCAAGGTAATAAATCGGGGAGAATTGGACAGAGTTACCGATGAACTAATGCGCTGGACTAAGGGAAATAAACCGCCACGCGTAATTCCTGGACTGGTTCGCCGCCGCTTAATCGAAGCGGAATGGTTTAATGGGAAGGCGCCGACATGAATCGAGTAGTTAAATTTTCCTTGATAATTGCGCTGGCGCTAATGTCCGGCTGCGCTACCACTCCAACTGTACCGATTCTTATGATAAACTTTGGGGAGGTGCATCAAAGCCAGGAAGTCCACTTATGGGGCAAGACCTACGCCTTGGAGAAGGAAGCGGAGCAGGCGGCGCGGGTGGAAATTCAAACCATGCTTGAAGAGGCCAAGGGAATTATCCCATCGCAAACCAAAGAAACAATCGAGGATAAAATCAGGAAGGAGTTAGGGAAATGAGTAATTTGGAAGGATCGACTAATCTATCTCTCAACAAAATGGACTGGACGAAAATCTGGAAGGGGCTACTCATCGCCATTCTTGGGGCGATTGTGGTCTTCCTGACGAACTTCCAGGCCGATGTCGATTGGAACGCCCTGCTCGGTCAATGGGGGCCGACGGCGGGCGCTTTCGCAGGCGCTGTCATATCCGTAATCGTGAACATACTCCGCAAATTTATAGTGGATAATTCTAAATAAACTTTACATCCTCAACATTCCCATTCGCGCTTAGCCCGCGTCTCCCCCTAGGGCGCGGGCATTTTTTCAAATTGCTGGATTAAAAGGTAAGATTATGAATATCAAAAAAATCCAAGTCCAAAAGCTCAAACCGGCGGAATACAATCCACGTAAAAAGTTAAAGCCAGCGGATGAAGAATATCAAAAAATAAAACGATCCATCCAGGAATTTGGCTTTGTTGATCCATTGATTGTCAACAAGGATATGACGATCGTCGGCGGCCATCAACGCTTGAGCGTATTGCTTGATCTGGGTTATGATGAAATCGAATGCGTCATCGTCGATCTATCAAAAGTGAAAGAGAAAGCGTTAAATATTGCGCTCAACAAAATATCTGGTTCGTGGGATATGCCATTATTAGAAAATCTGCTCGAAGAATTGAAAACAAGCGGCGAGATAGATGAAACATTAACTGGATTTGATTTATCTGAGATCGACGAATTTATTCAACAGGAGGAAATCGAAAATTTAGATGATTTACTCGAAGAGTTAGACCTTTCTAATGCGGTAGAAAAACCGATTTGGGTAACAATTCGTGCACCTCAAGAAATGCAGAAACAAATTGAGGAGGCTTTGAATGGACTATCTGGAGCAAATTTAAGAATAGAAAAAAGCTATGAGACAATGGACGAAGACGCAGGTTAGCGAAAATGATGCGAGATTAAAGGTTTATGGTCAACGCTGGAAAAACTTTCGCATCAAGTTTTTATCGGAAAATCCAAAATGCGCAATATGCGGCAATCCATCAAAAATCGTCGATCATATTAATCCTCATCGAGGAAGGGAATCAATATTTTGGGAAGTTGAAAATCTACAAGCTCTTTGTAAAAGCTGTCACGACAAAAAAACAATGAAAGAAATTCACGGAGAAAAAAGAAAGCGAAATTCAAAAATAGATAATTCCATGCCCGAATTGAAGGCGGAATTAAGAAGGCGTTATTTGCCCGAACATGCGCGAGTTCTTGATTTATTTTGTGGAACCGGAGAAATGTATAGATTGGCTTATCAAGGCAATGTTGACAATTATTTCGGAATCGACAAAGAGAAAATCCACGATAAGTCAATTTGCCGAATCGAAAAAAACATGAACTTTGTCTGCAATAATTCTTTAGATCAATTCAATGTTTTCGATCTTGACGATTACGGCTCGCCTTGGAAATTGTTTTACCAGATATTAAAACGAGTAAAAAAGGGAAAATATACGTTTTTTTTAACCGATGGATTATGGTTAAATCTTAGAATCCCGACAAACGAACATGATCGTTT
>Ga0172371_10013724_pt1 | contig 10517 bp, 10 predicted proteins | sample Lak12m_FD_114543 | JGI IMG/M metagenome (GOLD analysis project Ga0172371, IMG submission 114543) | Freshwater microbial communities from Kabuno Bay, South-Kivu, Congo - kab_022012_12m | ecosystem: Environmental > Aquatic > Freshwater > Lake | place: Democratic Republic of the Congo: South-Kivu... | reverse complement strand
TGTCGACAAAGCCTATCTTGCGTTTCTGAGCGACTCGCATGTTCCACAAGTCCATCCAGGCGAGAGCGCGCATTCCCAACTCAGTCTGACGGTTCACCGTCGCGACAGCGTGGACGTGAGGCCTTGTCTCAAGGACCGACAGGAAGTTGGGGTCGTTGCGGACCTCGGGACTGGAAGGCAGCCTCAAGAGCAGCGGCGAGTAGGTCGACGAGCTGCTGTCAACACCGTTCGCAACGGACGACTTCGCCTTGTAGAGAGCGGCTTCGAGGGACGCGGCCGACGCCACTCCCCCCTGCTCCAATATTATACCTTCTACCTCCTTTGTCAGCTTATCTATAAAGTCCTGTTCCTCTTTATCGTCTGGAGCACTATCGAATAGGGTCCACGGAATCCTCTTAAATGCATCTTGGAGCATCAACGACATTGTGGTGTAAATACTAGAGTCCGACTCGAAATTGCCAAGTTTCAATCGCGCGGCGTCGGCGAGGTAGGAGCAGAACAACGGCGAGTGCCACGGCCGTTCCAACTTCTCCCCTTTGAGGTTCGGCCGCCACACGAGTTGCGTTCCGGGAATGCCAAGGCCGGTGCCGATGGCAGCGGAGAAGCTGTCCGGCGACCGCGCCGCAGTGGTCAGCAGCCGCTGATAGCCGGTCACCTGCTCGACGACAAGCCAGTCTCCGCCCGTCGCCAAGGGGTCTGCCGCCAGCCCCCCTTGGACCACGTACCAGTTTGCGGCGGCAGGTGTGCGGAGCAATCGGCGCCATTCGGGCAGCTCCTCCAGCCCCTTCCCTGGCTCGTGGGCGGCGAATCCGTGCCTGCCGAGCTCGCCAAAGAGGCCTTGGGCAACGGCGAAGAATGCTTTCGTGAAGACCGTTTCGCTCCACCCATTCGTGAGAACTGCGACGTCAAGCGCAGGGGAAAGCGGGACAAACGTGTCCCACAGCAACTCGGGCTGCTTCGCCTCCGATTGATCGATTGCGACATCGCGAAAGACGCGGAAAAGATCGCTGCCGACCCGACTGAAGAAGTAGCGCAGGACATGACGGAAACGGTCGACCGTCAACTCTGGCTCGGTTGTCCCTGACAGCGGGATCTCGACGGCTTGCCCGAGCGGTGGTGAGGGCCACGAAGAGAGTTCGCTGTTCCCGGCGACCCAGTCAAACATCCTCGCCACGGTCGTTCGGACGTCGGCGTATTCGGCCGAGCTCTGCAGGAGAGCGTGCGTTGCCGGAGGGTATTCCGCTGGCAATTGAGCGTACGGATTGCCCGCTCCCAGCGAGCCAGTCCACTGAACGTCGGTCAAGTCGAACCATGCCATGGCCTCGTCGCTCATCGGCATCTTGAACCCGACCATGAACTCGTATGTATCGCTTCCCAGCTTGGGTTGCGTGGCCTTCAACGGAAAGGTGAACGAAACACGGGCATCCAGGCCCGAAACAGAGAGAAGCGACTTCGGGAGAGACGGAATGTCAGACTTCCACGGGAAGCCCCCCTCCAACTGATGCAAACGGAATGGCAAGGTGATCGTCACTGCCTCATCGGGGCCTTCCAGAAATCGGATTGACGGAGGGGACAGGGCCAGGCGAGCGTCCAGCAAGACAACAGGATCCTGCGCCTTGGACACCGGGACCGCGAGCCTCCACGCGACGTGAAGCTGACCGAACTTTCCCAACACTCCAGCAATCCCTTGCGACGAACTGTCGGCACTCCCGAGCACTTCGTCCATGTCCGCGCCAAAGGCGACTTCGCCCTGATTCGGATCCAGCATGCGACGAGCCATGAGCTCTGCTATCACCAGGCTGTTGACGCACCAGCGCCTGTCAATCGTGTACTGAAGGTTCTCGTTGAACTCGCTCATCCGGTCACCATGGGGGGCCCCAGGACACTGTCAAGCTACTTCATCGTGGCGCAGATCTGGAAGCAGGCCTGCCAGTTGCCCGAAGCGGCTCTCGGGTCAAGCTCCCACCGGGCCAGCCGCTGGAATTGAACTGTGCCGCCTTCGCGGCTCGTGAGGAACACCCTGGTCTGGGTATACGCTGCGTTGATGGTTGCGACTGTGGTCCATGGACCCTCCACCGAAGCGGCAGTCTGTATGTTGAGATTTGGCAGCGTGCCGCCCACGGCTTCGCTCTTCAGCAGCCAAATGTCGAGCGCTATCTCCTTGAAATCCAGGCCATCCAGCCACAACCGGGCCGTTTGCACGATGATCCCGTAAAGTGTCGCCCCTTTCAGGGTGATGAGTGGTTGCATTGGAGTCGTTCTCGCCATGAATTCCCTCCTTTGACCTCTCCGGTCACACGCTTCTGGGGCTGACGTCCATCTCGGCAATGCTGATACCGGGCGTAGCCTTGAGTTGGAAGCAAGCCTGCCAGGGGGCCGTGCCCTGAACTCTGTAGCGCACCAGACCAGTGAACTTCAAGCTCCCTCCCTCGGATGAGATCACGATCATGGTGTCCGTCTGCGCAGTGAACGCCGTGACCGTCTCCCACGGGCCTTCCGCGGTCGGGGAAGACTCGAATATCAGCGTCGCATTCAGCAGGTACGAGATTTCCGCCAGGATGTGGTAGCTGCTCGCGTTCTCCCCATTGAGCCACAGCGCGGCTGGCTGGATGAAGTCGAGGCTCATCCCGGAAGCCGCCTCCGGAGCGATCCAGGGCTGCCAGTAGATCACCTGCCTCCCGTGCATGTACGCGCCGATCGCAGGGATCCCGGCTCCTGAAGCAGGTGCCCCCGAGGCAAACAAGCCCGAATTGCAGCCAGTCCCAGTGCATGCGGGACCAAGTGTCGACAGCCCCGAGTCGGCCGCCTTCTTGAAGCCAACTCCGAAATCCTGGGTCTTGACCCCGTACTGGTGTCCGATCACCATCTTCGTGCCGTTCCCGAAAGTTCCTTCTGCCATCTCCGGCCCCCTCTACTTCAGCACTGCAGTAACGCGGAAGCACACCTCCCAAGGGTTGTCGCTTCCGGGTCCAACCACGCGCACACGGATCAGGTTGTTGAGACGCTCGGGGACGCCGAAGGGAGCCTGCTTGCTCAGATACACAATCGTGTTGCACGCCTGGGCCAACTCCTTGTGGATCACAAACGATCCGCCCGACTGGTCACAACCTTCCAGGTAGAAGGTGGCAGCGCTTATCCACGGCATCTCGACTCGGAATGCGCCCGTCCTCCACCGATCCATCTTCAACCACGACTCCACCTCCTGGAGGATTCCCTCCCAACCGGTGGCGCCTCTCCAGTACGTCCAATCCGACATCATCACCGTAGTGCCCACAGCCGCCTCCTCAGTTTCTGTCACCCCCCACCATGTCCGCCACCTGACGCGTCCGACGGTAAGCAAATTCCGTGCCAAGCACCGGCGAACAGACGCAGAGCTCAAACCATGGCAGCGGCCTCCGGCGGGAAGTCCCAGGAGAGGGAGTTCTCGACAGGCATCGGCCCGTCTCGGCCAGCACGAACACGGACCGGCCGTGGAGGGCTGAGCCGTAGCACACACCTGAGTCCTCCATTGCTACAGTGCTGTGGCACTTGCGTGGCGACGGCGTGTTGGCGGCGGTCGGAGAAGGGACCCGTGGCGACGCAGTTGTCGCTCACTGACGTCCGTCTTCCTGCTCGGACATACGAAGGCGAATGAGGCTTGTGCGCGCTTCCCTGCCACCGCCAATCTCGCGAATGGTCGCGTCCTGAATCAGGAGGCAACGCCCTCCGTCCAGCACAACAATCATCTGCGACCCAGGCTCCGGGGAAAATGACGCCACCTGAGTCCACGGTCCTTCAAGTGCCGTCGCCTCTTCAACAACGCAGACGTTGGGGATTCCGCTTCGTTTCGCTTCCATGTCCGCCTCCTCGCGTCACATCGTCACGGGCCTCGAACACATCGCACGCCGATCTCCCCGTCGGCCACGCCATCACCGTGTGAGTGCGCCGGGGCACTCACCGAAAGGACAGGTTTGCGCAAAGTCGGGCGGAGCCTCCACGACCAGGACGGAATACAAGCGCCCCTCCTCGTTCAACACAACCACGTCGCATCTCGACAGAGAAAGGCCATCGGCCCACCAATGGGCGACGTCGTCGTTGGCGGCGCCTTCAACCACCAGGGAAGAACTCCCGGCCGTCTCGGGGCAACCAAGCGCCTTCTCAAGAGGCTCTCGGTCCTCGAAGGGCCATTCGAGTCCGCCGTCGACGCAAGGTCCTGTCCATGCCACAGGCAACTCGCAGGCCACGATCTCCAGCGCTGATACCGATCGCGTGACACGAAAACCGGTGTCGGCCGTTCCGTCAACATTACCGGTCCCACTTTGTGCCACATCATTTAATGTTCTAAATATATGATATTCGGCGCCAACATTACAGGGCAGATTTTCTGCCCGATTTGCCTGGCCATCAACGATGCCATAAATAGATACTTTAATCGGTATGGCATTCATCATGACAAATAAATCCAGCCAAACAAGGCCTTGAGAAGTTGAGCAAGAGATCTTGCCCGCCTGGCTGTGTCGGGTTAGTCTTGTCGGCGAATCATATTCTTCTACTGGCTCATAGCCCGCATCATGAAATGGTTTGCCTGGGTAAAACAAATAGCAATCAAACATACATAGATCTTCTATCGGAAAGGTCGTCGCAAATAGAGAGCCTCTATTCTCTTGATTTGTTGTCCGAAAGAATAGCATATGGCGGCTCTGGTTATTTTCTGTGCTCTCGCCCGTATACAGAAAAGCTGAGACATCACCCGTCAGGGGGCGGGGTCGGTAGGACGAACCATCGTCGGCGGCCGTGCGGACCCGATACGCTGCGAGGAGCCTCCTCGGACCCGTCCGGTAGTCTTCCAGAGCACAATCGCATGGGCCGTGAGCAGCAGGGATCGGGTTGGACTCGGTGCATGCGAGAGACCCGCACAAGCAGGCGAGGACAACCAGCATGAATGGGTTCCCGTGGGGATCCCTTGCGCCACCGCCACAGGCCTCCTGAAGGGATGCAACTGGACCAATTCGGAGGGCTGGGCGATTTCTGCGCATCGACATGCCCCTATCCCAAGTCCAAATCAACCTGCCCGAGGTCTTGCTTGGGCACCAGTGTGCAGTCTCCACCAAACAGGTTCTCCAGTCTTGACTCAAGTCTGTTCCAGAGGTCGAAGTCGTCAATTAGTTCGTCAAGCGTGAATTGGGGGAACACACGGCGAACCAAGCTTGCCTCCAGGGCTGCCTCGCTTGCTAGAAGACTGGGCGTCTGCTGCAGGTCAAGGCAATGGAGATTCAGGAGCCACAACGGAAGGTAGTCCAAGTACCAGAGACGGCTGCCAAAACCATGGCGCTGGGTCAGCTTGTCGCAGGATTCATCGAGTCCCGGGGAGTACTTCGAGAACCTTGCAGGCCCCACGAGCAAGTGGCTTCCGGAGAACCCATACAACTTGACGTTTCTGGCCCAGAAGTGATCCAGCATTGTGGAACCCCACAGTGCCTTCACTCGGCCATCATTCAGCGACAGTGAGCGAAGAGGAGTATCGCCGTCATCGAGGGTCATGTCCAGGCTGGGAAACTGAGCACCCATGTGGAGTTCACCGGCCTTGCAATTCTCCCACGCCCAGCATTCGGGTAGGCACCCATACCAGAAAGGGGCGACCGGAACATTCACGGCCCGGAGGACGTGACAGATGAAGGAGACCGTTCCATAGCAACCAGGCGTCCAATGCCGCTGTTCGCCGAAGTTGCAGTCAAGTGGCGAGGACTCCGGGGGGGGGGGCCCGGGACACAGGATTTTCGTCCCCACTATCATTTGGCGGATCGGGGCTTGGCCCCAATACTGCCATAACGCGTAGAAGTCCCAAGCTGAGTTCAGAAGTCCAGACTTGTGGAAAGGCGGGTGGCTGAGGTGAGCACACCAGTTGAGCACGTTCCCCACCGTGTCGGTTTGCGTCGAGCCAATCAGGTTGTTCGCAAGCAGGAACGAGTATGCGAACGATGGGGCGCATGGGGTGGTCCAGCCTGGGAAGCCGAAAGCGGGATTCTCTCGGGGCATGAACCCTGCCCCATGCCAGGCAAAGAAACTGGAGGAGTTGAGGAGCCGAGCGAGCGACGAAATACCCAAGTCCAGGATGGACCAGGAAAGAGCTCCTCGCAACTCCAGGACCAAGCAGTGCGCGACCCAGGCGCAATGGTATTCCAGAGCATTCCAGATGGACATCTCTGTTACTGGGATTGACTCGCTCTTGTTGGAGGCTTGGTTGAGGGGAGGGTCTGCCAGCCTCTCCTCGCGCAGGCACCAGTAATGTTTGAAGTACTCTCGGATTCCTTGGGCCTGCGCCTTGGAGATTTCGTGCCGCAGCCAAGCCGACAGGACGACCACGGTTGCACCCAAACTCGGGACATACGATGCACCCCCATTGCCTGCGCCAAGGCCGCACGTTCCAAGCGCGTGGCAAGAGGCACTGCTGTCCTGAGACGGGGGGACTGCGACGTCCGAGGCGTAGTTCTGTTGCGGCGGCTCTCCCCACTCGGAAAACCAAAGGCCGACCCCCTCGAACCTGATAGCCTGTCGGATTTCCGGGTGCCACCACAGCCACGCCGCGATGTCCGGGATTGGCTTCTTGCACACATACCCGGGCAACCTCTGCCTCAGAGACAACGAGCCCGGTGCGTCAAGCGGGTAGGAGAACAGGTCGCGCCGCAACGAATACTCGTTCTCGGCGTTTGACGGGTCGCAGCAGAGGACGTTTTCTTTCAAGCTCACCATTGACTCACCGCTTTGCAGGGTCGGGCAGACACTGGCCTCACACAACTGAAGCTCCAATCCTGGCCGACGTCCAGCATACCGTGCCGACCCGACGTGTCAAGTGGTGGCCATTGATGTGTCACTCGAGGCACACAAGGGCCCTTACCAGTCCTCTCCCTGACGAGAGCGTTTGCAGCGCCTTGCCCACAACACAGCCTTCGATACCGCCGACACGGTTCGCCGCCATCACATGGCCTGGCGTGGGGGAGGAGACCAACAGCGCCCCCAAGGTGATCGGCACTTCGCTTGCATCTGCTAGACAGTATGCTTGTCCCACAAGAGATACGGGCACTCTGTTGAGCCTGTTGGCTCCGCCATGCAGCAGAATGCCAGGCTCAATGCCCCCGGCCCCAGCCACGACACCGACTATCCGAGAAGAGAACGCACTCCGGGTCGCGCACACGTACTCGCCACCAGTGGCTTCGACCGCCATGCCGGGAACGAGGTTCTCGTCAAGCGTGAGGAAGTACTCTGCGCAGTCCCCCCCATGGAGGATGACATCTCCTTTGGCACCATCGATGGTGACGCATTCCTGGCCCGACGTCCCCAGCAGTTCGATCTTGCCGGGCATGCTTGGACGACCCAACGTCAGCATGCAATCCTCCGCCGAAAGAGCCGCACCAACTTCTCCTTCAGCTCCGAGAACCTTGATGAACCCTGCTCCGGAAGGACTCGCTCCCGCAACAAGACTCTCCTTGCCCGATGGGCGTGTGAGGCGCAGTGAACCGCCGGCCTCCGACCTTATCGTGATCGAACCCTGGTCCGGGTCGATGACAATGCGTTTGCCCTCCTGGTTGGCGAAAAACGTGCTGGCTCCCGTGCCTTCGCCTTCGGAACCCACAGTCAGACGACCTGGTGCGGTCGTCGAATTCTCCCGCACGGCGAAAAGCTCGCGGGACAACTCGGGCTTGTAGGAGTTCTCCCTCACGATTCTGAGACTGGCATCGCCAGGTTCGAGCGTAGGCTTGGACTCAACAACCATCGTAATCGCACCGCTTGGCGCGCTTCGCATTCGGATGTTCGCCGAGACGATATCGATGACCATCTTCCCGATCTGCATCAACGGGAAACCATCGCCTGAGATGCCAAGCACGAGTTGTTCTTCGTAGACCAGGGAGCCCATCTCGTCACGAGGCAACCGAATGGCGATGCCTTTTCCCCCGGACGGACCGACTTCGTTTGGCAACACCAGCAGGAAGGCATTCTCAAGGAGCTTCTGCATGTTCGATGGGAAGATCGCGAGGTTCCCGTCCACGATGTCAGCAGAGATCGTCTTGACGTCCGGCGTGTGCTTCGGCAAGTCGGAAACTGCGACATCCGCGGGCCCCAGAGCAGGATGTTCGTGAAGGACCATTTCAGGCGGAATTTCGACTTTCGGCTTGCGGTCAAACGGCCACGTCATATCCTCACCTCACCTAGCGCTCGCCTGGAGCGGTGCGTCCGACGCCAAGCAAGTCCCGTGCCAGGCAGCAAGAGACGAATGCGGCGCTCAAGGCACGGCGAATGCCTCTGCCGGGGAACTCCACACGAAAGTGGTGTCGACGAGCGCAGGCGCCATTCGCCCAACTCGGGTACCCGCTCATCCTCGGCGAGCCTGGACGGCAAGTGCGCCCTGTCGCGCAATTGCTACAGCGGTGTAGCACTCGGCCGTGGGCTTTGGCCTTACAGCCATGGCTTCTTGAGGGCAGCAGTGCCCGGGGAAATGACGGCTCCCGGCGTGCAGTGAACCGGATCGCGTGGGCGTCACGGGCTAATCGAATGGACCGATTGACGATGGGGACCAAGGCGCCTACTATGGCGGCGCCAATTGGGGGGCCCGGATGAAGGATTGCCCATTCTGCAACGCCGGCGACAGGTTCTTCGTGACCAGCGGCACTGCCGCTGCCTTGTGGGACGCCTATCCAGTCAACCCCGGCCACGCTCTCGTCGTCCCGCTCGCGCACAGAGAGCATATCTTCGAGTGCACGCCGGAGGAGATTTCCGACATCTGGAAGACCATTCTCAAGGTCAAGGAGATCATCGACCGGCAGCACCACCCGGACGGGTACAATATCGGGGCCAACGTAGGCCGGGATTCGGGCCAGACGATCTTCCACTGTCATGTCCACGTGATTCCGCGGTACGCACAGGACACCTCGGACCCGAGGGGTGGTATTCGGCGGGTGAAAAGAGCCGAGGTGAAGTGGTGATGGAAGGCACGGATCTGGTCGATTTCCACACGCATTCATCGGCGTCCGACGGCACATTGACTCCGGCAGAGTTGGCGGAAGAAGCTGCGCGCCGTGGGGTCAAGATGATCGCGCTCAGCGACCACGACACGCTTGACGGCGTGAAGGAGTTTTGCGCTGCCTGTGACCGATTGGGGGTCTCGGGCATCGCTGGTGTCGAGGTCTCGTGCGAGTTCCAGGGAACGAGGCTGCATCTTGTCGGGTTGGGCATGAGCACGGATCGTTGTCAGGCACTGGCCGGCCTGCTCGAGACCGCAAGACGTTGGAGGGACGAGCGCAACCGGGAGATGATCGTGCGGCTCAACCGGGCCGGCATCGCAATCACCATGGACGAGGTCGAACAGGAAGCCGGGGGAGAGGTGATCGCCCGCCCTCACTTCGCCAGGGTGCTCCAAAGGCGCGGAATGGTACCTGAAATGCCCGAAGCATTCGTCAGGTACCTGGTGCCGGGGACTCCGGGTTACGTCGCCAAGAAGAAACCCTCTCTTTCCGATGCGGTCGGGGCCATACATGCCTCCGGGGGTCTTGCCATCGTGGCGCATCCCACTTCCCTGCTGGACTCGAACGGCGGAAAAAGCGTCCTCCCCGTGCTCAGGGTCCTCGGCAAGTCCGGCGTGGACGGCTACGAGGCATGGAATCCCGAAGTCCCTCTCGCCACGGCCCACAAGATCGTCCGCCTGGCAAGAACTCAGGGATTGCTGGTGTCCGGAGGGTCCGACTTTCACGGCGACAACAGGTACGGACGCTCGCTCGCCAGGGGCGCTGAGAATTGCCGCATAGAAGCCGGTGACGTCGCCGAGCTCGTGGAGAAGCTCGCCGAAATGCGGAATGCGGAATGCGGAATGCCGAGCCGTGGGGGCTCGATCGCTAGGAGGGGATGATGCTGAAAAAGTTGGGGCTGGCCTGGTCGTTGATGTTGGTGTGTGGCGGAGTCGCGCTTGCCGGGGACGCCTATGTGCCGTCTGCGGACGCGGACAGGGCTTCGATTCTCGATGCGTCGAAATGGAACCTGGGGGTGCTGTTTTCGGGGCACGCCGACTGGGACAAAGCCTATTCCGAGGTTGCCGCTCGAATTCCCTCTCTGGCGGTATGCAAGGGGAAGCTGGGAAGCGACTCGGCGCAGACATTGCAATGCCTCGATGACCTCGATTCACTAAGGAAGGACGTCGAGATACTCAACGCTTACGCGTTCCAGTCCTGGTCGGTGCAGATGGAGGATCCCAAAGCACAGGAGATGAAGGACAAGGGGGTGACTCTTTCCGCCCGCTTGGGCGAGGAGGCGTCGTTCTTCGACCCCGAGCTGCAAGGGATTCCGCAGGCAAGATGGGACCTCTTGGCGAAGGAGCAGGCCGGTCTGTCCAAGTACTCGTTCCGGTTCAAGGACCTCAAGCGCCGCCAGGAGCATCTGCTCTCCCCTCGGGAAGAGGCGCTGCTCGCCATGACCCTGCCAATGCGGGAGGGGCCATACAACACCATGAATGCGCTCACGGAGGAAGTAGACTTTCCCGAGCTGCTTGACGA